>Ga0307507_10001327_pt1 | contig 55291 bp, 47 predicted proteins | sample 7_EM_MG_FD_207223 | JGI IMG/M metagenome (GOLD analysis project Ga0307507, IMG submission 207223) | Populus trichocarpa ectomycorrhiza microbial communities from riparian zone in the Pacific Northwest, United States - 7_EM | ecosystem: Host-associated > Plants > Roots > Unclassified | place... | reverse complement strand
ACACACGTGACGTTCTAACTTGAAGAGGAAGGATCTAAGCCTGTTTGGTGGGGGGTGTACGCGTATCATTTAGGGGGTGTACGACTATCAGTGGCCATTTATAATAAGGCGTCTGTTCTAAAATATACACTTTTAAAATAATACACGATATTGTTCTATATATTAAAGTAGGAATAATCTGGAACAAAGTTATATTACTAGTATTGGCCAGAAAAAAGCTTTTAGGGGCCTTTGTTTGACGTCGGATCGTTATATCAGATTGGGGCGTTGGTGGCGGTGGCTTGCTTCCGTTTTAACTTTTCAGGTGTAACCGACGTAAAGCAGCTAAAACGGGCGTCAGCCGAATATTTGACTGCGGTACAACGCTCAGCTGCATCCCGGCTCGTGCGCTGTTACACCGAGCACCGCGGAAGTATTCCGCTGGTGTTATTTCTTATGCCGAAGCTGGCCGCTCCGAAGCCGGGCATTTGACGCGTTTGCCGACTTCAGCGGCGGTGTGTGGGGTCGAGCAAACGTGAGGGGGCGAGCAAAGAGAACGAGGGCAGCTATCTCCAGTTTTGGATTTAACACACTGGGATATTAGCAGCCCCGAAAAGCACCAGAATGTACGTTTGCTCTGCAACCTTCTCGTTGGACAACTCGAGTCCCCAGGCTTAACGCGAGCATAGGGTTTACACCGCTTCCTTCGCCTTCTTGGAGGCCATATGGGAAGCCGGAGTCACACACTGCTTCGTAAACCTAGGTTCTGACCATCCAAGTATCATTGAAGCCATAGTGAAAGGACAAAATGAGAAAAAGGGCCAGTTCCCCAAGATCGTTACATGTCCAAACGAGGTAAGCGACTCTCGGTAACCACATCCACTTTGATATACACATTTCGCATCTGGCTAGCTCCAATTCTTGGTAATGAAAACTAAATACTTGAATCCTGAGTAGATGGTCGCTCTATCCATGGCAGATGGCTACGCGCGTCTCACCAATAAACCCCAATGTGTGATTGTACATGTTGACGTCGGAACACAAGGCCTCGGAGCCGCAGTACACAATGCTTCCTGTGGTCGTGCCCCGGTTCTCATCTTCGCTGGCCTATCTCCATTTACAATTGAAGGGGAAATGCGGGGGAGCAGGACCGAATATATTCATTGGATACAGGATGTACCGGACCAAAAGCAAATTGTATCGCAGTATTGCAGATACACTGGAGAAATAAAAACGGGGAAGAATGTCAAGGCATGTTCTCGGCTGCACAGACTTTGCAAGGCTTAAAATTAATTCTGCGATGTCTAGCAAATGGTCAACCGCGCTCTCTCATTTGCAATGAGCGAGCCCAAAGGCCCAGTATATTTATATGGTGCGCGGGAAGCTATGGAAGAAGATCTAGAGCCATACTCTTTGGAGCAGACATACTGGCACCCAGTGGAACCTTCAGCGCTGTCCCAAGATGCCATCAAGGCCATAGCGGAAGCGTTAGCTGAAGCACAGGAACCACTTCTTATTACTGGCTACAGCGGACGCAATCACGCTACGGTGGGTGAAGTTGTGAAGTTGGCAGATACTGTCAGGGGACTGCGCATTCTAGATACTGGAGGCAGTGACATGTGTTTCCCAGGTATGGATCTCCAATCTGCCATAATCTGCCCTGACATAAAATTCTTAAAGCAAACCACCCGGCCTGGCTTGGACTCCGCTACGGTGTCGATCCAAGCATAAAGACCGCTGATGTTATCGTTGTTCTCGACTGCGACGTTCCCTGGATAAATACGCAATGCCATCCGAAAGCTGGCGCAAAAATTTTCCATATTGATGTTGACCCCTTAAAACAGCAGATGCCAATCTTCTACATCAAAGCACTCCGCCGGTTCCGCGCAGACAGCTGCACAGCGGTCAGCCAAATCCACTCGTACATCAATTCCTCAGACCTCAAGCAAAAAGTCAGCACTGCCGAGTATTCCAATCGGTGGGACAAGTTGCAAAGACTGCACAAGGAGAAGATCGATACGATAGCAAGTGAAGTTAAGATAAGTGAAAACGGGAATTTTGCAACCTCCTACCTGGCCCACCAGATAAGGAAAGCTTGCCCGGAAGATACAATTTGGGTGATTGAGGCAGTCACACAGACTGTACTCGTAGCAGATCAGTTGCAAGCTAATCTTCCTGGTTCTTGGCTGAATTGTGGCGGCGGTGGATTGGGCTGGAGCGGTGGTGCTGTGAGTCTTAGCCCCCGCTTTGTTTATTTTCGTATACCTTTCCTAAAGCCTAGAGCACAATTATTGACTTTTCTGGTAGGCTCTAGGGGTTAAGCTCGCCACTGACGACCAAGGCAAGAAAAAATTCGTCTGCCAAATTGTCGGCGATGGCACATTCCTCTTCTCCGTTCCTGGCAGCGTTTACTGGATTGCGCAGCGATATAACATCCCGATCCTGACAATCGTGTTGAACAATAAGGGTGAGTTTTCCTACGGGTCTTCCTGGTCTTTCTACTTTCACTGTCCATTTTTTACAAGCCTGTCTGAGACTGCCCATAGGCTGGAACGCCCCACGTAAATCTCTTCTCCTCGTGCATCCTAATGGCGCTGGTTCTAAAGTTTCCAACGAGGAACTCAACATCTCTTTGGCGCCGACTCCGGATTACTCAGGCATTGCTAAGGCGGCTTCGGGCGGTGAACTTTGGGCTGCACATGCGAGCACGGCCAAAGAGCTGGAGAAGCTATTGCCTGAAGCTGTTGCAGCGGTTATGGGAGGTAAGAGCGCAGTCTTGGATGCACATTTGGAAGGGCCGGAGGGGAAGTACAAAGGGGGAGCCTAAGCAAGCTCCTTGGCAAAGGGTCTGAGCTTGTCGAGATTATATATTGCAATACGCAATATACTCAAAAAGTCGCCATATCGCATATTTCTGTTACGAAATTCGTGTAGATGAGGTTCATTGATGCAATGGGTTGATTGATTGATGATCTTGACTTGATTGTTGATTGATGTCGATGATGTTGACCTAGGGCCCCTAGGGCTCTGAAGAGATTTACAATGCACGTGCCCCATGCACGTGACTCGTGCACGTGTTACACGCCTTAGAGAATACAGATTATCTAACACACCCCCTTAGCTTTGAGCTCTTTGAGGTTAAAGCTAACCACCTTCTTATGCCTATTAATGCGTTAATTAAACCATAATCTCATCTAAATCCTTCCTTCTCGCCCTAACTTTCTCCCTTAGGTCCTCTAGTTGCTTCTCCTTATCTAGCCGCTCCTTAATATCCACCATTCCAATTATATTAATAAAGCTTTAAAACCTCTGCTTAGGCAGGGCCTTTATAAGTCTATTAGCAATTATCTCCTTTATTGCTGTCTATTAAAATCGTACTTGTCTTATTGTCCTAACGTAGCCAGTGTTAATAGATATCAACGTGTCGGAGCTTTATAATTAGCTTTACCGTGTCTTCTGTGATTAGTTGGAGCGTCTATATATTATCGCATTTAATAATTAAGGGCTCGTTCAGTTGCTTTGAATATACTACTAGTAAAGATAGCTTCTTTTACTATCTAAAATAGGGCTAATAACTCGGCTTCTATACTTAACGTAGTTACTGTATCCTGCTTATTTACTCTCTATGCGATCGGTCCTCTACTGTCTCTTCCGTCGTCTTGACCTTTATTACGTATTCCTTTGTCTTTCCCTCTACCGTTCGTTCCTTCCTTATCTCCTCTATAGTAGATTGCTCTGCTCCTCGTGCTATATAGGTACTGGAATACTTTAATATAGTATTATAGAAGCTGCTTCTCTTAGTAGGGATATAGGACGGACTAGTAGGTCTATATTAGGGGACGGACGCGTTGGACGGATCGATTAGTAATCAGTAGGGAGGAGTTTAGATTCTGCTATAGGAGTGTCTAGAAGATGCCCTCTAAGATCTATTTTATACTAGTTAGCTATCTTCTCAATATAGGCTTCCTGGGATAGCTATAGGAGCCTCTGGCTATAATTATATAGCATATAGATTTCTAGGAACTATTTTAGCTCACTAAGGGTACTTATCTAGTATTTCTTGCTTAGCTTCTTAATTGCTTCTTAAGCTTTCTTCTTGTCTATCTTTTAGTAGCAGAAGACAATATTATTAACATAGAAGAAGATAACTATTCCACCTTTTAGCATAATACACGGCTCCTAAGGTACTGTTAATTTCCGCATACTACTAAGCGTGCCTTGCATTTCTAGAGAAATCCGTGCTTGTCTATCTTATGGATAAACACCTATATTGAGCTAAGGACTTGCTGTCCCTTTATATACTTCTTGTCTGTTTCTTAAAACAACCTTATTTAATAATGGGATTGGAGGTAAGCTTATTAAGCCTCTTAGAACTAATCTTAAAGAGGGTGTATATTAAGGTCCTTAATTAACTAAGGTGGCGGAGGTAAGTTCTTTCTATATAATTTAATATTATGTGTTCTGCCTAATTTTAGCTTACTGTTATTAAGTTAACTATTAAGGTTAAACTTCCTTTCTGCTATAAAGGCGCCTTAATAGGCTGAGGTAATCCTTTTAGTAATAAAGTCTTTAAACCTATTATTGCCGGCTTTCTTAAATAAGTCTTTAATTAAGTTATTAAATACCCCCTAAGTATAAAACCTATCTCCTATTTAGTTAATAGTGTCCTGATCAGTATCTAACTTTATAGGATACTTAATATAAAAGGTATATAGAAATTCTTTGTCTTCTTCTATTAGAGGTGGTGTATAATACGCGTTTTTAAGAGCTCTTATAAGCTTAAGATCTGCTAACTTATTAAAGGTTTAAACTGGCTTATTAATGTTATTGTCTTTCTCTTAAATTAACGGTTTAAATACTTTGTTATTATCTTTTAGAAGAACCTTGTTCTTAGTTAAGGTCTTAGGGAGTTAAATCTTCTTAATTAGCGTATCTAATTTGGCGTGTAGATCCTTTAAGATGTCCGTTTACTTGCCGTTAAAGAACGTCTTTTTGTTAAAGATGATATCCCTAGTAGAGATAATGATACCTTTATGCGGGATCCAGATCCTGTAGATATTGGTAGAGTTATAGCTAATAAGGTAGCTGATATGGGCTTACAAATCTAGCTTACTTAGTCTTTTCTTCTTTAGCTAGGCATTTAACGTCATCGCGTACGCCTTACAGCTATAGGCTTTTAGGTGCGCTAATTGTAGTTTTTTTAATCTCCCATTTACTAGGTAAGTATGGAACCTTTTATATAGCAATTTCTATTCATTGCTTTCCCGTGGCGTTTAATCTTAAAGGTAGACTATATAGTTAACTATCTTATTCTATAGGTTGTGTGGTAGATTGGCAGCAATTCTTATTATACGTCCTTTCTCAATAATTACACCCCCTAAGCGTTTGGTGGTACTATTCTGTGCTTAGATATATAGCGCTAAAGGCTTAAAGGTAATCCCTTAAGTTTATAGCTATTTAAGGGTTCTTTTTTTCTCTAGCTTGTTGTCTGACCTAATAGTATTAACCTTAAGGTTATACCTTAGACGAATCTATTAGATAAAATCTTTAAGTACTTATAGTGTCTCCTTCTCCTTGCTATGCGTTGTTATAAAATATGGGAAGGTTCTTCCTAAGAAGGTGTTATGGATAAGCATAACTTATATAAATCCCGTATGTATTTCCTTAAGGTCAGTCTAGTCAATATAGAGGTTAAGATAAGGTTTATTAATATTCTGTTTTAAGAACCTTTATAAGACCTAACGCTTAATTTTGGCGAGACTGTAGTATTAATATTTTATTATCTTAGGGCCTTAAAGCTTAACTCCTAGGGCGTTAATATCTAAATAATAAAGGCTTATAGGTCCTGGATAACCTAGACGCAGATACTATAGTTATATATTACCTTTTATATCTAGGTGAATGTCTCTTAATAATACTCTACGCTTCTATTAGCGGCGTAGCAGTTAGCTTATATTAAACGCTAATAGACTTCCTAGTTAGACGTATTTAATAGTCTATTATCCATAATGTTCTTCTATTTAATATAGGATTATGTTGTCCTTCTAAACTAGTAGATTATTGTTTTCTTTATTATCCTAGTAGAACCCTTATTTTTAAAGTAGACGGAACAACACTAGATTCATATTAAAGTCTATATAAAAGGCAACGTCCTTAAGACGTAGGATTCCCTTACTCTTATCTAGTTTTATAACCTAGATAGTAATATTACTATAACCTAGTATAGGCACTTCTAAGCTGCCGGCGATAATATATTTGTGTCTTAAAGCTTTCCTAAAATTATAAAAATAAGAGAGGTTATTAAAGATATAAAAAGTGGTTCCTAAATCTAGAATAGTTAATAGCTTTAGTAGATAGAGTTAACCGGTGTAATATAATTTTAGGAATATCGTATTAGCTTCTCCCTTAATCTTAACTGTCTTATAACTCTTCTTGTTCTATTATTATTAAGCCTTGTCTTCCTGTTCTTTAAGTCTAATCTTTATAACTTAGTTAGTAAGATTCTTATTCTTTTCTACCTTCTTTAGCACCCTTTTAATGCGAGCATTTCTAATTATAACTCCTTTGGGTCTTTTGTCTTTAAATAAATACTAATAGTCTTAAAGGGAATGTCCTTGTTTCTTATATACTAAGCACATAGGTAGTAGCTTTTTATAGAATGTCTTCTTATCTACTAGTAACCTAGCTCTCTTTAAGCGTCTAGTATATGCTAAGGTTTCTTTCCCTAGACCTTTAGTAGTATTAGAGTAATCCATTATGGCTTACTCTATAAAGTCTGCATTAAAGGTACTCCCTCTTATAGTAGTATTGGCTTTCTTTAAGGGTATTTTAAGTCCTTCTTGCAGCTCCTTTACTACTCTATAGTATTTGGAAGATCTTGACTTCTAAGGGTTATTTAACTCGGTAGTATACTTTATATAGTAGGCATTGCTAAACGGTTAAATAACTTCTACTAAATCTTAAAGCCAGATTTTATTGGATATTTAAGGGATCTTATACTTCTCTTCTAGGGATATTATGTATTTCTATTAATCTAGCCACTAGTTTAATTTTAACAACTGTTTAAACCCCTTAAGGGCTTTTATATACTAGTATTATACCTTCTTCCTAATAAATAATAAGGTAGGTTCTATGTTCTTCTTTAGCTAAGATAGCCATTTTTTAACTATTAAGGAAGGGTTAAGCAGTAGCTTCTTCTAAATTAATACTATAGATGTAATCTAGGTGCGGATCTGTTAAAGATGCTTTTTCTGTTTTAGGAAGTACCTTATATCCTAGTTATAGTATTGTCTGCTATTTTTATACGCTTTCTGTTAATTCGTCAAGAGCTATATATATATAGTTGCATTCTTATTAAAGTCTGTAACCTTTAAAAGAGGTGGTTTTTTAAGTAGACCTTTTTAAGGTGCTTCTATAGCTAGGTTAATATAGGCCCAAATTTACTAATCTATAAGGGCTTATAGTTGCCAGATTTATTACTCCCAGTCTTCTAGTTTATTAAGGATGATCGTGATCAACGAACTTAATATTAGTGGAGTCATTTTAACTGATAGGTAAAGGAGGATTTAAGATAGTATTTTTGTCTTTAGGATCGTCCTTATTATTAGGGTTGTTCTATAACAATTAAGGTAAGATCTTTTATGGAATCTTATAGAATCTTATAGAAGAATCATCCTATAATAATTAAGGTAGGATTTCTGTTAGAGTCTGCGTCTTAATAATAAGGTGTTAGAGTCTAACAATAAGGTAGAATTTCTTTAAATAATTAAGTAATAGCTAAATAGCTTCTTAAGTTGGCGGACTAGACTTATAACTATTACAAAATTTAGATAGAGGGGTTTATTAATGCAATAGGTTAATTAATTAATAATCTTAACTTAATTATTAATTAATGTTGATAATATTAACCTAGGGCCCCTAGGGCTCTAAAGAGATTTATAATGCATATACCCTATACACATAACTTGTGTATGTGTTATACGCCTTAGAGAATATAGATTATCTAACATACCCCCTTAGCTTTAAGCTTTTTAAGATTAAAGCTAACCACCTTCTTGTGCCTATTAATGTGTTAATTAAACTATAATCTTATCTAAATCCTTTCTTCTTACTCTAACTTTCTTCTTTAGGTTCTCTAGTTGCTTCTCCTTATCTAGCCACTCCTTAATATCCACCATTCTAATTATATTAACGAAGCTTTAAAACCTCTGCTTAGGTAAAGCCTTTATAAGTCCATTAGCAATTATCTCCTTTATTACTATTTATTAAAATCGTACTCGTCTTATTGTCTTAACGTAGCTAGTATTAATAGATGTTAACGTATTAGAGCTTTGTAATTAGCTTTACCATATCTTCTATAATTAGTTAGAGCGTCTATATATTATTACATTTAATAATTAAGGGCTCGTTTAGTTGCTTTAAATATACTACTAGTAAAGATAGCTTCTTTCGCTGTCTAAAATAGGGCTAACAACTTGGCTTCTATGCTTGACGTAGTTACTATATCCTGCTTATTTGCTCTCTATGCGATTGGTTCTCTACTGTCTCTTCTATTGTCTTGACCTTTATCGCGTATTCCTTTATCTTTCCCTTTACTGTTTATTCCTTCCTTATCTCCTCTATAGTAGATTGCTCTGCTCCTCGTACTATATAGGTACTAGAATACTCTAATATAGCATTATAGAAGCTGCTTCTCTTAGTAGGGATATAGGATGGACTAGTAGGTCTATATTAGGGGACGGACGCGTTAGACGGATCAATTAGTAATTAGTAGGGAGGAGTTTAGATTCTGCTATAGAAGTGTCTAAAAGACGCCCTCTAAGATCTATTTTATACTAGTTAGCTATTTTCTTAATATAGGCTTTTTAGGATAGCCATAGAAGCCTCTAGCTATAATTATGTAGTACGTAGATTCCTAGAAACTATTTTAGCTTGCTAAGGGTACTTATCTAGTATTCCTTGCTTAGCTTCTTAATTGCTTCTTAAGCTTTCTTCTTGTCTATCTTTTAGTAGTAGAAGATAATATTATTAATATAGAAGAAGACAACTATTCTACCTTTTAGTATAACACACGGCTCCTAAGGTACTATTAATTTTTGTATACTACTAAGCGTGCCTTATATTTCTGGAGAAATCTATACTTGTCTGTCTTATAGATAAATACCTATATTAAGCTAAGGACCTGCTATCCCTTTATATACTTTTTATCTGTTTCTTAAAACAACCTTATTTAATAATGGGATTAGAAGTAAGCTTATTAAGCCTCTTAGAACTAATCTTAAAGAGGGTATATATTAAGGTCCTTAATTAACTAAGGTAGCGGAGGTAAGTTCTTTCTATATAATCTAATATTATGTGTTCTGCCTGATTTCAGCTTACTGTTATTAAGTTAACTATTAAGGTTAAACTTCCTTCCTGCTATAAAGGCGCCTTAATAGGCTGAGGTAATCCTTTTAGTAACAAAGTTTTTAAACCTATTATTGCCGGCTTCCTTAAATAAGTCTTTAATTAAGTTATTAAACACCCCCTAAGTATAAAACCTATTTCCTACTTAGTTAATAGTGTCCTGATTAGTATCTAACTTTATAGAATACTTAATATAAAAGGTATATGGAGATTCTTTATCTTTTTTTATTAGAGGTGGCGTATAATACGCGTCTTTAAAAGCTCTTATAAGCTTAAGATCTGCTAACTTATTAAAGGTTTAAACTGGCTTATTAATATTATCGTCTTTCTTTTAAATTAACAGTTTAAATACTTTGTTATTATCTTCTAGAAGAACCTCGTTCTTAGTTAAGGTTTTAGGGAGTTAAATCTTCTTAATTAACATATCTAATTTAGTGTATAGATCCTTTAAGATATCCGTTTACTTGCCGTTAAAGAACGTCTTTTTGTTAAAGATGACATCCCTAGTAGAGATAATAATACCTTTATACGGGATCTAGATCCTATAGATATTGGTAGAGTTATAGCTAATAAGGTAGCTAATATAGGCTCGCGGATCTAGCTTATTTAGTCTTTTCTTCTTTAGCTAGGTATCTAACGTTATTATATACACCCTACAGCCATAGGCTTTTAGGTGCGCTAATTGTAGTTTTCTTAATCTCCTATTTACTAGGTAGGTATGGAACCTTTTATATAGCAATTTCCATCTATTGCTTTCCCGTGACGTTTAATCTTAAAGGTAGACTATATAGTTAACTATCTCGTTCTATAGGTTGTGTAGTAGATTGGCAGCAATTCTTATTATACGTCCTTTCTTAATAATTACACCCCCTAAGCGTTTGGCGGTACTATTCTATACTTAGGTATATTGTTACGGCGCTGGTGGAAAACGGTGGATTATAGTAGACGTTATGGTAGACGCCGAGTCACGTAAGCTTACGTGACTAGAGGACCGCATAAAACTTCACACGGCGCTGCTATTCTTCTCCCTTCCTTTCTCTAGCTTTGGATCCTCGTTTATAGACTACCAATTGTACAGGCTTGCGCGTCCCTCTTACCGTGCTCGTGCCTCAATTAACTAAGTCGCTAACATTATCCAAAGCTCATACTACTCTTTCTTCCTGAGAAGGAACTTAAATATATCTACAAGGCTATAAGGACAGGACAGAACCCTAAGAACCAAAAGAACACAAACAGAACGCGAAACCTAAGAATAGGACATACACGGACCAGAACCCCTAGAAAAATAAACAAACACTAAAAATTACCCAATACCCCTACCACCATGCCAAGAAACACAGTAGCTGGCAAAGCCGCTACAGGACCCGCAAATACCTCCAATAGTAAAACAGTCGCCGTCTCGACCCCCCAGGAAGAACTTATAGCAGCTAATGCCAAAATCAAACGGCTTCGAGAGCTGCTTAAAACCAGAGACACCCCTATACCTAGCAAGGAGTTATCAGACACCCACAGACTTGCTACAGTCCTTAAGGCCCTAGCCTAACGTACGGCATCAGCATCGTCACGGTCCGCAAAGGTCGCAGACCCCCTATTGCTTACAGACAGAACCGACCCTACATTCAATAACTGGAAGCTTCAATTGCAGGACAAGCTCGAAGTTAATACGGACCACTTTCCTAATACCTAAGCTAAAATGGCATACGTCTTCGGCCACACCGGCGGTAACGCACAGACGCACCTACATCCGCGATACGCCCAGAACTTAGCAGACCTCTTCCTCTCTAAAGAAGAGATGATTAATCACCTATCTTCCATTTATAAGGATCCCTTCAAGGTACAAAATGCCCGTCTTAATTATAAAAGCCTAATAATAAAAATAATAGAAACCTTCTCGGTTTTCTAGACCCGCTTTCTACACCTAGCTAGACAGGCCCAAATCCCCCAGGAAGATCTAATGCCAGACCTCTTTAACAAGCTTACCCTAGACCTACAACGCGCCATACTGCCGGTTTATACTACCGTACAGACGCTAAAGGAACTTACGGACTAATGCCTAGCTATTGACCAGGGCCTCTATTAAATTAAGGCACGTGCCAAGCAGTACAAGGCTAGAAGCTCCGCCAACCAGAACACGAGTACTATAAGAACGGGCCGCAATGTCCCAGTAAGATCTGCAGCCCCTGCAGCACCGACCGTACCGCCTGCCGTTAACCCAGTGGCGAGCCGTGCAGCTAGTCCTGCCGTGACTCCAGCGTATACTCGGCCTTCGTATAGCGACCCCCGTAGACAGGCCCTTAGCGACCAAGGAGCTTGCTTCATATGCGGTCAAAAGGGTCACCGTGCAGCTAAATGCCCAACGAATGCGAAAAAGGATGAGGTCCTACTAATCCAGAAGAATAGCGCAGAGGCAGAGTCGGAAAAAGAGGAACCCTAGAGAAAGACTCCTCTCTAGGGTTAAAAGGGATTAATATATCACATATTAATCTAGGTCGGCTAGTTAGTAGAAGAAGCTGCACTATCCCTTATACTTTATTCCGCAATAGATATCAAGTTTTAACCTCTGCTTTAGCTAACTCTGGAGTAAATGCCTTTACCTTAATAGACACCCAGTGTGCCGTAAAGCTGGCTGACTTTTTAAATACACCCCTTAAAGAACTGCCCAAACCAATTCCTATTCGCAGGTACAATAGACGAATAAGGCCACCTATTACAACTATCTTGCGGATCCACCTCCGCGTTAACGGACGAAGGTAGTATAACATCCCCTTTCTTATTACGGACCTCGGGAGCTACAATATAATTATAGGGAGAAAATGGCTAGCCTATCTAGGCTTACAGCTCAACATACAGAATAGACGGCTTATCTGGCCTAAAACCCTACCCCTAACCCCTTCCTTTATAAAAGAAATCAGCATTATAATAGAAAACCTTATACGGCCCTAGATTAATACTATTTACCAGGCCAATACTATGCGCAGAGACTAGGCCTTTAAGAAGGATATATATCTTAATCCTCAACGGATCCGTATACTACGCCGCCCCCAGACTATATATGTTACGCCATCCACACCAGAGACCTAGGAAGTTAGTAGTGACCTAGCTAAGCCCCCCACGGAGAACCTAGGCCCTACGCAGCCCTAAAGAAAAACCAGGGATATCGGACGCTATACTAAGCTGATAGACAGGAAGGATAACTTACGGAAAATAGAACGTGAGCTAAGGAAGACTATACACCCTATACCGCAAGATATGGCCTGACGAGCGTATGTAAAGAAACCTGCGGACCTCCCACTAGTCAATATCTGCTGTATTAGCGCTGCAGGATTCTACCAGAACTTAGTTCAGCCTAATACTATTGCCTTTACAACTAGCCTGTACAAAATTAATTAAATGCTTAAGAAAAAGGAAAGTGAGCTTAGCGGACAGGAAAGCAAGCTTATGGATAAGGAACTAGTAGAACAAAAACTGCCCAATTAACACTGGAAATTCAAGGACGTATTCTCCAAGGTAGTGTCGGATATACTTCCACCTTACTGACCGTATAACCACAAGATCGAGATCGATTAAGGCAAGGGAAGCACCCTTAGCTTTAGCCCTCTTTACCCACAGTCTATCGCCAAATTGCAGGCCATAAAGCAGTACCTTATTAACAACCTTAATAAGGGCTTTATTGAGCCTAGCCAAGCCCCTTTTAACTCGCCTATTCTCTTTGCTAAAAAGCCTAATAGAGGACTGCGCTTCTGCATTAACTACTATAAGCTAAATAACATGACCCGCAAGGACCGCTATCCGCTACCCTTACTCAATAAGACTCTTGCCCGAATAAGTAGAGCCAGGGTCTTTATAAAGCTTAATATCCGCCAGGCCTTCTACTGAATTAGGATAGACCCCGGGTCTAAAGAGCTTACTATATTTCAAACCCGTTACGGAACATACAAATATAAGGTACTCCCTTTTAGACTAACCAATAGACCAGCTACGTACTAGCGGTATATAAACAATGTACTCTTTAACTACCTTAATGACTTCTATACGGCCTACCTAGATGACATTATAATTTACTTTAAGAACGAGCTGGAATATAAAAAGCATATCTATAAAGTCCTATAACGGCTCCGCGAGGCTGGTCTCCAGGCCAATATTAAGAAGTTAGAATTTAGTGTTAAGCGTATAAAGTACCTAGGTTTTATTATTAGTACAGACGGAATTAAGGCCAACCTAGAGAAAACAGCCGTAATTAACTAGTGGACACCCCTATGGACCGTAAAGGGGGTACAATTATTTTTAGGTTTCTGTAACTTCTACTAACGCTTTATTAAGAACTATAGTAGGATCGCCTGGCCTCTTAACCGCCTTACTAGGAAAGACCAGCCATTCCACTTTAATGCTATATATATACAGGCCTTTAATAAGCTTAAAAAGCGGCTAGTATCGGCTCCCCTACTTGCCTACTTTAACCTAGAACGGCCCTTAATGCTAGAAACTGATGCCTTAGACAGTATAATAGCCGGTGTTTTTTCCCAGAAGTAACTGGACGGAGAATAGCACCCTATTACATACTATTTAAAGACTATAATAGATGCCGAGCTGAACTACTATATCCATAACAAAGAAATGCTAGCTATTATCTCTAGCTTTTAGCACTAGCGTGTATAGCTAGAGGGGACCCCTAAGCCTATTAAGGTAGTTTCGGATTATAAGGCCCTAGAATACTTTATAACAACCAAGGCCCTTACGGCCCGGCAGGCACGCTGGGCGGATATCCTATCTCAGTTTAACTTCTTAATTATATATAGACCAGGCGCTATAAACCGTGCGGATGCTCTTATAAGGTGTAAACAGGACCTAGGTAACTAAGCAGCTATAAAGATCTTATTACGGACCTAGGCACTACTATAACCAAAGCACCTTAACCCCTAGATACAGGCAGAACTAAATATAGACCCTTTGGATGCTAAGATATGCCCCATTAACTCTATAGAACTTAACCTTATTAATAAACTGCTATAGGCAAACCGTACGGCCCCTTCTCTACAGGAGTACCGCAAAAAGGTAAAGGATGCTACTAGCCCATAGTCCCTCAAAAACGGACTGCTTAAGCACCAGAAACGGCTGGTAGTGGTAGAGGAACAGAATTTACGGACTTAGCTTATCGCCGAAGTATATACTTAAGTCTCTACGGCCCACCCCAGAAAAAATAAGACCCGTAGAATTATTGGCGACCGCTACTACTGGCCCAGAATAGTTACGGATATTGACCGCTATGTACAGAACTATGACAACTGCCGTAGGTCTATAATTCCACGAGATAAGACCCTAGGGCTATTAAAGCCACTCCTAATACCAGAACGCCCCTGGTAGCATATCTTTATAGACTTCCATAAGTTACCTACAGACCGCGACAGATATAATATGGTTATAATCCTAGTTAACCGCTTTGGTAAGCGCCCGTTCTCAATCCCCTGTTATAAGGATATTAATGCTAAAGAGGCAGCCCAACTATATATCTACTATGTCTACCGAATTTATAGACTACTAGATACTATCGTATCCAACTATAGGCCGCAGTTTATATTAGCCTTCTAAAACGAGTTCACCTAGATCCTAGGTATTAGGCTAAAGCTCTCTACAGCATACCACCCCCAGATAGATGGTTAGACGGAGATTATAAATTAATACTTAGACTAGAGACTCCGGCCCTTTATTAACTACTTTTAGGATAACTAGAGCGAACTACTACCTATAATAGACTACGCCTAGGCAACCCTACCCTATAACTCTATAGGGTTTGCACCTATTCAGCTAGAAATGGGATACTTACCCTATATAAGCTTTAACTGGAAGAGACCGGAAGGACTATAGACCGTGCGTAAAAAACTATCTTATAAGGAAGCACAGCAGTATGCTAAACGCTTAGAAGAAGCATGGACGGTAGCCTATAAGAACCTAGAGAAGGCCCAGAAATTAATAGAACAGCAGGCAAATAAGCATAGGCGCGAGCCCGACTTTACTATAGGCGATAAGGTCTGGGTTACAATAAAGAACTAGAAGACAGAACGGCCTAGCTATAAGCTAGACTATAAGATAGTAGGACCGTATAAGATCCTTAATAAAGAAGGCAACTTATATAAGGTTAAACTCCTAGACTCAATTAAAGTCTACCCTGTTTTCTTACTAGATAAGCTACGGAAAGCTATAAATAACCCACTACCTGGACAAAAGAATAAGCCTCCACTGCCAATTTAAGTTAATGGCGACAATAAATAGGAAGTTAATAAAATACTAGCCTATAAACTAGTACGAGGAACGCTAAAATACCGTGTCTAATAGAAAGGTTACAATCTAGACCTAACCTGGTACCCCGCCTGGAACTTTATAGGTTGCCCCTAGAAGCTTAAAGAATTCCATAACCAATACCCTAACAAGCCAGGACCCCCGAAGTATCTAGACGAGTGGATGGAGTGCTAGTATAGCAAAGATAATAAGCTACCTGTTAAGCATACAGATAAGAACACCCTACGGACATAATACGGACATATAAAGCCTGAGGGCAGGCTTTTTCGGAGGGGGGGGTAATATTACGGCGCTGGTGGAAAACGGTGGATTATAGTAGATGTTATGGTAGACGCCGAGTTACGTGAGCTCACGTGACTAGAGGACCGCATAAAACTTCGTATGGCGCTGCTATTCTTCTCCCTTCCTTTCTCTAGCTTTGGATCCTCGTTTATAGACTACTAATTATATAGGCTTACGCGTCCCTCTTGCCGTGCTCGTGCCTCGATTGACTGAGTCGCTAACATATATAGCGCTAAAGGCTTAAAGGTAATCCCTTAGGTTTATAGCTATTTAAGGGTTCTTCTTCTCCCTAGCTTATTGTCTGACCTAATAGTATTAACCTTAAGGTTATACCTTAGACAAATCTATTAGATAAAATCTTTAAGTACTTATAGTGTCTCCTTCTCCTTGCTATACGTTATTATAAAATATAGAAAGGTTCTTCCTAAGAAGGTATTATAGATAAGCATAACTTATATAAATCCTATATACGCTTCCTTAAGGTTAGTCCAGTCAATATAGAGGTTAAGATAAGGTTTATTAATATTCCATTTTAAGAACCTTTATAAGACCTAACGCTTAATTTTGGCGAGACTGTAGTATTAATATTCCATTATCTTAGGGCCTTAAAGCTTAACTCCTAGGGCGTTAATATCTAAATAATAAAGGCTTATAGGTCCTGGATGACCTAGACGCAGATACTATAGTTATATATTACCTTTTATATCTGGGCGAATATCTCTTAATAATACTCTACGCTTCTATTAGCGGCGTAGTAGTTAGCTTATATTAAACGCTAATAGACTTCCTAGTTGGACGTATTTAATAGTCTATTATCCGTAATATTCTTCTATTTAATATAGGATTGTGTTGTCCTTCTAAACTAGCAGATTATTGTCTCCTTTATTATCCTAGTAGAACCCTTGTTTTTGAAGTAGACGGAATAATACTAGATTTGTATTAAAGTCTATATAAAAGGCAATGTCCTTAAGACATAGGATTCCCTTACTTTTATCTGGTTTTGTGACCTGGATAGTAATATTGCTGTAACCTAGTATAGCCACTTCTAAGCTGCTGGCGATAATATATTTATATCTTAGAGCTTTCCTAAAATTATAAAAATAAGAGAGGTTATTAAAGATATAAAAAGTGGTTCCTAAATCCAGAATAGTTAATAGCTTTAGTAGATAGAGTTAACCGGTGTAATATAATTTTAGGAATATCGTATTAGCTTCTCCCTTAATCTTAACTGTTTTATAACTCTTTTTGTCCTATTATTATTAAGCCTTGTTTTCCTGTTCTTTAAGTCTAATCTTTATAACTTAGTTAGTAAGATTCTTATTTTTTTCTACCTTCTTTAGCACCCTTTTAATGTAAGTATCTCTAATTATAACTCCTTTAGGTCTCTTATCTTTAAATAAATACTAATAGTTTTAAAGGGAATGTCCTTATTTCTTATATACTAAGCATATAGGTAGTAGCTTCTTATAGGATGTTTTTTTATCTACTAGTAACCTGGCTCTCTTTAAGTGTCTAGTATATGCTAAGGTTTCTTTCCCTAGACCTTTAGTAGTATTAGAGTAATCTATTATAGCTTACTCTATAAAGTCTGCATTAAAGGTACTCCCTTTTATAGTAGTATTGGCTTTTTTTAAGGGTATTCTAAGTCCTTCTTACAGCTCCTTTGCTACTCTATAGTATTTGGAAGATCTTGACTTCTAAGGGTTATTTAACTCGGTAGTATACTTTATATAGTAGGCGTTGCTAAACAGTTAAATAACTTCTGCTAAATCTTAAAGCTAGATTTTATTGGACATTTAAGGGATCTTATACTTCTCTTTTAGGGATATTACGTATTTCTATTAATCTAGCCACTGGTTTAATTTTAACAACTATTTAAACCCCTTAAGGGCTTCTGTGTACTAGTATTATACCTTCTTTCTAATAAATAATAAGGTAGGTTCTGTGTTCTCCTTTAGCCAAGATAGCTATTCTTTAACTATTAAGAAAGGGTTAAGCAGTAGCTTCTTCTAAATTAATACTATAGATATAATCTAGGTGCGGATCTGTTAAAGATACTTTTTCTATTTTAGGAAGTACCTTATATCCTAGTTATAGTATTATCTACTATTCTTGTACGCTTTTTGTTAATTCGTCAAGAGCTATATATATATAGTTGCATTCTTATTAAAGTCTGTAACCTTTAAAAGAGGTGGTTTTTCAAGTAGACCTTCTTAAGGTGCTTCTATAGCTAGGTTAATATAGGCCCAAATTTACTAATCTATAAGGGCTTATAGTTGCCAGATTTATTACTCCTAGTCTTCTAGTTTATTAAGGATAATTATGGTCAACAAACTTAATATTAGTGGAGTTATTTTAACTGATAGGCAAAGGAGGATTTAAGATAGTATTTTTGTCTTTAAGATTATCCTTGTCATTAGGGTCGTCCTGTGACGATTAAGGTAGGATCTCTTATAGAATCTCATAGAATCTTATAGAAGAATCGTCCTGTAACAATTAAGGTAGGATTTCTGTTAGAGTCTGCGTCTTAATAATAAGGTGTTAGAGTCTAATGATAAGGTAGAATTTCTTTAAATAATTAAGTAATAGCTAAATAGCTTCTTGAGTCGGCGGACCGGGCTTATAACTGTCACAAAATTCAGATAGAGGGGTTCATTGATGCAATGGGTTGATTGATTGATGATCTTGACTTAATTGTTAATTAATGTTAATAATGTTGACCTAGGGCCCCTAGGGCTCTGAAGAGATTTACAATGCACGTGCCCCATGCACGTGACTCGTGCACGTGTCACACGCCTTAGAGAATACAGATTATCTGACAATTTCATATTGTTTGCAAACTTGGCGAAGGCTTTTTTATTGCATTATTAATCATTCGTTCGTCGAAGCGTTTCCAAGTGCGCTATCTTCGCTCGCCCGATAGGAGGGCCTGGCCTTGAAGCCCAGCGAATCCACCACAGGCAATAACATTACGTTTGAAAGCAGCCATCACAAATTCTATCAACAACTTCCCGTCCGCTCCTCATCTCATCCTCAGCCTTTTCGACAACACTTTCAACATCCCTTAACACCTTTCGTAACTCAACCAGGCTTCCTCTTTCAATCTGTCCTGCGAGATGTTCCCTCGACATTTTTTCCGTTGCATTCCCCAGCATATCATCAACATGATGGAGTCGTTCCAGGACATCATCCAACGAGTCAAACCGATCAGTAGGCACTCTGGCGTCGTCAACGCAAGCAATTGTTCGCTTCCGTAGCCCGCATAGTGTGTCTTGCGCAGTGGCTAGTTTTAGGTAGAGGCTAACTCCTTGTGAGACGAGAATAGCCCGCGTGGCAACCGTGGCGCACTTCTGCGCACCGAGAGCAATGAAAAATGCCGCAGCTTGAGCCTCCGGTCTTTGCTTAAAGGTTCGGGTAGCTTGAAGTTTCGGAAAGCGGGATCGCCAGAACAGCTGGATTGTGGTTACCGCTTCTATCTCGCGCGTCGAATACTGGTCAGTGCTGCTGGCCGAAGTCGCAGGATGCCCTGTTAAGGGCTCTGTGGGGCGCAGCGAATAGAAGGAATCCATTGAAACAGTTTCCACGCCGAGCTTTTTCAGGAGACCAGAGAAGACATGCGGCTGTCCCGTTCTGGTAATTACGATAAGGGAATTCTTGTCACCGTATATAGCGAATGAATGGGTCAGCTTTGCGTAGAGCTCTTCAACAGTATTGTGTCGAAGGTAATCAGCCCTAACATGACGGTATTCGAACGCCTTGCGAAGTGTTAGACGTTAGCCAATCAAATTTATTTGATCCGCTTTAGCTGGCAACGAACCTCTCTAGCTCTCATCCACGCATCCGCAAAGCCACGCACTGGGGTGTTAGTACTACCCAGGTTGGTTATCGCAATCGCCAAAAGCTCTGCATTTCGCCGTTGCAGAATCCATGGCGAATATCTTTTACCGCTAAAGCAGAAACCGAAATCAGGGTCATTATTAAACGCTTCATCCAACCGAGAGAGGATGCGACAGAAGCCAACCACAAGTTGGACAAGGCACTGTTGGTAAATATATCTCTTCCACTCGGGTAGTGTCGCGGATGGATGCGCAGCTATCCACAAGAGATGCATGTCGGCCCAAGATTGAGGAACGACAAATGCCCTCGGACAAGTCAAGAAGATCTTTTATGAGTCATCAGTAAAGTACTCACAGAGAAAGTTGGAGCTTAGGGCTGGATACCAGATATAATGTAAAAAATTCAAAAACTGCAGTCACAGCATGAAAGGACGTCAGATATTGAATTTCGGCACGATCCAGACCAGTGAGGAAGGCTTCCAGATTGGATTGCTGTATGGTTTTTAGCACCAGAACAATCCTACTTGAGGGTCACTGGACATACAAAAGTTGGAGCGTTTTGGATGTTAATGTCTCCCTCAAGAAATCTGAGCACCCGCACAACTTGCAGCTGTCGTTTCATAAATTCGCCGTCAGTGAGGCTGTATACCTTGTGCGACAAAGCCTGGAAAAGGCGCCTTTCCACACATAGTCCTACGCGCGTCAGCCACTCCACTGATCCTATATCGGTAGAGTACATTGGGAGGTATACCAAGGCTCTGCGAGAGTTGTATCTGCTCCAATAAGGAAGAAAGCTCGCTTCTCTGGCTCCATTCCTTACCCAGTCTGAAAAATAGCAGTTCCTCAAGACATGATGCGATGACCACGAATTGGCTTCCGCAGAATAGCTCTGTTTGTGCCTTTATTAAGACTGAGGTGTCCTGCTCAAAGGAAGAAATGTATATTAACTCTCGAAGAAGCCGTTCTAGCCAATAACGTCCTGTACAAGACATTAGATATGGGTTGGTGAAGTGACAAGTAATGATTACTTACTGGTCCCTAGGAACCTTTCCTGAAGTTGCTCCGTCATGATATGGCGATAGTATAGAACAGTCAAACCGCAAAAGACAAGGTTTACTCGTAGTAAGTCCTGAGGATGACGTTAGACAATCCCTGAGATCGACAGGTCTCTCATAGAAGTCTGATACCTTGATCATTCGTGAGCAATCAGATGCATGGGGCAATTTATGCAACCTCATGCATTCTCCCTGCTGCGTTTTTGGGCAATATCCTGTGCGGAATTAGCTTTCCCAACAATACATGACCGTTTGGTGTCCGACCTTTTGTCAGAAACTGCGCACATCGCAGAGGCCACTCCATTTTCCACAACTCCCTCGCCTTCTTATCTAGCACCAATATCGCCGACGCCATTTTATCAAGCAGCCATGTCTTCGCCAATTGTGGGTAATCTCCGTCGATGATATTCGTTGAGATTTCATGAAGAGGAGACCAGGGAAGTAAGACATATGTTTTACCGTCCATATTGAATACCCCTGTGAGAAGCAGCACAGCAGACCAGGCATCGCTCTCGGCCCGGACAATAAGGTCTTTGACCGTATTAATGGCCCCTTCAACTATCTCGAAGGGAAGCTCGGCCAAACTTGGCGGCTGGGTAATTCGCATAGGGGTGAGAGTTATCTTAAGACATTAGGGTAATATTGAAGAGTAGGAATTATACTGACTCACGTGGAGGCATAGGAATTTCTTTATTGGGGTGTCTTCCGTATCTCCAAGTTGCTTGTACATTTCAGCGCCTTGCAGGTGGTGGATAAGCTGGTAACCAACATCCCATTCCTCACATCTCTTCAACTGCTTGGGTGTAAGAGAGCAATTCCCCTGATCAGTGAGTTTGGCGGTGGCACCAGGAGGCTGTTCAGATGTGCAAATGAGACGACCTGCCCAAGCATAATCTAGCACTTCCCAAACGTAATCTTCAGGGATTTCAGGGACAGACCGTAGGGAGCCATCACCTGTTGGGACATTTAGCGCCCTCTCCATCTCTCCCATTCTAACCAGCAAGTAAAAGAGATCATTGTACATCCCCCGATCCGCGTAGAATCCCGCGAGCTGCTCATGCATCTCGTACTCGATAAAGAATGCCTCCTGTTCCGCGTGTGACCCGAGTATTTTCACCGCAAGCTCGCGGGATGCTGGGGGGATTCTCCCCTGTTTGAGCAAGAGGCTGCAAAGGCGACTGTGACTCCGATAACATGTGGGGTCGATACGTTCACGGTTGCTATATAATGCCCGCCTTAGAGTGCACCTCTCGAGAGATTGGGTAGAGGTGCAAACATACCTGCTGAGGTAGGATACCAGTTGGTCAAAGTGGTTCCCTTGACGCAGCGCAGCAGCAGCTTCGTCATATTTCTCGCTTAAATGATAAAAGGTTGCGGCCCTGTCGAACAAGCTGGCCTCCGCGAACAAAGGTGCTGCTTTACTGTATTTCTCTTGTTGGACCCATAGTTCTTGTTTATTCAGCCAAGCTCCAGTTTGGTAGAACGACGTGGGTCACCTCACCTGCTGCCTCACTGAACTTCCCCATTCTCTCAAGATTCCTAACCGCATCACCCACTAGCTTCGCCTCCAAAAACAGCTCAACCGCAGTTTGGAGGTTATGTGTAAAACCCTCAACGTCATCAACAGCGTCACAGCGTCTCCCTTGCTCTTCCAGAATGTGAGCCCGCGCGATTCTCTCTCCCCGGTGGTCTTTGGCTTTGCGAAAACACATATGGGCCTGCATCTTTGTGAGGATATGACGTGCAACAGAAAGTGGGGCGGGCATTATGCTAACATCGTTGAAATTTCGCTGCCGCATGAGCTGCTCCCCTCTTAAAGACCATCGCCTAGGGTCGATGGATGTACCAGGTCGTAGCGCCTTCAACTTGTCCGCGAACTTTACGAAGTTAGTCTGAGACTCGCGTACAATTCTGGTGGCTCACGATACTGACATTGGGATCGTGTGGTCTGGTCACTTCAACCAGTTCCGGGAGGTCTTGGGTGAGCAATTTTACGACTGGTGCGACTGCACTCTCTGAGCTCTCAATAATCGAGAGTTGGATGCGAGCTCTTGTAATGGCAACATAGAGATGCTAGTTGCAAATTACAATCGTCAGCGTTTTGTGACAGATGGTAGAAAGTAGATTTGTTTACCTTGAGGTCGGAACACATCGCCTAGATTCCCGTTAGCCAATAGAAGAATTCACGACAAACGAACCATTTGGTGCCTACCGCATGCTTCTTCGCGTCAAACTCCCCCGCCGCGCCCTTTACCAACGCACCCAAACATCTCACACCTGCTGGGCATGGACACCCCGTAAAAAAGTCCCATAAAATTACATCATCAAACTCCATACCCTTGCTCTGAAGGATTGTCAACACCAGCGCCACATCCCCTATTTCGGCCTGCAGCCCTGCTTTCGCATCCTCATCACGCACCAGGATGACCTGCTCGGCTCCAAAGTCGGCGACTTGCTTAGAGAGCTTGACAAGGCCGACGTTCTTTGTGACAAGGACCTGGGAATCGCAGCCGACTTGGTAGGTGTTAAAACGTGAGGAATTTTAGCCTAGAGTGATTGCTCACCGAAAATAATAGGTTTCGGTCCGCAGAGCTGCCCAATCTCTGGTTCCAGCTTGTCCACCGTTTCTGGGAAACCTTCCGTCTCAGAGGTTAATCTCGCGGCCTATAATAGGAGACTGAATAAGGGGAGGGATTACCATTCCACAACATGTCCATAACCAGCGATGCCAAAGTCAAGATACCTTGATGCGAGCGATAGTTCTTCGACAATGTAAATAGCGTGGGCCGCGCAAGTTGGGCTTGGTTTGCTGATGCGCCGGCGGCAGCGAAGTGCTCGTAGAAGAGCGCCTTAATGTCGGAGAAGCGGAAGGTGGAGTCTTGAGAAATGGATTGCGCGGTATCGCCAGCTGATGGATAGAAGTGAGCTCGGAGAAACGAATACGAAGAATGAAGGGCTCACCGAGGTGGAAACCGCGCCCATCTTTGATTATGCTCAAGAGCAATTCGATATCGAGACATCGTTGGTCTTGCACTTCTATTAGTTTGTCAGCAGTCAGAACAGCCTACTCTATCCCGCAACTGTCCCTAACCGTCGAAGTAAACCTCATCAAACACGGATCTCATATGTCGTCTCAGCATGTGATCTCCCCTTACTGCCCCGAGCACTCTCACTACACGATCCACATAATCTACATCCCCCCAACCAACCTTCTGCGCCTCATACGTCTCGAAAATGTCGTATACGCGCGCTCGCTCGCTCGCTTGTGCAAACGCCGGCGCCAATCGGCAGCTTCGCGTGAAGTACTCCTCACGACGCAGCGGTGCGAGAGAGGTCCGGGAGGAGGCGGAGCCTTTGATCACGCCCATGATCTCGGCGAAGACGAGCTCGATGGGGAGGCCCTTTGTGAGTTTGCTGGGGAATTTGGGCCAGTAGTCTAGTTGGAAGACGTGGAAGTCGACGAGCTGGGGCTTTCGGCGGCGCTTTGCTCGTGTTCCTCTTTGGCTTGATCCAGTGGAGATATAGCAGCGTTCGGCGATGGTTTCTGTTGGGTTACTGAAATCTTTCCGGTCCATCACTCTGATGTGGTTGAGATCGGGCATTAGCTTTACCTAAGTTATGTAAAGCAAGGCCGGGCTTGGCTGGCAATGCAAAGACTTACCTCACCGTATTCTCCAAGATTCTCAGAAACTGATCAAACGTACAGATAAGGGGGAAGTTTTCGTCACTCAGTGTAAACACTGTATCACCACCCAGATCCTCCCCCCCGGTATCCAGAAACGGTTCCTCATCCTCTGGAAGCTGCTCCAGATTTAGCGACTTAGACGTTAACGTCTCAATCAGCTTGTTAGTATAAGCCCTCAGCTTATCCGACAGAAAACTCGATCGCGTGAGAAGCACCTAGACCCGTATTCCGCCCCCGGTCAGAAGCTAGTCGTAAAGACTGCGTAAATGCAACCCACCTGCCTGACTGGTCTCTCACCCGCCACTGCCTTCCTGGCTACGTACTTTCCCACCAACCTGAACACCAAACACGTTGTCTTTCCAGTGCCGCTGCGCCCCAGAATCAGACTGGCCGTCTTGAAATGCCGAATCACGCGGGCTTCGTCCTCGCAGAGATCGAAGGGAAACTCAGCCGTCACGTCGTTGGCGAGGACCGAGCGGATAACCGGCTCGGTGAGGGCGTAGAACTTGTCTGGTGACATGTCAGCGGAGGTCGAGGAAGAGGAAGAGGAGGATCAAGCGCACTGGACATCTCAATGATATCCTTGTCCACCGCCCGAATATCCGGTTTCGGCTCCCGCAGGGCTGGCGCGATGGAATCGGGGGGCTCGGGGAACCGCGTGGGGATCAGTTTCTCGGCGACGGTGAGGGGGCGTTTGCGACATCGGTGGATGAGGTCAGTTGAGTAGTATTTCTGGAGGAGGACAACGCGATCGATGGCCTGTGAAATCTGGAGAGGGCTTAGGGCGGAGATAGCAAGGACAGGTTAGGGGAATAAAAGCGCACGAACCTCGGAGGAGGTGCCGATTTCCCAGACTGTTGCGAAAGTCATGAATGTTAGAGTACCTTCATATTGATTTCCAACGGATTAAAGACCCACCTTTCACCACCTGCTGCTCCGCCTCCGTCTCCTCATCAAACCCCACATCCACTTGCCATAATATCGATAGCTTCTGCCCACACTTCGTCCACGCAAGCGGCACCTTCATGCGCTTCCTCTGTGGCTCGGAACCCGCAAGGTTCCAGTCCCAGCATCCAGACGCCAGGTCAATCAGTTCTGCTTTGACGGGACTGAAGGCGCCTAATTAGACTGGTCAGTTATATGGCTCGTAGCCATGTAGCAAGGGAGGGGCATGAGAACCGGAGTGATTTAGATCCTGAATGCTCTTGAGCGCCTGCTTCGACAGGAGCACCTTCCAATTCCCCATTCGTTTACCCAGCACATCCAGTCCCAGCTTCCGCGCGGCCTCCGCATCCTCATCCCTCGTCGCTGAATTCGCAGCTTCCGTCGGCCGGGACGACGCGTGACGGGCCGCTTCGTTACAGAGCCTGCATGGAAATGTCGCCACCGTAGCGCACAAAATCGCGATGGTTTCCTCGCTCTCCAACCTTTCGATCGTATTTCGAAGCATTTGGCATGACGCCGGGACTGGTAAGTCGAATACGCCTAGCAATTCCACTACATCATCCTTCAAATCTGGAAGATGGTTATTGGGTTTCTGCTGCCTTGCACAGTAAGTTTTCTTGTCGTCTTTGATGAGCTGGGTCATGCCAGCCAGCAGTGGCAAGTCGCCGTTAGACGATTGGTATTGGGATTTACCGGTCTGCTGTGCATGCATGTGTTCCAGCTCCAGGAGAGAGCTCTTGAGACTCATCAAAGCGCTCCATCGCTGTATCTCCTCAGCAACGCCATGATCGCTTGTGCAGGAACTAGTCATCTCCATCACCCTCCTAGTCCACATCTCCAGCGTTGCAGCATCTCGAACAGTGCTTTTGGACGAGCGAGCCCAGTCCTTTATAACCTCGCTGCAGGAGCGATCAGACATCAGTCGTTCCATGAGGTTCCCACAGTCCGCTATCACAGTCACGAGGTTTCCTAACGTTGGAGGATAGTATGGCCGTACTGCGCAGAGAGCGTATGCTATGAGTTTAAGCAATGTGGCTTCGTCGACGAGCTCGTATAGTGAGGGGATAAGTGACAAGAGCAACCTGACGATCTGCGCCGCTATCTTGCCTGTTGTCAAGTGTCGGGAATGGAGGAGGTCGAAAAAATGAATCAGACGATCGCCGCGGGTGGTGATGTGGATGAGGATCCTATCTCTAATATTGTCGCTCAGCAGAGCGGAGATTTGCTCAGGGTTCTCGGTGACGCTTTCGATAACATCGTCGTAGAGGGTAAAGGTGGGTTCTCCGTCACTAAGGAGAAGAGTAGAGAGACGTGAGCGCTTGGACATGGTTTCTGTAACTGTTAGATTGGATAACTGGATGAGTGCTTTTGTGAGGGGATTGCTATGACCAGAACCCAGCTGTGTTTTATCTATCCACTTCCATTGGATATATATCAATTTCTGTTAGTAAGCAGTTTTGCCAGTTCTCTTCTTGGCATGATGTAAACCACCGAACTAGCGACTCAACCACGTACTATTACAACATTTAATTCAACATGGATATGGTAGATTGACAGTTCCAATAGGTTAGCGAAATAGTTGCAAGCCGCAATACTAGATTCACGAAGGGCTGAACGGGCATAGAGCCAAGACCCTTAGCAACTGTTAGGGATTTTCGGGAGAATTTTGAAGTCCCGCTGGAAGAAACACGGGCTATAGAGGACTGAATCAAAGCCATCTTTCTTGCATGTTATTCGTTGTTCCCTTCAGTGACTTGAGTATGTTATAACACGTAGACATGTCAGCAGAAGAGACAAGTGGAATATTTGAATGTTGAGACTGGAGGCTTTAATGACGACAGCAGGTAACAAAACCTTGGAAGTATATGCTAAGGCTCGGCAAAGTACAGTTAAATATCTTTAATACGATACCGTTTGTTCGGCCGAACGTATCGTAATACTAATGGTATTGTTATTCAAGAGTCACATAGGTAAATAAGCAGGAAAAACGGGGATTTAATACCTAAAAAGGCTTAAGACATCTACCTCACAGGCTAAATAGGGCTCTTTCCTATACAAATTCTCCACTGGTTATACCGATATTAGCAGTAGGAGCTTAACGATATTGCCAAAAGTTATATTATCGTAATATTACATCAAAAAAGGGTTGATTAAAGGGTGTAGACCGTAATGTAGAGAATATCGTTATATACCCCATATCGTATTAAAGGGGTTTGACTGTAGGTAACGTTAGTCACTGGGTTATGACGGACGACCTAGTTCTGACGGAAACATGACCGCCTTTCTAATTAGGAAAAGCGGTTTCCTACTGCAAATCTGCATTTGGATTTGGCAGTACTTTGGTGTTCCGTCATAATTAGGTCGTCCGTCATAACAGTAACTTAACGTTGGGCCGGAATCTTTACCTCAGCAAGCTCGGACGTGAGCGGATTTTCAATCGGCCCGCAAGCTGACTAACCACATTCGTGGTGCACCACCGGAATCACGTCTGAGGGACTTTTCCAACGTTTATTAGGCAGCGCAACGCTTTTAATAATTTTCCCTATATTCGCGGTCGAATTGCTCAACCATGACGGCTTAAAATACTACCAATAGTTGATCGATTAGAGAGACGACCCGATATTCATGAATATCGGGTCTGAATTAACGTAACAGCCACCCGAACGAGCCAGCCACCCGCTCAAGCCACCCCAAAATATACCAAAATTTACTTACCCATAATATATTTAAATAAGGTTGTTATAGTAATTTTAAGAAATGGGTGGAGAGGTCTAGAAATTTATATAGAAAAAATGTGTTTTCCCTATTTATTTTAACTACGCTAAAGAAAAAACATAAAGAGTATTACATTCTTAATTTTTATACCTTAAAGAAGTAGTTTTAGTATTTTAAAAAGTTTTAACTGGATGGTTGTTCAGATGCAAGGCTTTGAAAATGCAACTTTTTGGTGAGTTTTGGGGTGGCTCGGCTGGGTGGGTGGCTCGACCGGGTGGCTAAATAATACGTTATCCCCATACAAATTTAGACGACGCAAGACCGCTCTACGTACAAATTTGGACGACTCGCGTAATAAACGTTGGAAATGTCTCCCAGACCATAGAATCAACTTTTTGACAAAAAAGGTTAGCGATATCCGCTAATTGATTCCATGCGTCTGAGCTTGCTGAGGTAACCGGAATCTTACATCTCACGGGCTCTCGCATCACCGCCGGAACGGACACGACACTAATTGCTTTGTTGGTGGTGCATAGATGAGGATAACATGCACCCATAGGCATTATAGAAGCCGACCACCGAGCTCCTTCCAACACATGTAATTGCCTGGAATTGGCTGCTTTCGTCGCCGTGTGCGGGTATTATTAGTAACTCCTGCAAGATGCCGCAAGTTTCAACTTTCAAAAAGGGCCGACAAGCGCTCGCCGGACTCTCACCAATGTGTCGATGAGAAGGCGGATCCGATGGTGTGAACAGGGCTTTCCCAAGTTCTAAACGTGCGTAGCGGCTCCGCCACAGAGCTCAATGCGGCATGAAACACGCTGAAGGCGGCGAGGCAGAGGCTAACATCACAGATATACGAGCATACATGGCATTACAAATCGACTAAGACTGAGGCATAGGTGGAATTTTGGGCGAAGGATGACGACAGGGTTGAAGGAAAACGACGACGCAAGTCCTAGACGAAGCTCTGGGGCTGGCACTGTGGCTGGCTTTGGGCTTGCTCACTGCTAGGCGTATGCCCACATGATTGGCGCAGACGGAGCAACCACGAGTGAGTGATCCAGGCACCGGGCGAATCGGCCTGCACGTCATTGACCTGTGCTGATTCTACTAGTACGTAAGTGGTGCGGACAAGGCGCGGGCAACGGCTGGGCACCTGCAAGCCGCAACGGAGTTGGGTATGCTCAAGGTGATCCGTTGCTCTGTCTGTCCTTCCTCGACAGTGGGTCCAGAACTACGTAGTGCCGTCAATATAAGAATCCGTCACTTCCTCGTACTCATTCCAGTATCGTCCGCCCAAGCAAAAGTCCACTAGCAAATTCATCATCTCCCTTCGCCGTCAAAGCTCAATTTTATTACCTTCAGCAAGCCAGTCAGTCAATCAGTCAATTAATCAGTCGGTGAGTTCCATCCTACCCGCTCTAGCTCTTGCCAAACTGCCATCTAACGCGATCCGTCGCCTAGCCTTACCTCGTATACCCAAGAACCAGGCAACCCACACCAACCACCACAATGCGTTTCTCTACCATCTTCGTCCTCGGCCTCGGCGCCGTTGCCAGCGCTCAAATCTCTTCTATTGTGCAATCTGTCGAGTCTCGAGTTAGCTCGGCCGCTGATTCCATCGTCTCATCCGTCGTCTCATTCGTCAACTCCGAAGTCACCAGCATTCAAGCCTCCCTGAGCAGCGTCGAAGCAAGCCTGGCCTCCTCCTTCGCTTCCCTCACCACCGGTTCCTTGGCTGCCTCAGCCCTCTCCGCCGAATCCTCCCTCTTAAGCAGCGCCGAATCTGTTGCCAGCTCAGCTCTCTCCAGCGCTAACAGCCTCGCCTCATCCGTCCTCACCTCTGCGGAATCCAGGTTTTCCAACGCCACCGGCACTGCTACCTCAGGTGCAGGGGCCGGCTCCACCACCACCAGCTCTGGCAGCACAAGCGCTTCCACCGGCTTTGCTGCTCCCACTCAAGCTCCCGCTCTCGGCGCGCTCGCGGGCGGTATCCTGGTTATTGCCGGACTGTTGTAAATGAACACACTCACCGACAATGCTATTTTCGGCTAGTTCTCAACGATTTTCGGAGTAGGGTTACTGCATACTGATGGACTAGCACGGGCATATCGGCGGCGTCTTTGGGGTTGACATATAGTTTCTGACTCCGGATTTCTGAAGTAAATAATCTGCTGGGTTAGATGGCGAGAGCTGCTTAACAGAAAATCAATATTTGCTTGGGTCCAACTCAAACTGCTTAGCTGCTTAGGTGTTTGTGATGTCGTTCATGTACGTCGAATTGATTATCCAGCGGGATTACTCTGGTTCAGTTGGAGCACAGCGTTATTACCTAGTTGTGATCTCCAGTCCATACTAATGCATACTAATTCATCCTTGCGTGCCGCCTTAGTCCATCTACACATGTAATCTTTCCATCCCACCAAGGTGGCGTGTTGCCTAGGATACTGAATTTGCTGGAAGCTAGACGTGAAGTCTACCTCTACATTAATAAATCAATAGTGCACGTAGCAGTAACGAGATGCATGCTGTGGAGATAACGCCTCTCGTGGGGATTTCTGCTGCCGCACACAATCAAGAAATGGACGACATAATTCGGATCGTAAAGAACTTTGCACTTCGCGAAAGTCATCATATAACGGTGGACTCAGAATAGGTACCAATTGCACCATGTGAGCTGCTTCTGTGCATATTTAGCCATGTAGAGTAACGAATACAACATGTCGCAGACGCACTTTTGTGCACACGGTGATATTGTGCCACTCACCATACCACCCACTGCAATAACAGGGTCAAACAGGTCTTCATCACCAATCATTGGCACAATCCCCGTAACTCAACCTAGCCTTACCTCCTTACTGTATTTTAATCAAGGATTTAAGGCTAACTCCTCATAAAAGAGTACCCTTTCCCCACTCTCATTCGCTAGGCGCTTTCCGTCTTTTTCTTCCTAAACGCGAATAATGCCTCATCCTTGCCCGCAAAACTCGGTAGCGGGATCTGGCACACTTTCTCCCATCCCAGCATCTCCTTCTCAACCCACTCATCCACCACTTGATCCGAAAACCCAGTGAACCCGTTCCGGTTCTGCGTCCCTGCCACCACAATAGTGTCGCCTTTGTACGCCCTAAGAACCTTCTCAGTGAAGTCCTCCGTCGTCTGCGGATACACAAGGAGGAGAACGGCGTCCCTGCCGCCATCATGCCTCTCGAGATACGTAGCCCCGGACGCGACGATGGTATCCGGGATCCACACCGTGCGGTACAGCGACGCCTGGTTGTCTATCGCGCGCACCGTGAGCGGGGAGAGGTGCTCCGGCAGCGGCAGGCGGCGCAGCATGCACGTCCAGTACCCGCACCCGGAGCCGACGTCGAGGATGGGCTTGCTGGCCTGTTTGGGCGGCTTGTCCGGCTGCGCGAGCTGCGCGATCAGGTGCAGCGCCGTGTAGCTCGGGCAGACGCAGCCGAAGTGGTGGTAGAGGATCGGGAGTACGTGATGCGCGATTTTGGTGCGCGCCGTGGATTCGATGGGGCCGCCCCATTCGAGGTTCTGGCACGTCCAGGCCCAGATGTCGTAGTATGGGTTTATATGCGGTGATTTGGCCTTCTTCGGCAGCCGGATGGCGGAGGACACGAAGAAATGGGAGGAGATGTAAGCAGCGATTGAAGCGCGGAGGGAGGCCTTTTTGGCATTGGAGCGGAAGCTGCTGAGCGCGCTCTGGAGAGAGGATGTGCTGGCGAAAAGGGAAATATAGGCCGTGATGTCGGCGGGTGAAGGTGGTAGAATCTGTAGACCGCGTATACTCAGGATGGAGTTTGCTTAGGGCATGGTAGACTGCGAGGGCAATAATTAAGAATATGGTATCATGGGCAAGGGAGGTTAGGTGATGGGAAGAAGTAGTGGAATACCTCGTTGTCTTCATCGTCCCGGTACCAGGCGTGCAGCCCATTTTTATTGCCGGCATCAATCGCAGCTTGAGCTTGCCGGAGGTTCGTAGCGGCCATCGCGCGGTAGACATAATTGTCAGTTGGGTCGAGGTTAAAGATTTTTATTATGGTATATCCGAAGTCATAATTATTTTGCGGCAAGCAATCATCATCCCAAGTAGTGAAGAGGAGATTAGGATCAAAGGCGGACTTCGAGCCTTCACAATAGGGCCCTTGCCTCTGAGGCATTGTTTCCGGATTGATTGGTGATGCGGTCGAATTCCGCTGTTGATGATGTTGGTGTTGGTGATCTCGTAAGGCTGAGGCTTGGTGCCCCTCCTAGCGTTTTGTCATCGCTGACATACTTGAAATCCCTGCAAATACCTGTGGCACCCTGACAAACACCTTACGAAGACCTTAGTACGCCGAATAGAGAACCATCCATAACCTGCTGGTTCCTGCTTTCCTTTCTCTTGTGTATATAAAGTGCGTGAGAGTCCCATACCAGGTCTCTCCTCTCTCATTTCAATGACAGACAACCATTCAATTGCAAAGCCTACTCTGTTCTCACTTTCAAAGACATCACTTGCTTCACTAATCGCCATCACAGCAGTCATCCTGACTCTCTTTACTCCTCTAAGAACCTCTGTGCCCAAGTTATTCTCAAAGTCAAATACTTCAGTTCTCCGCACCATGTCTACAGTCAACAGCCCCTCGCTCAAACTCACAAAGCGGCCTTGGTCTGCCCGCGGCCATGCCGACCACGACTGGCTCTATACCTTCCATACCTTTTCCTTCGCCTCTTACCACGACCCAAGCTACGCATCCTTTGGGCCTCTCCGCGTTATCAACGAGGACCGCGTCGCGCCCTCCACAGGCTTCGGCACGCACCCCCACGCCGAATTCCTCATCTGGTCGTACATCGTCTCCGGGACGCTCGAACACAAAGACAGTCTCGGCAACCTCGAGAACCTCAAGCGCGGCGAGGTGCAGTTCACGAGCGCGGGCACGGGCATCAGGCACAGTGAGTACAACCGCGATAAGGACGAGGAGGTGCATTTCCTGCAGATCTGGGCGAGGCCGGACAAGCGGGGCTTGACGCCGCATTATGAAACGAAAAAGTTTACGGACGAAATGAAGAAGGATCGCCTGGTGCGGATCATGGAAAGCACCGAGCGGATGGGTGAGAAGAAGGGTGAGGAAGCTCCGATTGCTTTACAGGCCGATGTTAGCATGGACGCGAGCATTCTGAGCCCGGGAAAGAGCGTTACGCATGAGATTGTCACAGATGGCCCCAGGAAGGTGTACCTACATGTTGTAATGAGTGAGAGGGCTCAGCCGAAAGAGGGTGGCGCGAAGATCAAGATCGGGGACGCCGTTTTGGGCGAAGGAGATGGTGTGTTTGTTGAGGGTGTCAATGGTCCTGCGAAAATTGAGGTAGAGAGTGTGGGTGATACACCTGCAGAGTTCCTGTTGTTTGATATGGGACTTGATGCATGATAGGTATGCACGTTCTAATACCTCCAATTTTGTAAATAGAGTCTTTTATTCCATCTGTAAATAAGTCAAAATCTGATCTCCTGTATTCTCAAAGGAATAAACGTAGCAGAAATATTCTCTCTTTTATCCTGTATTCCATCTCTGCTTCCGGGGCGCTGAATCAATTATGAAATTCCACGTACATTAATTTGCCTAATGGTCTTGATTACATCTACCTGCAATCAATATCTACTACAAGCCATCCATATTCTTACCCTACTACCCCATATCTCATACGCTTCAGCTGGGGTCCTTCCTCAGTTCATTTATTTCCGTCACTCATAGATCACGAATTGCCATACCGTATGGGTGTAGCCTCGAAGGTATTGTTTGAATAACCGTAGTCCATCCTTTATTGACAATCTCAAGCAAACGTTCACTCGCCGGCAAATCTACTATATCACGTAGCTAATAAATCTCCTTGCTCAGCGTTCGGAATTTTCCCGTTCGGCTAATTCCGCGCTGTGTTAGCAATTGTGTGACGTATGAAGCTACCAATTGTCTTTGGAAACCCACGTTCAAAACCACTGGTGACCATACTAATGACAGCGATGGAGGTAACAGAGGCTAAATGGTTGCTCGATTTTCTCGGCTAAAAACTAGAAGTTAAACTCTCAAACACCTCCTTGGGCTGCTTGAAGCCTGGGTAGTGTAAACAAATGTCTTGAGGGGACCAAGGCGCTAGTAGTAAGCGAGTCAATAGTAGAATGGCAGAATATGGCAGAATGCGGCAATCACTAATAAGTGCCATGGACATTTAAGCAGGACCTTTATTTGATATACCGGACACCTCTATATACCGGACCAAACCCCTTAGATTTTTTATTCCGGTATAACCTGGTTTGACTGTACGAGTAAAGGAAGCGAAAGTCCGAAGGGCCGAGATGGCTTGTTCGGGATAATGATAATAAGTGCCTTGCGTGAGTGTATATTGCTTTGGTTAATAACATGCGCGATTTTTCCTTAACCATCTCGTATAAATCTAACCGCTATCTCCTTCAACTATTTTTCTTGTCCATCCTACCTTCCACAAATCGAATTTTGTAGGAGTAAGAACGCAAGCATGGACGAAATCAGAGCTCTCAATAACACGACTGGACCATCCATCCCAGCAATCCTCTCTCCATCATATACGATATTCGTACCTCACCTGGTGGGGAATAAAGATGCAATTCAAGCCATCTCTCCAAAAACTGAAACTTATGGCGAGCACCCACGTCAAAAATTGGATGTCTACCGACCAAAATGCGACATTCCACCGAGTGCCCCGATCATGGCATTCTTCCACGGCGGTGGATTTGTTGCAGGAGATAAGATCTCTTCTCAAGTACCGGAAGGCCTAGTGCTCCACAATCTAGGCACATTCTTCGCATCTAGGGGCATCATTACAATCATCCCAAATTACCGACGAGTCAACTCTGAGATCGGGGGCGAGGATGCAGAGTTCCCATCAGGAGGAGAAGATGCCTCGCTAGTCATGAAGTGGCTAGAGACCTTCGCATCTGATCAGAAGAGGGATGTCTATCTTATGGGGAACTCAGCTGGTGGTGTTCACATTTCAACCTTCCTGTTTGAGCCGAGATTTTTGGAACAGAGATTGTCCTACTTCTCTGGAGAAAAGTCTATCATGCTGAAGGGAGTCATTGAGGTTGCTGTACCTTGTCATTTCCGAAAGACTGCTACCAGCCGATTGGAGACGTTGCGGAAGTATTACGGCAATGAGAACGATGTTGAGACGAAGTGTGTTTATGGCCTACTTGAAGCCATTGTTCATAGTAAGCAATCCAGGGAGGAGGTCGGTGTGCCAAAGGTGCTTGCTCTGCTAGGACAATATGACCCGGCTTATGAGATTGGTGAGCCTATGGAGGATTTTGTTGCGCTATGGAAGAAGACTTGGAGAGAAGGCTTGGAGTTTGCTATTATGGAAGGTCATAATCATATTAGTCCACCTCTTGCGTTGATGAGTGGGGATGCCAAGGGCGAGAGATGGGGCGAGGATGTGGTTAAATGGATCCAAGCTTCTAAGTAATCAAAAGTTTTGTCGATAGCGAGAATACATCTGACATTTCTACCTATCGACTTTATCCACAACGCCGGGGTATCTTTCTAGTTCCGTAACTAGCTTGGGTCCCGGCGAGGCTGAACTATCTGTGTGGTGGCCGAAGTTTTGCCTTTCCGCCCTCATTTTGTGAGGGTGTCGCCAAAACGCTGAGGGGGTTTTTTGCCGGCAATAATTTTTCACTCGCCTTTCTGGACCGAGTTACGAGCTTTAAAACCACCTATATTCTTTATATTCTCGGTCGAACCGAATCTGCCGGTGCGGACTTGATATTGCCGATACGCATGTCCGATTAGCGAACGGACGATAGCGCCACGTACGAGGGGGCAACACGAATGGGTCGGACGCCCCCCCTGCTAGTACGGTAAACAAAATAACCTGGTCCCGCTATGTCACTTTGGACTCGCTTGTTTCTTGACCTGTACTAGCGGGGGGGTGTCTGACGCATTGATGTTACCCCCTTGCACGAAAACATGCAAATATGCTTACAAGGGCTATTGGTCGAGCATCTCTATGGACTCTGGATTTGACCTCTGAGGTAAAACATGTATTCGACTTTTGGAGTTTGGTTAGTGCAGGTACCAGATGCCGCAAAATTGCTTGCAATCTGAGGAAAGGTAACTCAAACCCAGAACTATCGACATACATAGAACAGTTGTTTTTCAAAATGCTACTACCTACCCTGCTACATACCCTGCTGCCTAACGCATCCACAGTCGATAAACACGATCTGGTGCAGACTGCAGGATGGCCTCCTGGTTACGCTGGTCTATTATTGGCCTGCTGGCTGTGGCTGGCTGCAGAAAAATGACGGCGGTCCCAGCCACTTGCGCCAAGTTTGTTCCCCGCAAAGCAAGCTTCTCCCCTACCCCGGCAGATATCCCAAATGAGCCACCAGACGGGCCACTCCTCTCCTCTCCTCTTTTCCATCCTATTCCACCATTTTCTTAATCCCACAGACTCCTTTCCTACACATGTATGCTTATATCCCTTCGTATGGGCCATTGGCAGGATAGATTAGTCTTCGTCCGCGATTTCGCCTATACCTCCCGTCGACTCCGCATGGCCAACGGCAATATTGGCGATGCGCCAGCTTCAACCTTTGCCGAGTACGTGAAAGAACCACCTTTAGGGCTTGTAGTCATTTCCCAAATCCCCGAACCAGACTCAGGGTCGGAGGGGGAATCTGCTTCAGAGTCGGAATTGGATGCGTTGTCTGATGCACCATCCCAATCTCGCTCCAAGTCTGATTCTGCTCTGCGACAGCCCCGACCTCTTCTGGCCCACCGTATCCATTCGCATCGTCTGCACGTGCAAGGAAAAGCTAAGTTGCGGCGTGCCAGGCTCCTCTCAGGTCCTCTCGTAGACATCTATGTCGGCGAGTCCAAGCGCCATTGGGCGCTCCACCGTAACCTCCTCTGCCACCACTCCGAGCACCTCGCCTCCATACTCCTCCCCCCGGATGAAACCAAGAAGAGGGCAGAGAATAAGCTCGACCTTCTCGATAACGACCCGGCTGGCTTCGAGCTGCTCGTAAAATGGCTGTATCAGGGAAAGCTAGATGACGTCTCCAGTCTCCCGGACCCCCATAGCAAGTACGACTATGCAGTCAGTTGTCACAAACTGTATCTGCTCTGCGACCGATTTGAGATGCCTCAACTGAAGAACATCGCCATGGACCAGTATCGCAAAGGCCTTAGTGAAGCAAGGCTTGTTCCAGACGCTGCGGAAATGAATGAGATATACCGCAATAGCAGCGAAGGGTCACCTTTTCGGAGGCTAATGACCAAGATTGCCGCACGTCAGATCATGGACCCAGACAGTGAGAAGGATGCCGAGTCATACCGCGAGTGTTTCGATGGCAATCCCGATTTCGCCATTGATCTGGTTAACGCAATTAAAATGGGTACAGGCGGTTTACTCTTCGACGATCCGACGTACGGCGGTGAGTGCGAATACCATGACCATGATGCAGGCCCGAACTGCCACATCAGAGGCAAAGGCAGAGCAAAACAAGGTAAATAGAGGTTCTGTCAAGCCCAACACACCACTCAAGCCATCCCAAATCTCTTGAGATGAAGATGAGCAACCAGACTCGCATCGCTACCGCACATGACCACCATTATCGGTTCGTAACCAGTACATTATCAATAACAGACATTAACAACGCAGTGTATAAGGCCCCGCCTCGCCACGCCCGCAAATCCGCACCACCCGCTCCGAGCGCTTCTCTCGAAAACCCTCCCCTCCCAACTCCGACCGCCTCGCCCGACCCTCCCCGCCCCCTTCTCCCCCATCTTCCAACAACTCCTCCCCATCCCCGCCCACCTCACCGACCGTGCGCAGCCGCCGGACCTCTCCGCCGGGGCCTGACGGCCCCCGCTTCGTCAACGGTGTCAACGTCGAAAGAAGTAGCGACGGGAACGCAGGCCTCGCCATCGCCAAAGGAGCAGAGGGACAAGTTCCGGGTGGTGCCAGGAGAGGGTCAGGTCAAGGTGGATTCGACAGTCCCAGACGGCCGCCGCCCAAGCTACGGCGACGGGCTTCACCCCCCGGCTAAACCCCCGGATAGTAAACCGGGCGCTTCTGCAGCGGTTCCCGTGGAAGACGGCCCTTCGCGTAGAGGCATTTGGGAATGGGCAAGGGTGGGCAACTTTGGAATTATGTGGAGAAAATCGCAGAGCGATCTCAAAGCACCAGCGAGTAAGGAGGGTGAAGGCATGGCAGTGATTCAGGGGACGCAGGACGACTTTATCGTGCCATCTACAATCGTTACAAACGTCGCCAACGACCCGGCCGGGACGATTTCTGAGACTACGAGCACCAGCATTGCGACCACCCCAAACGGGAGTCTCGATTTACACTAGTCGAGGCTTGAGTAGATACAAAAACAATAATGACCAACACGACAGCAGTCAACACGAGCGGGGAGACGGCGTTAAAGGGCCCAACGCATCGCCGAATGCTATGAGACATAGCTGGCAGCTGACGCAGAAGACTCTCCCATTGGGAGGTCTCGAATACCCTTTGCATTGCTCAAAAGATTCAGATTGACTTCAGCCAAGGGAAGACAGGTAGTCCCTGATGCTTAAGAGTATGTACAAATGACACTTCGAAGCTCGATAGTCAGATGTCAGTTAGAATACCACAGTATCATCAACGCCACCCCGGTTCATAATTGGATATCTACAACCTCGACCATACCGTCGCTTCCCCTGATCAAGAACCAGCTGTGCCCCCTACCCCCCCGGCCTTTCCCCAATCGTCCCTCTCTTCGGTCTTCGAAAACACGCAAACTCGGCCTTCGTACTCTCCTTCAGCCCCTTCAATATGAGTCTCAAACTGGGCAGCTCATTCTGCAAATTCACCCTCGCTTGGTTATCCGTCCTCGTGTCCAGGACCTGATATATATCCGTCTGGAGCACCGTCGCCTTGTCTGTAGTATAGGAGCTCAGGGTCTGCGAGATGTACTCGACGTCTAGCGTCGCCTGCATGAGGTCGGTGAGCGAGTACTTGGGCCGCTGCTTGAAGGTCGCGGTGAGCGCGTTGAGGATCTGCTCCAAGAGGTACTTCAGGATGTCCGGCGTGAGCGGGGCCGCCGTTGTCGACACCTCCGTGTGCACGATCACCATGTCGAGCAGCACGCTGGACGTGAACGGCGACGGGTTCCGAGACTCGCGCGGTCCCGTGGGAGCCCACTTGGTGCTGGTAAGGCCGGCCTGGATGGTGTTGTCGAGGCGGTCAGCGATGGGCTTGGTGTAGATTTGGAAGAGGCGCGCGTCGATTTGCTGCAGCAGGTCTCGAATCGTTTTGGACTCGTCGGTGAGCTTGACGGAGAAGTTTGTTTCGAAGAGCGAGATCAGCTGGGGGACGATCTCAGCGCGGAGGTCGGCGAGGTTAGAGATGGTGAGGAGAAGGCGGATGCTCTGGATTACTATTATTAACAATTTCCCTTTCTAATACTTACGTTGGAGAAAAGTGGAGGGACCGGTGGCCCTTTGAGATTTCGGAACAAATTCGATATGATAGTTGGCATAATGTTTACGGGTGATATAATGAAATGATATACCTTGTTGGACGCATCAATGCTGCTCAAACTGAGATCCTCCACAGCTTTCCGTGCCGGCACGGTAAGCTCGTCCGGATCATCATCCCAATCCTCATCATCCACTCTCTTTCCAACCTCCGCATTCTCCACCATCCCACTAAGCGTCTTATACAAGCTCGTCACGAACTGGCTCCTGACCATCTGCAACAGCTTCGCAGACGGCGGCACCACGACGTCCGCCGAACCCTGCTTGCTCATGGCCTCGGTGATATAGAGGATCTTCTGCATGCTCCCCAGCAGGGCGCTCTCGAGCGCCATGAAGCGGGCCGGCATATTGGTGCGGTCGGGGCGGCTCGCGGAGCGGGTCCAGTCCTCAAGCAGCTTAACGTTCTCGGCGTCGGCGTTCCAGGCCGCGCACACGGCCTGGACGGAGCGCTCGCGCACGCCGCCCACGAGCGCCTTGAGCTGCTCGCTCAGCCGCACCCCGCCGTCGCCCCGCTCCGGCAGCCGCAGCGACGCCATCTCACTCGCAGCCGTGCCGATGAGCACCAGCATCTTCGCGAGGTAGTACACCCCGCTGAGCGCGTTGGAGTAGGGCGGCCAGAAAGCGTACTTTTCCCAGGATTGGCCGCGGGAGGGGGACGGCGGGGGGATGTTGTTTGGGTCGAAGCGGAAGCGAGTGTCGCTGAGCGGGGACAGGCCGGCCGAGAGAGGGGTTTTGGGCGTGGCTGGGGTAGTGGGGAGGGGCGAGAAGAGGAGGGAGATGTCTTCGATAGGGGGATCGGAGAAGAAAGAGAAGAGGTGTTCCCGGATGACGTTGACGAGCTCGATGATACCCTTTTCTAGTTCGCGTACACCGTCGTTGGAGAGACGGTGGTGCTGCCGACTCTGGCCGTCGATTCCGACAGGGAGATTTTTCTGGGCTTCGCCGTCGATGAACGAACGCGCAGTGTCCCAGTACTCGATGATCTCGCCGAGGATGCCCCCTTTGGATGAGAGGAGGGCGCTCATTGATCCTTGGACATGCTCCCAGAATTCTATGACTTTGGCTGAGTCTGTCCTTGCCGTGTCGTCGGAGCGCCCTCGCTTTGCCACAGAACGAAGGTGTGTGGCTAGTACCCTTAGAGTAGGCTTTTCGCCGTTAGCAAGATGGCGTCGCAGAATCTCAACCTCAACTTTAGAGCGTTCGCAGGTTGCAGTGATCTTGTTCTTCAAAAAGTCGTAACGACTTAGAAGCCAGAACCAGATGGGATTCTCTTCCACGCCGATTTCCAGCATAATGGCAATGAGTTCCATGTGCTCCTCGGGCTTGCCCTCTTGATCTCCTGGCTGCTTGCTGAAGTGGATGCCGGTTAGCCTTCTCCAGGCGTCACGCCTAAAGGAATCAATCTGATGTTCAACATCAGCCCACATGCGAGCAGTAACGATGATTGTGTGAATTTCCGCGTCCGTTAGAGGAACCCGTCTGTACGAGGCATTTTCAACAATGGATTTTGCCTCATTAGCATACTTTCTCGCGCGAGTATATTCTTCAACAAGCGTCTCATGATCTTTGCGCTTGATTGCGTCCTGCAAGGAAGCCCCTACTTCAAAGAGGCCGCGATTCTTGTCGAAAGAAGTAAGAATGGCTTTCAGGATCTCTTCTTTCTCGCGCCCACCTAGAGCCGGCCCATATACCTCTTCAACCTTCACTGACGCTTCATAGAGAGGCGCTTTGATCCCCTGCACGCCATATTCGCTCTCTTTCAGGAGTGCATTCTTCTTCTTGTCGCTAGGTAGAGGTTTGTTGAATCCAAGGTTAGGACTGAGAGGTCCACTGGCGCCTCTGGCTTGGCCGCCTGATTTGCTAGCATGACGAGAATGAGGCCGTTTAGGTGCAGACTCGATTTCACGACCTTGGTCGCGCATCTCTGTGTATACATTGTCGATTGTCGCCTTTGCTCGAACAAAGCGCTCGAAGTTAGATTCTACAAGAACCTTGAGGGAAGCCGATTTCTTCTCGATTGACCGTGAGAGGAAATCTAAGCCTTGGAGAAGGGAGTCGGTTGATGCGTTATTGTGGACTTGTGAGAGGAATAGCGTGGGGGAGAACGTTGTCGATGATAGAAGGAAGCGGTTTCCTACGAGAATCAGAAAGCGCTACTAAATAGCCTGTGGATAGACCTACTCAACTTCATATCATCCTCCACGGGGAGTCCTCGCGCCCGGAGAATCTGCACGACACTTGGGGACGCCCCTAGCGGATCTGGCTCATCCTTCTGCACGAGGTTCTCTAGACCGTCCCTGGTCTTCTCCGCTCCAGGCAGGTTTCTACGATAGCTCCTACTGCGCTCGAGCACTGAAAACCGCGATTTGGATCGCCGGGAAGGATTGGGAGTGCTGGTCTTTGGAAGTTCATCATCATCGTCGGAGCTCACGTCCTTTTCGGCGGGCCATTCGGAGGGGAAGAGCGTGGTTACGTTGTAGTGGTTCAGCAGTGTGGTTTCAGTGGTATTTGCCATGGTGGATCGGAAATCTATACACGGCCAGTTTACGAGTGCTGGTGTGGCATGGTGGAGTTGTGAGAGTACTATATAGTATGCTCAGTTTCACATGAGACGAACCACCCCCGAACGCTTGGCAAATAAATTCCCGGCACTTATTTCGTATGCCCAAAGACAACCGCCATAAGTATTTACCATGCTAAAAATAGGAAGAGGCACCCTTCTGACATAAGCTGTGAAACTCTAATGACAATGTTTTTATGTAACTTTCCAATTGCGGTATTTATCCTGGGCTTTTAGTTACTCTTTCCTATTACCCGGCTGGATAATGGGATTGTTAGAACATTGGTCGGGACAGCCAGTAATTGCATTCATATTCCCCTATTCCTAGACATAACACCTGGCAACAGTAGTAATTGCTAGGAGGCCTATATGCTCTGGTGAGCCATATGCTCGATCGCCGTTAAACCGTGCCGAACGCTTGGCGGCAATGCACAATTGGGTAATCAGGGTCCGAGCAGAGCTTGCTTTTCAAACTTATCTAGCTTCTCCATAACAACCTCCCCCACTCTAACCAGCGGCGCATTACTCCTGCAGCAGTCAATCTACTGCAGCAATTAACTACTAGTCTTTGAAAACAATTTTCATGATGCTGGCTTCTCGCCCTTTCGCCGCGCCCGCGCGACAATGCTTCCGCCGGGTGAACGCAACACAGCGATGGGTACCAGCACTAGTACAGGTGAGTTATTTTGCAATTAGTGCCTGAAACATGTACGACCTATGTTGTACTGCACTTTCCGGTCTGTAGAAACTAACTCTTTGCCTACTGTAGCCCCAATCGCGCTTCTACTCTGTGCCCACCAAAGACAAGGTCGCCAAGTTTAAAGGCACCAAAGGCAACGACGTAAGCTACCACTACAACCACCATATTTGCACGCTGTTGTCACCAAAAGCCCGAAATTACATGTCTTGCGACTCGATTAGACTACGGGAAACCGCTGACGAGGCTACCCCGCTATAGGGTTTATACACAGTTACGCTTATCGAGGGAGACGGTATCGGGCCTGAAATCTCCCAGTCCGTCAAGGATATCTTTGCTGCTGCAGGAGTGAGGATAGCTGAGCATTAGGGAGATTCTCAATAGCTAATAGCATCAAGGCACCAATTAAATGGGAACCAGTCGACGTTACACCAAGGCTGAAGGATGGAAGGACCGTCATTCCAGACGAGGCGATTGAAAGCGTTACGAAGAACTATGTGGCTTTGAAAGGCCCTCTGGCTGTATGATGTCTCCATTGTTCCCAATTCCGCCCCACTTACATTTGGCAGACGCCTGTAGGCAAAGGCCATGTCTCCCTCAACTTGACCCTTCGACGAACATTCAACCTATTCGCCAACGTGCGTCCCTGCAAGTCAATCGCCGGATACAAGACCCCTTATGACGGCGTCGACACCGTTCTCATTCGAGAAAACACTGAGGGAGAATACTCAGGCATCGAACACGTTGTAGTCGATGGAGTCGTTCAAAGTATCAAACTGATCACCAGGGAAGCTTCTGAACGCGTCCTTCGCTTCGCCTTCCAGTATGCTGAAGACGTTGGAAGGAGGAAAGTTCGAGCAGTCCACAAGGCCACTATCATGAAGATGTCCGACGGTCTTTTCCTGAGCACGGCACGAAAGGTTGCTAAGGACTTCCCGAATGTTGAATTCGACGCTGAGCTCCTGGACAATACTTGCCTGAAGATGGTTACAGACCCTACTCCATATAATGACAAGGTACTTGTTATGCCTAACTTGTATGGTGATATTCTATCCGACATGTGCGCTGGTCTAATCGGCGGTCTCGGTCTTACCCCTTCTGGGAATATCGGTGACGAATGCTCCATCTTCGAGGCTGTGCACGGTTCTGCACCAGACATTGCTGGCAAAGGTCTGGCAAACCCCACTGCGCTGCTTCTGAGTAGTATCATGATGCTGCAGCACATGGGTTTGAATGAGCACGCGGATAAGATTCAAAAAGCTATTTTCAAGGTTCTGGGAGAGGGCAAGGTATGTTAACCTTTTGAAATTTCACATTATTGGTGCTAACAGTTTCAATTGCAGACTATCACCGGCGATCTGGGCGGTAAGGCGAAGACTTACGAGTATGCTAATGCAGTTATCAAAGCATTGTAGACGTGTTTTGGTTGGGGCATCCGGGACGGGATTTACTGAGCAATGCATTTCTGTTTATATGTACTTGTGTATACTGTACTATACTCTGGTATTTGAGTTTTCCTGCAAATACATCTGCCCAGTTCTAAAGTTGCACGCATACATGAAGACCCCTAATATCTCACCTCTTTTCCCCAGCCACAGAAAAAGGGAACAAGGGCAGTAAACAATGTAATGCAAAATAAAACGCTAAACCTTAGCAACATCCTCTGTAAAACCCGTTCCCTCAATGAAAAAGTGTTATTCCGGTATTTTGCTTAATTTGTGGATTTTATGTTAAACAGAAATTAGTTAATCTATAGAATAATTTAATACAACATGGTCCAAAAGATCGCGCTTAGTTTTGAAGACGATTAATATCCTGTGTGGGTAACGCAAGAGTTTCCTCACAAACCATGTTAGAGGCCTCCATTTCTTGCAAGGTCTGCCTCCAAAATTACCTTAGCAAGGCCAGACCGTAGAATCATTACCTCGTGACCAGACGACCTTGAGAGGCTGCTGAATCAGCTACCTCTCAAAGTTGTCACGGCTAGGGCTTTTGTATGAGAAATTCAAGGTTTCGCGGTACACTTTGTAGCAAGAACCACAAATTGGATTTTTATAATTTTAGTAGTGTTGGATTCGCCTTGTAAATATCTAGGGCACCTCGATGGCCGATTTTAAATACAGGCGTTGTGTGGCTATTAAAAGATGTGTAAAGTTGGTGTCTTTTGCTAAGCACCAAAAATAGGGGTTCTTTGGTACACTTTGTAGCAAGAACCACCGATCGGATTTTAGTAATTTCTCTACTACGAGCAGCATAAGTCTTAAAAACACTATACAACGCCGCAGAAGGCCCGTATTACTGGCGTGATCGAGTTTAACCACGCGATCGGCTTCCAGGGCCTTAACAACAAAGTCTTTAATTACTACGGCTGCTCGAAGGCCTTTGACTATTGTATTCTTAGTAGTAAAAGTAGTCAAACGGAAAGACGACTACAAATTCCGGTGGTGGGTGATGAGAACGTGGATCTCGCGATTTTGCAGTCCCACTTTTTCTGTCAATCGCGTGGGGGTTTCGACCGAGGCTAGCGTACCGCCTGCTATTTTAAGTAAAGTTTTGTTGTTCTGCCAAAATTAAAGTAACACATATTTAAAAGGCGGTATGTCGTGCTAGGCGTGATAGATATAACTTACTCCGTAGGTAAAGTTTTGATGTTCCTTTCGGTCAAAACTAGGGTATCGGTCAAAACCTCGTAACCTACGTTACCAGACCTTCTTACGAAGGTTCCGCCCAATTAGGTTGTGCGAACTCTTGCTCGTGCATCGCCGCATCTGTGCAGCTACCGGCTCCAACATTCATAATTTAGAATTTCTTCTCTTGTGTTGTGTGCGTAGAGAGAATTGGACTTCTCTGGTATCTTGAAAATCCCTCAGCCCTCTTTCTTCGCAATATTTCGAGTGACTTAGGAATGACAGCCTCGCACATCCATGGCGAAGACGAAAGCCAGACTCCCTTCACTGTCGTCTCCGCAATCCACTCATTTCCATCGCGCAAATCTTCGCAACGTGTAAGACCAGAACCGTTCAAGCCAGACTGGAGCCTCTATCTCGCATTAGGAACCCTCTCGATCATTGGATTAGCAGCCTCCTTAGATGGAACTTCGATAAGTCCAGCACTTTCTGTATGAGTACTCCAAATCTCGCTCATCTTTTACTGCTAACACTACGCCGATCATTGCGGCGCAACTCCATGGCTCAGCAATCGAGTCCTTCTGGGCGGGAACATCCTTCAGACTCACCGCGACAGTTTTTCAACCCGGCTACGCCTGCTTCGCCAGAGTCCTCGGCCGGAAGCCAATGGTCATGCTTGCGCTTGTTCTCTTCACAGCTGGGACTATCATCGCCGCCGTGGCAGATAACTTCACCATACTTCTTTCCGGCCGGACGGTGCAAGGTATTGGAGCAGGAGGGTTCACAACGATGACAGAAATCATCGTGACGGATTTGATTCCTCTCCGTCATCGTGGCAAGTGGTTTGGGATCATCAGCATGGCCGTCGCTGTTGGTTCCAGCATAGGTCCAGTCGTTGGTGGCAGTCTTGCTGAGAACGTTTCTTGGGTATGTAACAGTCCTCAACCTCGATTAAATGGATTTCGTTGACGGAATCCAGCGGTGGCTTTTCTGGATCAATGTGCCCCTTTGCGGCATCGCGCTATTATTGATTCCCCTTACTTTGAAAGTGCCTTATAAGGCTCCGCAAATTTTACGGGAATTGAAAGAAGTCGATTGGGTCGGGACGGTCCTTTTCATTGCTTCCGTCACCGGATTATTGATCCCTATCAGCTGGGTCAGTAACAGTACAAAAGAAACGCGCCACCTTAAGACCTCGCTGACCGTATGTAGGGGGGTGTTCTGTACCCATGGAAAAGTTGGAGAGTCCTCGTACCACTTTTTATCAGCGCTTGTGGCATCGTCGCATTCGTCTTTTACGAAGCTTTGGTGGCCGTCAATTCCTTCATCCGTCCCTCTATTTTCAATAATCGCACAGCCAATATCACATACCTTTCTACCTTCTTACATGGCGTAATTCTGTTGACCTTGCTGTACTACCTCCCTCTGTACTATGAGGCCGTCAAAGGATTGAGCCCAACCAAGGCCGGCATCGCGCTCTTCCCTGAAACGCTCAGTGTGGCACCTGCTTGTATAATCATGGGATTGCTTGTGTCTCATACGGGACGTTATCGAACTGGCGTCTGGACTGGATGGCTACTCACAACCCTGGGAACAGGCCTCCTCTGTCTTCTCGATGTCAACACAAATACTGTAGAATGGATAATTCTAAATCTTGTTGGAGGCTTCGGCATAGGAGTCTTATTCTCTGCCATGTCGTTCGCCATTCAAGCTTCCGCATCAGCCTCAGGTGAAGATTCGGGTTTTGCGATTGCAATGTTTTCATTCTTCCGATCACTTGGAACCGTGGGTCCATCCATCTTCCATTTCTTGAAAACTCTTGCTGACTTTTAACAGGCAATTGGGGTCGCGGTCAGCGGCGTGATATTCCAAAATTCGCTGAAGGCTAAACTACTCTCTTATCCTGGATTCGCACCATTCGCAGAAGAATACTCGCAAAATGCGGTAGATTTAGTGCAGGTCATCAAAACAATGCGTGATGGATCAAACAAGACAGACATTAAGCAGGCGTATTCCGATGCTCTACGAGTCGTTTGGGCGGCGATGTGTGCAGTGGCTGCTGTGGGACTTGTGGTGTCTTTCTTCACCGTCGAGTATACTTTGGACAGCCCAAAGAACGTGGAGAAAGATCCACAGCGCAGGAAGAATGCGGCAGAGGGTATGGAGAAGAACTCAAAAGATAGCAGGGATGGCGGAGAAGAAATGGAGACGAACCTTGCAGTTCCAGGTGAAATAAGCTCCATGAATTGAACAGAAGGGTAACATTGGACGTAACAATAATAATCCTGACGACTTCCTGTAATTTGACTGTTGCATCATAAGCTGACACGATCCGCCTATCCAAATATCATAGAAGAGAATACATGGCAGACCCTGTACTCTGATGGCAACGTGAGGGGTGTTTTGACATCGCCTTGGCATTAAATCGTAAGGGGGTGGAGAGGGAATTTGTCGACCTGAATCAGGTTGTCTTGCTACCCCGACTTAGCTACCTATCCATTGACTTAGTCATTGACTTGGTCACCTGCTCAGTCATTGACTCGGTCACCTACCCCTTGTTTCCATTGCCACCCCCTACCCCCCTTATCTTTCCTATTTCCTATACCTTTCTTATATATATATAGAGGTCTTAGAACCACATTTAATAGATAAAGTCCTTATTCCTTTCTTGTAATTAGTGCACGGACTACCAATCGATAGTTATGAGCCCGGGTTGCCATATTGCCCCTATTTAACAAATTAATTTAATTTCCAAACGAGGCCTTAAAGACCTGTGGACCACTTATAGCACCCTGGCTTGCAGACGTAGCCAGAGCATGCTTTGCAATAGGCTACTACCCGCGATTCGGAAGATCCATGACGACGGTGGTCTTACGAAAAGAAGGTAAAGCAGACTACTCAATCCCAGAAAGCTACCGCCCTATTGCCCTAGAAAACACCTTTAGTAAGATCTTAGAAAGGGTTATAGCGGACCGCATAGCAGACACGGCAGAGGAATACGCTTTACTACTATAAAGCTAAATGGGGGCAAGAAAGAACCGCTTAACGCTATTAGCACTTATACTACTCGCTGCTACTATTAAAACTGCATAGGCTATGCGAAGGGACTTTATAGTATTAATGCTTTGCCTAGATATTAGCGGCGCTTACAACAATATACCCCATAAGCGCCTCCTGTATATTCTTAGAATAAAGGGCTTCCCAGAATAAATTATATAATTTATTTAAGGGTTTATAGGCCAGAAAGAAACATTACTAGTCTTTAGTAGATACTAGAACCCCCCTATTATAGTTGCAATAGGAATACTATAAGGATCACCTCTTTCGCCTATACTCTTCCTTTTCTTTATAAGCAGTGTGTCCAATAGCCAGCGATGTTGGCAGTGTAGCTGCCAAGAAGCTGATAACGTAAGTAGTCAGCTGGCAGTTAGTCAGCGTATAGGGTAGTTACAGTCAGTCAACAGTCAGTCGGTGATAAAACTACAGCGAGCTGACAGCTCGCTGCCTTAGTGGTAAGGAAAGGAAGATTTAGTGGTGTTTTGAAGCTTTTAGCAGAATTTAGATCTTGGCTAACCCTTAGGAATCTCTCGCTTAGCTATAGTAAATAAGCATTTTTCCCAATACCTCTACTACGCGTATAAACCTATTCCCTAATATTAAAACGAACCTTTTTATTACCTATCTATAATACAAAGTATATTATATTTTACGCCCCGGCAAGGTAGCAGAGCTTCTTCCTCTGCCTCTTCCTTATTAACTTTATCTACGCGTCCTTCAATACCGCATAGGCCTTGTGGATTAACTGCTTCTTCCCTTCTTCTAACCGACGATGATACTAAATTAGGCGATTAAGATAATTCTATATCGCGAGAGCCTCCTCTAGCTAATTAGAACTACAGCTATATCTTTCCTATTAATTGGGATAATCTCTACTTAATATTATATGGCAAGCTTACTAGTAAATATGGATACCGAGTTATTAATAAGCGGTTACTATTAAGTAATGCCTCTATATTACTAATATGGAAGCATAAAGCAGATATTTTTTAGAATAGTTCTTTAGGTAAAAAGAGGCTTTAGCTATATAAGCTTTGCCATCTAGCTTAAAGACTAGGTGCTTTGCTTATAATAAACGGCAACAACCATATTAGCGGCCATTTAAAATTAAAGCATAGCCTTATTGTTAACTTAAAAAGCTATAGTGGTAGTATACAACTGCCAGCCAATTAAGCTTCTACTCTAGCTACTGGCTATAAACGCCAGCCATTTTAGGTAGCTAGCTATGCTTAAGCCTATATTAATTAGATAATTCTACAGGATATTACCTTTTATTAAGCTATAAGTCCTTATACGCGCGCTCTACTAACATTTAACTATCCTTAGGTTTAGGAGTGTCTTTTAAAGGCGCCTATATCCTTAAGCAATTAGATTAAGGCCGCATTTAAACGGCGACGCGTTAGTATTAAAGACATCCTCCTTACTATACTTAGTAAAATTAGCCTTAGCTATAATATCTGGACATCTATAAATGGAATGTCGCTACTTAGTATAGTAGCTTATTTTATTAACAAAGACGGTAGGCTTTAATTAGTACTTTTAGGCCTTCTATAACTGCAAGAATTATATACTACTAAGAATATAGCAACGACTTTAGCAATGGTAATTTAAAAGTATTAAATTAATTATAAGCTTGGCTCCTTAATAACTAATAACGCTAGTAATAATAATAAGCTCTATAGTTACCTCTTATAAAGCCTCTTAGTGCCTAAAAAGGAACAGCTTCGGTATGTTGGCCATATTATTAACCTTATTGTTAAGGCTTTACTATACGGCAAAGGCGTAAGCAAGCTTAAATGCTTACTAATTAATATAAGCAATTAAGTTAAATTTAACTTTATATAGGAGAAAGGCTTTATAGGCAAGATCTATAATATTATTAAATATATTATGCGATTAATAGGACGCTATAAGGACTTTACTAAGAATTAGGCTAAAGTATATATTAAGGGTAATCTTTTTAATTAAGTAGAGCTTCTGCTTATTAAGGATAGATATATTCGGTAAAATTTAACCTACTTTATGCTCCGCCGTATATTGCTTCTTTATAAGGCAATTAATAAATATCTATTAGCTTAGAGAAAGCCCGCTAATAATAGCTATAATTTTAGGACGCGCTTACTAATAAAGATTGGCAGTAGGTAGAGCAGCCCGTTAAGATTCTAAAGCCTTTTATATTAGCTTCCAAGCGTATAAAAGGTAATGCCAACAGTTCTAATATTAAAGGCTTATATGGCGCTCTATAGGAGTTAATTACTAATATAAAGCTTCTCTATTAAATTCTCTAGCGAACTTAATAAAGCCTTAAAAATAAATATAACTCCTTTAAATTTAGTGTTAATATAGCTATTAAAAAAATTAATAAATATTTTAATAAAATAAAGGCCGAGAGCCCTTACTATTTTGCCGTAGTAATTCTTTATCCGTCTCTTAAACGCGCCTACTTTCGCAATAAGTGGAAATGGTAGCCCTAATAGTGGAAATACACTAAGCGGTATATAGAGACTCTATTTAATAAATATATTAATAAGTAAGTAGATAAGGAAGATAAGGAACCAGTTAAGCCATAATATAGGAAGGTTCCTTATAAATCTAATAATAGTTTAGCTAATAAATATATATAATCCTTAGTTATAGACAAGAGCCTTACTTCCTTAAAGCGCAATTAAAAGCGTATTAAGCTTGCTAGTAAGCTTAACCGCTACTATAACGCAGGCCTTAAGTTTATTAAGATTAGTTCTAATAATAGCTATAAGCGGAATAATATTATTCCTAATCCTCTTAACTAGTAGCTTAAAATCGGTTAAATCCTTTATCTAATACTTGCTAAGATCACTCTTAATATATTAATACTAATAATAAGCTCTATATATAAACGAGCCTTTAGTTAAGCTAAAAAGATTATTACTAATAAGCGTAATTAACTATTAGCCGAAACAATTAAAGCAGATTAATGTTGGAAGTGGTGGTTAATTAAGGGCCTTTTATTAAGCAGTTTAATCGACTATATTAACTTTAATGGAGCTTTAACTATACTCTAGCTAACGAGCTTAAATATTAATCTTACTGGCTATAAGCCAACTTGGTAAGATACACTTAATAGAGCTTTATATTTAATTAAATTTAATATAAAAATAGAGCCTCTGGAGCCCTTACCCCTGCTTTCCTTTCTAATCACTAACATTACTACTAACTTTAATATTTGTGGAGGATAATTTTGGATATATTTGGACACTATTAGATGGATTAAGGTCAATTTTTAATTGGGCAACGTTAATATTTATATATAGAGAGGTACTGCCAAAAATCCGCAATGAAACACCACAAACTTTATACAAATTGCCTAATTCGGACAGCGAGCTGATAGCGTAACAGTCAGCGTACCTGATTTTAACACAGCGGACAGCAAGCGATCCACTTAGCTGCAGTCGTCAGCGATGAGGCCTTAAAGCTCGCTGTCCGCTAACTGTTGGATACACTGGACGCCTATAAAAAATAACAAGACGCGTATACTTAGCGTTAGAGACGGATTAGATATTGCAAGATAATCGCATATTTAATTTTGTACACTTAGTGTAAGAGGAAGGTTAGTAACCAGATAGAGCCGCAATTATAACGCATACTAACTTTTTTTAGCACAGTAAGAATAAAATGGTATAACTTCACCAAGTGACAGTATGGTAGTTACTAGCCGGTTATAACGGTTAGAAGAAGAAAATCTAATAGGAGGCATTAGAAATTGTTAGTCACATAGGGTGACTCACCAATAACGACTACTCGAGTAGGTTATAGTGATGTTGGTTAATATGCTTCTTAATTGGAATGAGGAAGGGTAAGGAGCTTAAGACTCCTTGCTACGCTAGTGCCGCGGCGTCATGTGACGACCGCTTGCCTAATTCCCAACACTGGCAACTCTTCTTTTGTGGTTGCCATTTATATATAAATACTGCTTAACTAGCGTAACAAATATCAATCCTCCTTACTTACTATTGCTATTATAATATAAGTCTCGCTGTTCTAAAATTTGCCTCTTAGCACGTGGTGCTTTCTTACTTAGAGTTATAGGTGGATATCGTATTAGGGCCGCTAAGGCGCTAGTTATAAGCGAGCTAATAGCGATTTTCTATACCGGGTATAGAAAATCCTAATTAGCTACTCTTAAATTGCTATATCTTCTACTCCCTTTTAACCTAACCTTTAACTCGTATACGTAGAGTATTTATATTAACGAACGTCTCTAGTACCTTGTTTAGGTTTGCCTTTGTTATCACATCTACTGGGTTGTCTTGGCTATTAATCCATTGGATTTTAAAGAGTTCTTAACGCTTATAGGATTGCTAAAGTGCTATAATATCAATTATAAGGCGCTTCTTCTTTGTGGTACCAAGCTTGACTAAACACTTATAGAGGGAGTATAAGTCGGTGCACACAATTATAGAAATAGTAGGGAGTTTGAGCCTATCTATAATTATCTTAAGGGTAGTTCTAATTGCAATTGCTATATTAACTCCGCTAACTATTTTATATATCTCTAACGCTAGAACGCTTTAAGTAACGTATTTGCTCTTAGTTAAGCTCTAATAGATAAGGTTGCTGTGGATTATAAAGTTATTCTCTCTAGTAGATTCGTTTATAATAATAATCTTATATCCTAGCTAGAATCTAAAATCTTTGTTATTTATAAACGATCTATTAACAAATACAAAGAGCTTAATGGTAGGAAGGTTAATAGGCATATAGAGTAGTCCCCAATTAAGATGATTTATTTGCCAGTAAAGACGCTTATTTAGGGCAAGAATGTTATCCTTAGTTAGTTCCTAGTGTTAGGCAGCAATAGAGAGATTAAATAAAGCCTTAGGTTAATAGATAGAAATAATATAAGCTCCACGAGCGCGTTGCTCTACGTATCCTTGCTTTAGAGAATTAATATTAATAACATTGATCTTCTTGCCTTGGCCCTTCTGGCGCAAAGCAATAGAATCCTTGTTTAGGGAGAGGATGCATCTATTAAAGAGTAATAGTATAGTTAAATTAAGCTTTTCCTTTAGCTTTGCTATAAGATTTACCTTTACTAGCTTATCTTCTTTAAGAGCTAAGAATTGGTTGTCTCCTAAGATAATTATATTATTAGTTTATATGCTAACAATTCCGAACGGAGTTCCTGTAGTTGTGATAAGGAAGCAGGGATTGAATATAGAAGTAGTTATTAAGAGCTTCTCTTTGTGGTGCTTGCTATAAGTAGCCCACCAATGAGTTCCTGCCTCTGCGATTCTATATAATGGCTTAAGTATAACCATAATTGTATCTTTGGGATATTAGTAGCGAATTTGCTCTAGAAGGTATGCTAGTATTAAGCGCTAAAGGCGCTTCTCTAATTGGGTATAGGCCTAAGTAATATCTTATAAATAAACCGCCATTCTATTCTTTACTAAGGAGGGAGCTAGTGTAATAATAACTCGCTAACTAGCTTGTTAAATTATAGGGGATTATATAAGAATTACTTCCTTACTATTATTGTTATAACCTTAAATAACCAGTCTTGACTTCTTAAATGGGGTGTTAGTAGCTTTGCCCTTAATCTTATTAACTATTCTTAACTTAAAGATACGAACTCTATTAAACTTAGTAAGGTTATACTTCTCAAATTTAAAGACTCCTCTTATAATAAGACCGTCGATCTCCTGCTTATTAGATGCTTAAAAAGGAGCTCCTAGAGTTATAATATAGCCTTCCTTTTAGAGTTGTTTTATAAGCTTAAAGTTAGCCTTCTCTTTAGCTGTTATAAAGGCTATTAATAACTTGTCTTTACTCTTAATAGCGGTAATAAATTGCTCTTTAAAATTAATAAGGTGTTAGCAATTTTATAATCCCTTTAGGCAACCTCTACTGCGTCGTAGTTGCGGCATATCTGCTACAATTATATTAGGATTATAGTCGCCTTCTGGAGTATGTTAATTATAGTTCTCCTCTAGGGTATCCTCTGGGGCATCCTATAAAGGCTCGGAACTGTTGTTTCTATAGTAGGGCTTAATAACAGTTAAGCGGAATTAAGTAGGTCTATGGGGTATCTAAAGAGTACAAGTCTAACCATTAATTGCAATAAGTTTATGTAGGCCTAACCATCCTCCCTTTTTACGCCATACGCGTACCTTAGATTGGAGTAGCAGATTAAGTATAGTTAAGGTATTTAGGCCATTTCTTATTCCTAGTGCGTCGTTAACCTGGCGCGTGGCGTAGAGACATTACACCTCTTTTATTACTTTGCGAATAGCCTCCGCTCGTTACGTAACGGATAGGGATAGTAAAGAATTATTAGTTATTTAAGGGTAGGCGCCAAAAACTAGTAATGTAGGTACGAGCCTATCTGGGCTAGCGGAATCATTAACAGCCTTAACAGCCATCTATAAGATAAGCTTTTTGCTAGCGCCCTCTAGTTCCAAAGAAATAATCTTATATACTTGTTGTACGACTCGCAAGCGAGCCCCAAAAGGCGGGGAGACGGATCACGGGGTTTTCTCAAATAGAGTTTTCTCCCCACATATATATAAGGAGTAGTCCGCGTGGGCCCAACAGGGATCCGAATCGGACGTTAA
>Ga0307507_10001326_pt1 | contig 55304 bp, 16 predicted proteins | sample 7_EM_MG_FD_207223 | JGI IMG/M metagenome (GOLD analysis project Ga0307507, IMG submission 207223) | Populus trichocarpa ectomycorrhiza microbial communities from riparian zone in the Pacific Northwest, United States - 7_EM | ecosystem: Host-associated > Plants > Roots > Unclassified | place... | reverse complement strand
AATACAATTAGAGTTAATCTATTAGGCAACTACTCCACCAGTTATTATTACGTTGTTGATTTGTTCTTACCTATATACCCAGCCCAATAATAGGACCCACCGTAGTTCCTACTACAAGGTTCCGTTATAGTTTACTTCCCCTTATCTTCTTCTTCTATTAGCTAAATTAACTTAATTTGGGTTCTCTATACTAGTGACAAAATCCTAGCCCTCTAACATAATTAGGGCTGCCTTGTAGGTGCGCTCCTAGTCTACAAAGTTATCTCTATTAAAAATAATGATTTTACTAGCCTTGTAATTGTATATAGGTGTTGTTAAGGTTAAGGTAGAGGAGGTCATTTCGGGGCTGATTTTTGAGTTAGGAGAGATATCGCTACCTAGAAGAGATTTGCTATCCGGGCTTATAACCTATTAGAATTATAAGGTTATAAGGTTATAATAGAGGTGTCTTAAGGGTCTAATTGATGATAGAGATGACGCAGACGATAAATATTAATTGATTCGTAATGTAGTAGATACGGTTAATGTCTATCTAGATTGATATGCAGAGCTCGCTCTCACGACGTGTCCAGAGCTTAGTTAGCATCTCTTGCTTAATTCTGATACCTTAGCTTAGTATCTTATATAGTAGTAATCTACAGGCTTTGGTTTAGAAGCATTTATATAAGCCCGTTATATATGCCTCGCAGCTATATAACTATCTACTTAGGTTTTACCTAATAGAGAATCCGTTTTTTTAGTATTAAGCTCTGCTAAACCCTACTCTTTTAAATAAACTTTTTTATACCCCTTTTTAAGACTAACTAACTAAGCATAAGTAGCTAGTTAAGCGTTAAATACTAGCCGCTTTTTAGTACAAATACGTTCCCTATTATTATAAAGTTTTTATATATTAGTAAGGGCCAAGGCGAGTTTATACTTAAGATAAGAGGCCTTAAATTAAATATAAGACCTTATAATATATTAAATAAGGCACTAAATGTTAGGTAACGGAGTTACTTCGCCTATATATATTGTTTTATACAGCTATGCTGTTACGGCGCTGGTAGAAAACGGTGGATCTTAGCAGACGCGGATTATGGTAGATATAAGTCACGTGACTTAAGGACCGCATAAAATATCAAGCGGCGCTGCTATTCTTCTTCTTCCTTTCTCTAGCTTTGGATCCTCGTTTATAGACAATCCAATTGTATAGGCTTGCGCGTCCTTCTTTCTGTGCTTGTGCCTTAATTAACTAAGTTACTAATATTATCTAAAGCTCGTTACTACTCTTCTTTCCTAAGAAGGAACTCAAAAATATCTACAAACTATAAACAGGATAAGGACACAGAAAAGGACCTAAAGGACACTAATAGAACAGAACAGGACCCTAAGGACAGGACAGAACTAAAAAAACACAAATAGAACGCAAAACCTAAGAATAGGACACGCATAGACCAGAACCCCTAGAAAATAAATAAACACCGGAAATTACCTAATACCCCTACCACTATGCCAAGAAATACAGTAGCTGGCAAAGCCGCTGCAGGACCCGCAAATACCTCTAATAGTAAAATAGTCGCCGTCTTAACCCCCTAGGAAGAACTTACAGCAGCTAATACTAAAATCAAACGGCTTTAAGAGCTGCTTAAAACTAGAGACACCCCTGCACCTAGCAAGGAGTTATTAGATACCTATAGACTTGCTATAGTCCTTAAGGCCCTAGCCTAATATACAGCATTAGCATCGTCGTGGTCCGCGAAGGTCGTGGACCCCCTATTGCTTATAGATGGAACTGACCCTACGTTTAACAATTGGAAGCTTTAACTGCAAGATAAGCTTAAAGTTAATACGGACTACTTCCCTACTGCTTAAGCTAAAATGGCCTACGTCTTCGGCCGTACTGGTGGGGACGCACAGATGTATCTACGTCCGTAATATGCCTAGGACTTAGCAGACCCCTTCCTCTCTGGAGAAGAGATAATAGACCACCTGTCTTCTATTTATAAGGACCCCTTTAAGATATAAAACGCCCGCCTTGATTATAAAGCCCTTAATATAAAAATAATAGAGACCTTTTTAGCCTTCTAGACCCGCTTTTTGTACCTAGCCGGCTAAGCCTAAATTCCCTATAAAGACCTAATGCTAAACCTCTTTAACAAGCTCACCCTAGACCTACAGCGCGCCGTACTACCAGTTTTTACTACTATATAGACGCTAAAGGTACTTACGGACCACTGCCTAGCTATTAATTAAGGCCTCTGTTGAATTAAGGCATAAGCTAAGTGGTATAAAGCTAGAAACTCTTTAAACCAGACTATAAGCGCTATAAGAACGGCCCGTAGTGCCCTAGCATAATTGGCAACTCTTACAGCACTAGCCGTACAGCCCGCCGTTAATTTAGCAGCTAGCCGTGCAGCTAGCCCTGCCGCGGGTCTAGCGTATACTTGGCCTACGTACAGCGACCCCTATAGACAGGCTCTTAGTAATTAAGGGGCTTGCTTCTTATACAGCTAGAAGAACCACTTTGCTAAGGACTGCCTAATAAAGGCAAAAATAGACGAGGTTCTGTTAATACAGGAGGATAGTGCGGAGTTAGAAAAAGAGGAACCCTAGAGAAAGACTCCTCTCTAGGGTTAAAAGGGATTAATATGTTATATATTAATCTAGGTCAGCTAGTTAGTAGAAGAAGCTGCACTATCCCTTATACTTTATTTTGTAATAGATATCAAGTTTTAACCTCTGCTTTAGCTAACTCTGGAGTAAATGCCTTTGCCTTAATAGACACTCAGTATGTTATAAAGCTGGCTAAATTTTTAAATGCGCCTTTTAAGGAACTGCCTAAACCAGTTCCTATTTGTGGGTATAATGGAAGAATAGGGCCACCTATTATAACTATCTTACGGATCTACCTCCGTGTTGACGGATAAAGGTAGTATAATGTCCCCTTTCTTATTACGGACCTGGGAAGCTATAATATAATCTTAGGAAGAAAATAGCTAGCCTATTTAGGCTTATAGCTTAACGTATAGAATAGATAGCTCCTTTGGCCCAAATCCCTACCCCTAACCCCTTCCTTTATAAAAGAAATTAGTATTATAATGGAGAACCTTATACGGCCCTAGATTAATACCATCTACTAAGCCGATACTATACGTAGAGACTAGGCCTTTGAGAAGGACGTACAGCTTAATCCGCAATAGATTTGTATACTACGCCGCCCCTAGACTACCTATATTACGCCACCCGCACTAGAGACCTAGGAAATTAGTAGTAACCTAGCTAAGTCCCCTATAGAGAACTTAGGCCCTATACAGCTATAAAGGAAGGCTAGGAATACCAGACGCTATACTAAACTAATAGACTGGAAGGATAACTTACGGAAAATGGAATGTGAGCTAAGGAAGACTATAAACCCTATACCGCAAAATACGGCCTAATAAAAGTCCGTAAAGAAACCTATAGACCTTCCCCTAGTTAATATCTGCTATATTGGCGCCGTAGGATTCTATTAGAACTTGGTTTAACCTGATACCATTACCTTTACTACTAGCTTATATGAAATTGATCAAATAATTAAGAAAAAGAAAAGCGAGCTTAGCGGACAGGAAGGCGAGCTTATAGATAAGGAGCTAGTAGAACAGAAACTACCCTATTAACACCAGAAATTTAAGGACGTATTCTTAAAGGTAGTATCTAATATGCTTCCGCCTTACTAACTATATGACTATAAGATTAAGATTAAGCCAGATAAGGAAAACACCCTCAGCTATAGCCCCCTTTATTAGTAATTTACTGCCGAATTATAGGCTATAAAGTAATATCTTATTAAGAACCTAAATAAGGGCTTTATTAAGCCTAGCAGTTAAGTCCCTTTCGCCTTACCAATTCTCTTTATTAAAAAGCTAAACAGAGGACTTTGTTTTTGTATTAACTACTATAAGCTAAATAATATAACCTATAAGGACCGCTATCCACTACCCCTACTTAATAAGACACTAGCCCGAATAAGTAGAGCTAAAGTTTTTATAAAGCTTAATATCTGCTAGGATTTTTACCGAATTAGAATAGACCCCAGATCTATAGATTTTACTATATTTTGGACCCATTACGGAACGTATAAATGTAAGGTACTTCCTTTTGGACTAACTAACGGACTAGCTACGTACCAGCGGTATATAAATAATGTACTCTTTAACTACCTTAATGACTTCTATACGGCCTACCTAGATAATATTATAATTTACTTTAAAAATGAGCTGGAACACGAGGAGCATGTCTATAAAGTCTTATAATAGCTCCGCAAGGCTGGTCTCTAGGCCAATATTAAGAAGTTGGAATTTAGTGTTAAGCGTATAAAGTACCTAGGGTTTATTGTTAGTATAAACAGAATTAAGGCCAACCTAGAGAAAACGGCCGTAATTAACTAGTGGACACCCCCACAGACTATAAAGGGGGTATAATTATTTTTAGGTTTCTATAACTTCTACTAACGTTTTATTAAGAACTATAGTAGGATTACCTAGCCTCTTAACCGCCTTACTAGGAAAGACCAGCCCTTCTACTTTAATACTATATATATGCAGGCCTTCAATGAGCTTAAAAAATGGCTGGTATTGGCTCCTTTACTCGCCTACTTTAACCCAGAACGGCCCTTAATGCTAGAAACGGATACCTTAGATAGTATAATAGCCGGTGTTTTTTCCTAGAAGCAACTAGACGGAGAATAGCACCCTATTGCATACTATTTAAAGACTATAATAGATGCTGAGCTAAACTACTATATCCATAATAAAGAAATGCTGGCCATTATCTCTAGCTTTTAGCACTGGTATATATAGCTAGAGGGGACCCCTAAGCCCATTAAGGTAGTTTTAGATTATAAGGCCCTAGAATACTTTATAATAACTAAGGCTCTTACGGCCTAATAGGCACGCTAGGCGGATATCCTATCTTAATTTAACTTCTTAATTATATATAGACTAGGCGCTATAAACCGTGTAGATGCTTTTATAAGGCGTAAATAGGACCTAGGTAACCAGATAGCTATAAAGATCTTATTATAGACCTAGATACTACTATAACCAGAGCACCTTAACCCCTAGATATAGGCAGAACTAAGTATAGACTTTTTAGGCGCTAAGATATATCCTATTAACCCCTTAGGATTTAACTTTATTAACGAATTACTATAAACAAACTGTATAACCTCTTCTCTATAGGAGTACTAGGAGAAGGTAAAGAACGTTACTAGCCCCTAGTCCCTTAAAAACGGATTACTTAAGTATTAGGAACGGCTAGTAGTAATAGAGAAACAGAACTTACGGACTTGGCTTATTACTAAAGTATATACCTAGGTCTCTATGGCCCACCCTAGAAAGAATAAGACCTATAAAATTACTAGTAACCGATATTACTAGCCCAGAATGGTTACGGATATTAACCGCTATGTACGGAACTGTAATAACTGCTATAGGTCTATAATTCTGTGAGATAAAACCCTAGGACTATTAAAGCCACTTCTAATACCAGAACGCCTCTAGTAGCATATCTCTATAGACTTTCACAAGCTGCCTATAGACCGTAACGGATATAATATAGTAATAATCCTAGTTAACCGTTTTAGTAAGCGCCTGTTCTTAATCCCCTATTATAAGGATATTAATGCTAAGGAGGTAGCTTAACTATATATCCATTATATCTACCGAATTTATGGACTACTAGATACTATTATATCCAACTATAAGCTACAGTTTATATCGGCCTTCTGGAATAAGTTTACTTAGATTCTTAGCATTAAGCTAAAGCTTTCTACAGCATACCACCCCCAGATAGATAGTTAGATGGAGATTATAAATTAATACCTAGACTAGAGACTCCGGCCCTTTATTAACTACTTTTAGAATAACTAGGGCAAACTACTACCCCTAATAGACTACGCCTAGGTAACCCTACCCTATAACTCTATAGGGTTTGCACCTATCTAGCTAGAAATAGGATATTTACCCTATACTAGCTTTAACTGGAATAGACCGGAAGGCCCACAGACCATACGCGAAAAACTATCTTATAAGGAAGCCTAGCAATATGCCAAACACCTAAAAGAAGCCTAGACGGTAGCCCATAAGAACCTAGAAAAGGCCTAGAAATTAATAGAACAGCAGGTAAATAAGTATAGGCGCGAGCCTAACTTTACTATAGATAATAGGGTCTAGGTTATAACAAAGAACTAAAAGATAGAACGGCCTAGCCGCAAGCTAGACTATAAGATAGTAGAACCGTATAAGGTTAAGCTTCTAGACTTAATTAAGGTTTACCCTATCTTTTTGCTGGATAAGCTACGGAAGGCTGCAAATAACCTACTACCTAGATAAAAGAATAAGCCTCCCCTACCAATTTAAGTTAATAGCGACAACAAATGGGAAGTTAATAAAATACTAGCCTATAAACTAGTATAAGGAACGCTATAATACCATATCTAATAGAAAGGCTACAATCTAGACCTAACCTAGTACCCCGCCTAGAACTTTATAGGCTGCCCCTAGAAGCTTAAAGAATTCTATAACTAATACCCTAACAAACCCGGACCCCCAAAGTACCTTAACGAGTGGATAGAGTGCTAGTATAGCAAAGACAATAGGCTGCCTATTAAGCATAAAGACAAGAATACCCCACGGATATAATACGGACATACAAAGCCTAAGGGCAGGCTTTTTCGGAGGGGGGGGTAATGTTACGGCGCTAGTAGAAAATGGTGGATCTTAGCAGACGCGGATTATAGTAGACGCAAGTCACGTGACTTAAGGACCGCATAAAATATCGAGCGGCGCTGCTATTCTTCTCCTTCCTTTCTCTAGCTTTGGATCCTCGTTTATAGACAATCTAATCGTATAGGCTTGCGCGTCCTTCTTCCCATGCTCGTGCCTCGATTAACTGAGTTGCTAATATATGCCTAGTATCTTTCCAGTCACTCACTTACCTTTTAGGGTTTGTGCCGTGGCTAGGTAGTATAGAGCCTATTACCTCACACTAAACGCCTATAAAGAATAATAAGACGTATATACTTAGCGTTAGAAAGGGATTAAATATTATAGGATAATTGTATATTTAATTTCGTATACTTAGTATATAAAAAAGGTTGGTAACTAGACAGAGCCGTAATTATAATATATACTAACTTCTTCTCTGCGTAATAAGAATAGGATAGTATAACTCTATATAATAAAAGAATGGTAGTTACTAGCTAATTATAATATTTAGATTAAGAGGATCTAATAGAAGGCATTATAAATTAGAAAGGTTATTAAATTAAGAATAGGAATGTTAAATCTTTAAGGACGAAGATAAAGAGAAGGGGGATAGTATTATAGACCTTATATTAATAGTAGTGCGACTACTAAAAGAAGATACAACCGGACTAGTAGTGAAGGCATATAAGGCGCTAAAACTGATTAAACCCTAAAATAAGAGGTAACTAAGCTATATAATAGGTTATGAGTTATAAGCTTAGTACGTAAGTACGTAAGTATATAAGTATATAAGTACGTGGGACGTACTAATGTACCGATGTATTAATATACTTAATACATTTCTTAGGAGTTAGGATCTATATTTAAGGACCATAGTTTCTCTCTTTATAGTAAATCTTAGAATATAATTAGAGTTAATCTGTTAACTAACCTACTCCACTAGTTATATTTATATTATTAACTTTTTATTTACTTATATACCTAGCCTATTAACAAGTTGACTATAGTATTTCCTATAAGGCTTTATTATAGGTTAAATAGAATATAGAATTACTAATAGTATAATATTGTAAAAGACTAAAGTTAAAAGTCTAAGACGCGTTAACCCTCTTAGTGCTATTTCCTTAATACAGGAACTAACCGCCTTTATTGGTTTACTAAATAAGTCTACTCTATTTATAAAGGCTTTCTCTAAGACCTATTGCCAAATAAGTATTTTAATAAAGCTAATATATAGGCGCTTAGCTAGATATTTATACCTTTAAAGGTAATTATACCTCTTTTTATTGTTAGCGACTCAGTTAATCGAGGCACGAGTATAGGAAGAGGGACGCGCAAGCCTATATGATTGGATTGTCTATAAACGAGGATCCAAAGCTAGAGAAAGGAAAAAGAGAAGAAGGGTAGCGCCGCTTAAGGTTTTATATAATTGTCTAGTTACGTAACTACAACTGTCTAAAACAGTAAGAAACTGTCTGCGATTGTCTGCTATAATCCACTACCATAATCCACTGTTTTCCACTAGCGCCGTAATATTACCCCCCCCTTTAAAAAAGCCTGCCCTTAGGCTTTGTATGTCTGTATTATGTCTATAGGGTATTCTTATCTTTATGCTTAATAGGTAGCTTATCCTCTTCGCTATACTAGTACTCTATCTACTTGTCTAGATACTTTAGGGGTCCTAGCTTGTTAGGGTATTAGTTATAGAATTCTTTAAGCTTCTAGGGGCAACCTATAAAGTTCTAAGTAGGGTACTAGGTTAGGTCTAAATTATAACCTTTCTATTAGATATGGTATTTTAGTGTTCCTCATACTAGTTTACAGGCTAGTATTTTATTAACTTCCTATTTATTGTTGCCGTTAACTTAAATTAGTAGTAGAGGCTTATTCTTTTGTCCAGGTAGTGGGTTATTTACAGCTTTTTATAGCTTATCTAGTAAGAAAATAGGGTAGACTTTAATTAAGTCTGGGAGTTTAACCTTATATAAGTTGCCTTTTTTATTAAGGATCTTATACGGTCCTGCTATCTTATAGTCTAGCTTATGGCTAGGCCGTTTTATCTTTTAGTTCTTTGTTATAACCTAGACCCTATTACCTATAGTAAAGTTAGGCTTACGCCTATACTTATTTGCCTACTATTTTATTAATTTCTAGGCCTTCTCTAGATTCTTATAGGCTACTATCTATGCTTCTTCTAAGCGTCTAGTATATTGCTGTGCTTTTTTATAAGACAGTTTTTTGTATACGGTCTATAGCCCTTTTAGTCTTTTTTAGTTAAAGCTTATATAGGGTAAGTATCCTATCTCTAACTAAATAGGTGTAAACCCTATAGAGTTATAGGGTAGGGTTGCCTAGGCGTAGTCTATTATAGGTAGTAGTTTACTCTAGTTATCCTAAAAGTAGTTAATAAAAGGCCGGAGTCTCCGGTCTAAGTATTAATTTATAATCTCTATCTAACCGTTTATCTGGGGGTGGTATGCTGTAAAGAGCTTTAGCCTAATGCCTAGAATCTAGGTAAACTTGTTCTAGAAGGCTAATATAAACTATGGCCTATAATTTGATATAATAGTATCTAATAATCCGTAAATTTGGTAGATATAGTGGATATATAGTTGGGCCACCTCTTTAGCATTAATATTTTTATAATAGGGGATTAAGAATAGATGCTTACTAAAGTAGTTAACTAGGATTATAATTATATTATATCCGTTATGGTCTATAGGTAACTTATAAAAGTTTATAAAGATATACTACTAGGGGCGTTCTAGTATTAGGAGTGGCTTTAATAGCCCTAGGGTCTTATCTTGTGGAATTATAGACCCTTAGTAGTTGTTATAATTCTATATATAGCGGTTAATATCTATAACTATTTTAGGTTAGTAGTAGCGGTCGCTAATAATTCTATAGGTCTTATTTTTTTTGGTATAGGCCGTAGAGACCTAGGTATATGCTTTGGCAATAAGCTAAGTCTATAAATTCTGTTCCTCTACCACTACTAGCCGTTCTTAGTGCTTAAGTAGTCCATTTTTAAGGGACTATGGGCTAGTAGTATCCTTTACCTTTTTGCAGTACTTTTATAGAGAAGGGGCTATACGGTTTGCCTACAGTAGTTTATTAATAAGGTTAAGTTCCATGGAGTTAATGGGATATATTTTAGCGTCTAAAGGGTCTATATTTAGCTCTACCTATATCTAAGGGTCTAGGTACTCTAGTTATAGTAGTATTTAGGTCTATAATAAGATCTTTATAGCTGCCTAGTTACCTAGGTCTTGTTTACGCCTTATAAGAACATCCGCACAGTTTATAGCGCCTAGTCTATATATAATTAAGAAGTTAAACTAAGATAGGATATCCGCCTAGCGTGCTTACCAGGCCGTAAGGGCCTTAGTTATTATGAAGTATTCTAGGGCCTTATAATCTAAAACTACCTTAATAGGCTTAGGGGTCCCCTTTAGCTATATACGCCAGTGCTAAAAGCTAGAGATAATAGCCAGCATTTCTTTATTATAGATATGGTAGTTTAGCTTAGCATCTATTATAGTCTTTAAATAGTATATAATAGGGTGCTATTTTCCGTCTAATTGCTTTTAGGAGAAAACACTAGCTATCACGCCGTTTAAGGCATTAGTTTCTAGCATTAAGGGCCATTCTAGATTAAAGTAGGTAAGTAGGGGAGCTAATACCAGCCGTTTTTTAAGCTTATTAAAGGCCTATGTATATATGGCGTTAAGGTGGAATAGCTAGTCTTTCCTAGTAAGGCGGTTAAGAGGCCAGGTAATCCTGCTATAGTTCTTAATAAAGTATTAGTAGAAGTTATAGAAACCTAAAAATAATTGCACCCCCTTTATGGTCCATAGGGATGTCTACTAGTTAATTATAGCCGTTTTTTCTGGGTTGGCCTTAATTCTATTTATACTAATAATAAAACCTAGGTACTTTATATGCTTAATACTAAATTCCAATTTTCTAATATTAGCCTAGAGGCTAGCCTTATAGAGCTATTATAGGACTTTATAGATATGCTCCTTATATTCTAACTTATTCTTAGAGTAGATTATAATATTATCTAAGTAGACCGTGTAGAAGTTATTAAGGTAGTTAAAGAGTATATTATTTATATATTGCTGGTATATAGCCAGTCCGTTAGTTAGTCTAAAAGGAAGTACTTTATATTTATATATTCTGTAATAGGTCTAAAATATAATAAGATCTTCTAATCTAGGGTCTATTCTAATCTAGTAAAAGGCCTAATAGATATTAAGCTTAGTAAAGATCTTAGCTCTACTTATTTAGGTTAAAGTCTTATTAAGTAAGGGCAGTAGGTAGCAGTCCTTGTGGGTTATATTATTTAGTTTATAGTAGTTAATGCAGAAATAAAGTCCTCTATTTAGCTTTTTAGTAAAGAGAATAGGCAAGTTAAAAGGGGCTTAACTAGGTTTAATAAAGCCCTTATTTAGGTTATTAATAAGGTACTGCTTTATAGCCTATAATTTCGCAGTGGACTGCTGATAAAGGGGGCTATAGCTAAGTATGTCTTTCTTATCTGGCTTAATCTTAATCTTATGGCTATATAGTTAGTAAGGTGGGAGTATATTAGACGCTACCTTAGAGAATATATTCTTAAATTTTTAGTGTTAATGGGGTGGTTTCTGTTCTACTAGCTCCTTATCTATAAGCTCGCCTTCCTATTTACTAAGCTTATTTTCCTTCTCCTCAACCACCTAATTAATTTTATATAAGCTGATGGTAAAGGTAATAGTATTAGGTTGAACTAAGTTCTAGTAGATATTAACTAGTGGGAGGTCTATAGGTTTCTTTATAGACTATTATTAGGCCGTAATCTGCGGTTTTGGGTTTATGATCTTTCTTAGCTTCTATTTTATCTTCTATAAGTTATCCCTCTGGTTTATACGTTTAGTATAGCGTCTAATACTCCTTACTATTCTTTATGGCTATATAGGGCCTAAGTTCCCTATAGGGAGCTCCGCTGGCTTTTTACTAACTTTTTTAATCTTTGGTGCGGGTGGCATAATATAGGTAGTTTAGGGGTGGTGTAGTATATAGATCCGTTACGGGTTAAGCTATACGTCCTTTTTAAAAGCTTGGTCCCTATGTATAGCATTGGCCTAGTAAATAGTGTCTATCTATAGCTATATATGGTTTTCTATTATAATGCTGATTTCCTTTATAAAAGAAGGTATTGGGGGTAGGGTTTTAGGCTAAATAAGCCATCTACTCTATATGTTAAGCTATAAGCCTAGATAGGCTAGCTATTTTCTTTCTAAGATTATATTATAGCTTCCTAGGTCCATAATAAAAAAGGGGATATTATACTACCTTTATCCGTCTATATGGAGGTAAATCTATAAGATAGTTACAATGGGTGGTTCTATCTGTCTGTTATACCCGTAAATAGGAATTGGTTTGGGCAGTTCTTTAAGGGGTACATTTAAAAAGTTAGCTAGCTTTATAGTATACTATATATCTATTAAGGCAAAGGTATTTGCTTTAGAGTTAGCTAAAGTAGAGATTAAAACTTAATATTTATTATAGAATAAAGTATAAGGGATAGTGCAGCTTCTTCTACTAACTAGCTAACCTAGATTAATATATAATATATTAATCCCTTTTAACCCTAGAGAGGAGTCTTCCTCTAGGGTTCCTCTTTTTCTAACTCTATATTATCCTTCTATATTAATAGAACCTTATCCGTTTTTGCCTTTATTGGGTAGTCCTTAGTAAAGTAGTCCTTCTAGCTATATAAAAAGCAAACTCCTTAATTGCTAAGGGCCTGCCTATAGGGGTTGCTGTATATAGGCCGAGTATACGCCGGACCTGTAGTAGGGCTAGCTGCGCGGCTAGCTGCTAAATTAATGGCGGGCTGTACAGCTAGTGCCGTAGGAGTTGCCGATTGTGCTAGGGCACTACGGGCCGTTTTTATAGCGCTTATGGTCTAGTTTAAAGAGTTTTTGGCTTTATACCGCTTAGCTTATACCTTAATTTAATAAAGGCCTTAATTAATAGCTAAGCAGTGGTTTATAAGTACCTTTAGCGTCTATATAGTAGTAAAAACTAGCAGTATGGCGCGCTGTAGGTTTAGGGTAAGCTTATTAAAGAGGTCTAACATTAGGTCTTTATAGGGAATTTGGGCTTAACCGGCTAAATGCAGAAAGTGGGTCTAAAAGGCTAAAAAGGTCTCTATTATTTTTATATTAAGGGCTTTATAATTAAGGTGGGCGTTCTATATCTTAAAGGGGTCCTTATAAATAGAAGATAGGTAGTTAATTATCTCTTTTTTAGAGAGGAAGGGGTCTGCTAAGTCCTGGGCATATCGCGGACGTAGATACATCTATATATCCCTACTAGTACGGCTAAAGATATAGGCCATTTTAGCTTAAGTAGTAGGGAAGTAGTCTATATTAACTTTAAGCTTGTCTTATAGTTAAAGCTTTTAATTATTAAATATAGGGTTAGTTCCGTCTGTAAGCAATAGGGGGTCTATAACTTTTGCGGACCGCAATAATGCTAATACTATGCGTTGGGTTAGGGTCTTAAGGACTATAGTAAGTCTTTAGGTGCCTAATAACTCTTTACTAGGTGTAGGGGTGTTTCTAGTTTTAAGTAGCTCTTAAAGCCACTTGATTTTAGTATTAGCTACTGCAAGTTCTTCCTAGGGGGTTAAGACGGCAACTGTTTTACTATTGGACGTATTTATAGGTCCTATAGCGGCTTTGCCAGCTACTATATTTCTTGGTATAGTGGTAGGGGTATTAGGTAATTTCTAGTGTTTGTTTATTTTTTCTAGAGGGTCTGGTCTGTGCGTGTTCTATTCTTAGGTTTTATCCTGTCCTTAGGGTCCTAGTAATGTCCTTAGGGTCCTATTCTATGTCCTTATCCTATTTATAGTTTATAGATATTTTTAAGTTCCTTCTTAGGAAAGAAGAGTAGTAATAAGCTTTAGATAATATTAGTAACTTAGTTAATTAAGGCATAAGCACGGGAAGAGGGACGCGCAAGCCTATATAATTGGATTGTCTATAAATAAGGATCTAAAGCTAGAGAAAGGAAAAAGTGAAGAAGGGTAGCGCCGCTTGAAGTTTTATACGATCGTCTGGTTACGTGACTGCGACTGTCTGAAACAGTAAGAAACTGTCTGCGATTGTCCACTACAATCCACCACCACAATCCACCGTTTTCCACCAGCGCCGTAATATTTATAACATTTCTATACAACTTTAACATATAAGGAAAACGTAGGAGATAATTAGCACTGCAAATTAATGACTTAAAATCATTAGGTTATAGTTAAGGTATAGTTCTATTATAGTTATATACGCTTTATAGACTTAAATTAATAGTTATAGTTATTGTAAATATCTTATTCTTAATTTATACTATTTAATCTATATAGGGCTATAGAATTACCTAGTGCTTTTATCAATAATTATTTAATACTTATTGATAAGGATTTGGTATTTTTCAACACTACGAAATATATTATTAAATTGTTAGGTAACAAAGTCGCCTCGTCTATATATCTTGTTCCGCACAGCTGTGCCTGGCATCTTGCCAGTTACTCGCTTATCTTTTAGGGTTTATGCCATGGCTAGGTGGTGCGGAGCCTGTCACCTCATATAAATTAAATATAAATTAAAAAACGTTTAAATATCTATATTATTATTCGATAATATAATTTTTTCCAGATATTCAAAGATACTAAATCCTTATCGATAAGTATTGAGTATTAATAAAGGCATTGGAATTACCCTTAAGATATTCCCTTATTATTAACTTATATTTACTAAGCACTATTTAATTCTAACTTATTTAGGTTTATGGTCTACGTATAATCCTCTGGTAAGTCGTCATCGTCACTCATATCCCACCTATCTCGAGCTGTTGAGTATAAGCCTTTCTCAAATCGAAATTGCTCTGTTGCTTCTGCCATTATTCTTTCAGAAATGTTGCCACCATCGAAGACTTCTGGTTGAAGGAAGACGCATTGCATGCTAGATATGCTCAAGCTCTGCCCAAGGTATCGGTTTTGGTATGAACTTGCCATTAGGAGCTTAAAGACGGCTTGGAGCTTTTGATCTTTTACCAGTTTTTGTAGTTCGTGGACAACAAACTCAAGGTCAACCCTCCATTCAAATTGTTCATACCAGTCAATACCATCAATGATACAGTATACTGGAATGTCTAGACGGAGCTGGCCAACCAGCATTCCAAAGATATAGCATAGGTCCCTCAGATTCCTTTGCTGGATAGCGTCTCGAAGTGAGAGTGTATTGATGAACTCGAGACTGAGAATTCCACGCGTAGCTAGCTCCATGAGGATTTGCCATACAAGACTTCTAATCACTCCATTGGGGCCTCTTAGTTCGTCGCCCATCTGAGTATGCAGGCCGCAGAAGAAGTAGAGGGTTATTGTATCCTCCTGCACTTGCCCAAGGCTGGCCACAAGTGATGCACACAAGAATGACATGGCAGATAGTCTCTCAGATCCAGACGATTCTATATTGCCATTGACAATTAGAAGTCCTGGATGCTGTGGTTGAGACCAATGCCGGAATTGGTCTGTACGCAAAAGGCTGTGCGCTTGGGCCATAGATATAGTACTGAAATCTTTGGCTTGTCGTAGGACATACTCGAAATCCAATGCTGGCTGCTGAGGAGGCACTCCGAGAAACTTAGTGAAGAGATCCTTGGATATCAAGGCTTGGGACCTTGATTCCAGTGTCCGCGATCGACCCACTATAATTTATCAGAATACTTATAAAACGTTTAATTAACGGGAGCGTAAAACCTTCGAATCCTTGTCGAAAACCTTCTTCTTGTGCTTGACGGAAACGATCTGTCGACCTGAATCAGGTTATCTTACCCCGACTCAGCTACTTACTCATTGACTCGGTCACCGACTCGGTCATCGACTCGGTCATCGACTCGGTCACCTACCCCAGTTTCATTGACTCCCCTTACCCCCCTTGTCTTCCCTTTCCTACACCTTTCCTACATGTATATATAGAGGTCTTAGAACCGCATTTCAATAGACAGAGTCCTCATTCAATTCCTATGATCGGTGCACGGATATTCGGTTGACACGATCTTCTAGGAAAGGGATGAAAGCATTCATAACGCCTCGCCCCTCGGCATGGGCTGCCTCTCTTGCGGCATTTTGCCTTGCGCGATTACCTTCTGCCTGTTTCTCAATGAAAGATTTCAGCTTGCTCTTCAAATCTCTCACTTCTCCGTATGTTTCCTCAACCGTAATGCCTGTTTTCTCCGTTCTCTGGTCAATGTTGTTCATTGTCCGTTGCACTCCTGCAACTTGGACACTAGTTTTCAATGCAGTCTTGTGGCCCCCCGCTGCTTCATTCTTAATCTCTTCGCTCTGACTTTGGTTTACCAGTGCCAACTTGTGGGTAGCATCTGTAATGCCTTGTATCTTGTCTACCATTTTTTGGGCGTACTCGGCCTTCTCTTTAAGTCCTAGAAACAATCCTTCCCAAATCATCTCAGTGAGTCTTCGGAGCTCGTTGGCTTCTCCCTTCACCTGTGCCAAAGTTTCATTAATTTGTACCGTCGAGACCCTTTTGTTAAAGAAAAACGGTATTTTCTTCGCTGAGAAGGTATTAACTGAATTATTATAGGCTACTAAGTAGTACCTTATTAATAACCTTAATAAGGGCTTTATTAAGCCTAGCTAAGTCCCCTTTACTATACTTATCCTCTTTATAAAAAAGCCTAATGGCGGACTCTGTTTTTGTATTAACTACTATAAACTAAACTATATAACCTATAAAGACTAATATCTGCTGCCCTTACTTAAGGAAACACTAGCCTGTATAAGTAAGGCTAAGATTTTTATAAAGCTTAATATCTACTAGGCCTTTTACTAAATTAGGATAAACCCAGAATCTAAGGATCTTACTATATTTTGGACCTACTATAGATTGTACAAATATAAAGTACTATTTTTTGGACTAACTAATGGACCAGCTACATACTAGCGGTATATAAATAACGTACTCTTTAACTACCTTAATAACTTCTATACAGCATACCTAGATAATATTATAATCTACTCTAAGAATAAACTAAAATATTAGAAATATATCTATAAAGTCCTATAATAGCTCTATAAGGCTGGTCTCTAGGCCAATATTAAGAAGTTAGAATTTAGTGTTAAGCATATAAAGTACTTAAGGTTTATTATTAGTATAGACGGAATTAAGGCCAACCTAAAAAAAACAGCTGTAATTAACTAGTGGATACCCCTACGGACTATAAAGGGGGTATAATTATTTTCAGGCTTCTATAACTTCTACTAATACTTTATTAGGAACTATAGTAGGATTACTTGGCCCCTTAGCTACTTTACCTAAAAGGACCAGCCTTTCCATTTTAATACCGTATATAGGTAGGCCTTTAATAAGCTTAAGAAACGACTGGTCTCCGCTCCCCTACTTACCTACTTTAACCTAGAATGGCCCTCTATGCTAGAAACCAATGCCTTAAATGGCGTAATAGCTAGCGTTTATTTCTAGAAGCAGCCCGACGGAGAATGGCACCCTATTATATACCATTTAAAGACTATAGTAGACGTTAAGCTAAACTACCACATCCATAATAAAGAAATGCTGGCTATTATCTCTAGCTTTTAGCACTGGCGTGTATAGCTAAAAGGAACCCCTAAGCCTATCTAGGTAGTCTCTAATTATAAGGCCCTAGAATATTTTATAATAATAAAGGCCCTTACGGCCCGGCAAACACGCTAGGTCGATATTCTATCCTAGTTTAACTTCCTAATTATATACTAGCTAGGCGCTATAAATTATACAGACGCCCTTATAAGGCGTGGATAAGACCTAGATAACCAAATAGCTATAAAGATCTTATTATAGACCTAGATACTATTACAACTAGAGCACCTTAACCCCTGGATATAGGCAGAACTAAATACAGACCCTTTAGACGCTAAGATATGTCCTATTAACTCTATAGAACTTAACATTATTAATAAGCTACTGCAAGTAAACCGTATAGCCCCTTCTCTATAGGAGTACTATAAAAAGACAAAGGACGCTATAAGCCTATGGTCCCTTAAAAGTGGACTTCTTAAGTACTATAAACGGCTAGCGGTAGCAGAGGAACGGAACTTACGGACTTAGATTATTGCTAAAGCATATACTTAAGTCTCTACAGCCCACCTAGGAAAAAATAAGACTCGCAAGATTATTAGCAACCGTTACTACTAGCCTAAAATAGTTATAGATATTAACCGCTATATATAAAACTGTAATAACTGCTATAGGTCTATAATTCCACGAGATAAGACCCTAGGACTATTAAAACCACTCCTAATACTAGAACGCCCCTAGTAGCATATCTCTATAGATTTCTATAAGCTACCTATAGACCGTAACAGATATGATATGGCTATAGTTATAGTTAACCGCTTTAGCAAGCGCCCATTTTTAATCCCTTATTATAAGAATATTAATGTAAAAGAGGCGGCCTAACTATATATCCACTACGTCTACCGAATTTACGGACTACTAGATACTATTATATCTAATCGCGGGCTATAGTTTATATTAGCTTTCTAGAACAAGTTTACCTAGATTCTAGGCATTAAGCTAAAGCTTTCTATAGCATACTACCCCCAGATAGATAGCCAGATGGAGATTGTAAATTAATATTTAGACTAAAGACTTTAGCCCTTTATTAACTACTTTTAAGATAACTAGGCTAAACTGCTACCCCTAATAGATTATACTTAGGCAACCCTACCCTATAACTCTACGGTGTTTATACCTATTTAGCTAGAAATGGGCTACTTACCCTATATAAGCTTTAACTGGGAAAGACTAGAAGAACCCTAGACTATACGCGAAAAACTATTTTATAAGGAAGCCTAGTAGTACGCTAGGCGCTTAGAAGAAGCCTAAACGGTAGCCTATATAAACCTAGAAAAGGCCTAGAAATTAATGGAATAGTAGGCAAACAAGCATAGGCGTAAGCCTGACTTTACCGTAGGTAATAAGGTCTAGGTTATAATAAAGAACTAGAAGATAGAGCGGCCTAGCCATAAGCTAGACTATTAGATGGTAGGACTATATAAAGTTCTTAAGAAGAGAGGCAACTTATATAAAGTAAAGCTCCCGGATTTGATTAAGGTCCACCTTAAATTCTTACTAAATAAGCTATGGAAAGCTATAAATAACCTATTACCTAAACAAAAGAATAAACCGCCCCTACTAATTTAAGTTAATAGCAACAATAAATGGGAAATTAAAGAAATACTGGCCTGTAAACTTGTATAAGGAACACTAAAGTACCGTATAAGTTAGAAAGGATATAACCTAGACCCTACCTAGTACCCCGTATGGAATTTTATAGGTAGCCCCTATAAGTTATAAGAGTTCTATAGCTGTTATCCTAACGAACTTAGACCGCTAAAGTACTTAGATAAGTGGATGGAGTGCTAGCATAGCAAAGATAATAAATTACTAGTAGAGTATAAAGATAAGAATGCCTTATGGGGGTAATACGGATATATAAAGCCTAAGGGCAGGCTTTTTTAGAGGGGGGGGAATGTTACGGCACTGGCAAATTGCTGTTAGATTGCCGCAAATTGCCATCAGATTGCCGCAAACTGCCGTCACATAATAGCAAGTTGCGGCAAGTTGCTATCACGTGACCAGAAGATTATATATAACTTTAAGCGGTGCTTCCATTCTTCTTGTTCCTTTCTCTAGCTTTAGATCCTTATTTATAGACAATCTAATTGTATAGGCTTGCGCGACCTTCTTGCCGTGCTTGTGTTTTGATTAACTAAGTCGCTAACAATAGGACTATAATAGGACTAGCCTAGTTATATTAGGAATATCTTAATAAAACACTTAATAGATAAAACCTGACGCTTTAACCGATTTCTACCGATTTCTACTAGCTTAATCGATTTCCGCCAAGTTCCATTAGATCAATTAAATTCTACCAAAGTCCGTCGAAGACTATACGCGCATATACGCACGCGTCGATCGCTAAGACCCCTAACTATTTAATTATAAGATTCTCGCGTTATTCCTTTCTCTTCTTTACGTAATGTCTTGTTCTATACAAGAGCTATACTCCTAGATTTAGATAGAATTTATATTATTCCTTTAAATCTGCTCTAAAGTCTCTTTGCGCCCTTATAAGTACTGGGATAAAAGTCTTTATACTTAAGTAAATTTATACCAAAACTTAATATATTCGCAGTATAATTTCTACTACTATAAATTATAAATTAAATCTAAAAAAATTAATAATTAAAAAAGGACAGCGGTTGCGGGACACCCCCTACTAATTGAGTTTAGTTTCTTCCTGATTAAGTTAGAATATTATATAAATTTAGGTTGTTTGCATCTGCATTAGTATATAACCGTCGCGCGCCCACACCTAGAACATTACCTCATATTTGCCTTACCTATCCCCACCCCAGCCTTAAACTGTTAAGCGCCGCCGCGGCCGCCCAGCTGGCTCTGTTCGCGTTAATACATCAACCTATTGTAAGCCATTAGGATTTGAACAGAATACCGGGTATACTATGCGTGGGCGCAGGTATAGGCGCGGGCGTAGGCGGGCTTACAGGCTTGCTCGTAGACATAGTTTGTAGATATTAAGCAGAGGTAGCAGCACCCAAATAAGTTCACGCGGCGCCTTACAGGGTACTACGCAATCGATATTACAGTTATAAAAGTTACATTTTAATAATTTGATTTTTGCGATGCAGATGCAAACAACCTAAATTTACGTAATTCTAGCTTAATTAGGAAGGAACTAAACTCAATTAGTAGGGGGTGTCCACCGCTGTCTTTAAAAAAAATAGTATTTCTATAAAAAAAAAGGGGCACTACCCGTGCCTCTAGCACCCTAGATGGGGGGCTTACCTTAGGTTTAGCTTTTGGTAAGCACCCCTGTCCTAAATAGGTGCTGGATAGTCTAATAAATAGGACAGTCTAACAAATACTAAAAATTTACTAAAAATTAGTAAATTTATACCTTAATATTTTAATAACTACTTAATAATAAATTCTAATAATTTAGATTTAGACTTTTATATATACCCTATAGCTCCTATTAAAATTTAGGGGCTAAAATAAGGCCGAATTACTATATAACTTTAATAGTGGCTATAAAGTATATATAAAAGTCTAAATCTAAATCATTAGAATTTATTATTAAGTAGTTATTAAAATATTAAGGTATAAATTTATTAATTTTTAGTGAATTTTTAGTGTTTATTAGACTGTCCTATTTGTTAAACTATCTAGCACCTGTTTAGGATAGGGGCGCTTACTAAAAGCTAAACCTAAGGTAAGCCCCCTGTTTAGGGTGCTAGAGGTATAGATACTATAAGGGGGTAACCTAAGCGGGCTATTGCCCTCCCTGCTAGTGCTTCCTGCTAGTGCTTCCTGCTAGTGCTTGCTTATATTGCCACATCGCCATATTAAAACGATTGCTTATTTAGGATTAATACTTTGTTAAACCCCCATCTACAGCAATTATAGCGAGGCAGCGCTCCCTTATATTACTAGTCTATTGTGGTGGCTTCTGTATGCATTATAATACAAAGAGCTATAATTTATTTGGCCTAAACCCACGCTAGCGCTAGTAGGGAGGGCGGTAGCCCGCTTAGGTTACCCCCTTGTAGCCAAACACCCCCCTAATTACTGCGCGTACACCCCCCAATTACTGCTCGCACACCCCCCTGAAACAGGCTTAGATCCTTCCGCTTCAAGTTAGAATATTATGTGTATTTGACTTGTTTACACCCAAATTGCGAAAACAACACCACACGCTCATACCAAGGGCCTGCAATTGTAGAGCAACGTCACGGTCGTGGTCGCGGTCGCGCGGCTGGCTGGCTCTACGGCTGGCTCTACAAATCGCATCAATAACTCTACTCAGCGGGAGCTCTTAGTATTTATTCAAACAAAATACTGGCTGCACTACCCGTGGGTATACGTGGGCATAAGTATAGGCGCAGGTGCAGGCGCGGGCGCGGGCGCGGGTGTGTCCATAGAGGCAATCTACAGACGTTAAAATAGAGGCAGCAGCACCAAATCTAGTTCTTATAGCGCTTCGCAGAGCACTCCGCAGTCAGTTATTAGGTATAGGCGCGTGGTATTGTTTTCGCGATTTGGGTGTAAACAAGTCAAACACATGTAATATTCTAACTTGAAGTGGAAGGATTTAAGCCTGTTTTGGACCTTGCTAGCTAGGTAACTGCCAGCACGGTGTATAGCCCAGCAAGGAACCCAGCCGATTTTAACTAGCGATTGCTAATAAAATAAAAATTCCCTTAAAATTAAAATAATAAACCATATAGTATATATTATTATAATCTAAGTTAGTAGAAATAATAAAGAGTTCTATCTCTCTATACCTACTCTCTTTTTAAATATTAAACTCTCTTTAGGGATAAAATCCTTATTTTCTAATAAAGAGATAATTAAGATTTTTGCGATTTTAGATTTTATAAGAATATAGTAGATTTCTATACTTTAAAAAGTAAGTAGGTATAGAAAGATAGTAATAATAAAGAGTTCTAGCAAGTTTAATTATACTATTTATATAGTTTATAATTTTTTATTAAATTTTTAAATTTTTTAACCAATTTTTAGTTTTATTAGCAATTTGCTAGTTAAAATTTTCTAGGTTCCTTACTGGGCTATATACCATACTAGCAGCTACCTAGCTAGTGAGGTAGTGTTAGTTAAGTTTACAAAAACCAAAACGTTATAGGTAGTGCCTAAAAAAAAGGGTTTTTTATTTAATAAAGAATTAGTTTAGATAAGTAACGTATTAGCTACTTAGTCGAGCCAGCTAGCTACCTAAGCCACCCCAAAACTGATCAAAAAGTCACATTTTTAAAGGTTAATAATTCAACAACGACAAAGCTAAAATTGCTAAAATTTTAAATTTGGTTATTCTAATATAGCCTAATACTATTTTACCTATCTATAACATGTCTAAATAAGGGCGTTATGTTAATTTTAAGAAACGGGAGGAAATGGTTAAGAAATTTATATAGAGAAAATGCGTTTTCCCTTTATATTTTAACTGCACTTAAGAAAAAATATAAAGAGTATTATATTCTTAATTTTTATACCCTAAATACGTAGTATTTAGAATTTTATAAAATTTAGCCTAATAGTTACTTAGATGCAAAGCTTTGAAAAAGCGGCTTTTTAGTAAGTTTTAGGGTAGCTTAAGTGGCTAGCTAGCTCGACTAGGTGGCTAATACGTTATACCTTAATATTAAGTATTCTAAAATTTAAGCGAATTTGTATATAAATTTTTTTTTTTTTTACTTTTCTCTAACTTTAAAGTATATTTATCTAAACTAATTCTTTATTAAATAAAAATCCAAATATATAGATTTTTAGAAATACCACTTATTCCTAATTATTAATTTTTAGATTTTTTTTAAATTTATAGTAGTAGAAATTGTGCTACGAATATAGCGAGTTTTGGTATAAAATCGCTTAGGCGTAAAGACTTTTATTTTATAATTATACTTAAAGTATAAATATACTATAAGCTTAGTACTCTTAATAGTTACCTAAATAGTTATATTTAGTCTATCTATATACTTAAAAATATTTTAAATTATTAACTATAATATTAAAAATATATTATAAACTTTAAATCTCTATTAAAGTTACATATATATATTTTTCCATTAAGCGGATAAGTAAGTAAATAGGCTCTCTTTTAGCTTACTAGCTTACTTAATAGCAAGTTTAGGCGCTTAAGTAGATTTAATAGCCTAAGTAAGTAGTAAATATAAAGCCTACCTACTATAGAACTTTAAAAGGGGCTGTATTACTAAGGGTCTCCTAAAAGTATAATAGATATAATTATTAATAATATAGTTAATGCTTTTTATTTCTACCTAGTATAAAATAGCTCTAATAAAGGGATTATAATAATAAACTATAGAGACTATAAGTATCTAGCTAATATAAACCTATTATACTATCTACCGCTACTAAAAAGCTTACCTATTTATATTATATGCAATTTCTAATAAAGGCGTACTTATTAGGTAATTTTACTAGTACTATTATGGGACACCTCTATAATACCATATATACGTCCACCTGTTTTTACCTATTTCTACTAACATAGTAAGAAGAGACTAACTATAAGATAATAATCTAATAGTAATCTACTGGCAATCTATAGCAATCTAATAGCAATCTGCCGCATTCTGCTATATTTTACTAAGTCTACTAAATCCTACTAAGTTCTACTAGGACCGCTACTTAAATCTTATTCTACTCCGTGTATATATTAACTAAGCAACTAAACTAATAATATATACCCTTTCTTCCCATTTCCTTACCTTTTCTCCTTATATAACGTTTTAATATTATTATATAGTTTATATATATAGCTTAATAATATCTACTTTGCTATATATTATCGTCACTTATACTTACTCTGTAATACTATATTTGTAATGGAACCTTGTAGTAGGAACTACGGTGGGTCCTATTATTAGGCTAGGTATGTAGGTAAGAACAGTTTAATAACGTAATAATAACTAGTAGAGTGGTTGCCTAACAGATTAACTCCAATTATATTCTAAGATTTACTATAAAGAGAGACCTATCTAGGTAGGGACTGTGGTCCTTTAAATACACAACTATATGCCTAAGAAATCCCTTCACTCTATAAAGTACGTGTGCTCTGTACGCTCCGTATAGACCACACAGATTACGTAGATTATATAGATTATACTATATAACCTTAGCTACTATTCCTTGTTATATAGTTCTACCAGATCCATTTTAGATTATGCCTGTATTAACTAACTAGCTTCCTCCAACTCTTCTCCAAGTAGTTGTAATATTATACTTAAGCTGTCCGTAATACTATCTCCCTCCTCTTTATTTTTGTCCTTAAAGATTCCTAACATCTCTAAGTCGTCTACTAGAGGTGTAATGTCCGTTTAATTAGTCTGGTTAATATCCTTATTTATTATACCTAAAGCATCCTCTTTTTCTTCTACAGCTCGCTGGTCTTGCACTATTGCTGTAATCTTATCTCTAGGTAAGATAATGCCGTCTCTATATTCTTATTGTGTGAAAGAGGGGCTAGTCTGTATTATACTGGCGAGCCCTACTGCCTAATAACTATTCTTTTGTTCGGAGTGCACTAAAGCGAATATTTAATTGTCCTATGACGTTCGCTCTATCTCTAACGCTAAGTATGCGCGTCCTATAACTCTCAATAGTTTTCTGGTTCCTTAAGTAACCTATTATAGGGTCTTGTATTTAATCTACCGCTAAAAAGCTTAATAGTGAGCTCTTTACTACCTTAGCTAAGCTAGAACGTTCTTAAAATGTGGAATAAAAGGCCCTTAATACTTGGATTGCGGTATCTGCCTAGTTACTTTGTCTTAAGAAAGTTCGCAAGAAGGTCTATTCTAAGGAGTAGAAACTTGTTTAATAGGGTCTTAATAAGCTAGGTAACAAGAGGGTAGAGTTTCCTCCTATAAGGGAAACAACTCTAAGTAGCTTAGTAATTACTCCTCTTAGGTCCCCCTTAGGTGACTTGTCCTTTAGTAATCTCTTTTTAATGCTTTTTAACCTGCTCTCTTTTGATACTTCTTTACCTTTCCTATAGCATTCTCTAGGTTGCTTAGTGGTTTTTAGGTAGTCTTACTATAGCCTATCTACTTTACTTTGTACTATGTTTTATTATCTACATCCTTATAACTGATAATCTTTGAAACTTGCTATTTGTCCTTCTTTTATCCTCTATACGTGTCTACCTTATACACTGGTGGTTTAACGTTTCCGTGTGCTAGCTCTAGTATTGCAATATATTGTATAGGGTAAATTCTTATTTTAGCTAGTAGGTTTAACTTATATATAACTAATAAAATCCTTTATATAATTTTAAAAGGTCCTAGTCTAACATAGTTTAACTTCTTGCTTGGTTGTTAACTCTTAAAACTTTTGTATAGTAGCTATACTTTATCCCCCTCCTTAAGATCTGGTCCCTTAGATCTCTTAGTATTATAGTACCTTTTTATTCGCTCTTATACTAGTTTAGCTGTTTCTTTAAGACTTATATAAAGATTTATTAACGTCTCTATTCTTTGTTTAGCTGTGCTACTTGTCTTCTTTGCTTAATATAGCGATAACGACGTTCTTAGTTTATACCCGTAATTTGCCTTAAATAGTAATGTCCCTATTCCTTCTTATAGTGTTGCGTTGTATATAAACTATATAACTGGTAATAATAATACCCAATTATTCTGTGTGTGGTTAATATAGTGTCTTAGATACTGTTTTAGTGTTTAGTTTAGTCTTTCTGTCTATCTGTTTGTCTGTGGATAATATGCTATAAATATTGCTGCGCGAACTCCTTATTCTGCTAGAAACACTTCCTAAAATGCTGCTATAAATCTTAGATCTTTGTCTGATATAATCTTATCTAGTGCTCTATATCTTGCGAATACTTCCCTTATATAGATTTTAGTGATATCTTCTACTAATATCTCTTTAGTGTATGCTATGAAGTATCCCTACTTTATAAGCTTATCCATTATTACTAAGATTGCGTTATAATCTTGTCCTATAATAGGATTTCTTAACTTTAGTAACTTAATAATAAAGTCCCATAATATGACCTCTTATGGTCTTTTTGGTGTTTTAATAGGTTGTAGCCCTCCATACAGCTTATGCCTTATTAGTTTATTTCTTTAGTAATTTAGGTACTCTTTTATAACTTGTCTCGCTAACCCCTAGATTCCTTAAATAATGTACTCCTCTTAAAGTCTTAATACTAAGCCTATAGCTCCATTGTGTTCTTGTGTTATTTCTTTGTAAAACTCTTTTATAAACTCCTCTATAATTGACCTTGGAATATAAGTAGCTTCTCTATTCTTATATTACTCTAAGTTTAGATCCTCTGCCTGCGCTTCTTAGATTTTCTATAATTAATTACTTTTTAGTAACTTATAGACCTATCTTTCTCTAGTTACTATAACCTTTAGATAATTATACCTAATTAATCTATCTATATCTTTTTATAATAATGCTCCTGATAGCTTATTATTATTCTATAGTTTAGCTTTTCTGCTTAAAGCGTCTGCTTATGCGTTGTCTATACCCTTAGTATACTAAATTTTAAAATAGTATTTTATAAGCATTTCTGCCTATCTAACCTATCTTTGGTTAAGTTTCTTTGTTATTAGGAACCCTGTAAGGTTCTTATAGTCTGTTTTAACTATAAATGGTTTCTCTATGCCTTGTAAGAATGCTCTCTATTTCTTAAGTGCTGTAACTATGCCTAGCAACTTCTTGTTATAAATATTGTAGTTTAACTCTGGTGGTGTTATCTTCTAACTGTAGTACGCTACTGGATGCTATGCGTCCTAGTACTTTTGTAGTAAATATTCTCCTAGTGCGAAGTTTAATATATTTATCTTAATAACTGTGTCTAACTTTAGTTAATAGATCTTAAGGACTGGTTCCTAGGTGAATATCTCCTTAAGTTCTTAGAACAGCTTTTTTTACTTACTACCCTAAACCCACAGTTTCTCTTTCTTTGTTAACCTTGTAAATGGCTTAATGCTCTTTAACTATTATACTATAAACCTCCTATAGTAGTTGCAAACCCCTAGAAACGACCTTAACTGTATAATATTCTCTAGTTCTTGCTAACTTACTATGGCTTTAACTTTCTTTAGGTCTATACTAATTTTTTTTAGTTTAATAATAAATCCTATAAAATTAGTTTTCCTTGTAAAGAACTTGTATTTCTTAATTGCTACTAGTATTTATTCTTTTTATAGTCTCTTTAAGACCCATTTAACGTGTTCTCTATGTTCTTCCTTATTCTCTAAGTAGATAATAATATTATTGAGGTATGCTATAATAAACTTATTAAGGTGTTCTCCTAATATACTATTAATTTGCTTCTGGAATATTGCTAATGCGTTTATAAGCCCAAATTATATAACTAATGGTTTATATAGTCCTTCCTTTAACCTAAAAGCTGCTTTTTATTTATTGCCTTCCTTGATCCTAATCTGATAGTATACCCACCTTAGATCTATCTTTATAAAGATTTACGCATTGTCTATCCTGTCTTAGATTTCGCTAATTAAGGGTAAAGGATACCTATCCTTTCTAGTAATGCTGTTTAACTGTCTATAGTCTATATATATCCTAAGTTTTCCATTTTTCTTTGGGATGAATAATACTAGATATCCTACTAATAACTATAATGGTCTAATATATCCTTTTTATAAGTTCTCCTGGATAAACTCTTTAAGTGCTATTAACTCGGTTTTAGTAAGCTTATAGATTAGAAAGAACTTTAGACTTATTTCTTCTTCTAACTCTATCTTATGGTCCTATGCTATATACTCTAATAGCTTTTTACTTTCTAGTGACTATAACTTTTTGCTATACTTGTGGTATCTCTTTAGTATATAACTTAAGCCTTACTTAGTCTCTTTGTACGTTGCTCCTACTTGGTACTATATTAACTTGGTTTGCTGTTGCATCTTATATTATTAAGTATTTTTAATATTAACCTAACCTATAACCCAATTAATCTTTGGATTGTATTTCTATAACTAAGGTATTCTTAGTATTGCCTTGTTCTGTCCTAATAGTAGGATATTAAAAGATATTCTTACTGGTCTTCCTTTAATAGTTAACTAAATAGGTTCTGTTTTAAGATTAATAATACCTTCTCCGTAGGCTATCTGATCTCCTGAAATTGTTATAAGTGGATATAGGTATTCCTTTTATCTATGTAGTAACCCTATTCTTTCTACTATTATTAGTGATATGTGGTTCCTTATTACTCCACTATCTATTAATGCTTTAAACTGCTGATCTTGCTACTTAACTTATAAATTTAGGTATTATCCTTAAATTCCTTTAAGGGTCTAAGGCTCTAATACTAGTTCCTTTTGGTTCTATACGCCTCCCCTTTTTCTAACTATTGGCTACTTAATCCTACTTATACTTGGTCTAACTTTGGCTAATACTTAGTTTGTTTTTTGTCCTCTATATGCTATAGATAAGTGTTTTCTGGGCACTTTTACCACTGTTGTCTATTTAGGCATTCTTCTATAAGGAATCTTCCTGGTTGAAGTATTAGATCCCCTTAACTTTGTACTTCCACTGGGTGCCATCTATATATATACTTAGCGTCTCTAAACCGCTTTTCTTCTAGTGCCTAATATATCCTTAATAGGTACTTCCGGTTCTTATCTTTTGGTGCTCTATATATATTATATATATTATCCACACAAGCTATTTGCAATAGTGTATAATACGCTAAGTGACTTAGGTTAACTTTTAGTTTATTTTTATCTTTAAGTTTAAACCTATACCTAGCTAACCTAACCACTGGTATCTCTGTTACGGGTATTAAGATTTGTTATTTACTTCTCTAGTCCCTAGATCCCTCTTCTAGGTTCCTTAATATTATAATTAATACTCCTTTAATATAATTTATGCGTTTTTCTGTAATGGGTTGGTCTTGGACTACCTTTTTATCTAGCTATATATAAAAATCTTCCTACTTATTATTGTGTCGTTGTCTATACCACTTCCTGTATAACTGGTTTAGTGTGTATGGTCTATCTATAAGAAAGTACCTTATTATTGCTGCATTGTAATATTCTTTGGTATGTCTTTTTTTAAACCTAGTTAGGATATCTAGATCCTTTTCTTATTCTAGTTTATCTAATTACTTTACCCTAGGTGTCCCTGCACTTGGCCTATTAGTAATTCTTTATATAGGTGCTCTGTTTTTTATATAACCTAGTATAGCTAACCTTTTGTCTAGCTTTTGCTCTTGCTATATAATAATTCTGTATTTGAACTTATCTATAGTTTCTTATTTTCTATATCTTGTAGTTGGATTTTTAAAGTCATCTTGCTTCCTAATCTTAGTATCGACTTTTTGATCTTTAGGTTAAATACTATATTTACCTAGAACTGTTATAGTTCTTATTTGTTCTTTGAAATCTTGGCTACCTAATAACGTCCTTATTTGTTCTCCGAACTCTTGGTTCTTAAACTTACGTCCTATACTTATTTATTTATTACTAAACTGAGTCGCTGCTCTTTCCTATTGGTTTTTGTTTATTGTGGGCTCTTAAGCTGTTCTTATTATATCTTATAAGTCTAGAGCCTTTCTTATTTTATTTTAAGAGTCTTAGACCTGTGGCCTTTTGCCTTTATTAAGTGATGAGCTAGCACTAGTAGTTATTTACTTACTTAGTTTCTTCTAAATGTTACTCCTTTTGTTTTATAAAGCGATGGAAATTGTATCTAATGGTGTTATAATACCCGTTACTAAACCTTACTCTATAGTGGTTTTAGTTTCTGCTTCTATTTTAACTTCTTTAAGGTCTGTATGCTCCTAGTAAGCTGCCTTTATTACCTTATTATTAGTAAATGCTTTGCCTATATTAAACTTATTGTCTTTAATGTCTAATCTATAAGCTAGTTTGTTAGTTCCTCTAAATTTAGATAATAATAGTTTCTATAACTAATAGCTTGCGCTATACTTAGCGTCCTTATAAATTTAGCATGTGTTGTTATAATAAAACATAAAACTGTTAATTAAACACTCTTTTGTTCCTTATAGTACACTATTGTCCTTCTGTATGTATGTGCTGTCTACTGGTCTTGTTCCCTTTATTATATAATTACTCTAACCACCTCTATAGTCTCTAGCGAAATGACCCTATTTTCCGCAATTTATATAAGCTCTATCTTTAAACTACTGGCTTTGCTATAGAGTCCGCCTAAATATCTTCTGCTGCTGAGATCCCTGGTTTGGCCTCTACTCTAGGGTCCTATAATTACTAGATCCTTAACCTTTAGGTTTCTATAGTTTTTTTATTTACCTCTTAGACTTTTTAGTACCGCTTAGGTCTATCGGCTCTGCGCTATTCTATAGTTTTTAACTCTGTGTTGGTTGTTGCGTACTCTGCGCCTTATATAACTATGGAACTTTGTCTTGCCCTTTCTTAGCTTGTTCCCTTTAATAGATCCTATTATTAATCTTTATTAACTAGTCTATTAACTCCTTTAGAGTATCCGCATCTTTTATTAGGATAATTACGTCCTAGACTTTAGCCTTAAGTCCCTATTTATACTATGCTATAAGCGCCCTGTTATTCCACTTAACCTATATAGCTAGTGTTTAAAACTGCGTTGTATACTTAATTGCTAAAATGCGCTATACTAAGTTCTGAAGTTTTTGTTCCGCTATTATAGTTGCTTTAGGGTCTTTAAATATTTGCGTTAACTGTTCTATAAATATATTCTAACTTGCAAACACATACCATATATCTGGGTTAGTAGTCGTTATACTGTTTACTTATATCTCTGTAAGGTAAGGCTTAAACTACTCTAGAGCTCTTCCTATTAAGAATAGTCCTGTGTATGCTACCTAATCTATAAATATTGCTAACTTTACTCCTTCTTGTATAACCTTGAAGTATATCTGCGTAAAAAACCCTTTAAGCTTTAACTTCTCTCCTAAGAACCGTTTAATTAAAGGTAATTTAACCTTTGCTGCTCTAATTCCACTAATGCGTTTTTTAAGTATTCTAGTATTGTTTTGTAAGCGATTAACTATTTCTTATAACTAACCTTGCGTAACTACTTGTGAGTTGGTATCTGCTATACTAGTATCTCCTAACCCTAAGGTTATGGCTGCCGTTAATATTGTTATAACTGGTGCTTTGGGTGGTATATTGTTTAACTTTATTTAATACCGTAACCTTAGTAGTGAATGTGTAATGGAACCTTGTAGTAGGAACTACAATAGGTCCTATTATTAGGCTGGGTATATAGGTAAGAATAGTTTAATAATATAATAATAACTAGTGGAGTGGTTGCCTAATAGATTAACTCTAATTATATTCTAAGATTTACTATGAAGAGAAAACTATCTAGGTAGGGACTATAGTCCTTTAAATATATAACTATACGCCTAAGAAATCCCTTTGCTTTGTAAAGTATGTGTGCTCTGTGCGCTCTATATAGACCATATAGATTATATAGATTATATAGATTACACTATATAACCTTAGCTACTATTCCTTATTATATGGTTCCACCAGATCTATTCTGGACTATGCCTATATTAACTAACTAGCTTCCTCCGACTCTTCTCCAAGTAGTTATAACATCGTACTTAAGCTGTCTGTAACAATATTGCGTTAAAACCTTAAAAAACCTACACTTTGCCCTACCCTATTTAAAATATAGAACAACCTTAAAGCCCCTATAACGGCCACTAATATTATATTTGCACTCTAGGAACAATTAGTAGATATATAAAAGTCCTTTATAGACGCCCTTATATAAAACTAAGCCGCTATAGCTTAATAGCAAGCCAAATAAGAAGCACGGCACTAAAAAAATAATTAAGGCACTTTAAGAAGAAATCCGCACCTGTTATAGAGTGAGTACAAGCGATGATAATATATAGCGAAGTAGATATTATTAAGCTATATACATAAACTGTGTAATGAAGTTAAGACGTTGCGTAAGAAAAGGAAAGTAGGAAATAGGGGAAAAAGGGTATATAACATTCGCTTAGTTGCTAGGTTAACAGGTACTGTGCTACGCACAGGCAGGGTAGAGCTTAGGTAGCGGTTCTAGTAGAACTTAGCAGAATTTGGCAGTTAGAGGTCCTTACAGTTGCCAGTTAGCAACTCCAATAGTAGAGATAGCAGATTACGGTGGAATATAGTAGATTACTATTAGATTGCCGTCTTGTGGTTAGTCTTTAGTTATTCAGTTAGTAGAAACAGGTAGACGTGTGTAAGGTATTACAGGGGTGTCCCGTAATAGTACCCCCCCTTTAAACTCGAGCATCTGCGAGATGGGGCTGTGGTAGTTCTAGGTAGAGTTTATGAAAGTCTTCTACGGCTTGTGTAAGTCCTATAGAGTTGGCAGGTTCCTATAAGGGTTTAGTAAAACCTCTCCATTTTGTAAGGTATATATATTTGCGTTTCTATTTGTTATATTTAATATTGTTAACTCTTTTAATAAGGTACTTATCCTTACCATCTACTTTAACTAGTGGGGGAGGGTCTTAGATCTGTCTAGGCAGGGCGTCTAATATAGGGGCGGCAGGGTAGAGGACTAACGTATAGAATACGGGGTAGATTTTAACCGTATTAGGGAGCTTTAGTTGGTAGGTATAAGGAGAGACAACTTTTTCAACCTTATAAGGGCTAGCATTCTTCTAATTAAGTTTCTTAGTAGGTCGTTTTGTGTTTAGATTTCTTATATCTAGCTAGATAAAGTTACTAATTTAGTAAGCTGGTGCTAGGGTTCGGTTCTTATTTGCTGCGGCTTTATAGATAGACTGGGCCTATATTATTTTATTAGTAAGGAACTCCTATAGTTCTTCTATCTTCTTTATAAATTCATTTACTTCTGTAACTTATAAGGCCTAATAAGCTGGATAAGGAATATTACTAAAGGGTTTAAAACCCATTTGTGGGTGCTGGCCGTAATTAGCTAGAAACAGGGAGACCTTTATGGTTTCTAAGATAGAGTTATTTGCAGTAAACTTAGTAAATGTAAGCCAGTTCATCCAGTCGTCCTGTAGATACGACGTATATATCCGAATATACTATTCTATTATAGTATTTGCACGTTCCGTTTGACCATCCATTTTTGGGTAATATGCCGTAGACAACAGTGCTTTAATGTGGAGTTGGGTAGTTAGTTCTTTTTAAAACGCTAAAACAAACTGGCGGCCTCTATTGGAGACAATTATTTTAGGAAGTTTATAGAGTTTCTATATATAATCCAGGAATAGTTAGGCAACGGCAGGTGCTGATATATTAGGGCAGGCGATTAAGTGTCTTATCTTAGATAGTTAGTCTATAACTACTATAATATTTGTGCAGCCTTTACTTTTAGGGAGATTAATAACGAAGTTAATTGAGATATCCTTCTATCTTCAGTCCGGAACAGGTAGTGGCTTTAGAAAGCCGTTATATATCTTATGAAAAGCTTTAGCTCATTAGTAGGTATAGTAGCTAGAGATATACCTTTGTGTTATATTATATATGTTTGGCTAGTAGTACTCCTATTAGAGTAGCTCTAGGGTTTTTCCTTGGCCTAGGTGGCCGGCTACTAGTAGGTTATATACGTGTTTGAGGAGCTTAAGCTTAAGTTTATTATAATTAGGGATAACTAGGCGGTTTTGGTAGTATAAGCGGTCTCCGCGAACTTTATATTTACTTAGAGAGATCTTTTTAGAGCGTCTAACACTATCTTAAATTAGCTTAAGTGTCTCTTAGATAAACTTGTCGTTTAGGTATTTATTAATTATAATCTGTTTAATTAATTAATTAGTTATTTTAAGGATGTGTACTATAAGGTCTTTAGCTGGGGGATTAAATAATTTAGAATAAAGCAGAGTTTGTTTATGGTAGGCGCGCGCTTCTTCCTATACTATCATGTCTTATAAATGTTAAGTTAGGGCATTAGGTTTTTAACCTTAAACGCCTAGGCGGTATGTAATTAAGAATTAGAATTAAGACAGATATTCTAACCAGCGGGCTTAATAATGACTTAGCTATTTCATAGTTATAAAGTACTATAGATTCTTATAGTTGTTGAGGACCTTAATTGGAAATCCAGCGCCTTTTAGTTTAGGTTACCATTATTTAAAATATCTAATAATAGCTAATAATTCTTTATTATAGATCTTGTAGTTATATTTGGCTGGACTTAGTTATTTTAAGAAGTATACTATGGGGTATAGTACCCCTTCTTTATTATACTAAGACAGAATGCCTCCAGTAACGTAGTTAGATGAGTTAGCTTCTATAACACTCTTTTAGTTTAGGTTAAAGTGTTAGAGTATAGGTACAGTAGTAAATATAACTTTTAGATAGGCAAAGGCCTTCTTATATTCCTTATTAAAGATAAAGGCTTTATCCTTTTAGGTTAGAGCTATAAGAGGTAAAACTAGGGTAGAGAAGTTATTAATAAACTGTTAATAGAAATTAGCAAATCCTATAAAGGCTCTTATATCCTTAACGTTCTTAGGTTCTTGCCAGTTTATAATTGCTTTAATCTTCTTTGGGTCCATTTATATACCGTCTATAGAGATAATAAGTCTAAGGTATAGAACTTCCGTTTTATAGAACTCGCATTTATTTATATCTAATTGTAGTCTAGCTCTACGTAGGGCTTCTAAGACAAGGTCAACGTGTTTCTTATATTTAGCTAGGTTATTGCTATATACTAGGATGTTGTTGATATAAGTAGTACAGAAAACGTCCAGGTAAGGTTATAAGGTATTATTTACAAAGTGTTAGAATAAACTTGGGGCATTTGCGAGGCCGAATGGTGTTACTAAGTATTTAAATAGTCCGTATCTAGTACGGAATGCTATAAGCTATTTATCTCCTTTTATGATACAGAGGCGGTTAAATGCGTGGATAAGGTCGAGTTTTATATAGTAGTAAGCCTTACTTAATTGGTTTAGTGTCTCTTGAATTAATAGGAGCGGGTACTGATTTTTAATAGTAATAGCGTTAAGAGCTTAGTAGTCCATATAAAAGCGCAGACCGCTGCTAGGTTTCTTAATAAAGATTATAGGTGCAGCTATAGGCGAAGAGCTTGCTCTGATAAATCCTTTACTTAGGTGTTCGTCTAAGTACTTCCATAATACTTAGAGTTTGTTTTAGGATATTCTGTATAAGGGTCTAAATCCTGGTTGTTTTCCTTCTTTAAGTACGATCTTGTGGTTGTATAGTTAGTGCTCTGCTAACTTATTAGCTTCCTTTTGTGAAAATACTTCCAGATGCTTATAATGGCATACTGGTACTTTTGTAGCAGGGTTAGTGTGCTTCTTTAGTACTAGGGCCTTTTTAATATTAGCCATTATAATGGTAAAGATTGTATGTTTAGGTTTCCTAGTGAGTTGTGCTAATAAGGTAGCTCCGATTATATAGATATCCGTAAAAAGGGTGGCGAGTTGCTAGCTAGCAACTTCCTTTTAATTATCTACTATTTCTTGTTTAACTTTAGGTTTAGTGTTAGGTACGGAGTTAGTATTAGATTTAGGTTTAGGTTCTTTAAGTATCCTTTTTATAGTAGAATACCAGTTCTTCTGGTACTTTTATATATTAAGCTTAAGTTTAGGCTTCTGCTTGGTTTGGGGTGGTATAGTAGTTAGGGTTAGTTTGTGTGGTTTAGTATAATTTTTGGGTTCTTAGTAGAATTGGGTAGACTTTTTAGACTAATAGATCCTAGTAGATTTTTCAGATTTTAGTTTAGGGTCTAAGTAGTAAGTTATAAGGCACTTTTGCTTGCAATAGGAGGTGGTAAATAGAAGCTTAAGGTTGTCCTAATTAATAGTTACCTTATATAGCTTTATCTAAGGTTGTTTAAGTATTACTAAGTAACCTAAAGTGGTAATGAAAAGCTTAATTAGTTCTTTATAGTTTAGGTATTAGAGTCTTAGGAATACTATATAGGTAATACAGCCTAAGATAGTGCGTTTGCTATCAAATCTAAATACGTTAATATGCCGGTTAAGGGGGGTTAGAGTAAAACTATTATCTTATATAAAGATCTTGTTAATAAATCCTATGCCACTAGCTCCTATATTAATTAGGACTTAAGTATTAACCTATTAATTATTCTGCCGAAGACAATAGTTAATGGTTATGCTATAATCCTAAGAGTTAGAGTTTATAACATCTAAAGCATTTAATAAGATCCTAAAGTAGCGCCGTTCTGGAGAGCAACTTAGCTCCAAAACCTTCCTTTTAGAGGCGATTAGGGTGGAGTTCTTATAGCATATTAGTTATAGCTTCGTCCTTATAAGTAGTGCTTACTAGATATGGGGCTGGAACTAGGTAGAGATTAAGGATGGTAACTAGAGGATTAATGCGGTAAACGGCTACTGGTATTAGCCGTTCATAATTTGCGTTAGGGTATAGGGACAGAGTAGTGGTTAGAGAAGTAGGAGCTACTTCTATACTTAAAATAGAGGCCTAGCTTAGTACGTCGTTCTTATTTAGAGGACCCTAGTAGGGCGTATCCTAGGGTTCCAGTGTTAATATCCATGGTGTTGGGGTGCTTAGGCTAAAACAATAACTTAGTAGACGTTTATAGGTTTGTTATATTATATTAAGAAGTAGGCTTTAATATTAGGCGTAGTATATTATTATATTATTTATTAATAATATTTATGCAGGCGTTAAGAGCTCCTAGTAGGTCTACACCTATTAGGGAGGTTTTTAGTTTAGGGCTTAGGGATTTAATAAGGCTGTTAATTAGTGCGGAGTTGTTCCAGCCTGTTTCTTTTACGTAACAGTTAAATTTGGAGAAGTATACTAGGAAGCTTTTTATTCCTTAAGTTATATAGTTTATCTTTCTCTAAGTAGTAGCTTGGCGGTTTGGGTTACTATACGTAGCTTTAAGAAGTACAATTAGGCTTAGTACTAAGTTTAGTTAAAGAGGTTTAATAAGGTTAGCTACATCTCCTCCTAATTAACTTAGGGCGTAGCAGAGTTGGTTAGCTTTAGTTAGGTAGCAGTTAGTGTTACTAGTTAGCTTATTTTTAAGCCGGCTTAGGAATAATTAGAGTTCTTATTATTTACTAGTAAATATTGGAGGGTCTAGTAGTTGTTTAGATCGTTGCAGTGTAGTAGTTGGTTTGGGGTAAGTAACTACTGTAGGTTTAGGGCTCTTGTTCCGCGTGTTTATCTCTAAAGATAGTGTTCGGTCTTAGGGCCCTAATATAGGCATCTTAAGGGTGCGGATTTCTTCTTAGAGGTCTTTAATTAATTGCTAGTGTCGTGCTTCTTATTCGGCTTATTATTAAGTTAAAGTAGCTTGGTTTTGTACGAGGGCGTCTATAAAGAACTTCTGTATTTCTACCAATTGTTCTTAGAGTGCGGATATAATGCCAACGGCTGTTATAGGGGCTTTGGGGTTGTTCTGCATTTTGGAGGGTAGTATATAGGGTTAACGCAATATAGTGTTACGGAGTAAGCACAAGCGATAATAATATATAGCGAAGTAGATATTATTAAGCTATATATATAAACTGTGTAATAAAGTTAAGACGTTGCATAAGGAAAGGAAAGTAGGAAATAGGGGGAAAAGGGTATATAATATTCGCTTGGTTGCTAGGTTAACGGGTACTATGCTATATATAGGCAGAGTAGAGCTTAGGTGGCGGTTCTGGTAGAACTTGGCAGAATTCGGCAGTTAGAGGTCCTTAAAGTTGCCAATTAGCAACTCTGATAGTAGAGATAGCAGATTGTGGTAGAATACAGCAGATTGCTATTAGATTGCCATCTTGTGGTCAGTCTTTAGTTGTTTAGTTAGTGGAAATAGGTGGATGTGTGTAAGGTGTTATGGGGGTATCCCGTAACAGCACCCTTAAGACGCCTATGCTAAGCCCTTAAGACTAATTGCTATTACTAGAAGCTAATACGCGGAACATAAGCCCTAAACTAGTAATAGTTATCCCACTAGTAAAACTGACTACTATATTATAATAATTTAAAAAACTATTAGACCCTTTAGTATTTACTAGTAAATAATAAGAGCTTTAGTTATTTTTAAGCTGGCTTAAAAATAGGCTAATTAGTAACGCTAACTATTACCTAACTAAAGCTAACCAACTTTACTACGCCCTAAGTCGACTAGGAGGAGATATAGCTAACCTTATTAAACCTCTTTAGCCAAACTTAGTATAAAGCCTAGTTATACTTCTTAAAGCTATATATAGTAGCCTAAACCGCTAAGCTACTATTTAAAGGAAGATAAACCATATAACTTAAAAAAAGAAAGGTTTCCTAATATACTTCTCTAAATTTAATTGTTATATAAAGAAAATAGGCTAGAATAACTCCGTATTAATTAACAGCCTTATTAAATCTTTAAGCCCTAAACTAAAAACCTCCCTAATTAGTATAGACCTACTAGGAGCCCTTAATGCCTGCGTAAATGTTATTAATAAATAGTATAATAATATACTACGCCTAATACTAAAGCCTACTCCTTAATATAATATAACAACTCTATAAATATCCACTAAGTTATTATCCTAGCCTAAGCACCCTAACGCCATAGATATTAACACTAGGACCCTAGGATACGCCCCATTAGGGTCCTCTAAATAGAAATAATACACTAATCTAGGCCTCTACTTTAAATATAGAAGTAGCTCTTACCTCTCTAACTACTACTTCGCCCCCTTTTAAAAAGATCTATAAATAGTTAATACTAGTAACTGTTTAATATACTAATTTTCTAGCTACTAACCCCAATCTTTATCTAGTAAGTACCACTTATAAGGATAAAGTTATAACCAATATTCTATAGAAACCCCCCCCCCTTTACTTACTACTAAAAGGTATATTTTAGAGTTAAGTCGCTTTCTAGGATAGCTATATTATAGAATCTTGTTAAATGCATTAGATATAGCAAACCCTAACTCTTAGAATTGTAGTATAACCGTTAACTACTATTTTTAGTAGAAAGGTTAATAGGCTAATACTTAAGTTCTAATTAATATAGGAGCTAGCGGCATAGGATTTATTAATAAGATCTTTATATAAGATAATAGGTTTACCCTAACACCCCTTAACCGGCATATTAATATATTTAAATTTAATGGTAAACGCACTGTCTTGAGCTGTATTACTTATATAGCGGCCCTAAGACTCTAATATCAAAACCATAAAGAATTAATTAAGCTCTTTATAACTACCCTAGGTTACCTAGTAATCCTTAGATAACCCTAAATAAAGCTATATAAAGTAACTATTAATTAAGACAACCTTAAGCTTCTATTTACCGCCTTCTATTATAAGTTAAAGTGCCTTATAACTTACTACTTAAACCCTAAACTAAAATCTAAAAAATCTACCAAGATCTACCAGTCTAAAATTTCTACTAATATCTACCCTATACCTAAAAAATCCACCTAATTCCACCAACCTAAGAATTTTACTAAATTCCACTAATATAAGAATTCCACTAACGTCTACTAAGAACCTAGAAATTATATTAAACTATATAAACTGACTTTAACTACTGCATCTTAAACTAAGTAGAAGCTTAAGTTTAATATATAAAGGTACTAAAAGAACTGGTATTCTATTATAAAAAGGATACTTAAAGAACCTAAACCTAAATCTAATACTAACTCTAAACCTAATACTGACTCTATACCTAACACTAAACCTAAAACTATATAAGAAACTAAGGATAACCTAAGCTTACTTAACACCTTAGATATCTATATAATTAGAGCTACCCTATTAGCATAACTTGCTAGGAAACCTAAATATACAATCTTTGCCGTTATAATGGCTGATATTAAAAAGGCCCTAGTACTAAAAAAGCACATTAACACGTATATAACCTACTAGTAGCCAGCCATCTAGGCTATAGAAAAACCCTAGAACTACTCTAATAGGAGTACTACTAGCCTAATATGTATAATATAATACGAAGGTATGTCTCTAGCTGCTATACCTACTAATAAGCTAAAGCTTTGTATAAGATATATAATGGCTTTTTAAAGCCACTGCCCGTTCTAGACCAAAGATAGAAGGATATCTTAATTAACTTTATTGTTAATCTCCCTATAAGTAAAGGCTGCGTAAATATTATAGTAGTTATAGATTGATTATTTAAGATAAGACACTTAATCGCCTGCCCTAATATATTAACACCTACTATTGCCTAACTATTTCTAGATTATATATAGAAACTTTATAAACTCCCTAAAATAATTATCTCTAATAGAGGTAGATAGTTTATCTTGGCGTTTTAAAAGGAACTAACTACCTAACTCTATATTAAAGTACTATTGTCTATAGCATATTACCTAGAAACAGATAGTTAAATAAAATATATAAATACTATAATAGAATAGTATATTCAGATATATATATTATATTTACAGGATAACTAAATAGATTGGCTTATATTTGCTAAGTTTACTATAAATAACTCCGTCTTAAAAACTATAAAGGTCTCCCTATTCCTAGCTAATTACGGTTAGCACCTATAAATAGGCTTTAAACCCTTTAGTAATGCTCCTTACCTAGCTTATTAGGCCTTATAAGTTATAAAAGCAAACAAATTTATAAAAAAGATGGAATAACTATAAGAGTTTCTTACTAATAAAATAATATAGGCCTAATTTATCTATAAAGCTATAGCAAATAAGAACTAAACCCTAGTACTAGCCTACTAAATTAGTAACTTTATCTGGCTAGATATAAGAAATTTAAACATAAAACAACCTATTAAGAAACTTAATTAGAAAAACGCTGGCCCTTATAAGGTTAAAAAAGTTGTCTTTCCTTATACCTACTAACTAAAGCTCCCTAATATGGTTAAAATTCACCCTATATTTTATACATTAGTCCTCTATCCTACCGCCCCTATATTAGACGCCCTGCCTAAATAGATTTAAAACCCTCCCCCACTAGTTAAAGTGGATAGTAAGGATAAGTACCTTATTAAAAGAGTTAATAATATTAAGTATGATAAATAGAAACGCAAATATATATACCTTATAAAATAGAGAGGCTTTACTAAGCCCTTATAGGAACCTATTAACTTTATAGGACTTATACAAGCCGTAGAAGACTTTTACGAACTCTACCTAGAACTACTATAGCCCTATTTTACAGAAGCTTGAGTTTAAAGGGGGGGTACTATTATGGGATACCTCTGTAACACCTTATATACGTCTACCTGTTTTTACCTATTTCTACTAACGTAGTAAGAAGAGACTAACCGCGAGATAATAATCTAATGGCAATCTACTGGCAATCTACGGCAATCTAATGGCAATCTGCCGCGTTCTGCTATATTCTGCTAAGTCTACTAAATCCTGCTAAGTTCTGCTAGGACCGCTACTTAAATCCTATTCTGCTCTGTATATATATTAACCAAGCAACTAAACTAATAATATATACCCTTTCTTCCCATTTCCTTACCTTCTCTCCTTACGCAACGTCTTGGCATTATTATATAGTTCATATACATAGCTTAATAATATCTACTTTACTATATATTATCGTCACTTATACTCACTCCGTAACAAGTACTTTAAACTAGATATTAGTAAGGTATATATAAGAGGCGGAGATAAAAGCGATACTTATATATACGGTACTACTAGTAAAAAAAAATAGGAATATTAGTTTCTTATTTAATACTTATAATTATATAAATAGAAGTAAGAAAGAGAACGAAATATAAGTAACTTTAGTAAGTACTAGAGAATATCGCGGTAGAGATACAGAGAATTAGCGAGCCTTATTAGGTTTCTATAATTATAAATAAAACTGCTTTAGCTTTAACTCGTAAGTTATATCGCTTAATTTTAAACTTTTTTTATTAATATTTATTCTCTAGTTATCTAGTATAAGATATGCCTAAGAAGTATATTACTCTTAATAGAGACTAAAAGATAAATCTTTTTAGAGAATAAAGATAGACGGTTTGGTTTTATCTAATTAAAATAGAAAAAATTACAAGTAATTTTAAGAATGTAAGAAGCGTAGTTTTTACTAAGTTAATCGTGTGCTAGATTGGAATAATATTTATCTATTTAGAATCTAGTATCTTAGATATACTTGAGTTTTATCTAAGTACTTATAGAGGATTATCCTTAAATATATTATAATTGGCAATACCTATTAATATCTACACGGTCTAAAATAGCCGATCACTCGTACCGGGTTCAGTAGTGGCTACCGCCCCTTAGTACAAGCAATTGCGACTTTAATACTTAAGAGAATACCACTGGCGTTACATTATAATGATCTTATCCTAGACAATAATTTGGGTATAGTGTCGCCTATTCTTTAGTATTTATCAGAGAGCCAATTATAAATTTCTTAGGAGACAAGCGATAGGAATACACAATTTCGTTTATAGGATTTCGGTATTGGGGACTGTATTTCTATATAATCATACCACGCCTCATGCCTTCCCTTTAACCCGCAAGGCAACCTCTACAAGTGTTGGGAAATCCAGATCATGGTAGTCCTCGGGCATGTGTTCGCCACTGGCAATGCAATGTACTTTCATTTTCGGATGGAACTTGAGGCCATGCAACAGCTTCGGCGTGATCAAAAAATACTGACTTGTGTGTTCCTGACAGGCGATATCTACCATGCGCTCATGGACCATGCGCTCGTTTCTGGGATCCATTCCCTGGTTAATTTCGTCAACAACTCGGAAGGGTGATCGAGCCATTGATTGTAGGGACATGAGGTAAAATATAGTAGAAACCGCGCGCTCGCCACCAGATTGGCGATGGGAATCCAATATAGAGAGTTGCTCATGCTCCCTATAGTAATTAGTGGGCGGACTCTGCTGTAGTAAAGAAGAGGTACTTACCGGAACCTGACTTGAATCTGGATTGACCATTGATCAAAGTCTTCATCCTTATGTACGCTGACCTGGCCAGCGCACCCAATTTTTTCAAAGTTCTTTGAGAAACCGTCGCTGATCTGGGAAACGAGGGCATCGAGCTGCGGCTCCCACTTCGCCCGAACTAGGTCAATATTTTCTTGTACATGAACAAGATTGCCAGTCAGCTCGTCAAGCTTCTTTTGCATTGCTTCAATGTCCCTGGCGCGCTTCTCAAATTCTCTGATAGCGTTTGGATTGCCATCTGACATTAGGTCTAACCTCGTCGTAACGGATTCGATCTCCGAGTTCAACTCCGCAATAGTAAGGTTGCCGCCAAGTTCTGCATGAATTGCTTCCTCTTCCGTAGTGCGTGTTTGAAAGATTCGTCTACTCTCTTCGAGAAGAGCCTTGGCGTCGTTGTGTAGGCGAGTGTATTCTTGTTCGGTTTCATGAACGTCTCTTCGACGTTGATTTAGCATAGCTTGTACACGTGAATTTTCTTCAGCCAGAACCTCAAATTCAGAGGAAGCCTCAATAAGCCGTACTTCAGCTTCTAGTAAGTCGTCATGAACCTTTCGCAGGAGTTCTACTGCGTTCTAATTGTTATTAGATACCATAGATAATAAGAATGCTTAGATACACTTACGGCATAGTCAAGAGCTAGTTGTGCCTTCTCTAGACCTAATCCTTCCGATTTTGTCTTGATAGCGAGTATCCGCGTTTTTAACTCAGCGCCGGTTGTTTCTAACCCTGTCTTCCTTTGTTCAAGGCTAGCTGTATAATTCATTAGCTATACACAATCATCCTGGCTAAAACGTAACAAACCTAATTTGGTAGGTAATACGCTAAACTCGCTAAGAATCTTTTGATTTTGAGCCTTTTCTTTTTCTAAGTCGTTCTGGAAGTCCCATTAGCCAGGTCCCTCAGACAGAAGTCATAGTAATACCTTCTCGCCCTTGACTTCCTCCATAGCCTGTCTAAGGCTGCTTTGCTCCTCTTTTAACTTTTCAAAAGATTGCTGAAGCTCCTTTATCTCATTTTCGAGCTCTCCAATGGTTTGGCGAAGTTCTCTTTCAGCTCCTAGATCGATTGGTTGATCTGTCCAAAACCGTGCTTGTCTCGTGGGTTGAACCCTTGTCGATACGGCCATTGGTCCATACTCTCGTCTTCGTATGACCCGATAGGTTTGTTTTCCTGCCACCCAGCTTTGGATTTGGCTTTCTTTAAGCCTCTCAAATTGTTGATCATCGTGATTCTCAAGAGTAATGCCAGTCCTATGTAGCTGCACACTATCACAAAGCATAGAGAGGACAGGCTCAGGTCCAGTCACGAAATCTAGAAGCCATCCATTGAGGCTGTAATCCCGCAATGCGTCGTTTGGGACGGGAGGTCGCCACTGATCAAGGCCGCGGTTGGCAACACGAATTGAAATATCGGAGAGTTTCAGCTTTCCGTACAGTTGCTCCTGCAGAATCTTAAAGTCGTTACGAGTTGTGCAGGTAAAGGCAACAAAGTCACTGTTTTGGAGAAAAGACTCGACAGCATCCGCGTATCTAGGATCTTTAACGGAACATTCAATAATTGGGGGACCATATACTTGTCCTTCAAATGCATTTTGATTCTTCTGGACCCATTCCCAGGCGATTGCAGTATCAGATGAGGCTTTGCGAAGTTTTGCGCCCTGTTGTCCTGTTTGTGACCTCAGGTTTTCTAATTCTTGTAGAGCTTGTTGCCGCCGCTGGTTTCGCGGAGTGACTTGGTTGTGGGCTTCATGCATCTCCCGCTTGAGATCAACGGCTCGTGCCTCGATCTCGCGGAGGCGTCGAGACTTCTCACGAATCCTTTCATTGTACTCTGCAGGATCGAAGTCAATCGGCTCCTCCTCCATTTGTCGTTTAATACGGGAAATATTTTGTTCAAGCCGTGCGACATCAGCTTTTCGATTTTTGTCTCCTTCACGCTCAGCCTTAATCTCATCCTCGCAATCCTTAATCATCTCTTGAATGCCACGAAGCCTTCTGACGAATTCATCCGCTCGGTGTTCCGCTTTTGGAATTAGAGTCCTTCGTAGCTTGACGACATCCTGGATCTTATCACGGTAATGCTGTTTTGCATTCACAGCTCTTAGAGATGGTTCGACCTCCCGTTCTAAACGCTTTAGGTCACGTTGAGCATCCTTCTTCCTGTTTTTAGCATCCTCTACTTGTTCTTTGGTAATCCGGTACTGAATGAGCGGCCTCATCATTTCCAAAGCTTTCGCTTTGACTTGGAGGTTCTTCCGTTCCCTCATGCGCTCGACATCAGCTCTCTGCATATTCTGTCTCGTCTGCATCGCGTTAAGATGTTCTTGGTCATGAATCTGCGTTGCTTGCAGCTTCTTTTGGTCACGGCGGAGATTTTTGAGTTCTTCATGCATCTGCACCATTTCGTCGGGTGCCGCAGCTCGCTGTGTCTCCCTGAGAAGCTCGACTGGGGTGAGTTGGGCAAATTCAACCACTCGGTCCTGAGGAAGGAATTGACACAGATTGTCAATCTGAATAGAGAAGGACTTTGCAAGCTTGAGTATTTCCTTGTTTGGTGTCTGGTGTCCGCCGTAGTAGAAATGAGACTTGTTCCCTTCCTTTTTGATGATTCTGCGTATAATGGGGTTTTTTCCATTCGTCTGTGGACCGCCTGCAAGCTCGATCTCGATTTCTGCCTCGCGCGACCCATGTTTGACAAACTCGCCAAGTTCCTTGGCTCGTCCAAGATGCTGCGAACCGTTAGAAGTGCTTTATAAGTTGTGGAGGCGTTATTAAGCATACCTGCGGCGACCAACCGAGTCCCAGGCATATTGCACAAACTAGTGTACTCTTCCCCGTGCCATTTGGTCCGATTATCATATTTAAGCTGGGACCAGGGTGAAACTCTGCTGATGTGTACGTGACAAAATTTGTGAGTTTAACTCGGACGATGGAACCTGGCTGGTGGGGTTCAGTTGCGTAGCTGGCGCAGTCGTTTACATCGTTTACATGACGCGGATGAATGGGATAACTGTCGGGGGGGATAGTGTCTTCCGAGGACTACGGCTGATCAGCAAGAGCGCTTGACTGACCTACAACGTCTATAATTGACGACAACCAGCTTCTGAAGATGGAAGATATAACGAACCATTGGTGACGCGCGTGGATCAAGTCGAACACGTTTGCTTCCGGATGAGTGCACGGAAGAGGGACTGGAGGTGTCGCGCGGTGCTTCCTCGTTTTCATTGTCCTTGTCGCTTCGTCTGCGGCGGTGCGGCATTGTAAGCCCCGGCATGGTTTCGGAAGGAGAGGTTGCTGGCTATGCGGATGTGATGGGCCTGCGGGAGTGAGGGTCGACGCGACACGCGAAGCGAGCTAAAAGTTGGGTCGTACGGCACCTTGGCAGCACATCGCTTGGGCAGACGCAGACATCCGAGCGTCAATCGTGGGGGCAATGGCTCGGCTGCTATCCCTTCACCTGTCATCGATAAAGATCCGGGTACTTTGTATTTACCAACCTTTCCGATCCTTATCGATAAGAGAACGACCAATTTTGACGGGGTTAAGGGATAGTTCAGACATTTGGATGAAGTCTTCACATTTTCAATCAGATTGCCCGGCACAGGCGGCGATGGCTATAATAATTACAATTCATAAATTTTAATGTTTGACTTTGCCCAATTATTTCTTCTCTTTGGGAGCAATCATAAGCTCCGGTCGAACATATCTGTCGAAATCCTCTTCGCTGAGCGCCTTGAGCTCCATAGCACTCTCCTTTAGCGTCGTGCCCCTCTTGTGAGCGTTCTTTGCGACCTTAGATGCCATGTCGTACCCAATCACAGGATTTAAGCAAGTGACAAGCATGAGACTGGATGTTTTAGTTAGCCCGAGTTTACAAGTCTCTGGAATGTAGAGCTCATCACCTTTCGTGAAGCAATGCGCCAATGCGTTTCTCATCAGCATCCATTCCCTCGACAAGGTTCTTCTCGAAGCTCTTCATACCGTCGGTAAGGAGTCTCGCACTGTGAAGTAGGTTCCTGATCATCACCGGCTTAAAGACGTTAAGTTCGAAGTTTCCCTGCGACCCTGCAAATGTTACAGCGGCATGGTTGCCGAACACTTGAGTGCAAAGCATCGTCATTGACTCGCATTGCGTCGGATTCACTTTTCCAGGCATGATGGAAGATCCTGGTTCATTTTCTGGAAGCTTGAGTTCGCCCAGGCCACATCGCGGTCCGGATCCCAGGAATCGAATGTCTTGGGCAATCTTGAAGAGCGACACGGCAAGAGTGTTGAGCTGCCCCGAAGCCTCTACAATCGCATCATGTGCGGCGAGCGCCTCGAATTTATTCGGAGCGGTTATGAACTCGTGCCTGGCCATCTTGCTAACTTCTGCAGCAATGGCCTCATCGAAACCCTTAAAGGTATTGAGGCCAGTGCCGACTGCAGTGCCCCCTTGAGCTAGCATTCTCAAGCGAGGCAATGCGGACTTCACCCTCTCAATGCCGAAATCCAACTGTGTAACATATCCGGAAAATTCTTGGCCCAGGGTCAATGGAGTAGCATCTTGAAGATGAGTTCGTCCGATCTTTATGATTTTTTCGAACTGCTGGCTCTTCCTGTCTAGTGAATCTCGGAGGCTTTTGAGGGCCGGAAGGAGCTCCCCTTCTAATTCGAGGACAGCAGCAATGTGCATGACGGTAGGGAATGTATCGTTTGACGAGGCGGACATGTTAACGTGGTCATTGGGGTGGACTGGTTTCTTGGAGCCCATTTGACCTCCGAGGATCTCAATAGCACGATTCGAGATGACTTCGTTGGCGTTCATATTTGATTGAGTACCGGAGCCCGTTTGCCAGACCACGAGGGGAAAGTGGTCTACGAGCTTCAATGATGCAACTTCTTCGGCTGCTTGCTGAATAGCTTTGCCTAATTTCGGGTCTTCCAACAGGACCTGTCAGCGGAGCTGCTGCAATTCATCTTTCGATACCTACCCAGCCCAAATTTCATGTTCACTGTCGCCGCAGCACCCTTGAGAATGCCAAAGGCACGTACGATGGGTGGAGGCATGCGGTCCTGAGGCTGGTTGATCTTGAAGTTCTCCAGCGAGCGCTCGGTCTGAGCACCCCAGTATCTGTCTGATGGCACCTGGATCTCTCCGAAGGCATCGGTTTCTGTTCTTGTCGGCTTAGCCATCCTTGCGGTAGAAACAAATGTTCGTAATGCCGTCTTATGTAGATAGGGTAATTGGGAGCGATTGGGAGCGAGGATTCGTTTATTTAGCACGGTAGTAGTATTCGTAGAAGGTTTTGAGAAGGCAGTTGAGGCATAAAACGATCGAATTGCAATGGATGGGCGTGGTTTGGCATGTGCATGTGATGCCAAAGGACCACTCGGACGCAGCAGGGCCTCGGCGGGGTGGAGCTTGGTTCCAGCAGAGCGCATCATAGCTCTATGTTAGGGTTTTAGGAGCGGGATATGAGATTCGAGATGTGGGGGGGAAATTGGATATAGGAGATGAGTAGAGATGGCGATTGAAGTTCTTGGGAGCAGTATGAAGTGTCTGCTGCTTGCAGAGCCCCTGAAGACTGATGCAATTGGGAAAATACGGTGGGAAAATTCATCGGAAGGTCCCGGAGACGGAGATGGTCAGTGCTATGTCGGCCATGCGTCCTGCAGAGTCCTCGGTCGCTTGAATTAGTGACTGCAGGCCTGCCGCTTACGGCAGGAAGTTCTCAGTGTTGGAAAGAGCGAAGCGGAGAGGAGTGGTGGGCTTGCCATGAGATAGAGGTGGTGCACCCGCTACATCTGCTAAATCTACTGTATCTGCTGTATCTGCTACCCAGGTGTATCAAATATTCCTTGTGGGTGGGCCGGCTTGTTGGCTGCTGAGGAGCCTAACCACCAACTATTAGTTGCTTGAGCCGGTACCCCACCAGCCAATTGCGTTGTGCATGTTTTGTGACGACTCTCAGCCTTATGCCTCTCTCTGACCCCTCTGCTCCGCAAGGAGCCTTGCACCTAGGCTCGCCACTCATCACCCACCACCTCCACCCCTCAAGTTCTAAGGGAACATGGATGCCGCTCCGTTGTGATACACAGCTACTCGCATTCACTCTTACCCAAGGCCAGAACAACCACCAGTGAGGTACATAGGACCTCTATAGCTTTCCCAACTGCATTTATAATACCCGGCACCTCCTCCAAGGACTACCTTATCCACTCATCCTATCTGTCTCTTCACTAGACAAACACGCCTTAGAGCTCGCCTGCTGTCAGCCTGGCAACAACATGTCAGATCCAAGGCCTGCGAACTCATGGAGCGGCCCAACATCCCCCAACGCTGCCACTATTTCAGCCTCTGCGCCAACCCAAGGACTCCCGAATTCCGATACTTCGTCAAACTCGTCTGGCTCTAATACTCTCCGTGGGCTAGCATATGGCGACGCCTTTCCTGACTTTGGAAATGCCCCTGTCTTCGGGTACGAGTGGAGCGATGATCGAGCTCACATGCCTTATCCACCCAGAATGCCAAGTTTGCCGGCTTCACAGGTGGGAGTGCGTCCATCTGCTCCATCATATGGGTATGCCTTTGGGAACTTCCCGCAACAATCTCCGGCTGGGTCTTACTCACAAAGTCTGAATCCCTTTCACAATGTCAGTCATAGCCCATCGCCACCAGATTCATATCCCGGCCTACACCCCTTTCACCCATATGACTATTCCCCGCATCCTGTTCATGGCCAAATCAACAGACCATCGGAAGTCCAAAACGTCCCTAGCTTGAACGGCGGTCACTACTACTCAGGCGGCCCACCGCAGCATTACTACCCCAGATATCATTCAATGGGTGAGCATATCCACGTCACCCATCCACCGTCCCTGGTCTCGCGCCCCAACGGAATGACCCCAAACTTACCACGGAGGGTCTCGGCTGAGACTCCGGGATTGGCAAATGATCAGAGCCGACCTGCGATGTCAAGCCGAGCTGCCCAGCTTACCGAACGCCGGGCACGGCGGGCAAATCTTCAAGCCTGGAGTCAAACTGACGCCGGATCTCCAGGCGGAATGACTGCAAGTGCCAGCGCTCGACGAAATGACGAAATCGTTTCTCTTCGGGGTGGAAATTCTCATTATCGACGAGCACATGCAAGGCCTCGAATCGACACTACTGTTGCTCCTTCCCCCCCAGAAACCGATGGTAGCGATGAGGAGCAAATCCTCACTCGCAGGCCTAGGCCACCTCATGAACGAGCTTTCGGATATGTCGGAGTACAAGGCAACGCCGTGACCCCAGGACAGATGTTGAAACTCCGAGAACAGTTAAAGCCCTTGTTATTTAGTGAGATACCCGAAGGTATAACCCCTATGTGCGACATCTGCCAGAAGGACTATTCAGACTCAAAGGTTGAGCCTACTGAAGAAGTAGAAATCGCAATTCAGCTGCCTTGTAAGCACGTCTTCGGTGAACACTGCATCAACACTTGGTTTGATACATGCAAAAGTCAGAAGAACAAAATTACATGTCCTATGTGTCGCAAAGTCTTGGCCGGAGGAATGGGAGGATCTGAGGGATCCGCGCTTGCAGCTCTCATCGACAGGCTTCAAAGGACTCCCACTCAATCGGGTGGTATGAGGGAATTAGCGCCTGAGGATTTTGAAGAGAGCTATGCGTTACTTCGAGCCGTGGAGTTTGGGCCTGCTGAATTCGCCGCCTTTCACCGCAGTCGAGTTTCTGCAGCCAACGTTGCTAATTCTACCGCTGGCGTTCCACTGGAGCGGCATAACACCAGGGACCGAAGCTTGTCACGTCTTGACCGGCAGCGCCAAAGAACACATACTGGTGTCTTGGAGCAGCAAGAGCCCGCCTCTGGCCATCGTACTTCATCATAAGTTCGGATTTAGTGGAAGAACCTGAAATCGCTTATATCTAACGGTAGAAATGATATGGTGGAAGATACGTTGGGATTTCCATTGAATCAATGCCTTGGATTTGGGGAGCATTCATGTCTTTCTGATGGGCTTTTGTTTTTCTTGGTGATCCGAAAACTTTCTCAGCACATGGATGACGATTATACAGTTTATATGTTCACGGGTGGCATATATTTCTGGGGTATTTCATGATATCGAGCAATGATAACTAATAGGCAGATTCTTCCTGACGTGCACCTTACATTTTACTATATCACAGGTGCCAAATATTAGAGTTGTTGTTAGTGTCCGAAGCTATTTGAGTTCTATATTGCGGCAATTAATGAGAAATATTTCAATTGACTGTGTCCTCAATGTTACTAGCATCTTCCGGTAGATTTCTAGCCTGATTTAAGCCCCAGAAAGAGACTCTGGAGGAAGACGGTGGCTCAAATACGTGCCGGCCTGCGGCATGTTTTCTGTTAAGGTATTCCCCCCGGCACTTGATCTTTCGGGTACGGCCATAGGAGGAAGTGGAAGCAGTAACGATAAGTAGAGACAGTAAATAGTAGTAGTGGTGGTGATGATAGTGACAGCTCGCACAAACACCTCCAGCTTGTTTTGGGACGCACGGATGTTTGTTGTCTCCCCCACCAAAAATCATTCCAGCAACACACCTCTACCTTTGCTCCCGCCGCCGCTATACCTTCATATATAGTTGTTGCCCAATTCACTCACATCACTGTCTGGGGCAGTGTGGCTTTTCTCATAAGGCATCTACGTCAAGCACTAAGCTTCCGCGCTCGCATCCTCTCTCCAACCTCTCCAAGCCGGCCCCGCCAGACTTCCTTCTTCCCTTCGTTCAGGCTAACGCTCGTCCTGGTGGATTTTGGTCCACCATGGCAGCAAGCTTTCCGCATTCTATGGGTGATGGACAAAACTTCAGACTCCCAATCCCCCCTCCTCCGCTTCATACTCGCTCTTCAAACGACATGCATGACCGCCCCTCGACTCCCTCTCAGGAGCCTTTCATGAGCCCTCATCAGACTCCGCAGGGAAGCCCAAGCAAACACCATTATCCGCCCGGATCTTTCGACCTTCCAAATGTTTTCGACAATGCTATGAGATTAGTTCCGACGATCACATCTCCTTCGAAATCTGGACGACCGTCACAATCACCAACGTCCCCAAACAAAACCAATATTCAGGCTGCCGAAGACATCGATTACTCGGCCCAAGACTTGACTGCTATTGGCCCGGGGAGTCCGACGCGGAAAGCCAACAAGGAGAATACATCTCTAGGCGTGCGTCCTGGGATGCAAAAGGAGACAAGCTTCATCAACCATGCCGCAGCCTCACGTCAAGAGCCATATAAACCGCGCGAAGCCGACCAATTGACACGCCAGACTTACAGCGTACAGAGAGGTTTGTCCCCTGAAGAATTGGAGAAGTTGAGAAAACCCTCCGTTAAGCGACTAGCAAATGTGACCCAATTGTGTAAGTCTGGGCGCCACATAAATTCTTAGTGTCTTATCTGACTCATGCAGATTTTCTCGATTATTACTATGACCTTCTCAGCTACGTGCACACACGTCAGAATCGACTTACCCAATTCAAAGCGCAGAACCTCCCGCCTCCTGCCACTCCCGAGGCAGAATACGACGGAGCACTTCGTACATACCTTGGTCGCGAACGAGCGAATCTCAGAAAACGACGGACGCGGCTGAGGCAAGGGGACTTTCAAATTCTTACTCAGGTTGGACAGGGAGGGTATGGGCAAGTGTATCTGGCGCAGAAGAAGGATACCAGAGAAGTTTGTGCTCTCAAAGTGATGAGCAAAAAGTTGCTCTTCAAACTGGATGAGGTCCGGCACGTTCTAACCGAGAGGGATATATTAACCAACGCTAAGAGCGAGTGGCTCGTACGCCTATTGTACGCCTTCCAAGATGAGAAGAGTATTTATCTTGCAATGGTAAGCCTTAAAAATCGACGGAAGAAGTTTCAATATCTAATTTGGATGACAACAGGAATATGTACCTGGGGGAGACTTCCGGACGCTTCTAAACAACACTGGCGTCCTACACAATCGCCATGCACGTTTCTATATTGCAGAGATGTTCTCCTGTGTTGATTCGCTCCACCAGCTTGGCTACATCCACCGCGATCTCAAGCCTGAAAACTTTCTCATCGATAGCACCGGTCATGTGAAACTTACCGATTTCGGTCTTGCGGCTGGTATGCTTGCACCAGCCAAAATTGAATCCATGCGTGTTAAACTTGAGTCTGTTGGAAATGTCGCTGTTCCTTTCGGTCGGCCCATGGAAGAACGAACGGCTGCCGAGCGCCGAGAGAACTACCGGTCCCTCCGCGAACGCGATGTTAACTATGCTAAAAGTATTGTGGGTAGCCCCGACTACATGGCTCCGGAGGTCTTGAAGGGAGAGGAATACGACTTTACCGTAGATTACTGGAGCTTAGGTTGCATGTTATTTGAGGCGTTAGCTGGATATCCACCTTTCGCAGGTGCAACCGTTGATGAGACATGGCAAAATCTGAAGCAGTGGAAGAAAGTCCTGAGGAAGCCGGTCTATGAAGATCCATCATACTTCTTAAGTAAGCGTACCTGGGATCTTATCACGCGCCTCGTCGCATCCAAAACTAGCAGGTTCAGAGGCATCAGCGAGATACATGGGCATCAATACTTCAGCGAAGTTGATTGGGCCAAGCTGCGGGAGCAACGCGCGCCGTTTGTGCCAGAGTTAGACAGCGAGACCGATGCTGGATATTTCGATGACTTCAGCAACGAGGCAGACATGGCTAAGTACAAAGAAGTTCACGAAAAGCAGACAGCGCTAGAGGGTATGGCTGAGCGAGATGAGAAAATGAAGAAGAGTTTGTTTGTTGGGTTCACATTTAGGTATGAATCGCTGCCTTCCTGCTCGATTTACTTACGCTTAGTTCCTTTGTAGACATCGCAAGCCACCCACAGATGAGAACGGCAAACCAGCCAGTCCCAGGAAGCCACTTCCCATGGTGGATGAGTCTTTTGGGACCATATTCTAAGGCTTTGATGACCTCGGTTAGCCGCCTGTTTTCAACCTTTCCAGGAGGACTTTCTTTATACAGGGTACTAGTTGCCTTCAGTTACTTCGCGATGCTGTCGTATCGCAAGTTATGAGTAATGCGTATTGGAAATGATATAAATCATGGTTTCTTACATTCTGGAATTAGTAGAAGGGATGGGGCGTTATGAGCTGACTTCCATGCATGCCTTAGTCGAGCTGTAGGCGCGAATGGTTTTCTTGCTTCTTGTACATGTAACACTAGGAATAGAAATTTAAATGTTTTGGAGAAATTCCCCATGTCAAATTTGAAAACGCACTGGGATAACTCTTGGCATGATTAATATTATCCTAGGAGCTTTATAGAGCAGCGGAAGAAGACCAAGCATTCCGAGTTATGACCTTAGATGGGGGCAAGCTTACAACTGTTTCAGTAAAAATTGCCAAGCCGAAAGAGCCGCATCGAACCTGCAACGAAGCCTTGTAGTAGATACTACGGTGGACTTGTCAATGGGCTAAGTATGTAGGTAAACACAACAAGATCTGACTATGGAGTAAGTGCCTAACAGATTAACTCTAATTATTGACCCTTACCTCAGCAAGCTCAGACCATAGAATCAATTAGCGGACATACGTATATCCGCAAGCGGATATCGCTAACCTTTTTTGTTAAAAAGTTAATTCTATGGTTTGAGAGACTTTCGCAAGGTTTCTTAGGCGATCCGACTTGTTTTGTATATAGAGCAGTCACCTTTTTCAACGAAATTGATCTACCACCCCACAACAGCTATTATCTTAGAAATACCGTTAAATTAATCCGCAGAAGCAGCTCTATAATCGATAAGTATATCTACTCCGTACGCCTCTACGATATCTAGTAAAAAGCGTCGCTAAACGGGCGATGTGTCTATTGAATCGCCTACAGCCTACCCAAACAACAACCACCTAAGGACTTTAAGCTGCTTATTACTACTATCTTAGGGGGCTACAAATGTCTGCACGAATGTCTGCACGAAGCTTTACACGAAGCTCTGCGTACAGAGGCTCTGCACGAAGCTCTGCACGAAGCTTTACACGAAGCTCTGCACGAAAATCTGCGTACGGAGGATA
>Ga0307507_10001325_pt1 | contig 55337 bp, 49 predicted proteins | sample 7_EM_MG_FD_207223 | JGI IMG/M metagenome (GOLD analysis project Ga0307507, IMG submission 207223) | Populus trichocarpa ectomycorrhiza microbial communities from riparian zone in the Pacific Northwest, United States - 7_EM | ecosystem: Host-associated > Plants > Roots > Unclassified | place... | reverse complement strand
CTATTCCGGCTATGAGGGCAGACGTGGAAGTTAGCATTCCGCATAATGGCTTGCAGCATCAAGATAAGGTATACATAAACCCCATCCCACCACCCACAAAGCACCGGAATCCCGATGATGATATTACATTATAAGAGGAAGACTCAGAAAAACACCAGGAAGGAAGAAAGGTATGAAGCAAGAAAACAAAATAAATATCCTTGAACAAACAAAAATTTCTCCCTCCCTCCCTCGCTTATAATACTCCTCCTCTAGCATTCAAGTCATGATAATAATATTATCATACCAAGCAAGCAAGCAAGCAAGACATAATACATACAGCGGTTCTATTATACTAGTACAAACCATCATATATAATAGCATAAATACTCCACCGGAGATCGGAGAAACGGCAACTTATAATACCGATATGAGGGAATATAGTATAATACCATACCATCCTTAGTATCATACATACGATAATATCCAGATTAAGCTCATCAATCATTATCATACGCCCGGCCGCAAACACCCCCTCCACAAAAACCCATAAATAAATATACCCCCGTGAGAAATGAAAAAGAAAAAAGATCCCCCGAGAGGAAGAACTTTAGATAATTATCATAAGCATAAATCGTAACTACTACACTATTTTTTCACTTAGCAGTTACATTACTAGCATCCCACCCCACCCCAAGAATTCCACAAAAAAAAAAATAACCTATCTCTACAAAACCCCCCCTCGACACGAAATGATACCGTACCCATATAGTATCATACTCCACTTTAACCATCAAAAAGCAAAACCCCGCGGGGCAAGAGTTAGTAGTATTATAGTAGTAAGTTATAAAACAACAATTATAATACTTAATCAAATTTTATAATACACCTGGGCTATGATAACTTAACCCCCATCCTATCCTATCCTATCCTACCTATCCTATCTACCAAACCAATATCATAACATAATACAATACAGTACATTACAGTGATAAGACCAAGTACAGCACAGCACAGTATAACAGTACAATATACAACACTACAAATCCCACGTAGTTAATTCTTACCTACCCCCTTTACCCTATCAAATATTTACTAAAGTTTTAAATCATCGTCGAAAACCGGGGGTATTCCGGCCAGTATCAAGCACAACACTACCGGTAGCCCTTATTGTTATCCGAAACAAACACATCAAAGTTATTATTAGATTAGATTGGAGCGGCTAGCCAGCCTTAATACAATATCAGCACCAACCGGTATTATATGAGGCAGTGTACAGTACAGTACTAGGAATATATCATTGGGCCTGGGAATGAATGAATGAATGGAGGAGGGGCTAGTATAGTTCCTAGGAATCTATGGAATGCGAACGGGCTCGTATATATGAGAGTGAGTGAGTGAGTGAGTATGGAAAATTTTGGAATGTCGGAAATTCTAGAGGAGGCTGCGCTGGTACTATGAAGCTTGTAAAATATATATTGACTGTTGTTGTTATTGTTGTTGACGATAGTAATTTAATTGAGATGCTATGATATAAGGGTTGACGTCGAATTTTAACCCTGGGGTGGTGGGAAGCGAGTGAGAGGTTATGACTGCGTTCACGGTTCACCGCTAATGGTCACAAGTGCCGGAGGAGGGGTGAAACAATCGATGGCATGAATAGGTTTTCTCTCAAAAAAGGACAAGAGAAAGAAAGTTGTTCAGCCTATTCAAGCATACCGAGTGCTTCAATAAACTAAATCCTATCGTTCCCCATCTTCACAATCATATCCGCATCACTGGCGCACTCGCACCCCCCCTCCCCGGTCCCACTCTACCTCACTTCAACCACAAAAAAACACTTCACTTGGTCCCGCTGCCACAGCACATTACGAACGGGATATGGCAATCTGGTATCATAAGCAATCGACTAAATAGCCCACAAAACCCCTCCCTCATCAGAACGAAACCTCGCTCCCCATAACAAAATTAAAGGCCCTCGTTCTATATTACAAAAACCCAAAGCTAATCGAGCAACCTAACGTACATCACCTACCATGGCCGCAACATGCCATACCAATTCAACAATCACCAGCTGTACCGCTATCAAACCTATGCCATTCAAAAGGCTAATCAAGGGCCTAAAAACAAGAGAAGAGTTGGGAAACGGAAGACGGAAAAATGGGAAAACGGAAAAACGGAAAAGAGACTAAAATAAATGGAGAGAAGGGTGGAAAGGGACTTCTAGTATTGTCTCGTTTTTTTATTTGTTTTTCTAAAAACTAAAAGTAAAATGACAAACTTTTCCTCGCTTACTGAGGATAGTCCATGGCGGAGAAAGAATTGGTGGTGAGGACCTGAGAAGACTTATTAGTAGCCTTAGCATTAAGCGCACCCATCTTCTTTGACATAAAGTCGAAGAAAGCGAATTGACTCGGGTTGCTGCCAAACTCGTAGATGAAGCGGGAAGCAATGTAACTGCCGAAGATAGCGCGGAGGTAGTTGTCAGGAACACGCTTAAGAATAAGGTCGAGGCCAATCTGCTTCAGGAGGGTTTGCGGGAGGGCATCTTCAAGAATGCTCGTTCTTAAGGCAACGTTATTCCAAAGCTCGGTCTTCTGGAGCTCTTCATCCAACTTGGTGATCGCTAGGGAGAGCTCGTCAGAAAGGATGGAGCGGCTCTTGCCGGTTTCCTGGTTCTCGCGCCAAATGGCCTCAAACTCTAGGCGGGCGTTGTCCTGGATGGTCTTCTGAACTTCCTGAACGTACAACTTGTAGAACTTGGGAACAATGCCATTTTGGACAGACATGTGTTCGACAAAACCGGCCTCGTCAAAGGCAAGCGATGCAAGGACCTCCATGGAAGAACTAGTGACACCACCTTTGTTCGCGCTAGCGTCCTTGAACAAGATTGTACCGGCTTTCTCCAATCTTAACTTGGCGTCCTGAGAAATGAACAAGTTGGCTCCCTCAACGATATAAGGAATAACACTCTTTCCATCCTTGATGAACTTGCCAACATTGCCCAAGTCAATTGCTTCGGGTCGTCCGCCGCAAGGAACGAAAATATCGTAGGGGATATCGGTACGGGTATGGAAGGTGTTGCGGAAAATAGTACCATTGGCGACAACCTCACCGCTAGGAAGAGTAACATTGGTATCCTCGATAAGAACTCTATACCCCTTCGATGAGAGTTTGGAGATATCAAACTCGGAAATCATAAGACGTTGCTTGGCCAGGCGAATGAGTTCTTGGTGATCAAGACCTTCCAAGTCAACCAGGACACCAGACCCATCGACGATAGCGCTATATCTCTCGTTGCTCAGAAGGATCTCGTTAGATCCCAAGTCGCCGTCGGGTCCGCCAGTCTGCAATTTCCTCATTTGGCACGGGTTAACCTTCAATTTGCGGTAGATACCGAGAATATATTCGCGAACGCTCAAGGATGTCATTCCATAAGTATCATGAGGAATACCACCCAAGCTAGGACTCTTTCCGGTAAAGAAGGACTTCCACCAAGGCGCACCTCTAGCCCTAGCGTGCTCCGTGGCCCAATCTACCAGACCGGCGGTGTTCTCATCAGGACCCATAAACAAAATCTCGGGCTCCTTGTGAAGGTCGACAATAGGGTCCTTAATTCCAGGGCTGTTGGGGGTAAGGAGAAGATCTAGAATCGAATCAATGTACTTCTGGAATGCTCCCGTAGCCTTATCCTGATGATTGGCATCAAGGAGAATGACGCCTTTGCTACCGCCTTCAGGGATGTCCTTGTTCTTGCGTTGTTGGGTGTTTGCGAGGTTGTAATTCTCGTCGAAGACTGAGCGTGCATTGATCGCGTATGCCTCCCGATTCCTGCTTTTGACGATACGGATACCTCCGCGAGCAATATCGCGGAACCTCAGATGGAATCCCCTGAATTCTGATCCAATGACCAAAAACATGCCAAACAATGGCTGAGGATACTCAACAGTTGGTAAGAATCGTGGGTTAAGTCGGAAACTCAGAGCAACCTTGGTGGGAGTATAAAAGTTTGTCTTCAGTACGTTGCGGTTGAAGGTAATAAAGTACTGCATAACTTTCTCTTGATGCTCATTCACGACGCTCGTCGAGATTAAGGTCTCTAGCTCATCATCCTTCAACACCCGGCCAACTTGCAGGCGTTGGTAACTGAGTGTAGGGATAAAGTCGTCGTGTTCGCCGCGAGTCTGCACATAGTGCTGGTTGGCGAATGAGAGGTACAACGAGCGAACCAACTCAGGGTGGTCATTGATGATCTCGAAAATATAATCCGAAGTAAAGGTCTCTTGACGAAGACGACGCTTGATCTTGGTGAGAGTCTCCGCGTGAACGGAGATGCTGGCGTCAAGCAACGAGGATAAGGCGGCATATTCCGAACCTAACTCACACAATCAGTAATCCGCAAGTGGCGCTCGTAAATAACAGGGGTTACAAACCTAGCCTATTTAAGAAATGGCTCACAAAGTGGCAAACACAGTGAGCGTATATTGTCTCCTGAAGACTCAAACGGCCACTAATAAAGTGTTCCTGAAAGATATTTTGAGGAATGCAGTATAGAAGAGAAACTTCCTTCATGATTTGGTAAATTGATGCCTCGATAGGTGGGAACTTTGCAGGGTTCGGGATGGTAGTATGATAAGGGAGTGGTCGAAGGTAGATTGACATCACAGTTACACCGTTAGAAAATTGTTCTGCGAATGTTAGCCAGGACCCAGACACAATTGCCTAATGAAAGACATGTTTCTACTCACCGACATATTTCCTCGTGGAGGTGCACCCATAATAGTGGTAAAGGTCACTTAGAGCCGAAAACAGACCCATGGAGCTTCCCTGTTTAAACCCAATTACCAGCCTCTTCTCCCTTGTGCCTTGAACCTCAAACATCTCAATAACGGGCCCAGTCCGCTCGATAACAGACTTAACAACGCCCTGGTAAACCTCCTTGGTGTTAGGAGTAACCTTTTCCAGAAAAGATTTATCTGAGATAACGCTCAAGTCTGTCTCATTAGGATCAGGGTTGGGATTGACAAAGTCACATTGGTAGACGAAGTAGCATCGGAGCTGCTGGTTAGACGCGGTGAGCTGGGAAGAGGAGCGGAAAGTTTCGACACGGTAAGCTTTGGCAGGGTTCGAAGGATTGAGATATTTCTTGTCGATTCTCTGCTCATACTGCGGGCCGGAGAGCACAGATACTCCGGGAGTAGATGTATCAATATACACCGCATGATCTGCAATAGCGCTGGATTAGCCGAGCCTCAACAGAGCCGCAAGGATATGCGGATCAAAGGGAAATATTACCCTCTGCTTCCCTATCTAGCCGAACCTCCAAACGCTTATCATCCCGAGAAAATGCCGCGACCTTTCCGGCATAGAGGGATAAAATATGGTTCACAATCGATTCCTATCGCAGCCCGAGTCAGTTCAGCTCCCGCTCCAAAATATCCATCGTATGTCAGGTGCTCACAGCAGTTTCTGATTTAAAGTACATGTCTAAACAACTAATTAGTCATCGTGCAACCGAGAACGCGATGCCGGATAAACTTTCGGAAAGGGGAAAAGGACGTACCATCAATCCCAAGAGATGAATAAAACCACTTTGTCTCACTCTCAACGAAATCCGGAGGGATGAAACCTTTCTCTTCGAGCATGTCCATGACTGTGACAATTAGCAATTGAAAAACCCCCCCTCCCCGATAACACAGCAAGATGAGAAAAGAAAAGGTAAAAACTTACCAAGCTCCATCTGCTTTTCCTTTCCTTCAAACACCGGTGCAACATAACCGGAGGCATCATCTGTCAAAACCCGTTGATTATGGACGCCAATACTGAGGTGTGTCGGATGTGGACTGGGAGTGTTGAACCGATTAATGCCGGCGTGAGCCGCAAGCGTAGAACTGGGAGCCATGGCGATAAATTGTGAGCCGGGCAAGGAACTTTGAAGGCTGCGAAATCGGCCAGTCAGTTTCTGAGGATAAATTTTGGGAAGCGAAGGGGAGAAGATGGATGTAGGGAAGTGCGGGGAAAAAGTGTGTAAGACGGAGAAGAAGTTTGGTATGGGGGAGGGAGAGATAGGTGTCGGGCAGAAAGCAGGTGTGCAAGGTTTTGATGTGGCCAAGGAGGACGAGGAAGAAGGGTTTGCTATTGCTAGCTAACCAATACCCCCCCTTCCTACCTCCTTTCCACTCACCACGGACAGAACCACCTATCATAGCCAAAACAACATAACGGAACTATACGGAAGGGTTGAACCCCAAAACAAGGAGGGAGAAAATTTAGCACCCACACAGAAGCTTGCTCGTAACGGGCTATCGGTTGAGAAAGAGGAACGGTAGGGTCAAGGTGCAAAGGCGGCGGCGGCGGGGGGAGGGGTTCGTTGGTTGTTTTATGGAGAATCAAGACAGCAGAAGCGAAAAAGGCAAGAAATGTAGAGATAGAGAGCGAGACAAAGAGGTAGAGATGAGAGGGAAGGTTGAAAGAAAGACGTTGAGGCGATTAGAGTAGGAAGTGACTACGGGTCCCCTTATCCTCTTGCCCTGCTGAGGAGTGAGGTGCGTATTGTATTGTATCGGGGTTTTTTTTTCCTTGTTTTTTTTTTCCTGCTGTTCAAAGGTTCGTGACAAGTGTGGGAAGCTTCAACTTATATAGCTTGCTAAGTACTTACGACATACATTTGAAAAGCCAGCTCTATGAGCTCATCCTTGGTCGGACTTTCTAGCAATTGTTGGAGTATTGTTCCAGTACCGTACCATACTTGCAAACTACCATATCATAAGTTACTCGTTACACACATAGTACTCGGGGGGTTTTTTGTTAATTTTTTTTTCTTCTTTCTCTAACTTACATTCCTCATCGTAGCCCTTGCCGGTAGCTTTTGCCGTAGCCCTCCTTTGTTTTTTATTCACTCACTCACATCCGAACTTCCCTGTACTGTATTTAAAGTAGTCTATGCTACAGTACAGCGGAATAACCTCGCCATAAATTAGGTACCGGCAATGCTTCGTAGGAGTACTCGTACAATACAATAGCCTACCGTGGTTTCCAAAAGTTTGCAATGAGCGAACAAAAATGGCAAAAAGAAAGGAAAGCATAAAGAAAAAAAGAAAAACCGGCTCCCAGCAGTCTTTCTCAGTTCAGGAACCGAATTGAATTCCAGGGCGAGGAGGGGGGAAGGGAAAAAAGCCACTCCTCCTCAACCATTTGTCAATTCATACACCAGGTCAGGCCAAAACTAGACATTTACACACACCACGAGGCCCATCACATCTCCACGATCCTAATGCAAACCGCACAATTGGCCGCCCACCTACCCACTTCATCTTTTTTTTTTTCCAACTAGGCACGTATCAACAGTGTCCCCACCTGAGACAATCTCACGATACTGCATCCACTTCCTTCTCCTAGCAAAGGTGTAAGAAAAATGAAGGGGAAGTGAGAATGAGAGAAAAAAAGGGGGGGTGATGAGAAAGGGAATGAGGCGTGGATTCTTTTTTTTTTCTCGTCCGAACGCCGAAATTGAACTCACTTTTCTTACTCTCTCAGCTCTAAAAGATCATGAATGTGACTAGTGTTTAAAGAGACGTAGCAGAGTAGAATTACACTCATAGCCGGGAAAGAACTAGTTCTACAGAGTTTGAGTTCTATTACAAATTTTAGCATCGCCCCCCCCCCCCCCTATGAAGGTCAAAAATGGGAGGAGGCGAAGGTTTGTAGGAAACCACATGACATTGACAAAGTACTCGCAGAAGTATGATATTGCCAACACCGCAACCTCACGATACTAGCCGTCATCGTCCAAAGTAGGTTCTTGCACTCGAAGGGACGTGGGTTTTTTTTTCCTCTTACCTCTCCCCAGCTAGCCCAGGATCCCAGAGCTCCTCCACGACAAAGATCTTCCAGGCGCGCGGGGCTAGAACATCACTGGAGTACCTAGTTAGTCAGCTACCGCCTCCACCGCAACGTAACATTTAACCTTCTTCCAGAAACTCAGGAACTATAGTGAAAGGAATAGTTTCTTAACTAGCCCCAACAAATAGGTAATCCATAGAGGTACTTGTACATACCGACCAGTAAAGTAAAAAGGGAAGGAGAAGGGAGGAAAAAATTCGTTCAGGAAAAGAAAATGAAAAAAGCGATCCCATCATCATCATCATCATCAGCATCCTCATCATTCTCAGCCCCACCACACACAAACGCATACGGGTACAACGTGCGAGAAATCCTCTAACGGCAGTCCGATGCAGATAAATTCGATTCACACCCGTGGCCGAGCCGTTGGGAAGTTGATGGGGAAGGAGTCGTTCTCTTGCGGAGAGGAAGATCCCTTTCTCTCTGTTCCTTTCTTGGTAAATCTATTTTTACCCTGTGACGCCAGCCACGCACCACCGGCTTTGTGCATCGCACCGAACCGCACGGCAATCCTCGCAAGAGGCGTAGGGATGAGTACAAGTACTCGTACCGTACTCGAGTACCAGCACTGCACTCGTACACACACGCACCAAGGCAAACAAGCAAGATGGAAAAAGTACTCTAGTTAAAAGGCTACCATAGTTAGTTATTATGCCCGTTTCGTCGAACAAAGCACCATTGGCATAGAAGGGAAAAAGGGCCCGAATGGAACAAAAGCGTCGACATTCCAATTTTTTGTTCTTCCCGTGTTGAAAGCTCGGGTATGTATCCGTAAGCGCGATTGGGATTCAGGAACGCAACAAAAGATCGCCAAGCTAGTCAGCCCTGCGGATGCAAATCGAGCGGAAACCATCTCATCCATAAACAATCCTATCCATTCAACCCAACACCATCAAAGTCACATTCCACGCTCCGATAAATATGGGGTGCGAAAAAAAGAGGCACCGTCGTAAGCATTGTCCTCACGATGATGCCATTAAAACATAACATATCATAGGAGGGGACAACGAACAGGGGGGTTCAACGAAATACTGCAAAAAATGGTTAAATCTAGAATCGGCTAGCAACACGAGCATCACGCCCGCTAGAAAGTTAGTCAGCAGTTAATTTAGGTTAACTCAAGAAATAATCCCTGTCTGGCTCGAAAAAATCCCCCTTGTACCTTGCATTATAACGGAAATCCCTGAGCTAACCCACAATAGGCTTAGGTTAGCAAATTGCAAATACTAGTTAATGAGATCCAGCGGTCTCAATTGAAATAAGCCATACCCCATCCGGAAAACCACTATTCCTTTTTGGAATGTTTTGTCTGGGCCATGGGCCGCCAATGATGGATTTGACGAGCTTTTACTCCTGATACCGGCATCCTATGTTAGCCCTCAACATCAAGATCACAGCACGAACTCCCTCCCTTGCATGGAGTGCAACCAAAGAGATATGTCCGACCCTCTCGCGATTCCCACCACCCCTTGCAAGTTGCCACCGGGAGAGTGGAGCTCATTACGCACGCACCCCGCCCCGTCATCCGGGAATGAAAGCGGATTTGCGGGGAAGGGTTACGGTATCATACTGTTGTTAATATTTCGCAATCCGGGGTATAAAAAAAAATAAACAAAAATAAACTTAAATTGGAGACTTTCTTTTTCTTATTTCCACTTACTTTTCTCTTTTCGTACATAAGGAGGAATGGACTTAGAACCACGCACACATAAAAACACATCCACACATATGACGGAAGCACCAGCCGGCACCGAAAACATTATCTCTTGGGCAGTCTAGGACAGTAAAATTCATTGCTAGGCACACTGAACCTATTTTGGAACGATTTGAGTGCGGAGAATATTTAAGCTGTTCCCAATTGCTGAGTCACTTGAGCATTAAAAAGACCGAAAAATCCAATTTCCTGACCAAGTGCAGCTGGCGGGTGCCTGATCTAGCCATAATGTGCCTGGAAGTGAATTGTTACTAATTCAGACCGCCCAAGGGGTGCCTTTTCATCCCTTTTTGAGCAATGAATGATAATGGAGTGGAAATTGGGGATAACTATAAAAAAAAAGGGAAAATAAATAAATAGAGTCGGAGTAATTGCAGGAAACCTTTTCGGAATAATCCCAAGCGAGATGCATGTTTCAAGAAATGACGAATACTGTACTCACTTCTTGGTAGAGCTATCATATCTCACTGGAAATTTGTTCACCCCCTGCAGTGGTGATAGTGCCGAATTCCCCTGATAGTATTGGATAGTATTGCACCTTTTAGTAAGTACCGCTTGAACGGTAGGAATAGCGGTAGCCCGAGATCTCGCAGGGATGGTGGTATAATGTGTTGTGGGCGATGTTGTGGATGGTTCACATTCCCTATTCCCCGATGCTTGTGCTCAGTGGTGCCGTACTGCATTTCAGCCAGGACAATGGGGCTCAGGGATAAGCGGGATGTCAAGAGGGTGGTTTTTAGCCGTGCTCGAGTGCCATACTTAAGGAGCCGGATTTGAGTTTGCGTTTCTCTCAGTGCGTCTAAGACAGTGCTATCGAGATCGCAGCTCCAATCCGATGGCTTGAGTGTTATCGAGACAACCCAGCGAACGAGGGAAACCCAGCGGATTTTCTCACAGCGGTCTTTTTTGCTATTGTGATCTCGGCCCATTTGATATTATACTATCCCGGACCAGTCGATATGAATAACCCCTTTAAGTACCGGCCACCGTTTGACACCAGTTCCACCCCTTAGGATTTATCCTCTCGCACAAGAAAAGTCATGGTGCAACAGGACCACATTTTAGTGTGTTTTTTTTCGTTGATCAGTACTATGACTTAATTTGTGCTCAAGTCCGATGGTAGGGGAATCGGAACCATCACCAGTGCAGGGGCTTTTCGCTCCCCACACTTCCACGACATCTACCGTACCTCACTTCCTGCACAACGAGAAACTAGAGAATGATAGTGGCTCTCGAATGTGTTTGTTGCCTATTTCTTTTCCTGGTAGTTTCTAATTATAGTGTTTGAAGCGATCGATGTGCCCTAATACTTGGATTCATCCCAATGCAAATAAAACAGCGGAATAACCCGTATTTGCGCTGGGAAGACCACCGACAGGACCACAACATGACGCGTCTAGAAGCAAACAGGATGACGACACACAACCAGTTGTCCAAAAAGTGACAACCCTTTTTGTGAGCGATCATTTAGTATCACTCGGTCTCTTGGCACCAACAGCCTGTTTGGTAACAACGGAAGGTGGGTCAGCCGTTCCGTTCCCTCATACAAACGACCGTTTCCCTTCCGTTCACAAAATTGTAAACGGAACCGCCGTTTGGCAAAAATGAAAGGTATCAACCGTTCCGTTCCAAGACGGTAGTAGCTGAACGGCTGCCTTTCCATTCAGCAACCCCCATAACATAATTGTTTCCTAGTAGAAATTTCACATGATATTTTTTGTAAAACAGTAGTGAAAATTATTCCATAAATTAATTACTATTAGCGTATGTAGTATCTTAATTATCTTTAATACCAATTCATATCAACAACAATATGATGGAAACCAACAACACGATTTCAATGTTTAACGATGAAATGTTTCAAAGACGACTGCAAATTGTGCTTCATTGCCGAAACGGTTTCTTCATATAATAGCAACGAACAGTTCCTTCAGAGCAACGAAGGTTGACGATAGACAAACGGTGCCAAATTGGCACCAACCGTTTCAACAGATCAAACCGTTTCGCAACGGAACGGTTGACCCACCTTCCGTTGTTACCAAACAGGCTCTAAATGCGAAGGTATTCAAACTGCCATTGCCCAATCACCATGGGCGAAAACAATATAGAAAAAAAGCAAAATGTAATTTGCTATAATAGCACTTGCAAAAAAAAGCTGTAGTTCCGTTCTCCTAGAGTACTCGACATTACCCAGTTCATGTGCCCTACTGCCCTCGTATAAACTCCATAAAAGCCTGAAATAAATATAATAATATTACTATTATTATAATTATATTATTATACTTCGGACACGCTAACCTTTTTCCAAAGTTGAGTTTGACGGCTCGAGAACCTCCAATTTTGATGTGTTTTGGCGTCTGTCTGGTTACCAAACGACCCCCATTGGCGCTCTGTCGTATCACTTCAATTGGCACTGGTGCACATTCAGCGCGTCTACAGCCTCCAACGGGGGAGCAGGAAGAATACCGGCCGGCGACGAACAGGATATTTAGTAGACACGAGGTGAATTCGTCAAAATAGGATAAGTTGATGAAATACCGTAAAATAGTTATTACAGACCCCTGTTCGTCACCCACTGGCTTTCCTCGTGCCCCCGTTGAAGGCAGTGCCACCATCTGCCATCTGATATTCGCTTATTTCTACGTTGCAGCGTCTAACTCCTGTCATACCGATAATATGGCGTGCTACGCCAAGACAGCTTCGGGAATTTATCGATAATACTTGGGCGTAAATTAATGATTGGCAGGTGTGACAAGCAAAAGCCGTGGTTGCAACATGGGTGTCAATGTCACTCCGTCCCAACCTTTAATTTACCCCAAGTACCGCATTACGGTATGTGGGGAGACTGGAAATTAGACTACTCGTAATGACCTATCGGGATCAGTAGGCGAGTTTGTTATATGATATCGCTGATGTTACTAGCGTGTAGGGTAAGGTAGGGTTAGCATTATGGAGGGTTAGGGCACTCGGGGTATCTTAGTTCTAGCGCCATTTCCAGTCTCCCCAAATAATGCGGTACTACATGCAGGTAATTTCCTCCATCTACTCGATCAGAATACAATACTCTTGAGAAATTAAACCATGGGGTTGATTTATAATCTATTCTCTATGGATATAACGATTAATATTTGGAAATGGTGGCTGCGGGAGTTGAAGAAGCAGCTAATGTGTGGAAGCGATGAACGGCAGTGGATTGTTCGAGGGGGGGGGGGGTGGTGACTCAGATCGCTCTGGAATTACCGTGATATACAAAGAAGTCTCTCCAGATATGTCCCTCCTTTGCCATCCTGGGGGCCTGCAAGCACGTGGGACAAGTCTGGGGACAGAGGGATCTGCGTGGGAATTCATGGAAGGATTAAAATGCTTTAATTACGTTTTATATATACTGCTGTCTTTACAGCCCTTGGTTCGTATGCCGAAATTCACGGAAATTTGGCTCGAGAGCTAGTGGAGTACGGTACCTGGCTGGAAGGGGGAAAGGGGGGGGGGGGTATGTTGAGATCTTCCTATGGTGATCCTCCTCCTAGTAAACGTTTCTGACTCCGGGGGGTCTGCGGAGAATTTACCTGAATTCGTAGAGGCACCGGTATTATCCCCTCGGGTACTAGGCGGCCTGGAAAGTGTGGTTCCGGCAGTGCGGGCGGGGGGATTAGTTTGGTTGGGAGTAAGAGGGAACAAAGTGTAGTCTATGGCTATTCCATTCCTGATGCTGACCGACGCCCAAGTCCTAGACCACTCCGCTCACTCTGCCGCTGCGCCATTTACTCCAAGAGTTGAGGTACCGTGTTGATACCTTTTTTATAGAGATGTTTTCTTTCTCCGCGGAGGTTCGGCTAGGTGTCTCTATTACCTCGGTGGATGTATTTCATACAGTGGTCCAAGTTTGCTATCGCATTCTACCAGTGCCGGCATTGTGGGTTGCCAAGATTAACCGTACGAAAGAGAAAAACGAAAACCCAAAACCACCAGCCAATTAGCACTACTACCATAAATTTGAAATCAAAAGAGGCACGCCCACGACATTTTTGATGGAGGGAAAATTTTCAAACGATAGGCCGTAAAGCCTGATGGTTTAGTCGGTCTTTGATGTTGCTGTACCACGGGTAGGGTAAATTCTGGCAACTTGTGCCATCGCAATATTATAACTTCCCCCAAAAGGAAACCTGACGCGGTGTTCTAGACCGCTGCCTGCACATCAGTGAGCTTGTTTACGTACTTGCAGATACATTTTTTCATCTTTCGACAATTTCTGCACTTCTACTCGTATGGCATGGGGTATATGGTAGTACAGTACTCGCGGTGTCGAAGCGTTTTTAAAACAGACTGCTATTGCATATTATACCACTAAAATTTGGTCCTTTGCTTGGATTTGGGGGATATGCAATAGCAGGCTTTTTTAAAAAAGCTTCGACATCGCGAGTACAGCCCCTGAAGGCTACCGGCATTGAAGGGATAAGCATTTCTAATACCCACCGACTCTCAGATCTTTCCCACACGGTATCTAGAATACTAGCACCATCAAGGTTTCAGACTTTACAGCCTACTCGAGTACAGTAGAAAAATTCGGAAAGCAGAGATTAGCTAATGGAAATCAATTGATTCGAGCCACCAATACCCTCCAATCAGAACCTCAGAATCCCATGTCACTTTGTTTTTTTTCGATTTTTATATATATGTATAGATATTTACCCCAGGCTGTACAGTATGATACTAGTACTGTACTCGAGCACGTGGGTTGCGGTGTGGCAGTAAATGGTGGCTGCAGTTAACACTTCCGGAATCAATCAAGCGGACCCCACAGAGGAAGGAAAATTAAATAAATAGAAAATTCGAGAGAGTGAACCGGGGGCACTGACGAATTCTAGAACGTTATAAACGGTTACGCGTCACTGGAAATTTGTTAGTTGATCTCCCTTTTTAGGAAAATGTATAGGTAAGAGTCCTGTCAGGATGCATTAGGACCATGCCTATTAAATTACCTTGCTTGGCACCACATGTTCTCTGCCTAATATTTCTCTAAGACCTACAAAAAAAAACAAAAAAAACAGGGACAAAAAAAAGATGAAAAAAATCCATAAATACGCCTGGACCTGATCTATTTTCTAAAAGAAATACCGGTACTTGGGTTTTACGGTTTTCTCTCTCTTGGAAGTTAAAGTGCCAGTGCCGTGAGAACCGGAATATAGTACTTGAGAATCTCGCTGGGACTTGGAGCTGCCTTCCCTAGTAAATTCTGTTATATTTTCTTTTCTTTTCGTGGTGTCTTCTCCCCTTAATCCACTAAAGGGGGAAATTCTAGAAGTCCTACCGCCGTTCCCGATTATTCTAGTTCTCAGGGGATTGTTTTCTTGGGGGTAGGTGAAACGTTGCTCCTTGCTGGTATAAAAGACCACCCATGGTGCATACTATTTAGGGAGGGCCCGGGATTGGCTGGCATGGAATGGTGTCAATGAAAGCACCCCCCCCCCCGCAAAATTCTGAAATCGGTGAGAAAACTACTATCGAACTTGGGTGAAAAAACCCTTACTGCATGGCATGGTGTTTGAAGGTTAACTTACAATAGGGTGGTTTTCGGGGATGGCAGGGAGTGAGTGTGTAGCGGTTATAGCTCATGAGGGGGCTGATACAGTAATGTGCTGTATTGTGCTGTCATGTATCAATTTTTACCTCTATCTCCGGGATACTGGATCCCTTTTATTGCTTACAGTATGGGTGCCTAATTGAGAGTTAAGTTAAATTACGATGCAGTGGTTTTCGGGGGGGGGATGGAGCAATGGATAACTCATGGTGAGGGCGCGTTGTAATGTACTGTCGGTACCTCTAGAATACTTGTACTATACTTTGGCTTCGCCGGGGTTCTCACCAAATCTTAGGTACCGGCCACCGTGTAGCACCGTACTGGCACCAGAGACTGCCGTGCTGGATACTTACCCCGCCATCTAGGGAACTGAAATATTTGGTATTTTCGCAACCACGACCACACCAGACCTTTTCCCATCCGAGATTTTTCCAAGACAAACCCGGTTACCTCCTCTCCAGCCATACATAATAAGACAAAAGAGCTGCGGGTCATACCACCAAGCGGACACTGCTCGCTTTCCCTTCCTCCTCCCCCACCATTCAACCTCCGTAGTCTTTTTTTTTTTGCTTTTCTTACCCCTCCCGAAGAGGTAGATCTTACGTCAACCGAATTTCGGGTGATCCAGCCGATGAGCAATGTGGAGGGAGATTATTCGAGTATACCTGTGCCGGAAAAGGAGGGGGTCGATTAAGGTTGAGTGATTTTGAGAGAAGAGGTGAAGCGTGTTCCTGGTGCCAGCGGAGAAGGGAGCGGCAATGGTGAGAAATTGCGCGGGAGTTCGCTTGCATGGTGGGTGTGGCACGCGTTCGCCGTGTCATGATACTTACCTTCGATTCCGATCGTTTGGGAATAGTGAAAGGAGAGGAGTTTAGGGGGTCTTCGGGGACTATCAGGTTCCCACTGAGCTGATTCGATGGTGATGTTTCTGATGGCTTTGATACTGTAATGGGTAGGCGGAAGTTAGCCACTGGTCCCAAACAGCCAGTCAGAATATTGTCCTGGAATGTTGTGTCGGGAATTACGATGGGAAGTCTACTCGGTCACTTAGGAGTAGAGTTTCTCGAATTACTTTAGTTCCATGAATGGTGGCTGTGGGAGAGATCTGCGCTTCAGCATCCTAGATATCCGCGCTGTTCAATCGAAAAAACCCTCCTTTCTAGAAGCATCCATGGGAAGTCCCATCTGTGGACTCCGGGGGTGCCTTGCTAGCCTAGTTACTTTAAAGATATCACAGCTATGTACCCAAGCTCTCTAGATACTACGGGAATGCTGTTCGGCGCTATCTGTGCGATCTAGTCAGTGTATACAACCCGTGGTCTACCGGCCCCGGACTCCCTTAACTTTCCGACTTTAACAGCACGGTAATTAGCTGGCGCATGCCATGTCGTCCCGAAATCTCCTCGCCGGACGAACTCTAGCCACAGCACCACAGCACACCACGGAGTTCCGCACTTCTCGATCACACTCACTTACCGGATATGCATACTAGCGGCAAGAAATGGTTGCAAGTAAGGTGTATCTTAGATTACTCTGAGTAGCCCCTCTCGATAAAATGATGTCTGTATAGTACTGGTAGTGTTAACTGGTGTGATAAGTTACCGGAAAATCATTAATCCGGACTCGCGGTGTGCTCGCCTCCCCTTTCCCACTCTTATACCAAGGCCAACGGAACAGAGCCAATTCCCGGAATCCATACCGTATCATTGCTTCAAGGCATGAGTCAGCTAGCGAACTAGGAGGGAGTGAGGGTAAGTTATGTAGAAAACTTTGTTCGTCTGGAGTTGGAGTACTGAAAGTAAAACAAAGCTGACATAGGGGGTTAGTTTGGTTAGCTAGATTAGCTAAAATACCCTGCGAACATGCCGGAAATCTTCTGCTAGAAGCCGCAGTCACTTGGGTATGGTACATGTGCCTTGGTTGTCGAGTGTAGCAGATGCAGGTACACGCAGTGCCGTAAAAACTCCTGCAATTCGCTATCTCCGACGTGCCTCTAATCTCCGGGTTCGAAAGGTCTTGAGAAGGGGTGGTGCTTTCCTGTCATTGTGTAAGATCAGCTTCCAGGGGTGTGTTGGATCTCATTAACTGGGATACGCAATCCCCTTAACTCGTCAAATTAAGCCTGTCTTAGGCTCACGGGGGTAGCGACTCTCAAAAGTCTTTACGGTACTGCACAAGCACTGACCGCTTGTATCACCCATAGTGGTGATCCTGCCAAATCCCCCTACACTGGATAAATACTAGTTAGTGGCACTGTATTAGAGCACAATCGGGGCTCGGATATGCTATCAGATGGAATGGTCTAGGGCAGCGGAACACCAACTACGCTGAGGGCCTGAAGAGACATTACCAGAAACCTGCTGGGTCTCCCTCATTAGTTGGGTTCTCTGCTCGACTCGTCGGATTGGGTTTGTATTCTCCTACCGTATTGCTGATTTCGAAAAAGTTGCTCTAATCGGCCGATTTGAGCACTGTATAGTTGAAAACCACGCCTTGACACCCCGGACATCCCTAGACCTCCGGTTTCGGGGGTCAGCCGTGATAGACCATCACAACGTTGGATCGGACTCCCGCTATTCCTACCGTGCTCAGCGGTAATTATTAAAACTCGGAGAAGTTCGGCACTTTCACTACTGTAGGGAATAGTATGTGACCTCGGGGGCTTGTTGGGAGCCCATTTTACTGTTGGTGAGACTTGGGGTTACTCCTGAGGTTAGTGACACTTTTGATGGGTAGATGCCGAGTTTCGAGGGGACTCTCGGCATAGTATTAGCTTGAGTTATGTATCGTGCCTCGAGTACCTCTCTCTATTGGTTTTTGGGGTAAATGGTATTGGGCAAGGAGTGTATCGGTGAGGGAATTAGCCATAGTTAGAATGTATTGCGTGCGGGCGAACTCCTTTTCGGTTACTGCTCGAAATGAGGGGCGAATATCGTGATGTCTAGATTTCTCTCCTCTTCCCCCTCTCTTGATATCTTCATAGGGTGATGTGCTTCACAGCAGGCAGTTTGAGTACCTGTGGAAATACATACATCCGCATCCTCCGCCTGCTTACTGTTAAACTATATATCGTAGTATCTGATAAAGCCCACACCAGCACGCTCAAGCCCGTGACATTATAATATTATATACTTACTAGATGCATGAAAATTTACTCTTGCTGCCAAGTACTAACTTTGCTACTCTTTCACAGTCACTGACATCATGGCATATCTCAGGTCCCGGCACCGAGGCAAAAGCTTTTCACTCGCCCAACGGCACTACAAGGATAATATACCGAATAATGGTCCTTTTTTTCCCACTATCTTAATGGCAATAAACCAACTACTTGTCTCTTATGTCGCACGTGCCTTTTTTCAAAACTTTTGTGGGTAGAATGGGAGGGTGCTTGTTGTTGAGCTTGTGAGTTCAGCTGCCTACCTGTTAGAATGAGTGAGGTTAAGGCACTAAGATGGGGCATTAGCGGGAAATAGGACTTGAGTGCGAGATCATCGACTACAATAATACATGCAGGGGATAGCCAGATTGGGTGGGGAGTTTCACCATCAAAACAAACCACCGCGGTACAGGACTCTTCTATATTTTTTTTCTCCACCCTTCTAGTGCGCTCTGGCACGATATCCGAAGTGGAAATGTCAGCCATCGGCTAGATGCGAAATGGAGAGGGAGGGAGCAACTGTAATTCGGATGCAGGTGTCCTGCAAAGTACTCCCGTCTTGGAACCTGTAATGCGGGGTCACTGTCTCCCTCCGTAGATTGGCAAGAGGTTCGCAATTACTTGATGCTCTTGATATGACTTACGTGCCCGGAAAGCAGCCCACGGTAGGGGTGTTTTTTTTCCGGCATAGCTTCGAAAATTGACTTCTGGTCTTCCCGGACTAGGGATAGCGCTGCTACTTCGTCATATCCGCTCGAAGCTGCACACCCTAGCAACCATGCTCCGCCACTGTCTTTTAAATTGGGTTGACATCCTTCCCGTCTAGTATTGCGCCTGCCACTCCTTCGTGTCTCTTCAGAGGGGCCAGGAGAGTAGTCTTACTATGGTCTCTCAAGTTGAGACTAACATCTCCCCATGCGGATTAGATGCTCACTACCCCTCTATTGCCAGATGAAGCAGCCTAAGACAGCAGGGTTTTTTGCCATCGGAAATGGTATTGGTCTTGATATCTTCTCGCCAGATATCGATTTACCCTCCCTTGGTCTAAGAATTCTGTTCGAGAAAGTGGCGTGTGTCATTCCTTGTTAGATATTGAATTTAACCTCTTCACATGCTAAAGCTTGACTACTACTACCAGCACTACTTCTCTACCTCCCTACCCAGCTAATGGAAGATGCATTCCTCGGCATCGACACCCTTGGGCTCGTATAGCTGCTTCACCGCGTCTGTACGCCCTTTCTGAGCAGCCTAGGTAAGTGAACTGTACCGATAAAAGAGTCTACCGTTAAAATCTCAAGACTTCATCTCAATCAGAGGGGTTGGAGGCTCGGTGAGTCCGGGGTATGCCAGACAGTGTAGCCCAATAGACCCTTGTAGACAATCTTTGCGAGTAGCTCCTTGCGACTATGAGGGTAGGTAGTAGTAGCTTAGTAGTATCTTAGTAGAGATATTGTATTTGCAATGCCCAAGCAATTTGAGAGCAAGTGATTCTACCCATTCGGCTATCCCACGGTAGGTATGGGTTGCCCAATGCCAAGACGCTGATTTAGGTAGGGGGTCTAACAGTGGTACAGAATAGAGTTCAAGCAAAAAGTCGCTGACTAGTATGAAGTTTAGGTAGATTGAGCATGTTTCAACAATGCCGGGACAAAGTGACTCGGAAGGGTTAGATTGAGCGCAAAGGTATCGCAAAGTGGAGGGAATAAGATGGGCACTTTATGCAGAGGCATCGACTCCAATGAAGCCTGGGCGGCGTCCCGGGAGCCCGTGTGCCCGATGGATATTCGAGGTATTAATATCCGGAGAGACCCTTGGATGGGATGATGCATGGTACTGAGCGGAGAGGCTCCGGTTATTTGATCTCTGGAAACTCGCAAAACCTGTCTATGTAGAGAGGAGCTAACTGAAATAAAGCAGTTTTTTTTTTTTTTGTTGGGGCAACTTTAGAGTATTGTGCAGCCGGACATTTCTTGACCGCGGTTGCTATTATATCTCGTGACATTCGAAACGCATTCTCTACTTCTTCCGGAGCTAGAACTTGCTGGAGAAGTGCGCCCGATATGTTTACCGGGGATCGTTCCTGATATGTCAGGGAGTTGTAGCAGAACTAGGGAACGAGTACTCTACCTCGACTAATTTGGTAAGGTGAGTTCTGTGTAACCGAGGAGTCGATGCATTTGCTATTTAGCTAATCTTTTTTGGGGTAGTCTCAATATAATCGCCTTAGTACCTGATGTGGGTCTTCCCGGCTCCTGGGCCCCAGTAAACAGGGTAGCGTTTGATTCATGATGCTTCTTCACTATAATACCCCCCCGCTTTGATCATAGAGGCGGACTGGCTCGCGGGGCCTACTCCCCCGCACTCATATAGGTTTGGATGCGTGATAGGACTCTTATCTCAGAGGCTCACGGTTTTGGCTGCCAGTCACTTCCGGTGCTTCATTGTTGCTTGTTTGGTCGCCGTGATGTTTGGGGGTCTTCTCTGTGCTCTATCGCCAATAGCTTCCTATATTGATTATCTGTCTTGTTATCATGGAAGGCACTTCCGTGTGGTCGGTCTCACCTTATAGCATGCGATAACGAGTGAGCCCCGCGTAGGCACCATATGGCCAAGAGATTGTGTGAGGCCTTAGATGTTTGATCGCGGGGAAAGAACATATATAGGGCCGGACACCAGAAACCGACACCTCTCGTTCACCCCTTTTTCGATTATGATAGTACTGTAAACACTCATTAGATCCGGTATCGGCGATTAGGCCCTTAGCCTTCACTATCTGTAGCGAAACACCCCCAGAAAGAACAGTGTTTTCCAGGCAGGATAGCTTGGAGAGATTGAGCTTCTAGATCTCATTAACTGGTATTCGTTATTTTGTCAACCTGCACTGCTAGTCCTATTATACTTTAGTACCACTATCTCGCTAAGGACTACGGTACATGATTTGACAAGTTTTTACGGTAACTCTAGTAGATACAAAAAGTGGTAGCGCCTTGCCAGAAATTTGTATCTATATTCAAGTTTTCAAAATACCCCCCTTTACTATTGTCAAGAGGCACTCACCGGATTAACAAAATTATTGGGCAGCTAACTTTAAGTAGTTCCATGAAGAGCTGCTTTTCTTTGAAAATCTTGTTAGGGTCGGTTCGTTATTGGATTTAGTGGTGGTAAAGGTCGATCTCGGGCATCCAACACCATTCAGTCTCAGTATTATATGATAATTATTTTTCCCAGTTGGTTAACCAAGTAACACTTAGCATGCTCGAAACCCTCTCCAAACGCTTCTCTTGTCCGTTTTGTCGGGGACCATGTCATAATATTATTCTAGAAACTATTTTCAACCTACTGTATCATACATGCCTGATCCTGTTGGACTTAGTCCTGATCCGCCGTACAGAGGTAGTTTTCTCCTACTTTCCTTTGTCATAAGACTCTTGTTTCTTTTCTCAAATTGTCATCATGATGTTGGAATAAGGGTATCAGTACTACGTCATGTTAGAAAGGTGGCCTATATGATATAGGACACGGTGTCTAGTGTGACTGCTCAAATGATGTAGTATATTAGTACCTCTTATCCGTTCTTATTGGGAAATCAAGTTTCTTCTCTCTTACTCGGGGACACACACATTCACAGATCCCCTAAGTGACACTTTATGACTGCAGTCCTCACGCCTCTTCCTCCGGTCGGTACAAAACTTCCTAGTTTGTAGTCAGAAGCACACTAGTGTCTTTGGTATAGTTGGATCTTAGGCAAAGCAGATAGAAGAGAGCGTTCATTTCTCTCCTCTTCTTTTGACCTATAACCCACATGGCATATAACACGCACACAACCTATAAAACACTTGCGAAAAGTATCAGAGGTTTCTCAGGAAACCTCATTAGGCCGGATATCGACAGGCAAGTTCCTCCAGAGCAAGTTTTTTTTTTATATATATATGTGGGCAACCGTTATAAGCTAGCTTTTAGCCATAAGACCTTTACTCAGGCATGTCCGGTTCTCGATATAAATGTAGGAGACGATCTCCTTTAGCTCTCGTTCTTTGGCGGAAGCTTGGGATACAAACTTTAAGTGGCTCATATTGCATTCTTTGATATTACACGTTTATGGAACAGTGAATCGAACGGTGTGTTTTGTCATGAATAATTCTCACGGAACCGGTTGTTTTTGGCCTCGGTGGAGCTCCTCAACTCTCTATTTTCCGGGTGTGATGATTCTCTTTTTTCTCCTTCTTCCTCCTTGATTGCCTGAACTTTTGTGGGGAGTATCCTAGCAAAGCTTCTGAGCCCACTACTAATATTATAGCTTGTGCTACTTTCGATACCCTATCCCACTCTAGCGGGTAGGATCGGCCATTCCAATGGCCGAGATCCAACACCCCCATCTTGCGGAGTTGGGAGCTGACTTGATGATAGATATACTCGCGTACATTTGAGCCGCCTTCCAAGGGGTAAAATGATCATGCGCCTATCATACAATATCTAATTGTTTCATTACTGGGTCCAAAATATTGGGGCTATAGGGTTAGGGTTTTGTGTAGTTTTGTCGTGGCGTGTGCGGTATTGTGGTATCCGGGCAGTGCGATGTGTTGCTGTACCGTATCGGCTACAATCGGTCCCGTGCCGACACCGTAAATACCCTACTACCCTGCTCTCGTGAGCCCCTTTATAGTGAAAAAACTGCCATTAGGAATGGATAGCTAAGGGGTTCGAATTCCTCATACGAATTCCCCCAGTGTAACGAATTATGCTAGCTACTGGATTCGAATTGATCCCTTCGTGTGTTTGACTTCTCTCCCGGTACAAATTCAACCTGCTAAGGAATAACTAGTAACTAGCGAAGCAAGTCCGGAAATGCCTGGCTGAAGCTATGATTGTGCTGTGAGGTTTAGGTCTTGAGGGGTCATATAAATGGGTGTAGAAATTGTAGCAATCCTGCCAACGGATATCCGTCTTCTCTCTTGAGCAGCGAATTTCGCCAATTTCATGTCAGAATATATAGATGGAAGGGAAGGAAAGAAGCATAACTTATATTCCTGAGCTTCCGGCCTACTGTAGTTGGGACATGTACCATTTCATACTGCCTGACCTGATGATGTGGGAGGTAATCTGATGTTGTTTTTGTTACTTCTACACAGGTCTCTGTTTAAAATTATTCATCGCCGCTTTACTCGTGGTCTTAGATTTGCTTTTGACGACTATTTCTGAACTACCATACAAGTACCCGCTATTACGAACGAGAAAGGCCTGATGCTTGGCGTTCGTTAGCCGGTGCAACCGTAGAACAAGGGAGGTATTCTACTCGAGTACACACAAGCACTAACTAGCCTCCAAAAAATTTCCAGCGAACAGCATCACCCACTTTAGGACTTCAACTAAAAAAAAAACACCACCTTTCTCTCTACAGCATCGACCTCCGTTAATAGATTTCGTTAAACCAGCAGTGAAATCACCCTGTTAGCTAAGAGGGTCACCGCGTACCGTAACGAACACCTCCGAGTCGTGTCGCGCATCCTAGACATGAACCGGCGCGATGAGACTCCTTCCCACAAACATACTTGTACCATTCGAACTAATTAGCACACAAGTATGTGCTGCCCCCTTCTGAGAATCCTAACACCTTGCCAAGGAAATAAAATCTTGACACAAAGGGGGTTGCTCTAGCGCGTCGCTCTTACTCGAAGCATCTATCGTGTGATGCACACGTCCAACCCGGAGAAATTCTGCGAGGAGATCCAATCGAATGACGTGAATACTTAGTGCATATAGCCCCCCTCGGTTTTATCATAAATATCCATCGTTCCCCCGTACTGGAACCGTCCTCGTGGATCCTTCCAAGCGACTCTCGTGCCCGTCAAAGACTCCTGGTGTGCCTTCGTCGATGCCGTTTTTCGGAGCGTTCTCGGTGGCGACTTCAATTTAGGACTGGTGGTATGCGCGTTTCTTCTCTGGTTGCGCCCCTGATGTGGATGTTCGTTGGGCTTGGTGCTACGGGGGAATTTTGGTATGGAGGGTGTGGGGAGGGTCACTGGTTGTGGTGGTGGTGATGGCTGTTTATTGTGGCGGCTGGTATCTTGACGGCCTCTTGTTTGGTCTTGAGGATCTGTCTGTTTTGGGGTTCTGTCGGTACGGGAATGGGATAACAGTGGGGTTGTATGGTGGGCGCGGGGGGGGGGGTTTCTTCCACGAGTCGGCCGCCTTCACCTCGCGTTCAATTTGGTTTGCTACTGTATCCCTCGGGGGACCTCCCTGATACGTCGCCTTCCTGGCTCTAGAATGCACCCTTCGAGCGGACCAAGTGTCGACAACTTTCCGGGATCACGCTAGGTTCGAATGCTAGATATTGCACGAGAGCCCTACGTACGACTCTGACTACGGATATATTAGGACTGGGTTTTTTTATCTCAGGATAGCGGATTCGAAACGAACTTGGACTTGAACTAGCAGCGTACGGAATGAGGTTGATCATCGGGAGTGCTACGGCCTAGGTCGGGGGCGGAGGGCTCTTCCGCATTCAGAGAGGAACAAATGGGACGGGTTCACTTAAAGCCTCTTCGGCAAAGTGTCTCACTCAGAGACAAGTATTGCGCGTTTCTATCTTACTGAGTGGATGGCTTGTTTTTTTACCCGTGGACCAGCGAGAGACAAACGTACAGGCAATGCATATATAATATGGAAGGGCAAATAATCGGTCTCTCTCGCTCCCTCGCTTCACGTCTTCCCTCCTCGCAGATCCCCCCGTCTTTAGGCCTTCCCTGTTTTGTGGGAAAAGCCAAATCCGGTTCCTGGGTGACGAAGGGGTCCGCTGTATATGCTCGACTTGAGCAGGACAATGGCATAACTTAGATGTCCAACCGTAATACTAGTATCGGGTTCACAGGACGCCAGAAACCCCCCCCCCCCACACAAACCTCGCGGATGGCATGTAGCGGGGCTCTTCGCTACGCTGTGAACCAACCAGCTGTTCGTCTCTTTAGAATCTGGATCTGATGTTGCATTGTTCTCTGGATAATCTAGGTGTTCACTGCGCTATGCATACGGATGCACTCCTACACCCCAATGATTTCCTTAAGTTTGCTTCCTTTGGTGGCTCCTCGCCTTCTTTACTTCTACCCTTTCTTCCTAACTTTAGAACGCTTAATAAATAAAATCTCTTCTCTTGTTTGTCTCCTAAAATATAGTTCCTAACATGTCCATTTATATTCGTGCATCGGCGACACAACCACCCCCGGGATTGTCAATTACTGGGTGATGGTACATGATACAACACCCCCACCATCTGCACATTGTCTCTGTTAGTGATTCTGTCCGCTGAACCTAACTTACTCGTTGCAAGCTCCTAAAAAATAAAGAAACCTCCACTTCCTATCATACCGCTGCTGAAGATGTAATAACCTGTGAGCCGGGAAAGCTGAGCGAACGAGCTATAATATCATACCGGTAGTTTACCTGTATAATCTTACAGTATTTTGAAGCAAACTCTAGCAGAGTCAACAACCACCCATTTCTGTTGGACTACTGGCGCTTTACATTTTATATTTTTGGTCACTTCGCACTTCAAATATCGCCTCCCCTCCCACTTCCTCTTCGGTTTGAGTACTTGGCGTGATACGGGTTTCTTTTGATGTCAGGAAATGAATTGCAGGGCCTCCTTAGCCAATATAGTTTTTCCATGATTGCGTTTTTATTAAAAAAATAAATAGAAAAAGTCCTTGGTATCGGGGTGGAGGGGAATATCCCAGGTAAGGAAATGACATGTTTTTTTCTTTGGCCCTGTGCCCCACTTCGTTGTGCTATTGTATATCCTTATTTGCCGAAACTTCAGTATAAGAGAAAAGGAAACCGCTCTGTTTCGACAGAACAACCTGAAAAAGAGAAAGTAAGGGAAGGAAACGGACATAGAAAATACACTTCGATGACCGATAGCCCATTGCCGCACGCACCAGGAATAGGGAATGTAAGATGGCTGCTTGGAACTTTGGCTGAGTTTTATTCTTCAGTTGGTTGGTTCAGGCCGTCAGGCAGATTTGGTTCAACGTCCTCCAGACCTAGTAGAATATTCACTACCGTCGTATATCCACCTTCAGTGGCGCAGGAGAGTGGGGTCCGTCCTTTACTATCAGTGGCATTGCGGTTGACATCCCCACGACCAAGTAACACCTTCACTACCTCAGCATATCCTTTTCCAGCGGCCCAAAAGAGGGGTGTTTGCCCATCGTTATCAGTAGGGTTAGGGTTAATATCTCGCCGCTCCAGTAAAACCCTCGCTATTCCTTCATGTCCCCCAGTAACAGCATACCAAAGCGGTACTCTCCCACCGTTGGCGCCCGCGTTAACATCAATGTCTTGTCGCTCGAGAAGTAGGTTTACAATTCCCTCGTGTCCTATTTCGGCAGCCTTGCAGAGGGGTGTTTGTCCATCGTCGCGCGCTTTGTTGGGATCGGTGTCTTCGCGGGTGAGTAACGACTCCGCTATCTCCTGCCGCCCATCAATGACAGCCCGCCAAAGCGGTGTTTCTCCATCGCTACCCTCCGAGTTGGGGTTGACGTCGTGCCGACTGAGTAGCACCTTTACTAGTTCATGACGCCCCTTGAAAACAGCCCACCAGAGAGGTGTTTCCCCATCGTTGTCGGCCAAATTGGGGTTGATGTCCTCCCGACCCAGTAACATCTTGACAACTCCGTCGTGTCCCCTATAAGCAGCCTGGCATAATGGGGTTTGTCCATACCTGCCCGCTAAGTTGGGGTTGATACCTTCGCGACCGACCAGCAACTCCACAACTTCCTCATACCCCATGTAAGCAGCCCACCAGAGAGGTGACTCTCCATCATTTTCCGCCGAGTTCGGGTTAATCTCTTTTCTATCCAATAACAACTTCACTACTCCCTCGTGCTTATTTCTTGCAGCCCATAAAAGAGGTGTTCGTCCTCTATCATCCGGCCGGTTAATGTCGATATCGTTCAGTTCGAGCAACAGCTCCACAGCGTCGCTATGTCCTCTTCGGGCAGCCCAGATAAGCGGTGTACTGCCGGTGAAATCTCTGCCATTGACATCCCAAGATTTCATCTCGATTAAAGAACTTAGGAGTTCTGTCACCCCAAGGTATGCTAGGCAATGGAGCCCGGTAAATCCTTGCGGGCAGTTGCTAGTAAGCTCCGGTGGCCATTGGTTGTCGTTAAGTAAGAGCAGCTTCGCAGATATATGATTAGGATATTGATCTAGGAGCTTGAGAGCGAGCGATTTTGCGCATTTCGTAGTTCCTTGGCGGGCATGGGCTGCCCAGTAACTCGAAGCATATGGGAGGAGGGGGACAGCCGGAGGTGCAGTATTAACCGTTAGAGAAAGGCTCTTGATAGAGTTAAAATTTAGGTAGGTTAGGCACGTTTCGGCAATGGTTGAATGAGCTTCCCGGAAAAGCGTCGGTTGTGCGGAAAGGTACTCCTTGAGAGTCGAGTGGATTAAACGAACCGTCGATGCCTCCTCGTCCACGGTGACGAGGCCGAGGCAGCAACCTAATACTGTTTGCATCAGAGGGACATTCTCGGTATTTAGATCAGGGGAGCCAATTTCTACTGCAAGAGCGTCGCGGAGCTCATTCGTGTGCAATGGCCGTTGCGAATGTGAGATCCACATTAAAGCAGCCATTCCGACCTGCGGTTCGTTCCCACCCAATTTATTTATTCGCTGCAGTGTCGCGCTATATGCATCACCGAGTACCTGGCCGTTCGTCATTTCCCTCAGCCTCTCTTTTCTCAGGTGGATTGTAGTCTCGGCTAGGATTGAATCAAGACTCAAGGCAACCGGTATGAAACTGATCTCTATTGTCAGCCATCAGTAATTTTCGATGGAACTGCTGATACATACATCTCGGACATCCTTTCTGGGATAGTTTTCATGATATCTTCCTTCAGCTCGCTGTTCATTGCCTCGGGATACAGATCCCCCTCCAGCTTCTGACTCAGATAAGCTTCGATGTCTTCCGTGCTCGGGAAAATGGGTACGGTCGCCACGTTTTCGGAAGTGCACTTTCTAATTTCAGCCCGGATGTGTGGCTGACCCGTGAAAAACAACCGCGTTCCTGGTGACCTTTGAATGAGGCATCTGAGTGACCGAAGGAACTCCGGCCGATGCTTTGTTAGACATTCATCCAGTGCGTCTATGCAGATAAAGGCCTGATCAAAGGAGTTGAGAACCTTCTGTAGGAGTATCAGGATATCCGGTAGTCGAAGGCCTCTACCGCCTATGCTTTCTCTTGACTGCCGGAATGCCTCCGCGACTCCTTCGGGAATTTCGGCCGAACGGGCTACAATTTGCTTGAGCAGCCCACCGAGCATGTTTGTTGGTGTCTGCTCATCTTGCGCGGGGAAGTCGAAATAAAGATAGAAAACGGCCTCGTTTTTCCCAACGACCTGGTCGGATAATGTATCTATTACTAGAGAACTAATTTTTTGACTGGTCAGCAACGAAAGAAGTTTTAACAAGGGTCATTTTCGTACGATACCTTATGTAGGTTTTTCCTACCCCGGGGTCGCCATAAAAAAGTAGAGTTGGATCCACGGATGAGTCTTCACAATTCCGCCAATTTAGGAACTCTCGTGTTCGTAGAGCCCACTCTCCGACCCCATTAAGCCGTCGGGTGCGTATATCTTGGTGACGTGTTTGGGGTTCCAGGGGAGATAGCCATGCCAAAATCTGCGCCTTTTCGTCCGCTACTTTCGTGTTATAGTTGCTGGGGACGTTAAAGCAGTTGGTATTTCCGGTACGGGCGGGATTTTGAGACGAGGATGGATTCATGATTTTCTTGAGGTTTTTTTTGAGGGAATAGATGATGTTAATGGAGGGTGGGAAGCGGAGAGAAAGCGGGGTTAATAGGAAATTGTACAAGTACTTGACTCGAGCACGCTAGAGAGCAAGTACTGCTATGCCTGATCTTTGCGCTTCCCGGCGGCGACATCGAAATTCCATTCGTAGGGGGCGGTAGGATCCCAATTATGCGATCATATGAGCCATACATTATTCCAAAAGAAAGAGGGGCACGAGCTCGTAAAGCGAGAATCACGATTCACATGCTCTCTTTCTCTACGTTATGTATTGTTAACGATAGAGGAGCGTCGGGATGTAGAGTATAGTTCTTTGTCATCCTAAAAGTTGAGACTGTTGATCAGGGAAGTTACCCTGCCTCAAAGATCTGGGGTCTCTGAACCCCCAACACCCTCGATCCCGACCTCTCAATACCTGAGTATTGATATCGTACTTTCGAGAGTGGTCATTCGGCTCGGACCATTATGATTGCTAGACAAACAATAAAGAGCGATTTCTCACCCCTCGGCGCACTCGCGAGCCTTTTCCAATCTTTTTCTACCCACGCTCTTCACGTGATTGTGATCCGGTCTCGAGTAGGCCTGGTGTTACACAAGGGGAGAAGAATGATCATTTCCCACCAAGATAATTAACCTTTGGAAATTCACGTGTTCGGGAGTGTTAGTATCTAATTATCAGAAATAACTGAGCAGGCCACAACCCCCGGGCTACTCAGTGTGGTGCAAAAATCAGAAAGCTTTTCGGAACTAAGAGATTCCCTCTTGACTCTTTCCTAGCCGACTTGAAGAGATGGTTTCAGCTCCTTCTGAGCAGCTTGCGGTATAGCTCCTATTTCGATTTGCAAGCAAATAAGCGTCTTGTTCGCGAGACAATCACTATTTCTTACCTTCTGGCACAGGAGCCGAAAGCCCTGTCGATCCTCGATATTAATACTATCGTTCTCGTATCCCCAGTATCAGACACCGCGGCACTCCTTCTCAAGTTCACCAATAAGTTCTATAGCACGAACCTTGGGGGCACCAGAGACAGTGCCTACGGGGAAGATGCTTCTAAATGCATCAAACCTCGTCATTCCACTTCTGAGAACCCCCGAGACCTGTGGGACCAAATTCATGCCGTGGGAAAACCTCTCGACTGTCATTAATCTGTCGACGGTAGTCGCGAAAGGATCGTAGACACGGTTGATGTCATTTCTTGCCAAGTCAACAAGCATCACATACTCGGCTCTGTCTTTTAAAGAATTGGCCAATCGGAGACAAGTTTATCATCCTCCTCACGGGTCTTTCTACGCTTAACTGTGCCTGCTGTAGGATGGGTAATGATACTTCCATTCTCCGGTTTTACCAGCAACTCTGGCGACGCACAAACTAACTGAAAGCCCTTACAATCCACATAGAAAAGATATGGGGAAGGATTAACAGTGCGCAAGTGTCGGTAAATGTTAAATGGGTGAGGCGAAGTTGGCCTCGAGAATCTCTGTGACGGGACGGCTTGGATAATGTCTCCCTTTACAATGTGCTCCTTCAGCTTGCGCACGTGTCCTTCGTAATCTTCCTGTCCAACATTAGAAGTATACTGTTGGTTCTTCCGGATCGGCGGTTGAGGAGGAAGCGGAATATCTGCCGATTGTGAGGTTCCGGTAACCTCCGATACAGTCATCTGAGCTTTCCTGTACAATGCCTTTAACTTCTCTGGTCGCCTTCCGGCATATGAATGTGTGAGATAACCCCGATGGTCATGTAAAAATGGTCGAATGCCACCACTCCACCCGATTGGAAAGCTTGGAGATTGCCGTGTTGCTATTGCGATCCTTATCAAGGAGATTGCGAAGTTGAACTCAAGCAGTGAGTGTGGAGTGAGTATTAACGAAGCAATCTGGCGGTTGAGTTTCTTGCCCTCTCAGATGCCTGGATTTTTTTCTGACTGGGAATTTTAGGCGAAATTCAGAAAATCAAGGCAGGGGGGTGGAAAAGGTTTCCGGCTGTCGGAGATGCCGGAATTGTTCGCCAAAACAGTCGGTTCTTTCGGGCGAGTATATATCTGCGTCGACGCAATGGATGGGTTACTGTCCTAGGAGTAGTTAGAATTCCTCCGCACGCTACAACAGATTATTCAAGAAGCGTCAAATACGCGGTTATTACTGAGGGGCAGGCCGCACATTCGTGGCGAACTTGACAAGTATCTTACGAGAGGAGTCTATACCATATACATTGTGCCCGACCAAGGAGATATCGCTCAATACTTAAGTCGGAAGACGGGCGATAGGTGCCCGGCTTGAGCGGCTGCTGACCACACTTTCTCCAAGTAAGGTTTGCTTGCTGTTCCTTTCGTTACTTAATTCTAATTGGGTGGCATAGATTTCGGCATAGAAAAAAGAGCCTCGCTGATGCAGCTGCGATGGATTAGTTTTTCGTTTAAGGGCTTCCCCTAACTGGAGGTATTGTGAGACAAATCCTTTGTTGCTCATTTGTGAGGGCGGGTGATATTTGACGGAGTTCTCATGGCTGGTAGAAAGAAGTAACGTACGGGACTGAAAGGTGGATTAGATGTAGGAATAAATCTGTTCATCTGTGAACTTTGTACAAATCCTCACTATAGAAATTTCGGCAAAATAAAATCTCTGAATTTAGCTCAAAACAAAAGGTCAAATGCAACGTGATATGCTACAGTATCAGAAATATCTCCTGCCCTTCTGAATTTCCTCCTCATCGCGCCGCGCACAAACCGAGATTCCCCCTGTCCCCACTGTTTAGGTGCATTTCAATCGATTCGCTTCCCCATCTAATCCACTTTCGGTTCAAATACATTAGAACTGTGTGTCGTAAAAGTTTTTCTGCTAGATCACGCTACCAGGTGGCCATGTATAGGTACTCGAGTGAGATCCTGTGAATGCGCAATCCCCCCGGAGGACCCACCTATATACCTACCGTACACTCGATTGAATTTACGGCTACGCCGGGTGAGCGCAGGAGCGATAAGTCGACTAATTCCGGTCACGTGTATGTAGTAGCGTAGTGGAAGGGTATTTCTCCCTTGCTGATGCGAATACCTAGATTTGCACCTTGTAGAAAGGAGAAGATGAGGGATTTCGTGTGTGGTGGAGGGGAGTGCAGCCGTTATGGTCCTGTATGTCGATCGTCCTGTTTCTGTTGCTACAGCTAACTGGAGCGTTGGTGTTGGTGGTGGTGGTGGTAGTAGTGGTGGGTGGGGAGTGGGGGTGTAGTTTAGGAGTTTTATTGTGGTGAGGTTAAGTATAAGACACCGGTAATGCTAACGGAGTGCTTCCGGAAACGTCTTGGAGGGTAGGAGCTGCGTTGTGAGATGGTAGGGGGTTGACTAGTTCGTGAAGAGCGAGGAGTAGCGGTGATGGGCAGGGCTGTTTCGGCAAATATGCTGCGGGAGTGTGTGTTCCGAGAGGGTTTCAATGGTGCCGTGGTTTTCTGAATGGACGGCTTGATGCAGTGGGGTCCGGCCGTGGAAAGAATCCTTTATGCCGGCATTAGCATCCTTTAAGAGAAGCGGCTCTTAAGGAGGGTTGTGTTCCATGATGGCTTGGTTGAGGGGCCGTTGTGCGGGTGAAGGTGAGGTTGTGGTTTATTATTGGGTTGGGGCTTTTTCGTAGAATGTGGGTTATTACACTATTATGCCCTTGCAAAGAGGGGTTCATTAAAGGTCGGAAAATAATGGTGGTGAAACGGGGTCAGGGAGTCAGGTGGTCGTGGTGCTTGTATCATATCATATCATATCTGGAAAGATAGACTGTGTTACGGGACATCTTGGGAGAACACTTGTTGCGTCGTGAGGTGTGCAAAGTAGTGTGCTCATGCTCGGCAGACATCGTTGACCTCATTCCCCAGTCACACACAAGCCTCTTATTCTATTATCCTCCTGTTGTTTCGTTATCCGAGAGTGGATTTGATCTTTCCGACCTTTGATGAACCCTTTCCAACCTTAATTCAGCTCAAGAGAGGACCTGGAATTTCACTTCTTCCTTGGCATTGTGGACGGTTGTCGCTTAGCCTTTTTTTGTTCAAATTTTGTTGGATTTATCGCCTCCCCGCACAATCACCCTCCGTTCCCACATCTCCTCTTGTCCGCTACCGTCAGAGCAAATACCTTTAGAGGAATATCCATCATGCCTACACCAACTATAGATCATATGGTTTATGCGCTTAGTGAGCTTGGTCTTTACTACTATTATTATCCTCCTCAGCAATCACCTACCCCTATAGCCCTCTTGAGGGCAAGTCGGGCCCCGAAAATTCTCACCTTGCTCTCGCGCCTACTTGTCACTAAGGGTTCTGGTGACGTTGCTGCAGTGTCCCTGCATGCTACCGCTGGGAAACGGATCGAGCTGTGCTACTCAAAGAATCGCCCCTGCACGCCAGACGAAACAGCCTACATCACCGAACTATTCGCAACCGCAACCAATCCCACTTCCTCAACTCATACCAAATTAACTGATTTGTTCAATTTGGTTCTTTGCGGATGCAAAGATAAGATTACGGCACGGCTACAAAAGCTTTGTAACCGACTAAGAGACTTGGCAAAAGAAGACGGCTTTTCCTTTGCCACTTTGAATCGACAGGCAAGAGTAGCCCCCAACCTAGTAGCTACTCGGTGTGATGCAAACATCAGAAAGCTTGTTGGAATTGAGAGATTCCCTCTTGAGTGTTCCCTAGTCGATTTCTTGAAGAGATGGTTTCAGCTCCTTCTGAGCAGCTTGCAATATGACCCTTGCTTTGATTTGCCAGCAAATAAGCGCCTTGTTCGCGAGACAATCACTATTTCCTGCCTTCTGGCACAGGAGCCTCAAGCCATGTCGATCCTCGAGATTTCCTTACACCGTCCGATTAGAAAGCTTGGAGAGTACTATGCCGCTATTTGGGGCATTATCAAGGAGGTTACAAAGTTGAACTCAGGCCATGAAAGTAGAGTCAGTATTAAAGAGGTAAGCTAGTGGTTGAGTTTCTTGTTCTCTTAGATTCCTGAATCATCGATTTCTGATAAGGAAAAATCTTAAAACAGATCATCACTCCACTGCCTGACACTCAGTTCTCGGGTGACTTTCTCACTATACTTAATGAGTGTGCACGAGATAATGGAACCACTGAGATTACAAGGGAAGATCTGAGCAAGGCATATGATGGAATGAGGGAGCTTCCTGGAGCCCCTGTCGCTGCATTGAAAGAGAGTATCCACTGCGAATGCTCTCTTGCAATCGCATTTGCTAAGTCTCATTTGCGTTCCCCGGTCCCAACAACTCTCGCAATCGGAACATCAAAGTTCATGTGCTGGACATGCTCTGAATTTCTAGCTACCTTCAATGCCTCTTACCCCCACATTACGATTCGTGTTCCACCCTGTAGTGGTAAGCTAAGATCTGGATGGACACTTCCGCCGGGAGCACCATCAGAAGTGGTGAAGGCCATGCGCAAGAGGTTGCAGGATGTAATAAATTAGGTCCTGACCAAGAGTAGGAGAACTCCTCACTGGTGGGCTGAATCCGATTCGGACTCCGAGTCTTTATTTGAATTATCCACCGATGAGGAATTCTGAGATTTGACTCTGGAATTCATAAGAACAATGGGGGAAACTGCATACCGGTGATAGGTACTTGCCTTGAGAAAGGTTGGCTGCATTTTCTCCAAATAAGCTTTTGTTTCCTCTTGCTTTCATCACTTAATTTTGATCGCATAGCACAGATTTAGGCATTGAAAAAAAGGGTTTAGCTAATGTTGTCAATACATTGAATTTGTTTTTTGCTTAAAGGGTTTCCCTAGCTGGATGTGTTGTGGGGGATATGGTGGGTTTGGCCATAGTATTACACTATCTGTGTTAGTGGCTGTTATCTACTGAGCTGGATTTTCGCTTGTTTTCTCCAGAATTGATGTTTCTCAAAATTCAGTTGTCGATAAGCAAAGAGGACTAGGATAGCTTGTATGTCATTAGAGCAGATTGTCTTTCCCTCGGGTTTACTTTTATTGGGTTTGTTGTTGGTGTCCCCTTAGGGCTTTAGTATTTTACTGAGAATGTGGTTGAGTGTGGATACGCAATTGAGAGGGGTGAAGCTCACAGCCGATAGTAGGAAAGTAGGTTGTGATAAATTACATTCAGGGTGAAAAAGAAAAAAAATCTTTTGAGAAATTCCAGCACTGATAACCTTTCCTGAGCTGGTGATAATGTGCAAAAATTCACAATTTTTTTTAAGCCACCGACGTTGTTCCGCTAATTTCTTCGCTCAATGTGAGGATTGCCGTCAAGTTCTTGCCAGTGATGGAATTTCTTTCTTCCCTCCATGCACAATTCTCACAGTTCACTTTCCTTCTCTTGGCCAGGTGCGAACTCTTACCGCTCCGGGTTAGGGAACTAATCCGGGTCCCTGTCATAGTACCGGGAGAGAGAAGGTTGAAGGACTGAATCCCACTGATGGAGGGATTATACGGGGTTTGAGAAAATGCTCATACCCTAGACCCAACGTCTTTCCTCACAAGTAAACACTTGGGCAAGTGAAGACTTGCCGAAGCGAGTTAGTCAGTTTAGTCAGTAGTCTGATCGGAAGTACGATAGGATAAGGTGTAAATTCCTTTGAGCGGGAGTGTTGTATGAGTAGTGCAGCGGCGTATCACCTAGTAGGTGAATGGTTTGCGAGTACGGTAAACCTGTCGTGGGAACGTGAGTAGAGACACCTTCTAGGCTGGTAGGAGGAAGTAACTTACGGGACGGGAGGGTGGATTAGACGTAGACGTAAATCTGTTTATCTGTGAATTTTGTAAGAATTTTCACTATAGGAATTTCGGGAAAATAAAACCTCCGAATTTAGCTTAAAAAAAAAAAAGGGCAAATCCAACATGATATGCTAGGAGAAATATCCCCTGTCCTTCTGATTCTCCTCTCTCTCGCGCCGCGCATTAATTTCCCGGTACTTATCGTTTAGGTGGATTTTAATTGATCCGCTTCCCCGTCTAATTCACTTTCCTTTCAAATACAGTTAAACGATATGTGATAAAAGTTTATCTGCGAGATCACGCTCCCTGTGTAGGTAGTGGCTATATATCATGGTAGGCGAGTGAGATTCTATGAAGGCGCGATCCTCCCTGAGGACTCATCTACCTACCGTACACTCGAATATCCGCAAGGAATGCTACCACCACTCATCTTCCTCACTCGATCGCTACCACTAGCACAACTCACCCAACCCCCACACTTACCAGCTAACCCCATATTTGCTCCGGCGTTCTTCAACAGCGTGTGGCCTGAATGAAGTAGCGTGCTTGCCTTATTATTCATTGAATTTACAGCTATGCCGGGTGAGCGTCGGAGCGATAAGTCGACCAATTCTCGCGGAGTGTATATACCGTAGTAGCAGTCGCGTAGTGAAGGGGTATTTCTTCCTTGGTGATGCAAATACTTGAATTTGCACCTGCGGAAAAGAGAAGATGCAGAAATTTCGGGGGTGGTATAGTGCATTGCAGAGAGGTGTAGGGGGTGTAGCCGTTATATATTTCTTCATATCGATTGCCCCGTTCCTGTCGCTGCAGCTAGCTGGAGCGTTAGTGTTGGTAAGAAGAGTAGTTTGGAAGAATAATATTGTTGGAAGATTATTCCAGGACACATATAATTCTAACGGAGGGATTTTGGAAAACGTGTTGGAGGGTAGGGTCTGCGTTGTGAGATGGTAGGAATTGGCGCGTTCACGAAGAGCGAAGCGTAGTGGCAATGTATGGAGTTTCACCAAATGTGCTGTGGGGGTTGAGGGTCTGGTGGTGTGTGTTTCGGGAGGGTTTCGATGGTGCTGTGGTTTTCTGAATGAACGGCTTGGCGCAGTGGGGTCCTACTGTGGAAAGAATCCTTCATGTCGGCATTAGCATCCTTTGAGATAAGCGGCTCTTAAGGAGGCTGTTGGGCAGGTAGTGAGGTTGTGGCATATTATTGGGTTGGGGCCTTTTCGTAGAATGTGGGTTATTATTATTCCTTCTCGTTATTGTAAAGGGACATGACGGTTGCCACTTAACCTTTTTGGTTCAATTGTGTGGATTTATCGCTCGCCTGCACAATGACTTTTCCGCGATCCCCATATCACCCTTTGTCAGCCGCTATCCGAGAAAATTGACAGGAATATCTGTCATGGCATGGTGGGGGAAACTGGACACTGGTGACATGTACCCGGCTTGAGTAAGATGGGTTGCATTTTTCCCCAAGTAAGGTTTTGCTTGCTGTTTATTTTGTCACTTGATTCTAATCGCATGACATAGATTTAGGCATACAGGAAAAAACCAGCCTCGCCGATGCCGTAGTTAGAATGGATTGGTTTTTTGTCTGAGGGTTTCTTCTAACAGGAGGTATTATGAGATAAATCCTTTGCTGCTCATTTGTGAGTAGCAAATGATATTTTTTTGACTGAATTTGCTGAATTAGAACTAGAGTTCTTATGACTAGTAAGTAACGTATGGGAATGGGAAGCGGATCAGACGTAGTAGTAAATCTGTTTGTCTGTGGATTTTGTGCATATCCTCAGTATAACCTTACAGAGGTAAAACCTACTAATTTACCTCTAAAAAACAAAAGAGGCCAAATGCAACATGATATGCTATCAGAAATATCTCCTCCCCTTCGGAATCTCCTCTCCGTCGCACCTCGCATCAATTGCGATTTCCCGGTCCCCATTAGTTAAGTTTATTTTAATTAATTCCCTTCCCCGTGCAATCCACTTCCCATTAAAATACATTAGAACGACGTGTCGTAAAAGTTTTACCGCTACATCATGCTACCTGTTTGGGTGGTGGCCATGTACAGTACTAGTATAGAGAGGTTGATGAGTGAGATCCTGTGAATGGTCAATCCCCCCGGAGGACCCATTTACCTACAATACACTCGATTATCCGCAGGGAATGCTACCACCACTCATCTTCCTCCCCCAATCGCTACTACTAGCACAACTCGCTCAGCCCCCGCACTTACCGACTGACCCCATGTCTGCCCCGGCGTTTTCCAACAGCATATAGCCCAATGGAGTCGGGTGCTCCCTTTATTATCCATTGAATTTAGGGCTACGCCGGGTGTGCGCCTAAGCGATAAGTCGACTAATTCTGGTCACGTGTATGTAGTAGCGCAGTGGAGGAGTATTTCTCCCTTGCTGATGCCCATACCTGGATTTGCACTTGAAGAAAGGAGAAGATGAGGAATTTCGGGGTGGTATAATGCAATGTAGAGAGGTGGAGGGGGATACAGCCGTTATAGTCGAGCATGTCGATCACTACGTTCCGGTTGCTGCAGCTAGCTAGACCGTTGGTGTTAGTGGCGGCAGTCATAGGAGGTGAGGAGGGTGTAGTTTAGGAGGAGCTTCATTGTACGAAGTTTATTCCAGGACACATAATACTAAAGGAGTGCTTCCAGAAATGTCTTGGGGGGCAGGGCTGCCTTGTGAGATAGTAGGAATTGGCACGCTCATGAAGAGCGAGGAGTAGTGGTGATGCATACGGTCGTTTTGCCGCATATGCTTCCGGAGTTGAGGGTCAGTGGTGTGTTTTCGGCGAGGGTTTCCATGGTGCGGAGGTTTTCTAAATGGACGGCTTGCTGCAGCGGTGTCCGGCCGTGGAAAGAATCCTTCATGTCGGTGTTAGTACCCGTTGAGATAAGCGGCTCTTGAGGAGGGTTGTGTTTTGCCTGTGGGGGCTTGGTTGAGGGGCCATTGCACGGGTGTAGGTGAGGCTGTGGTTTATTATTGGGTTGGGGCTTTTTCGTAGAATGTGGGTTATTACACTATTATGCCCTTGCAAAGAGGGGTTCATTAAAGGTCGGAAACTAATGGTGGTGAAACGGGGTCAGGGAGTTGGGTGGTCGTGGTGCTTGTATCTGGAAAGATAGACTGTATTACGAGACATCTTGGGAGAAGGGTTGTTGCGTCGTAAGGTGTGCAAAGTACTCTAGTGTGCTCATGCTCGGCAGACATCGTTGACCTCATTCCCCAGTCACACACAAGCCTCTTATTCTATTATCCTACTGTTGTTTCATTATCCGAACGGGGATTTCATCTTTCCGATCTTTAATGAACCCCTCGGTACGATAACCCACACCCTTCCAGCCTTAATTCAGCTCAAAAGAGGAGCTGGAATATCACTTCATTCTTGGCATTGTGGACGGTTGTTCAATTTTGTTGGATTTATCGCCTCCCCGCACGATCACTATCCTGCCGTTCCCACATCACCTCTTGTCAGCTACCATCCGAGCAAATACCTTTAGAGGAATATCCATCATGCCTACACCAACTATAGATCATATGATTTATACGCTCAGTGAGCTTGGTCTTTACTACCATTATCATCCTCCTCAGCGACCACCTACCAATGCAGCTATCTCAAAGGACAATCGACGGCGCTTGAAAATGCTCACCTTGCTCTCTCTCCTAATTGTCACTGAGGGTTCTGGCGACGTTGCTGCAGTGTCCCTGCATGCTACCGCTGGGAAACGGATCGAGCTGTGCTACTCAAAGAATCGCCCCTGCACGCCCGAAGAAACGGCCTACATCACCGCACTATTTGCAATCGCAACCAACCCCACTTCCTCCACTCATACCAAATTAATTGATTTGTTCAATTTGGTTCTTTACGGATGCAAAGATAAGATTATTGCACGGCTACACAAGCTTTGTAGTCGACTAAGATACTTGTCTAAACAAGATGACTTTTCCTTTGCGACTTTGAATCTACGAGCAAGAGTAGCCCACAATCCTATGGGTACCGTGGCTACTCAGTGTGATGAAGAAATAAGAAAGCTTGTGGGAATTGAGAGATTCCCTCTTGAGTGTTCCCTAGCCAATTTCTTGAAGAAATGGTTTCAGCTCCTTCTGAGCAGCTTACAATATGATCCTTGCTTTGATTTACAAGAAAATGAGCGTCTTGTCCGCGAAACAATCACTATTTCTTACCTTCTGGCACAAGAGCCTAAAGCCGCGTCGATCCTCGATATTACCTTACTCCACCCGATTAGAAAGCTTGGAGATTACCATGCCGCTATTTCGGTCCTTATCAAGGAGATTGCAATGTTGAACTCAGGTCATGAGTGTAGAGTCAGCATCAGAGAGGTAAGCTGGTTGAGTTTCTTGTTCTCTTAGTTGCCTGAATCGATTTCTGACAAGGAGAGTTTTTAAAACAGATTATCCCTCCACCGCCTGACACTCCATTCTCAGGTGACTATCTTGTCATACTCAACCAGTGTGCACGAGAAAATGGCACCACTGAGGTTACCAGGGGAGATCTGAGCAAGGCATATCGTGGAATGAGGGAGCTTCTTGGGGCCCCCGTGACTTCATTGCAATCAACTATCCACTGCGAATGCTCTCTTGCACTAGCATTTGCTAAGTCTCATTTGCGTTCCCCGATCCCAACAACCCTCGTAATCGGAATATCAAGGTTCACATGCTGGATATGCCGTGAATTTCTAGCTACCTTCCACAACTCCTACCCCCACATCACCATTCATGTTCCACCCTGTAGTGGTAAGCTAAGATCTGGGTGGACACTCCCACCGGGAGCACCTTCAAAAGTAGTGAAGGCCATGCGCCAGAGGTTGCAGGATGTAATAAATCAGGTTCTTACCAAGAGTGTGAGAACTCCTGAATCTGATTCGGACTCTTTATTTGAATTATCCACCGATGAGGAATTCTGAGATTTGACTCTGGAATTCATAAGAACAATGGGGGAAACTGCATACCGGTGATAAGTACTTGCCTTGAGAAAAGTTGACTACATTTTCTCCAAATAAGCTTTTGCTTCCTCTTCCTTTCATTACTTAATTTTGATCGCATAGCACAGATTTAGGCATAGAAAAAAAGGGTTTAGCTAATGTTGTTGATATATTGAATTTGTTTTTTGCTTAAAGGGTTTCCCTAGCTGGATGTATTGTGGGGGATATGGTGGGTTTGGCCATTATTACACTATCTGTGTTAGTGGCTGTTATCTACAGAGCTGGATTTTCGCTTCAAGTTGTTTTCTCCAGAATTGATGTTTCTCCAAATTCGGTTGTCGATAAGCAAAGAGGACTAGGATAGGCTGTATGTCATTAGAGCAGATTGTCTTTCCCACGGGTTTACTTTTATTGGCTTTGTTGTTGGCATTCCCTTAGGGCTTTACTATTCCACTGAGAATGTGGTTGAGTGTGGCTCCCTAACTGAGAGGGGTGAAGCTCACAGCCAATAGTAGGAAAGTGGGTTGTGATAAATTACATTGACTGTGAAGGTTAGCCCTGGGGCTTCCGTGGCCCTGTCTATCGGAAAATCAACTAGCAAGCAACTCTATGGCCTACGATTCCCAACCTCTTCTTCCGACTTTCCCCCCCACCGTCATTCCCTTCTTCCCTTTCCCTTCATCTCCAGTCATCTCCCATCATTCGGTAGCGAGTGCTGAAAAATGTTGAAAATAAGCTTTCGGATCTGCACTCTCTACGTACTAGAGTACGACATAACCGATCACTCTCAGTACCGGTGTCCTACTCTCCGAGTTTGACTTACCGTATTAGACTTGTCTCTTATGTCACCACTCATTCTACTAACTAGATACGCAACTCTCTTCTCATTCGTTTTCTCTTGTCTTCTATCTTGTTTCCTTTAACCCTTTTCTGCTGCCAATATATGTTGCTATTCGGCTGTATAAATAGTAGGCCTTCCTGGCCCTCTAAGATAGAAAAAAGTTCTTAAGAATCACTCGCGCGCACATCCTTCCGGTATATAACTTGACTTTTGGCCCGTTTTTCAACACAAAAAAAACGAGAAAAAAAGTCAACCCCATCCCCTACCTATTCCAACATCGCTTTCCCACCTCTTTCCCATCACCAGTAGCGAATACCTCAAAAAAAAAAAAAAAAAAGGAAAAGACAAAAGTCGACCTATCGTCTAGCTATCCCAACTTCGCCTTCCAACCCTCTCGCTCACTATCATTCCCTCCGCTCCCCTTATCTCTCTGCCCATGTATTTGGGTTTAATGTCCTAAATGCCGGAATCCCATTTTGACTAAGAGAATTTTTTAAAGCAGATTACCCCTCCACCACCTAACACCCCAACTCTCGAGTAACCTTCTGAGCATATTTAACTAGTGTGCACAAGATAATCACATCACTGAGGTTACTGTGGAAGATCTGGGCAAGGCATATCGTAGAATGAGAGAACTTCCTGGTGCTCCCATAGCTGCACTGAAAGCCTGTGCCCGCTATATGTGATTTTGGTTTCTGTAAGGGTTTTTTTTTGTTCAGAGGGGAGTTTATTTCTCGGCATGCCAGCAGAAGGGTGAGGGTTTAGGGTGGGCTTGGAGTTGGAGTTGGCTTGGCTTGGGTTGCCATTTCATTGAGGTTGTCATAATTATTAGCGTTATTATTACAGTGTTGAGGCTTTACTCGAGTATTTAATTAATTGATTTTGAGAGGTTCACTAGTGATGGAATTTCCTTCTTCCCTCCAGCACAATTTCTCACAGTTCACTTTCCTTCTCTTGGCTAAGTATGAGCTCTTACCACTCCGATATAGGAAACTAATTCGGATTCCTACCATGGCGTCGAGAGAGAGAGAAGGTTGAAGAACTGATAGACCTATTATACGGGGTTTGGGAAAATGTTCATACCCTATACCGAACGTCCCTTCCCTACTAGTGAAGACTTGCCGAAGAGAGTTAGTCAGTTTAGTCAGTTATCTAATCGGAAGTTCCATAGGATAAGTTGTAAATTCCTTCGAGCAAAAGTGTTATACCAGTAGTGCAGCGGGGTATCACACAGTAGGTGAATGGTTGGCGAGTATGGTAAACCTGTCGTGGGAAACTGAGTAGAGACACCTTCTGGGCTGGCAGGAAGAAGTAACTTACGAGACTGGAGGGTGGATGTAGAAGTAAATCAGTTTATCTGTGAATTTTGTACGAATCTTCACTATAGGAATTTCGGGAAAATAAAACCTCCGAACTTAGCTCAAAAAAAGAAAAAGGGCAAATCTAACATGATATGCTAGGAGGAATATCTCCTGCCCTTCTGAATCTCCTCTCTCTCGTGCTACGTAGTAATTGTGATTTCCCGGTACCCACTGTTTAGGTGCATTTCAATTGATTCGCTTCCCTGTCTAATCCACTTTCCTTCCAAGTACACTAGAACGATGTGTCATAAAATTTTTTTCTGTGAGTTCACGCTCCCTGTGTAGGTGGTGGCTATATATGGAGGTAGGCGAGTGAGATCCTATGAATGCGTAATCCTTCCGGAAGATCTATCTACTATGGTGCCGGTCAACCAAAACCTGCCCTCCACCCAAAGTTCTCAGAAAATCTGGGCATGTTGAACTATCAGCAGTCAAGAAAAAACTTTAAAAACAATTCCTTTGGTAATACTATAGATAATCCCTTTTAAAAGCCTCTAATGGTTTTTGTTTTATTCTCATTTCATTGGTAAATTCAAAATTGTTGATTGGAATCCTGTAACATCTTCAATTTAGACTTTAGCTATAATAATGACTTCCTGTATGACTTTATGTGAAATCCAAAACCATAGAGGAAATTTCATTATACCTTCCCAGGAAGAAACTATTCCCAATTTAGAAATTTTGGATCTAGCTGGCCGCGAGGGCAGGTTTTGGTTGTCTGGCACTATACCTACCTACCGTATACTCGAATATTCGCAGGGAATGCTACCGCCACCCATCTTCCTCACCCGATCGCTACCACTAGCACAACTCACCCAGCCCCGGCACTTACCGGCTGACACCATATTTGGTCCAGCGTTCTTCTACGGCGTGTAACCCAAATGAAGTACCGTGCTCACCTTACTATTCATTGAATTTACAGCTATGCCGGGTGAGCGTCGGAGCGATGAGTCGACCAATTCTCGCGGAGTGTATATACCGTAGTAGCAGTCGCGCAGTGAAGGGGTATTTCTTCCTTGGTGATGCAAATACTTGAATTTGCACCTGCGGAAGAGAGAAGATGCAGAAATTTCGGGAGTGGTATAGTGCATTGCAGAGAGGTGGGGGGGTGCAGCCGTTTCTGTCGCTGAAGCTAATTAGAGTATTGGGATTGATAGTAGAGGTGGTGGTGATGGGGAAAGGAGAGTAATTTAGGAGAGCTATATTATTGGGAGGTTATTCCAGGACACATATTATGCTAACAGAGTGCTTCTAGAAATGTCTTGGAGGGTAGGGTGTGCGTCGTGAGATGGTAGGAATTTGCACGTTCATGAAGAGCGAGGAGTCTGTCGGAGTTGAGGGTTAGTGGTGTGTTTTTCGAGGGGGTTTCGATGGTACGGGGTTTTCTAAATGGACGGCTTGATCCATAAGCGGCTCTTAAGGAGGGTTGTGTTCCCACCGTGGTGGCTTGGTTTGGGGGGCTGTGGCACGTGTGCTAGTGAGGTTGTGGCTTATTATTGGGTTGGGTTATTACCGTATTCCTTCTAGTCATTGTGGACGGGACTGTTTCCGCTTAGCTTTTTTTGTTCAATTGTGTGGATTTATCGCTTTCCAGCACGATCACTTTCCTGCCATTCCCACATCACCTCTCGTCCGACAAAATTGAGAGGAATATCAATCATGCCTACGCCAACTATCGATCATATGATTTATACGCTTAGTGAGTTTGGTCTTTACTACCATTATCATCCTCCTCAGCGACTACCTACTAATGCACCTATCTCGAAGGACAATCGACGGCGCTTGAAAATGCTCAGCTTACTCTCTCTCTTAATTGTCACTGAGGGTTCTGGCGACGTTGCTGCAGTGTCCCTGCATGCCACCGCAGGCAAACGGATTGAGTTGTGCTACTCAAAGAATCGTCCCTGTACGCCGGACGAAATAGCCTACGTCACTGAACTATTCGCAATCGCCACCAGCCCCACTTCCTCCACTCATACCAAATTAACCGATTTATTAAGTTTGGTTCTTTGCAAATGCAAAGATAAGATTATCGCACGGCTACGCAAGCTTTGTAATCGACTTAGAGACTTGGCTAAAGAAGATGACTTTTCCTTTGCCACTTTGAATCCACGGGCAAGAGTAGCCCGCAATCCCCTAGCTACTCAGTGTGATGCAAAAATCAGAAAGCTTGTCGGAACTGAGAGATTCCCTCTTCAGTGTTCCCTAGTCGATTTCTTGAAGAGATGGTTTCAGCTCCTTCTGACCAGCTTGCAACATGACTCTTCCTTTGATTTTCCAGCAAATAAGAGTCTTGTTTGGGAGACAATCACAATTTCTTACCTTCTGGCACAGGAGCCGAAAGTGGACTCGATCCTCAATATTACCTTACTCCACCCAATTGGAAAGCTGGGAGATTACTACGCGGCTATTTCGGTCCTTGTTAACGAGATTACAAAGTTGAACTCAGGCCATGAGAGTGGAGTCAGTATTAAAGAGGTAAGCTGGTGGTTGGGTTTCTTGTTCTCTTAGTTACCTGAATTGATTTCTGACGGGGAGAAATTTTAAAATAGATCATCCCTCCACCGCCTGACACTCAGGCTCAGTTCTCGGGTGACTTTCTTCGCATGCTTAATGAGTGTGCACGAGATAATGGCACTACTGAGGTTACCAAGGAAGATCTGAGCAAGGCATATCGTGGAATGAGGGAACTTCCTGGGGCCCCCGTCCCTGCACTTAAAGCAAGTATCCACTGTGAATGCTCTCTTGCACTAGCATTTGCTGAGTCCCGTTTGCGTTCTCCGATCCCAACAGTCCTTGTGATTGGAATATCAAAGTCCACTTGCTAGTTATGCCGTGAATTCCTAGCTACAGTCCATGGCTCCTACCCCCACATCATCATTCATGTTCCACCCTGTAGTGGTAAACTAAGATCTGGATGGACACTTCCACCGAGAGCACCTTCAAAAGTGGTGAAGGCTATGCGCAAGAGGTTGCAGGATGTAATAAATCAGGTTGTTACCAAGAGTGTGGGAACTCCAGCATCTGATTCGGATGACGACTCCACTGACGACGAATCCTGGGATTTGACTCTAGAATACGTAAGAAACATGGTGGAAATCGCATACCGGTGATCGGTACTTGGCTTGACTACATTTTTTCCAAACAAGCTTTTGCTTGCTATTCCTTTCATTACTTAATTTTGATCGCATAGCACAGATTTAGGCATAGAAAAAAAAGAGTCTAGCTAATGTTGTAGATACAGTGAATTTGTCTTTTCTTTACTTGTTTTCCCTAGCTAGATGTATTGTGTAGGACATGATGGGTTTGGCTATAGTATTACACTCTCTGTATTAGTGGCTGTTATGTACAAAGCTGGATTTCGCTTGTTTTCTCTAGAATTGATGTTTCTCAACTTGAAAATTCGTTTGTCGATAAGCAAGGACGACTAGAATAAGTTGAATATCATTAAAGCAGATTGAATACCTTTCACAGCCTGGTGTATGCCCACAGAACACTTGGGCAAATATGTTTGACTTATCTGAATTACTACCAGGTCCAAAGTTTTCAGGCAAATTGGCATAGCCTTTCAAATCTTGGAGACATGCCTCTTCTCAAATATTCTTTGCACTAAGAAGCCACACAATAATAGAGCTTTCCGAATATGTAAAATTGCTTGCGCTTGAGCTATTAAACCTATACAAGAGCCATATACCCGTGCCAAGGCTGTGGTTCTACTACAACCCACGAACGATCGCTAGCTCGCAACCGCGGTAGCTCAACGCAAATTACAGCCCAACGCAAATTTGTGACCTACCATAGTAACCTTGTGACTCAACATGACTTTGTGGTTGAATGTAACTTTGAAGTTCCCAATATAGAATAACTCACTCAATACTGGACTAAATCATATAGAAAAACCATAGCAATGTGTGCAAAATAAAGCTGAACAAAAGTACGATTTTTTTAATTTGTGGCCAGAGGCAGGAGGAACGCTATCTGTTGCACCAGTGGGCAGGACATGGTTGACACTCTTCTGCTCTTACACCATCCACCACTGAGCCATAAAGTGATGTTGGTTATAAAGTTACTACGGTAAGCTATAAATTTGTATTGAGCTATAATTTGTATTGAGTTATCAGGTACTCTTTAGAGTGCTCACGGTTGTGAGCCAGTGAGCAATCGTGGGTCGTGGTAGAACCGCAACCTGGCACGAGTATCTTCTGTCTTACTCTTAGAATCGAATCCACCCTTCCTGGTTTTGCCTAGCTAGCTATCGCCCATTTCCTAGTTTACAATGAGCTTCCTACTTTAGAATTGGTAAACCGATAGAGGCGCAAAACTATAATATCAATTAGCGAGACTAGGAGGGGTTTACACCGCTCCTGGGGACTGCACAGTGGGGGAAACGAGGGACTGGAGGGCTACTGGTCGCAGGGGACGATATCGGTCCTCACGAGCCGGACGGCGATCGTGGAATACCTTTCTCCGGGGCTTCTAGCAATGGAGATGAGGGGGTGGTGAGAGTACTACTCGCAAGGAGCGATGTCCCCCGACCAGCCAGACAACTATGGTACCGGTATAACACTACTCCAGTGAGGTTCTAGGTGGTGAGAACACCTGTCGCACGGGGCGATGTCAGTCCCGACGAGCCAGACAACGGTGATCAAAAACCCCCGAGGAGGATCCCTTCGATGAGTTGGTGTAGGCAAATTATAGGGGAAAATATTCTGTGGTGGTGGGGGGAAAAATAAGCAAACAGAGAACGGCTATAGCATTTCGTGAGGGTTAGTGTTAGAGATATTACCATGTCCTTTTTCTTTACAATTTTAGCTTACCGGTGGTATACATTGAATTCCTAGCTACCTTTAGCTGCTTCTACCCCCGAATCATGATTCATATTCCACCATGTAGTAGTAAGCTAAGATCTGGATGGAGACTTCCTCCGAGAGCCCCTTCAAAAGTGGTGAACACCGTGCACAAAGGGTTGGATAATGCATTAAAGCAAGTTCTTACCAGAAGTGTGGGAACCCCAGAATCAGATTCCGTCTCTTCTGATGACGACCCCACCAAAGAATTCTGGCGTTTGAATCCGGAATTCCAACGCATGATGATGGCTAGCCCATACTGGTCATAGGTACCCGGCTTGAGCGGGTGCCAACCACATTTTCTCCAAGTAAGGTTTGCTTGCTGTTCCTTTCATTGGTTAATTCTAATCGCGTGGCATAGATTTCGGCATGGAAAAAGAACCTTGCTGATTTTGTAGCTGAGATGGATTAGTTTTTGGTTTAAGGGTTTCCCCAAACTGAAGTTATTGTGAGATAAATCCTGTGCTGCCCATTTGTGAGGAGCAAATGATATTTGTCAGAATTTGCTGAACTAGAACTAGAGTTCTCATGGGCTGGTAGGAAGAAGTGATGTATGGAGTGGGAGGTGGATTAGATATAGAAATAAATCTGTTTATCTTTGAATTATTTTGTACAATTCCTCACTAAGATTTCCACAAAATAAAACCTCCGAATTTAGCTGAAAAAAGAAAAAAAAAAAGGCCAAATACAAAGTGATATGCCATCAGAAATATCTCCTGCCTTTCTGAATCTCCTCTCCATTGCACCGCGCACTCACCGAGGTTCCTCGGTCCCGACTGTTTAAGTGCATTTCAATTGATTCGCTTCCTCGTCTTATCCACTTTCGATTCAAATACATTAGAACGATGTGTCGTAAAAGTTTTTCTGTTAGATCATGCTACCTGTATGGGTGGTGGTGTTGAGAGGTATCGTGAATGAACAAGCGGAAGCGAGGGGTATCACAAGAGCGGTTTCCAAAGCGGGTGAACAACTTATACCATATAGCTTATGGAACAAAAAGAAGATCAATGGAAGAAGAGAAAGAGAAGAAAAAGAGAGGAAGAAAGGAAGGAGCGTAAAAGTAGAAGTGAGGATAAGGGTGACGCAGCAACAGAGAATCTGAGAGCACGACCGTGACCACGATTTCCAACCGTGAGTATGTATAAAGGTAGACGAGTGAGATTATGTGAATGCGCGATTCCCCCTGAGGACCCATCTACCTACCGTACACTCGATTATCCGCAGGGAATGCTACCGCCACTCATCTTCCTCATCTGATCGCTACCACTAGGACAACCCACCGAGCCCCCACACTTACCGACTAACCTCATATCTACTCCAGCGTTCTTGAACCGCCTGTAGCTTAATGGAGTAGCGTGCTCCCCTTATTATCCATTGAATTTACAGTTATGCCGGGTGTGCTGGGCTGGATTTTCACTTGTTTTCTTCAGGATTGATGTTTCTCAAAATTTATTTGTCGATAAGCAAGGATGACTAGGATAGCTTGAATTTCATTAGAGCAGATTGTCTTTCTTAAAGTTTTACTTTTATTGGCTTTGGTGTTACTTGGTGTTCTCTTAGGGCTTTAACATTCCACCGAGAACATGGTTGAGCGTCGCTTGTGGTTCTTGACTGGAGGGGTGGAGTATCACCACTCTACTCGGTAGGAAAAAGTGGTATCTATATCACCAAAACACAGAGAGAGAAATTGAGAAGCAAGGGCTAGTGTTCAGAATTATTTTTGCCTTAGTAGTAAACTAACAACTCGTTGTTCATATTATTATTAATTTCGGAATGGTCATCAGTTTGTCGGCTCTCCAACATTCAAGTTCTCAATTTTTTCTTCCCTCACTGCCACCAAACGGGCTTGATATTGGGTCCCTAGCTGAGAGGGGCAAAGCTCACAGCAAAAAGTAAGGAAATGAGTTATAATACATTACATTCAAGGTGAAAAAAAAAATCTTCGAGAAATTCTAGCTCTGATACCCTTTTAGGTGCTACTGATAATGGGCAAAAAATGACAATTTTTTTTAAGCAGGGCATTGTCCCGCTAACTTCTTCGCTCGTGTGTGAGGATTACTGGTCTATGCATATATTGACTCAGGGTTAAGGTTAGCCCTGGAGCTTCTGTGCCCCTGCCGATTGGAAAATCAACTAGCAAGCAACTCTGTTGCCTGCCTATCCCAACCTTGTCTTCCCACCTTCTCACCCTCTTCCCCTCCTCCCCTCTTCCGTTCCTGCCCTCTTCCATCCTTCTTCCTCCCTTCCTCCCTCCTTCTTCCCTCATCTCCCGTCATCTCTCCTCACTCGGTAGCGAGCACTGAAGGTGAAGAAGAAAAAGTCAACCCTACCACCCCCCTATCCCGACTCCATCTTCCAGCCTTTCTCCCTACCATCACTCTCTCTTCTCCCCTCATCTTTCTCTTTTCACTTGGTAGCGAATACTGAAAAAAAAAAAGGAAAAAACCCAAATCGCCTATCTATCCTTCTCTCCTGTCCTATCCTCTTCCCTCATCTTCTATCACCTCCCGTTACTCGGTAGCGAGCGGTGAACAAAAAAAAAAGTCCAACTTATCACCCACCTATCCCAATCCCTCCTTCTAAGCCTCTCACATTCCCTCCTCTCCACTCATCTTGCTCTCATCACTCTGTAGCGAGTTTAGAAGAAAAAAAAAAAGTTTAACCCTACTCCTTACCTATCTCAACCTTGCCTTCCGACCTTCCCCCACCATCATTCCCTTCCCCCCTCCTATCTCCTTCTCATAACTCGGTAGTGAGCGGTGAAAAAACAAAAGACACCATCGCCTACCTATTCTAGCCTCGCTTTCCGACCTTCCCTCTTCCTCTCCTCCCTTTCCCGTCACGCGGTAGCGAGTGCTTCAAACAAAAAGAAAAGGAGTTAGTAACCCCACCGTCTACCTCTTCCTTGCTTTCCGACCCTCTCACCCACTATCATTCCCTCCTCTCCACTCATCTCTTCCTCATCACTCGGTACGAGTGGTGAAAAAAAAAGTAAAAGGAAAAAAACAATTCAATCACCAACCTATCCCAACCTCACCTTCCTACCTGGCCTCATCTCGTTCACCATTACTTAGTAGTGAGGACTGAAAAAACAAAAGGTCTACCCTACTGCTACCAGCCTCACTTTCTGACCTGCCCTCCTCCTTTCTTGTCACTCGGCCGTGAATACTGAGGGGAAAAAAAAACCCCCACCGCTTACCAATTCAAACCTTGCCTTCTAACCTACTAGCCTACCAAGAGTGCTTTCTCTCCCAGTGAACAAAAGAAAAAAGGTTAGCCCAATCAGCTGCCTATCCTAAACGTGCATTCCGACGTTTCCTCCTCCTCTCACCTCTTTCCTGTCACTCGGTACTGAGTTCTAAAAAAAAGGCTGATCCCAACACCCACGCAAACCCAGCCTTCCAACTTCCCACCCACCCACCACCGCCCCCTCCACTTCCCACATCTCGCTCCGATTTGGTGAAAACCGAAAAGAAAAAAAATATATTCACCATGGCCGCACCACTACCCACTATCGACCAGCTAATCTACTCATTGAGTACCGTGGCTGCGTGGCATACCAATATGAGTATCGCCCACCTTCTCCTCCTCCAACCAGTTTCCGCACCCCAGCCCAAAAGCATTTAAAGTTACTTAATTTGCTGTCACTCTTACTGGTCACAGAAAGGGTAGGAGACATCGCTGCCATCTCTCTCCATACAGTGGAGCCCAAGCAAATCACCCTCTCCTTTGCAAAAAACCGGCCTTGTTCAAGAAGTGAGCAAAATTATATCAGTAAATTCTTTATTGCTCTCATTGATCCCCATTTTTCCAGTGAGCAAAAAATGGAAAAAATGCTCCCTCTTGTCATCGAAAATTGTGAGGCTAAAATTGTGGCCCGGCTCAAAAAGATTTGTGTTCGCCTGAGAGAGCTGGGCGAAAAAGACAACTTTGGAGTTACTAGTGCCAAGGTACAGGCTGAAGGAGGTACAAGCGCCGAAGAAGGTACTAAAATCAAAGCCACAGAATACGAAGACAAGATCCGGCAAGCAGTTGGGCAAAATATATTTCCGGTTGGTTGTCCTCTCGCCAAATTTTTAAAGTGCTGGTTCCAAAGCCTTGTAAGGAAGGTGAAGGAGGGGGCTTATTTTAACCCAATAGAACACAAAGAGGTTGTCAATCAGGCAATATTTATTTGCTACTATCTTTCTCGGAGGCCAAAGTCTGAGCTCACTATAGAGAAAGAGTTGTTTTCAAGAATAGAAAAGCTGGGAGATTACCTCTCAGCAATAAAAAAGGCAATAAAAGAAATAGGAAAATTGGATAGAGTATCGATTAGCAAACTTAGTATTAAGCAGGTAAGTTGGTCATTGTATTTTGAAATTGAGAATACTTTCTGATTACTAACTTGGATACAGATTGCACCACCTAGACCAATTGACTTATATTTTGTGAGTGACTACCTCAGCATTTTAAACGGCTGGGCGAAGTGCAAGGGGGTAGAGCAGGCTACGAAATACCAACTCCACAGAGCATACCCTACGATAAAAGAGCCTGTGGAAAAAACCACCAAACCCCCCAAGGAAAAGACACTGAAGAAGGAAAACCAGGCTCCCATCAAAGAGGCCCAGAAGAAGAAGGAAGCGCCATCCCAGCCTAGCTTGCGATGCCAAAAAGCAAGTATCCATTGTGAATTAACCCTTGCGGTCGCCTTCATGAATGCTCATTGTAATGACCCAACCCCGACCCATCTCACAATCGGGGTGTCCAAACAATGTTGCTTATTATGTCGTGAGTTTATTGCCATCTTGCTATACTACCACCCCCATATCAAGATACATACCCCATCCTGTCATGGGAAAATAACACCCGGATGGAGGATGCCCAAGGAGACTTCGCAGCAAGTCATCACCGGGATGAGAAAGCGCATTGATGATATGTGCGATGAAGTTATAGCGAGAAGTACTGGCCGCCTAAGGCCAGATTCAGTCCACCAGGACTTGAGTTCAAGTTCTGAGGAAGTGAGTCCTAGTAGTGACAGTACTACTGGTACTTTGCCTCCAGCCTCACCCAACAGCCCAAGCATGAGGGAACAGAGTTGAAGTTCCGTATACTTAAGTAGTAAGAACAACTGGTACCAGTACTAGTAAGTTTGCTGTATTTTTGCGTTATTTTTTTTTTTCCTACTTTTTTTACTGCTTGTACTAAGGAGGAAGCGAAATTTGGACAAGTCCTAATTTCCAAACTACAGCAGTGTTTTTTATAAGTTTTTTTCCTTTTTTTTCTTTTCTTCAAAACCGGAGCTTAGCCCTACTAGTTAAAATATAATAAGTAGTCTCATTAAACTTTATTTGCTAAACTATATATATTCCTAAGGTCAGTGGGCGAGTAGGTATAGTTGAGGTATCTGATCTTTATTTTTTTGTCTCGAATTGTGTTTCTGTTTGTTTTTACTTTTACATACTTTGCTGCTTCTTGCTTGATATCTCTTTATTGCTGTATTTAGCCAATTGAATATTAAATGAAGTGTTCACTCTCCTGTTTATTGCCATCAGATATTACGAAGTGAAAAGTGAGCCCACCAGAAAATATTTGGCCCTTTTGGTATAACCTAGATCATGAAGTCAAGTATCTTGAACGAATTAGGAAAAGCAGAATTTTAGGAACTTCTGTAGAGGTAAACCGTAGAGTAGCTTGATCTCCAGCTGGAATTAGCCAAATCTGCAACTGCGCACTAATTGAGATTTCCCAGTTTCTACTTTTTTAGTGCATTTTAATTAATTCGCTCCCTGCCTAGTCTACCTCCCTGTCCAATACGTTAGAATGATGTGCTGTAGAAATTTGTCCGTTTGATCGCGCTACTTGTGGTGGTGGCTATGCCTAGATGCGGACGAATGGGGTCCTATGAACGTTTTCTGCCCTACTTAGTGTACTGTACAGTACACTGGATTATCCCTAGGGAGTGCGACGACTACTCTTTCTCACCTGATTAAGTTTCCTATTACTAGCGATCTAACCCCCAAACTTATCCAATAACCCCATGTCCCCTCCAGCATTCTTCAACAGCCTGACAACGCTCATACAGCAGGAGCGTGTAACCTGATGAAGTGGTGTGCTCCCCATATTATCCCTCAAATTTACGGGTACCCGGGCTGAGTGCCCGAGCAATAAGTTGACCAATTCCGGTCTCGTGTATGTAGCCGTGTAGTGTAGTAGTATTTCTCCCGCTCTGGTGTGAACACCCAGATCCGTCACCCCAGAGAGGAGGAGGCGATGGGGGACTCCAGGTATGCGCGGCGGATTGCCGAGAGATGGAGGAGTGTGCAGCCGTGATAACAAACTCCTCCAAACTACACCCCCCCACCACCACCACCACCACCACTACTATCAATGCTCCAGCCGGCTGTGGTGACAGAAATGGGGTGATCAACATGCAGGGCCTATTCCAAGACACGGATAATGCTAACTAGTACTTCCGAAAAGGTTTTGGAGGGTATGGTCGGCATTATGAGAGATAGGAATTGGCACGTCCATAAAGGGCAAGGAGTAGCGGCGACGTGCGGGTTTGCTTTACCTAATATTCTGCCGGTGTGGAAGGTCGTGGTGTGTTTTCCCAGAGGGTTTCCATGGGGCAGTGGTTTTCTGAATGAACGGCTTGGTGCAATAAGGTCGGGCCGTAGAAAGAATCCTTCATGCCGGCGTTAGCACCATTTGAGATAAGCGGCTCTTAAGGAGGGCTGTGTTCCCGCTGTCATAGTTTAGGGCCTGTTCCGTTGGAACGGTTCCGTTCCAGTCGGCGACCGTTTCCATAGCAAAAAGAGGGTTCTTTCCGTTTTGGGACGGAAGGAAACGGACCATTTGTATGGGGGAACGGAACGGAACCGTTCCAACCGAACAGGCCCTTAGTTGAGGGGCCGTTGCACGAGCGAACGTGAGGTTGTGGTTGATTGTTCGGTTAGGGCTTTTTCGTAGAATGTAGGTTATTACACCATCATGCCTTGAACGATTACAGACACTCCAACCTTAATTGGGGTTAGGGGAGGAACCGGACTATCGCTTCCTTCTTGTCATCGAGATACCCTAACTAATGACACACAACGGTTGCCACTTACTGCCACTTAGCCTTTTCGATTCAATAATTATTGTATAAATTTATCGCTTTCCCTCACCATCACTTTCCCCTCCGCTCCCACCTCACCTCTTGTCCACCACCGTCCAAGAAAATTGAGAGGAATATCCATCATGTCTACGCTAACTATAGATCATATGATTTATACGCTCAGTGAGCTTGGTCATTACTACCATTTTTATCCTCCTCAGCGGATACCTAGAGGAGCAGCCATCTCGAAGGCCAGCCTACAGCGCTTGGAAATGCTCAGCTTACTCTCGCTCCTAATTGTCACTGAGGGTTCTGGCGATGTTGCTGCAGTGTCCCTTTATGCGACGGCCAGAAAAGGGATCGAACTGTGCTACTCAAAGAAT
>Ga0307507_10001324_pt1 | contig 55351 bp, 57 predicted proteins | sample 7_EM_MG_FD_207223 | JGI IMG/M metagenome (GOLD analysis project Ga0307507, IMG submission 207223) | Populus trichocarpa ectomycorrhiza microbial communities from riparian zone in the Pacific Northwest, United States - 7_EM | ecosystem: Host-associated > Plants > Roots > Unclassified | place... | reverse complement strand
TAAGCGTTGCAAGCGTAGTATGCGTGGTAGTCATACGATTTATATGGTGAGATCACCTAAATTCAATGCTGTGTGTGCGGGGCTCGCTTAATTTGATTTTCGCAATACTTTCGCAAAGGGTAGTAATATTAGCGACTTAGTTAATTAAGGCACGAGCATAGTAAGAGGGACGCGCAAGCCTGTATAATTGGATTGTCTATAAACGAGGATCCAAAGCTAGAGAAAGGAAGGAGAAGAATAGCAGCGCCGCTTGATATTTTATGCGGTCCTCGAGTTACGTGACTTGCGTCTACCATAATCCACGTCTGCCAAGATCCACCGTTTTCCACCAGCGCCGTAACACTTTGCCAAGAGGTTTAGAAGGCTTAATTATAATTAAGTGGGTTCCTACTACTAATATAACGGCTAATAGTCTTATAAAGGCCCTGTTAAGACAGAAGCATAAAAGCTTTATTTAATAACTAAATTTAATTAATATTAAGACCCTGTTATAGTTAGATTTAATTATACTATTTAACTAATTTGCATAATTTCCTTATTAAGTTATTCTTTTAGATGGTTTCTATTTGGTTTAACACCATAGATATTTCCTGTTTAGGCATATCCAGCTAATTACCACTTAGTTAATCAGCTGGGGGGGTGTATTAACCTAAATTAGGTCCTTACTGCCCCGACTCAGCTACCTACTATTTACTTAGTTATTAAGTTAGTCATTAAGTCAGTTATTGACTTAGTCACCTACTCCTTGTTTCCATTGCCACCCCCTACCCTCCTTCTCTTTCCTTTCCTATACCTTTCCTTGTGTATATATAGAGGTCTTAGAACCACATTTCAATAGACAGAGTCCTTATTCAATTTCCTATGATCGGTGCACGGATATCCGATCGACACCAGGTGTCCTTGCTTGCGTGTGAGAGTCCAACGGCTGTTATGGACTTTTGGCAACCCACATGTAGGACACACGAGGGTCTCATCTCTGGTTTCATTTGTAGTGATATTGTCTCTTTTCAAAAAAGCTTCCTTGACGGTCTCGTGACTGACGTCCACAATCCCAGTATTCCAATCCACTTTGAGGAATGCTGCGCCAACTTTAACAATCTGATCCTTGTACGGTATCTCGTTTTGAGCGGAAGCTAGCTCTGCAATGTCTTCCTCCTGATTGCCTTTGGAATATATCTCGCTGTATGCATCCACGATTTCGGTCACGGTCAGGGCTTTAGGCAACAAGATGACCCATGTAAGGAAGGTTTCCATAAAGCGCCTATAGCTCGGATCAATTTGGTGAAAAACCTCAACATACATGTCAGTGAGTCCTTGTGGAAGCTCATCAAGCCTCTTCGAAACCGGGCGTTGAAAAGGTTGGCGCAGAATGTCAATAACCAAATCGACGTATTTAAACCAGGGTCCTGCCTTCTTCACAATCCTTTCCAATGCGAGAGCCCGTTCGGACTTTGTCCAACCGGCAAGCTTGATGAGATGATTATTAGTAAATCTTTCAACATCTGGGCCATTCTTGTCTTCTACACGAATCCGAATAACTTCATCGACTTCGAGAAGTGGATTGATGTCAACCTCACGGCGGCTGCAGATCAAGATCTTGAGAACTGCAGCTGCTGACTTGACAAGTCGCTTGATAAGGCTGAGGAAACCCTGTTCTTGTCTATCATCGCACTCATCTAAAGCGTCGATGACAATGTAGACTTGCTTCTTCAACGTCGCTGCAATGGCCAAGAATGCTTCTTCGAAAGCATAAGCCGCAAGTGATTCTGGACTCTTATCGCTGGCATTTTGGGCGCTTCGACCTTTCAAGTCTGCTACGGAGTCGCTGCGTGATTTCTGCAGATAGTTTGCGACTGCCGTGTTAGACCTGTCGATGAGATCTAAGTTCTTTTGTGATGCGGCGCAGGGCTTCCATCAGTATTGAATATTGAACGTTCAATATCAATATCAATACGACTTGTTCAATACTGAAAGATATTGAATATTGAAAGAGAATATATAAAAGTATATAAAATAGCTAGTTTATGGCTTCTGCTATAATATGTATCAGAAATATATACTCTGTTATATGTAGTAGAGTATAATAAGGTGTATAAAGGCTATAGGACAATATAAGGTGGCTATTTTGGATGTAAGGTGTCCGTTTTGGGCGTACGCTTATACTAAGGCCTCGATTATTGCACGGTTCGCAGCCTATATTTGTATGGAGGCTTGGCAAAAATTCAATATTCAATATCTTTTCAATACTGAATTACTATTCAATATCAATATCAATACGGCCTCATACTGATATTGAATATTGATGGAAGCCCTGATGCGGCGTGCTCATAAAGCTGAGCTATGAGGTGATCGAGTACCCGTCTTGTTGATCGCAAAATCGTGTTTCCACGGTTGCACAGAAAGTAACACAGGACGCTATCATTCCTATGCAAAACTTCATCCTGAAGGGTCTGTATGACCTTCACCATTAGAAAGGATTTACCGAAGTCTTTAATTTTTATTAGTACCAGGTACAAACAAAATACATCTTTCACATACCTCCTTCGCCAGATACCCATAGGAGACGGCTTCCTTCCGTTTGATGCCAGAGTATCTCGTATTCTTTTGTCTTTTCCTTATCAAAAATCCATAGACAGGTTTCTGGAAGGGGGATTCGTTTTTCCAAGATTGTTTCTAGGGGATACGTAGCATTTAGACCTTGTCGGTTAGCATTGAGATTATCTTGCGCAACATCTGCGAGTTGTAAGTACGTCATCTACTGAACTCTAACACAAGGAAATACCTAGTGGAGGTTTGTTCTTAAGCCTTCGCAATTCGTCGTTAATCTTTTGCTGTAAATCTCCAGCGGACTTAATTGATTCTTTGATTTCCTAGAGAGTATTTTGGTCAACATCCAATTTGTAGATAACTAGTTAGTCAACTGCTCGTTGAGCGAAGCCAGTCATTTGCTTTTCGGAATCCTTTATTTTATTGATCATATCCTCGAATTTGGAACTGTTAGATTTCAGCAGTCTTTTGGCTATCCGAACTGCATTACGTTAGGGCCATATTACTATCGAATAAGTGGAGTCCCCCTCACTGATTTTCTCCGTTTTCATTTCCGCCCACATTTGATAGGAGAACTCGGCAATTTGGTGATATATCTCTGGTATTGAGTCGATGACTTGTTTATGAACTTCGAGAAAGGCCGCCGGACCCTTCTGGGTGGAAAGTAACCTCCCGTATGCACGGCAGGAGATAATAATGCCAACAATGTCCAGACAAGCTCCACTAAACAAGCCAAAAGTTTCAAAGTCATCTTGAAATGAATGGAAGCACAGCTTAACCCCAGTCCAGGCCAATCCAACGGTTTCTAAGGAGACTTTTGCTGTTAGGTCACCGACTTTCATGTACATGTCTAGCTTCGCTATTATCTTGCCGACAACATTCTTATACTGCTGGCTTGCAAGCTTCTCCATATCTTGGCAACCCTTTTGTGTATCTTGGATCGTCGTTCTAGTCTTGAGAAATTCTTTGACTCGTTCGGGATCGTGCGCCCTTGTCAGTTCAGCCTTGGCATTCTCCCAGCCTTGGACCTCGAAATCAGCCTGCTCTATTCCATCAAGAGCGGCCATGATGGGCCCAGATTTAGGAATTTCGGACAGTTTAGCACGTACGGGGGCCTTGTATAAGGCCTACCTATGACGCTAAGAAAAGGTTCGTAAAAACTGAAGGGGTCAAATGTGGAGAATTCAAGGTAAAGAGATAGGGATTTCAAACTCAGCTCAAGGCCTTAACAGCTGAAGCCTCTGCTTCACTGCTAGACTCTATGATCGGCTGCATAAGCATGGCCGGATGCGTCACTCTGCAGACGTACCGCTATTTCAAAGTGGGGGCCAAAGGACCTACAGCTTGAGAGACGCGGCTGTGTCTACTTAATGCAGACTAAATTATAGAAAACCCCTTTTAATTCCAAATAACTACTAAGAGAAGAAGCCGCTCCCCATGAAGGGCGGGAATAACGGCTCCGAGAACACTTGCTATACTAGAAAGAGGGTCAGTCATTCTAGGGCTTCATGGTGGTTAAATGAGTGTTGAGCTGAGGGGAGTTTATATGCATTAACTGGAAAAGAGTGAGCAAAGATAGACTCAAGCCAAATCCATCGCAGCGCTTCCCAAACCTCAGACAACAATGAATGGAAGTGGGGTATGGGAACACGCGTGTGCAATACAAAGGGAGGGTAAGGCAGCTAAGAGGTGAGGCTGAATAGCACCTTAGGTTGGCAGAATATTCCCTTACTTGCACTAGAGGGGTTTCGATAAACTAACGGAAGGTGTTCTGATAAAAGGTAATACAACTCAAATCGAGGCGATCGTCGTGTACTAGTAGTATATAGTTAGTAGGACTTTTCGTTAGATTTAATTCTTGGCAAATATTAGAAGTTTTAATAAATATTTTTATTAGAACTTTACGGTAGCTAGCGACTTAAAATTTTGCACAGTTAATCCTTACTACTATATCTTCTAATCCTATATGCTATATTAATTAAACCGTTAAGCTAGTAGAGTAAATGAGACGTGACGCTGGTGCTATTAAAGTCGAGTCCAATCGAAGCTGCTAACCCTAAAATATTATCACCGAAACCGTTGAGCAAGCAATTCGAATAGGGCGTAGTTTAGATAATGAGACTCCAGTAAAAAAATACGACGTTTAAGATTGTCCATGCGAGGCCCTCGATTCGCTTTCTATTGAAACCCCTCTCTGAGTGGATTTATGCTTCCCTATCTCTTGGTGCAGTCACCTGAGCAATATCTTCTGTGCTTGCCCATGGCTATTGGCAAGCGTACCGAACCGCCTAGATAGCCTGTTCTACGATGGTTTTACCAAGCTCATACAACGAGTCCAATCTCTCTGTTTATGTGCAGTTCTCAAAATTGAAAGCGAAGCAAAATTTGAAGTTACTTGCGACCTACGTTATTGGTGATACTCACACGAATACTCACCATATCAGTTGCTTGTAAATGGGGGGGTTTTTATAGCTTACGTCACAATTTTTTTGATTAACTCAGCTCTCTGCCTTAAGCCAATTTGGCCCCCGGAAATTGTTGGTTGGCTCGATAACCATCAGGTTGGCAAATTCACAGTTTGCATTGCCGCATTCGTATTAGCCCGGAGTGTTTATCGGAGATATAAGGGTTAGACCCTAGACGTCACCACCAGCTCTAAAATCTGCGCAGTCTGTTGCCTTCACCCCTACATCACCTGATCCGCAAGCCCCTATGTCGTCCAAAATGTGTTCTTATTCACCGTCCGGCCTTGTTAGCACTTTTTAATACTATGCCTATCACATATCGGGGGGGTGGGGGGTTCATTTGGCGCGGTTACGACCCGGGTTAATACGAGGTTAGGGCCACCCCTGCTAATAACGCCCCCGACCCCGTACGAGGTCGCCTCGCACGCGATTTTGGGCGAAAAGGTGCATCCCTTTGTGTGGCAACCGTTTCTTGCACTTTTCGTATATGCACGCCTCATAAGCCTATCTAGAGGCTCTATACCGTATCGCAATCCTTTTAAGTGACGCAGTATACACATAATAGCTTGTTAGCAGTAGTTACTATATAGTAGGCAGCAGTGCTAATTAAGGATATTAAGGATAAATTAGGAGCCGTTTTTAAGGCCTATAGTAAGACGGCTAAGGATAAGGCAGAAGTAGATGAGACTAAACTACTAAAGCTATTAGCTAAATAATTTACTTTATAGGAGCCTATAGCCGCTGTTCCTAAACTAGATTTTAAAGTTATTAGCCTTCTAAGGCCATGTTTGATAACTCGTTTTGGCCAGGTCGGCTCCACCAGGTGGGCGCAGCCAGGTTAATACTTTTACGGCCCACCTAGGCGCAATCTGCAGGGTGTAAGCGCCTCTTCTAGACGCTAAAGCAGGGGGGGTTCCCACCTGGTAGGAGGCGTTCGTTTGGTAGGCGATTCGCCAGAAAGGAGCCGTCGCCAGATAGGAAGGGCGGTGAGGATAATAGTTATGTAATCCGCGCAGGGCATTAAAAAGGCCTATATAGAACGAATAGTTAGAGCCTTATTAATATATTAACCAATTCATAATATCTACTTACTACTTTTGATGGCCGATGACGATACACCCATAGAGGGCAGCCCTGCCAATACTGCCGATGTTACTGCCTCTACCCATGCCTCTACCCATGCCTTTGCCAGTACCCCTCCACTAAATATATCCAGTATAAGGTCCTTTAAAGCAGCCACCACCTCCACCGAACCCGCACTAGCGCCTATATTGGTATCTACGACGACCTCTTTAAGGAAGCGGCCAAGGAGGATAATGGTAGCAATAACTCTTACGGCTAATAAGTAGGATAAGAATCAGGATACTAGCAAGCCAGCTGCTAAAAGGACTTGGAGAAAGAAGACTATATAAAAAGGCGAAGTTGTTAATAAGTAGGCTTAATTTTTATGGCTTCTAGCCTTAAATAAAGCCTTCTTGGACTTCCTAAGGTTATTAATAACCCAAGGCAAGGAAACGAATGGGGCTACCTTTAAAGCTACCAACTATGCCGACGCCATTAGCTTTATTAGCTTGAAATAGGGCCAGGTTTTTACTATAGAGCAGCTAACAAATAAATATAATTACTAGAAGACGTGCTGGCGTAAATAGGAGGCTTATATAAAGGCGTGTTCTAGCTAGGGGGTGTATAAGGTTACTAGTCTTCCATATACTAATAAACCTGGAGTAATGGACGGCTATTTTAATCAGCATATCAAAAGGAGACCTTTTAGGAAGAAGCACCTACCTTATTTTAAACAGCTAAAGGAGCTTCTTAAGGGCAAGATAGCCAGCGGCAAACACGCTGCGTTAATTAATAACGCGCTTAATAAGAGTTCGGCTTAGAATAATTAGGAAGATAATAACATTAGCTTATCTAATATAGACGTAGAGTGTAAGAAGGAAAATAAGGACACTAAGTATTTAAATACTCTACTCTAAATAATTAAACGGAGTCTATCTAGTGCACTAATAGAAGGCTGGAGTGTTACTCCCTTATCTACTTCCTTATCTGAGCTTTTAACACCCTTGCGTTCCCTATTAGTACTTAATGTAGCGTTGTCTCCAGTAGGCCAGTCACTATTACTAGCTATAGGAAAGAAGCCTTAAAACACTTAGAAAGCAAAGGACCTTAATATAGTACGGCGGTTAATAAAGAATGTAGCCAAAGCTGCTAATTAAGGCCATTTATTAAAGACGGTAAAAGGGTCGGAGGCTTTAAGCAAGAGTATTAGTAAAGCAATAGCGGCTTTTAGTGCTTTAGAGACAATACTGTTAGCGTTAAAAAGCTCGCCAATAGAGAGGGCTGTATGTAGCTTTATTAAGGACTTTAGGCACCTTACTACTACTAATTAGCAGCTTGTCCTAAAAGCGTTTAAAGTAGAAAGCAGGACCTATATCTTTAATTCTTTTAGCGGCGATACTTAAAATGGGTATATAGATCAACTAATAGTTAATATACGGTTAAAGCCTATATATATTAAGCAGCTAGTATTAGTTAACAAAGTAGTGGAGGTTAATAGTAAAGTAGAGGCTTAATTAAGTCAGGAAATTGGCTTAATTAGATAAGAAAGCTAGTAATATAATTAAGCTATAATTAAATTATCTATTACGACTTTTTTATAAGTGGTGTTGCACGTTATTTTACTGCTCTAGATGCTCCGTCTATAGATTAATTATTTCTACTGCTTACTACTTTAAAAACTTGCACCTCTATTTATATTACTTCCTTATTAAATATTAACGCTTTTTATATCTAGAATCTCTAGATACTGCTTCTATATTACCTCCACTATATCCTCCCGCTGTTAACTTATTCCGCGCTTATCTATTCCATATAGAATTACAAATTTATTGGTATCTGCATCCTCCTTACTTATATAGCCAGAGTCCTCCTTATTCAGGTCCCAGCCGTTTATATTTATAAAGTTATAAATTACCGTTAATGCCCATACAATCTTAATCTAAGTCTTTAAACTGTAGCCCTTATGGCCCTTGTTAAGTATAGGGAAGTGGGCCTTTAAGACACCAAATGCTTGTTTAATTATATTCCTTAAGGAAGCGTGGCGTAAGTTAAATAGCTCCTTTTTATCCTTTGGCCTCTTATTTACTTTTGCCTGTTCCTTTAAATGGTATCGCACCTTCTGATATGGAACAAGCACTATAGGATTATTTACAGTATAGCTAGCGTCTGCTAAGTAATAGCGACCTAGAGGTGTATAAAAGCTACTATCCTTTATAAAAGCGAACACGCGACCATTGTATGCAGAGCCTTCCTATCCTGGTACAATTAACACGAAGTTTATATTAAAATCACATGCCGCAAATATATTCTGCGAGATTTAGCCTTTCCTATTATACCATGCTGGTTGCTGAGCTTTAGGAACTGATATTGGTATATATAAGCCGTTAAGCGCGCCAATATAATCTATAAAAAAGGGCCACATCTTATTATCGGATTGTACCCGTTTGGGAGTTTAATTGGGCGGCAGCTTAACAATATCCTTATACAGCTTATATAGAGCGTTAAGAACCTTATAGAAGGCGCTAATAGAGGTTAGTTATAGCGTCTTATTACCCACTAAATATCACCTACTAACAGGCTTACTGTAGACATTGAGTGCTGAAACTCCTACGCTATGAACCTTCCAGTTAACCCACCCCTATATCTAGCCATAAACATTATCAGCTTCTGCTCCGCTGATATACCTTCCTACGCATGTAATTCGTAGCCATTAACGAGCCGATTAAGGAGCAATTTGAATATTTGTTGATTAAGGCGTGTTAATGTTTTAAGCGCCTACGGAGGACCGTATAATAGCTCTATCGTTCTTGCCTTACTATAAAGAGAATTAACAAGTTGCTAGCGCCTACTATTTAATGCTAGAAGGTTCTTCACACATTTGATAAGTATATAAAGCAGTAATATTATTGCTAGAACGCCTGTCGATACTATAGCTAATATATAAGGCTTTATAGTTGACGTCGAATTAGATCACGTGATGGGGAGAATAGATTAAAAATATTATAAAGGATGGCAAAATTAATTAACTAGGTCGTTAGCGTCCTACCAGGACCCCCCCTTTAAAACGGCAGGTCCAGGTGGAATTCGCCTAGGTAGATAGCCTAGGTAGCTTGAATTGCTGATTAAACATGCTGCTATACTACATTCGGGAGGGCAATCGCGGCTGGCGCGAACGCCTCTACCTGGCCAGATGGAACCTCCTTTTTAGCTGCTAAGACGTCTAATCTGCCTAAAATCCACCTAGGATGTTGAACAGACCGTATCCACCAGGTGGATATTGATATTGGTGGCCCGTTCGCGGCCAGGTGGCTCCAGGTGGCCCCAGGTGGCTTTTTTAGAGGGCCTACCTGGTGGAGTTGACCTGGCCAAAAAAAGTTATCGAACATGGCCTAAATTAGTTAAATATTCGTTGCTTGGGGTTAGCTGCATATGACGGAAAAATCTTGGCCCGGGTCCGCTCCGAATTTTTCGAGCTTCAGTAAATTCACCCGCACTCTTCAAATTGTTATGAAGCTCTTTTCTTCAATTGTCGCACCAAGCAACCATTCTACCTAAGATGGCTCTTCAGGGGGTAGGACAAGAGGTGGACTACACCATCAAGCCTGCGGCTTCGGCCCCTGCTCCTGACACGAGCGACTGGCCTCTTCTATTGAAGAACTACAGCAACTGTAGGCAATCCCCCCTCCTTCTGCTGCTTCTGCGGTAGTGGACAGGCTGACAGGCTATTCAGTGCTTGTTCGAACTGCTCACTACACGCCCATTCCTATGGGATGTGCTCCACATAAACGCGACTTGAAGTCCTACATCAGCTCTGGCGTGATCAATCTCGACAAGCCATCTAACCCTTCTAGCCACGAAGTCGTCGCCTGGGTAAAGAGAATTCTAAGGTAATAATTTGGCTTGGAATGTCACGTAGGAATATGAGGACTAATGCTCGCATCAGAGTTGAGAAGACCGGCCACAGCGGAACACTCGATCCTAAGGTCACAGGATGTCTGATCGTCTGCATTGATCGCGCAACGCGCCTCGTTAAGTCCCAGCAAGGCGCAGGGAAGGAGTACGTCTGCGTTATCCGCCTACACGATACTCTTCCCGGTGGTGAAGCACAGTTCGCCCGTGCTCTCGAAACTCTCACTGGCGCTCTTTTCCAACGACCTCCTCTCATCTCAGCCGTGAAGAGACAGCTGCGAATTCGAACTATTCACGAAAGCAAGCTTTACGAATTCGATAATGACCGTCACTTAGGTGTTTTTTGGGTAAGCTGTGAAGCTGGAACGTACATTCGAACACTCTGTGTTCATCTTGGCTTGTTGTTGGGCGTTGGAGCACACATGCAAGAGCTGAGGAGAGTTCGTAGTGGTGCTATGGATGAAGAGAAGGGTATGGTCACATTACATGATGTTCTCGACGCGCAATATTTGCAAGACAACAACCGAGACGAATCGTATCTGCGGAGGGTGATCGTACCCTTGGAGAGTCTATTGACCACGTACAAGAGAATCGTTGTCAAGGATAGTTCAGTGAACGCCATTTGCTATGGTGCGAAGCTCATGATCCCTGGACTGCTGCGTTATGGTATGTTCTTGCGACGCTGATATGCTTGCTATAATTAACGTGTTGTCGCAGAGGCTGGTATTGAAGTTTACGAAGAGGTTGTCCTCATGACAACTAAAGGCGAAGCTATTGCTCTAGGTATTGCACAAATGTCTACGGTGGAAATGTCATCATGTGACCATGGTGTAGTTGCAAAGGTCAAGCGTTGCATCATGGAGAGGGATCTCTATCCGAAGAGGTGGGGCTTGGGCCCTGTTGCTTTAGAGAAGAAGAAGATGAAGGCTGACGGCAAGCTTGATGTGAGTAAATCAGCAACCCTGTATATGCGTCTTTACTGACCGAATTAGAAATACGGAAGGCCGAACGAAGCCACCCCAGCGAAGTGGAATCAAGACTATAAGGACTATAATGCCCCGCTTGATACTGGATCTCAGACTCTCGCTGAAGCTACCGATAAAATGGACGTTCTTACTGTACCATCCATTAAGCCCACCGACGGTCCAACGAGCAAGGTCGCCGCGACTGCTGGAGCCGAAAATGGTGATAGCAAGAAGAGAAAGCGCCACGATGGCGAGACGGCAGAGGAAAAGGCAGAGCGAAAGCGCAAGAAGAAAGAAAAGAAGGAAAAAAAGGAAAAGCGAGAGTCTAAAAAACTGCAAAATGACGACAGCGACAGCGAGTGAAGGCTATCTTAACGCGCGAAAATCCAGCGAACGCTCTTGTAGGGCCTGTCAGTTGCACAAAGAATTGTTTTCACGAGTGGAATACCAGATGTGTGCCTGCGGATGGCATGTCTGCAGTGGCATTAGGAATGTGTCATTATTATCCTAAATGTTGCTCTGTCGTTGTACCATAGTACAGGCCGAGCTAGGCAGGCGTTTCTGGACAAGCATGGAGCCCGGAGTGCATTTCTCGGATATTAAATAAAAGAATTCCGAAGGTCAATTGAGGTTGTATTGTGATGGCAAAAGGGCGTGTGGACTTTCAAAAAGGCATTCTGTGCTTCCAGCGTGTTGTCAAATACATGGCCAATACAGGAATAGACACACATATGCATATTCTTGTGAAGTGGTTCTGATAGTTCTGATAGTTCTAATTGTTGTTGCAGCTGTCTTTCTCAAAGGCGTCGAATGGGAGCTTCTGGAAGGTTCGACTGCTGTGACGTCGCAGGATAGGTGCCAAGAACAAGAACGCGGAGAGACAGACTCCCTCGCTCGACCTGACCGACATGAAAGTCCCGCATGTCGACCAACGTCTTCCTTTCACTTTCCACCGCCTAATCCCACCACCATCGTGCCACTGACTTTCCACATACACCACCATATTTTCTTCCTCTCCTACTAGCACGCTACAATTGTGCACGTTCCCACACCATCATGGTCAAAGAGACCAAGCTCTACGATCAACTGGGTAAGGCTCTCACCCCACTACCCTTCATGCCTCATATTACCTTTTTAAATGCACCTAGAACTGTACTAATATACCCTCTAGGTATCTCACCGTCGGCTAGTCAGGATGAAATTAAAAAAGCCTACCGGAAGGGGGCGCTGAAACACCATCCGGATAAGAATAAAGACAATCCGTCCGCCGCAGAGAAATTCAAAGGTAAGGCTAACACTCTATTTCTATCCATCTTTTCTTGATGAGATACGCCCCCTCTCCAATAGATTTTTTTTGGAATTCTAACTCTTCACTCCGTGCTCTACAGAAGTCTCACAAGCATACGAAATTCTCTCCGACCCGGAAAAGCGCAAAACCTACGACCAATTTGGTCTTGAATTTCTCCTCCGCGGTGGCGCTCCACCACCCGAAGACGCCGGCGGGCCTGGAGCCGGCACACCGTTTGAAGCTGGCGGATTCCCCTTCCCAGGTTCAAGCGGTATACCCGGTGGTGGCACAAGGACATTCCACTTTTCGACAGGCGGGGGCTTCAACTTCTCGAACCCGGAAAGTATATACTCAGAGTTCTTGCGGGGCGGAGGAGCGGGTATGGGGCTCGATGAAGATGACGGGTTCGGATTCGGCGGATTTGGAGGAGTGGGCGGCATGCCTGGTATGAGCGGCTCGTCGCGAACTCCACGGGGAGCAAAGCCTGGGCGGTTTGATTCGGGCGGTAGGCGGACGCCCGCTCCAGAGGTTACGGTAGTGGAGAAGCCTTTGCCTGTGTCGTTGGAGGAGCTTTTCTCGGGCACAACGAAAAAGATGAAAATCAAGCGCAAGACATACGATCAAGCTACAGGAAAGCAAAGCACGCAGGATCGGATCTTGGAGGTCCCGATTAAGAAGGGCTTGAAGGCTGGTAGTAAAATCAAGTTCTCAGACGTTGGGGACCAGGTCGAAGGCGGGACGCAAGATTTGCATTTTATCATCCAGGAGGTAAGATATTCTACTACTCCTCCACCTTATTTCAAATCTCTAATATATAGGAAGTTATGAAGTCTGATCTGCTAACATATGACAACAGAAGCCCCACCCATTGTTTACTCGTGCCGGGGATGACATTAAACATACTATCGACATTGACTTAAAGGAAGCCCTAACGGGGTGGAAACGCACCGTTCAAACTATCGACGGTAGACAGCTCGCAGTTGGCAGCGCCGGTCCCACAGGTCCGACATATGAAGATCGCTTCCCGGGTCTTGGTATGCCGAAGAGCAAAAAGCCCACCGAAAGAGGCGACTTCATTGTTGGCGTCAGGATTAAATTCCCGACAAGCCTGACGCAGGCCCAGAAGGATATTTTGAAAGACGTGCTGTAGTAGTCCGAAAGTCAGACAACAAATGGAAGATCGTGCTTTGTCGCGGCTGGCGTTGCATGGATCAAATCAGCGACAGCGTTGTCGATCGCTCGCCGGCGGCCTTAACATTTTTGGAAAATCTTTACTTGTTCAATGTTAATATGCAGTTTAGGGTAAACGAGGAAGCAAGTGGGGCGGCGTTGAACCTGGGAAAGGCGTTCTTCTTGCATTTGCATGGAAGAATGGATGTGATGGATGTCGGTTTCTTCATTCTGTGTTTCATATGTTGTTATGATGTGCATGAGAGTACGAGATTTATGGGAAGAATGAATTGATACAGATAATATAGACTGGAAGTTGTCTGTAATGTTCAATGATTTGGTGTTTGTTTTGCCGAAGTGAGTATGAATTTTTATCAGTACAATAACGGAAGTACTTGGATAGATCGTAGGGATATAAAGAGTGTAGAGGTGAGTTTTAAGAGGTTTGGATTGTAGATCCAAGTTAATCTAACCGAATTCATGGATAAAAGAGAGAAAACGGCATCAAATCATTATTCACTGTCGCTAACCTATTTCCTTCTGTAACCTGCCAATGGCCTATCTTCATTCAAGTCTTCCGGATTCTCCGATCTCTTTATACAAGTCGCAGGACTATTCCCATTCCTTCCAAACCTCCCAATACGGTACCAATACAACCCGCAGCTTCACCTATCCACTCCCAATGGAATTTCCAAAAGAGTAGGCCAAGAGAATTTAAACAACAAGAAGAAAAAGACGAAGTAAACCACCCGGATCCCGTCCTCTCTTCAGATTCGCTCGAGGTATCATCACCCAAACAATCTTCTCCCCGCCTCCAACTCTCCTTCATCGGACCCACCGCACCCAAAGGGGCACGCGTGTCTTCCGCAAGCTTGGCAGAATCTATATTCGGCCACCTGTGCCTTGGCTAACGGCTTCACAGCCAACAGACCAGAATCTACTTTTCTTCCACCAGTGTACGAAAGCATCGTCCCAGTTGGGTTGATAAGGCTAACTCCGCACGTCTCGATACCACCTGCGCAGGGCATGGCCGTAACAACATAGCGTGGGCTGTAATTTTGGGGTTTCTGTGCGAGATTTTGGAATGTCTGCTTTTAAGGATTGAATGTAGCATGGCTGTGCGCGGGCTAATGGGGCTTAAGGAGTCGCCGCTCTCCGGTAAGGCGAAGGGATTACTCACGTCGAAGGTCTTGGAATGTGTCGCATCGGGCGAAGCCGCACATGTCGGAACCATCTATGCTCATGGGACCGCTTGGACCATAGCGGTCGGAGGGTGCATTTTGGTATAGTTTTCTTGTTGAGTGAGTCGGGCGAACTGGACTTGGGTATTCAAGCCAATTCTGGTTTGGAGAGCTGGGGAAGGCCTGAGTAAAAGGCTTAGGTCTGCTTGGTGAGGTCATGGTACAGATGCCCTATGGACCTGACCTGGAAGTTCCCGGACTGTTGTCGAGAGGACCCATCCATGAGATGCGACGACTCGAAGGCGAGGGCTTTGCTACTGCGAATTTTGGTGAAGATAGAAGCCTACCTCTGGAATCACCATCGCATCGGGACTGGATGGGTCCTTCTCCAGTGAGCCTTCGCAATGCCGCGGCAGTTGCTTGGGCCACCCTCTCCAGCGTGCAAACCTAGCGTCGTCAACAATCCACAGGCCGCTGCACTGCTGCCAAGGAAAGCTGCGTAGAAAGTGGTCTTCTGGGTAAACATCATGGCCCAGAGTACGAGAGCGGAAAAATACATAGAGGAAGTGATAATCTGGGAATTGTCGGATGACCTGTATTCACCCAGAAGGAGTTTAGCAAAGCTAGTGCAAAAAAGGTATTTTCCATCCCATTAAGCTCGTGAGCTTGTGCTGTATTAGATGAACTTATAGATATCTATATTTGGGGCAGAAGGGTAATAGACGCAAGTGTGGTGCAGAGGCAAGAGTCTCATACATCCCAGGCCGGAAAAAGTGGCGGATGTGCTGTGAGCCTAAGCGGTGCATTAGCTCTTAGTCATTCATTTCGCAGGTAAGATCTTTAGAAACTAAATCTGCCTTGAATCATATGAGGTATGGTATAATTGTACCCAGGGCTATTAATGACTGTGAAACGTGTATTTGGAAGTCTTGCTGGGGCCACGAGAGATGTTTAGGACTCCAAAGGGAGACAAGGTAGTAGCAGGTAGGCAGACAAGCAGTTAGGTATGCCGAGAAGGAAAGAAACCACTCACATGAGTACCTCAAAAGCCGCATGCCTCCTCAGCTGCCTGGCGGTCCTGCGATAAGCTTGCATCACCTCCGGCCTCGAATTTTTGATATTTTTTCTTCCACGCAGCCTATGCATGCTTGGACTTGTGTGGAACATTGGGTCGAAGCAAATTAAGTTGCAAGTGCCATCTTTTCGGCGCTCAAAGCCGACAATGCTAAGCGAATGGCCTGGTTGCTGCATATAAATGGGTGGCAAGAGAGTTTTGTAGACATTCGAGCCATCCTCAATTGCAGCTTGCTGGAAATATTTCTCTACGCCGAGGAAGAGCTGCTCGTGGGCCTGGAGCTGGCCATCAGGCGAATCGTTAAAAACGTCCACGGCGCAATCAATTTGAGCATTGAGGAACAGTGCTTGAGCCTTGACAGTTCATTAGTTCCGTGAACCTCGCGCAGGTGAAGATCAGAGGTCATGACATACCTCTGGAGTCCCAATATATTTCCTGGTATCTCTGATCCCGCCTGTTTGCTGTCGTCCGATCTCATTAATGCCTTTATCCCAAGCGGTCTCGATCAGGTCTTGGAGCTTAAGGATGCCCGGTGTGCGCCCCGGAAACTCGTCATGGCCTTGAGCCCTGGCGCCTTGAATGTAAGATATCAACATCTGAATGTTTCTGTATCCACAAAAGCCACCTTCTCTGGGTGTCTTGCCGATATGTAGGGTGCTGGGATGACAATAGTAAGCCTCCTTGACGGACATGTCTAAGGCTGATAGCTGGGCTAGGACAGGGATCACGCCCGGAGTTTCGTTCTGAACGTTCTCTTCTTTAATAAGACGACCATCACGGCCAATGCGGTTCACCCTGGTTATTCTGGGACCCTCCTCGAGTTGCCTATGTAACCATTTGGGCATCTTGTCTTCCCAGGCATGAGGGCCCAGTTCGGCCCTCTAGAGAAATGTTAGCTACATCAGCTTTGTATGATAATAAGGCAAACATACCCCTAAGCGGATGCTGCTCGCAGGCTGCTTGGTGATGTTCGCGGCGAATTTGGCAGAGAATGGAATGAAGCTGAGAATACTGCGGCTGAGTATCGATTTTTCGCTGGCACTTGAGCTTCCTCGTTTCCTTTTGATTTTCTTGCGACGGGTATGGCGAAGAGCATCGGGCACGTCTGAAGTGAAATTCTCCTGTAGGAATGAAGGCGTAGATTCTTCAGTTAAAGTCTGCATCTTTAGGTGGCCGGTGTCGGCTTCGTCATCGACAGCTAAGCTCTCAGCAGCATGGAAGTTGAGGTGGTCGCCAAGGTCAGCAAGGAGCACATCTTCACCACAGTCTGGCCGAGGACAGAGAACGTAGTTGTCATCGTCTTCATCGGAAGTGACATCCCCAGGTTTGGAACGTTCAGAAGACCCGAAGACAGTCGATAGAGAAGGAGCTTCTGGATCATCTATAATTCTGAATGGCGAGTCTGGAGTATGTTCTTGCTCAAAGTGGAGCTCGAGAACGTATGTGTCTGTTGGAGGAACAGCAAAAGGACACATAGGACAGGTGAGAAGGGTAGATTTAGAAGCCATATTTCTGGTCACCGGGCAAGTAGTGGAAGCAATAGAAGTGGCAGAAATAGAGGCTTGGTGTGGAGAAGAAAAGAGAAATTGCGAGTTCGCTGTTTCGTAGCTAGAGAATGTGACTGGGGTTGCGGTGGCTTAGCTTAGCCCAAGTTGGGCGATGGACAGGAGCTGACTGGTTCTTCACTTCCTAGATGATGACGCATTATGAGAGGTCTCGTTCAGACGGTTACGAATAGACACAAATGTGCAGGCGCCATATTTGGATATTAGCTTGTGATAAGACTGCCGGGTGAAGGTGAGGGGGAAGGGCTGTGGTGGCTGGCCTTGCTTGGCACAACCAAGAACGCCTGCAGCAAGCTCCGGCTGCGATGCAGCCGTGTTTCCAACTGGGTAATCACCCAGGCAGTTATCTTACACGCCCGATGCTGCTGCAAACAACAGTGGGTTGGCTTGGATTATTCACTATCCTGCTGCGTTTGCTAATCCCACCGGCCTGCAAGTGTTCTGCCGTCCACGCCTTATTTGCAACCACCAGCAAACCTCAGAATACCACCGCATGCCCCGACAGAAAACGTGCGTTGCAAATAGGGAAAAACGATGTGATGATATTAAGAGCTCTTGCCAATAAGTCTCGATGATATTAACACCGCCTTGATGTCGTGCACATTTTAGCAAATAAACCGGACGTGTCGCCCAAAATTATTTACAGGACACGGGCGTTTGTCCCTCTAGAGAGCCCACAACAAGTGCGTTCATCACATATCACCACCGCCAAAAATGCATCCCAGAAGCATAAGATACAAACAGAAAACACAAGGACATGCCACCAGGCTTGGTCCTGTAGAGAAAGGAAACAACCCAAAATTCCATTACGCAAAGATTATACCCAACTTCGCGCCCGTCAGCCTCATAATCTAATAGCGGAGAACAGTTTCTGAGCAGCCTTATACACCTTCAACATCACTGATTGCGAGACCTTGTACTTCTGCTCCGTTCCCATTGGGTTGCTCGAACTCCATCTTTTCTTGCTGGGCTATTGCCTGAGCGGAGACGATTTCGGCAAGTCGTTTTAGACGGGGAGTTTGTAGCCCTATTCCATGAATAATTAGCACATCTTCCGGCAATATCAACGATTATGGAGAATCACTCACATGAAGGTGTATAAGTTTCTAATGCAGTGATTACACGCGGCTCCGCAATCTCGTACGGACCAGAGTCCTCCATGTCAACCGCTGTGAGAAGCAGTACATCACTCTTTTCCGTAACTCGTGAAGCAACGGCTTTCATTATTTCGCCATTGATGGGTTGTTCGTAGTCAGCGACGAGATACTGATTCAGGAGTTTCTGAATTTGATTAGGCGAGAGCATCCAGCAGATGTCCTGGATAATCTCGATGTCGTTCAACGTGGCCTTCTTGAGTTGGAGAAGCTTTGTGGCTTGCTAGAAAGCGTGTTAGCGAATTGATATGGAAATAAGAATGTGACTTACCATTAAATGCTCCAACTGCAGAGTACCCTCGGGCATGTCATGGCTCTTACACCACTCCTCAATCCGGGTGATGTTATAATTAATTTGTAAGCCACGCTTCCACGAGAGGAAATTTCTCCGCATCAGCAGGTCATTGAAGGCCGTCACACCAACCAACCTCAAAAGTTCTGTGACTGTCTGCGTAATGATAGAGTCTTCAAGATAGTATGCCTTCATCGCTCTGTAGACATTGTTGAGCAGACTGAGGAGGTTGTCCATGCTGAAAGCTGGCGTATTATTGCTCTGCAAAAGCTTGCCGAGGAACCTGTTGCTCTCGTTTGTAACAAAACCTGGAAGGGATTGCGATTCGATGATGGCGGGGACAATCATCTTCTGCAGTTTCTTCTTAAGCACCTTCATCCATGTGTGGTATATGTTAAACTCGAGGCTCTCCAGATCATGCTTGACAATTTCCAAAAGTCTGTCGTATTCGTAGTTGTCCGTCTTTTGCTGTTCGTACCAGTCCTCAGCAAGGAAAACGAACGAGAGCATTTCATGAACATTGGACAACCAAAAGGCTCCTGGGTTGATCGCCTCATCGCCGTCGTGCTGCATAACCTCCTGCTGGATGGATTGCATCACATTAGCCAAGAACCGCTCGGACTCTTTAACGAAACCGTTGTTCCACATCTCGGAAGTAACGAGATTGATAAGGTACGCTGGGAACAGCACTTCTTTGTCCGTTGGAGGCGGTGTCGTAGTAGGAGATGGTATCTTCAGGTTCCTAATGAGGCCTAGGGTGACCTCATCGTTCAGACTATCTTCTTCGGCAAGGATGTTCTCAAGCTCCAATTCAACATTGTCCAAATTAGGGTTGAAAGTAGAGCCAGATAGGTTTTGTCTATGTGCCGTCGAGCCGAGCGCCATCGAAACTGGTCTTGGGCTGTAGGTAGCACTGAATCTGTCCATATCGCCTCGTTCAGGGCCTGCGCTTCGTCTCTTGGGCTTCTTGGAAGAGACCAGATTAATAAGACTCGATCCAACCCCAGGTGCATGGCTTACTCCATTCGGTATCTCCCCGTTAAGGTTAAGAGGTCCAGTACGCTTAAGCAGCTCGAACTGGTCTTGCAAATCGACAAGCTGCTGCCGGAGAGACGTCTTCTCAGACTCGAATGTAGTACTGCGTCGCTTAGCGTGATCAAGTTCTTCTGTGGTCTTGCGTAATGACTCGCGCAGTTGCTTTTCTTCTTCTTGCAAACGTCGCATATTGGCGGTGCTTTCATCGTAATTGTTTTGCAGCTTCTTGAAATCTTCCTCCATTGCACTCAACCGAGCAGCAGTAATACCTGCTTGGTTGGCTTCGGCTTGAAGCTCCTTTGTACGGGTTTCCAGAGCATTGCTCCGATTCTTCCACGACCGTAACTGGCTCTCGTAGTTCTCCACTTGCCCTTGAAGTGCTTTATTCTCTCTCTTCATTGTACCCAGGGATTGTGTAAGCTCGACAACCTTATTCTCGAGCTTGTATGAGATCTGTTTGAGATCGCGAGCCTCCTCACGCAATGACTTGTACTCGCAGCGAGCAGTCTTCCCTCTCCAGAGACTCTGAATAATGACAACCTTGTGACGATACTGTCTCCATGATCTGAGCTGCTTCTGTGATCGCCAGTTCCGTTGTATCATCCTTGCCGCGTTGCCAAGTCTTGTATCCAAAATAAGTTTGCGGCATAAATAACCCTTCGCCGTTGCCTGGAATAGAACAATGCTATTGCGGACATGATGATACGCCTTCTTCTCTTTCTGTCCGCGCCAGACGCGTTGGATGGTGGTCGCTGCTTTGATCTGTCTTGCCTCTGCCGCATGGCCTCTGGCAATAAAGCCCCTGGCTAGGGACTGGAGAGAAATTATCGAAGCCCGTGCTTCCAGATATTTGCGGCGATAGTACTTGCACCGAAGGTTCTTCTGTATCATAATCGCGGCTCCATTAAGTCGAGCAGTACGCAGATTCTCGAGAAAAGCAAGCATGCCAGCGCGGAAGAAAATCTTGGTCAGACCAAGCTGGTACTTATCAGTACCGTCATTCTTACCAGTACCGAGCGCTCTCCTTAAAATCTGATTTGCCATTTCTCGAATCTCTGGAGTCCAGGAAGAAGACGGAACAAGCATGTAGTAGCGTAACGCGAACTCCTCGTATGTCCACCTAGTCGGATAACCTGCACAGCTTATTCTAACAGTTTCGAGGACACCGCAAGCGCGGAGTTGGCTGAGAACCATGGGGCCTTCGAATTTCCACGCTCCTTTGGCTTCGTTGGGTTTGATACAGCGAATATAGTGGACATCAGTTGAGTTAATCGTGCTCATTAGCTCGATCAAAGACGACTTGAAAATGCCACCAAGCGTAGGTTTCCTGTTTACGGCAATTCTTCGTCCAGCTGAAATTGCGGCACCCGGTTTGGACGTTGTCGCTGCTGATTCTTTTTCGCGAATTGCGGCTGCTACGTCCAGGACCTGGCCAAGGAACTTGTTTGATGATGCCCGCAGGACTTCCATTTGCTCATCAGGAACGGTATCTCTGTTCTTTTCTATAAATCCATCTGATTCGTAGGTAACGTCAACAGCGTAATGACAGACGGTGAAGGCGGATTTTCCAAACCGAGGTTTCTTGTAAAACTTCTGCTTGTCTCCAGCGAAATTGTGGTGGAGCTTGGTTACGAACTGCTCGTCGGAGCCCATTGGTAGACGCGATTCTTCGTCTAGCAAGGAGAGAACACCCAGTTTCCCCTCAATGAGATCAATACAAGGCTGATTATCAGAAAAGTCGATAAATGTCCAGTCAATCTGTTCTCTGAGATATTCTTCCTGCTCTAATTTGAAAACGTGCTGATTGAACTCTTGCTGTAACTTTTCGTTGGCGTAGTTGATGCAAAATTGTTCGAAAGAATTCTTTGCAAAATGCTCGAATCCGTAAATATCCAGCACACCAATAAAAGAGCTAGCATGGCTCAACACTTCTTCTGTTGCAAGACCTCGGTTGATTGAATCCACGAGCCAGTCGAACAAACTCGAGTAAATGAATTTGGCCACTGAATCTCGAACAACTATGGCCTGCTGTTGGGTGAGGTTCGACATGATCTTTTCTCCTCGTGTGGTCAATTGTTTTTTTACAGTCCATTTTGCAAAGTTAGCCGGGTTAATGCCGAGGAGTCGGCAGGCTGAAACGAGTGCAGGCTCTTCTGGTGAGAGAGATGAGTCTGTTCTTGAAGCAGTAATTTTAACGTTTCCAAGATGGAGAAGAGCTGCTAATATTCGGAAAATCTGAGACTGTATATCAGAAGCGACTCCAATAGTCGTCAAAGAATTTCGAGTTGCGTCAAATTCAGCTTTGTCGTCTACACCATCGATGACCGGGGCACTGCCCTGGTTAAGATAATCAAATTGCTCAACCGGTAGCAATCCAAGCTCTTCCCTTTCGGCATCCGTGGCACCTGCAACCAGCTGGTAGAAAATATGATAGTTCCTTTCTTTCAAGGGTTGAAACACTAATCTTGATCGTTCAAGGAGATATGTGCGAATCTTTGCCCCAATAATGTCCGTCTTTTTGTCGAACATAATCTCAATATATTTGCCAAATCTGGAGGAATTGTCGTTTCTCGTTGTTTTAGCGTTACCGAAGGCTTCCATTATAGGATTGGTAGCAAGAATCTGCTCCTCTGTCTCACTCATGGTGTCTGCCCTGCCCTTGGCGCGTTTTCCAGGATGATCCGGAGATTCTCGGGTCGCGAAATATCGCATAATGTATTTGGCGCTAACGGTCTTCCCGGCTCCAGATTCTCCAGACACGACTATAGTTTGATTTCGCTGATCTCGAAGCATGTCCCTTGTTTATTTTCAGTATGTTTCAGATAGTTGGGAGTTACGAGAGCTACGTACGCAAATGCTTCTTCTGCGATGGCAAACAAATGGGGCGCTTGTGAAGACCTCTGCTTGCCAGCATAGACTTGCACCATCCCGGGAACGTACAAGGAATCCACTCTTGCGAAAGGATTGGTTGCAATGAGCACTATACCACTGTAGGTGTATATCTCCTTCTGCGAATATCGCAGTCTGATTGCCTGCAAGACTGCCCATAATATGTCAGCGTCCGCAGTCCAACCCTGATAGCGTTATAACATACCAGCTGGCTCGTTTAAATGTGAAAGATTTGTAAGGTCATCGCTGGCTTCAAGCATGGCAGGATTCATGAGAGGAGGGAGGGAGGCGTCTGTGCCATCTTGAATAGCTTTTATGGTAGTCTCGACAGTTTTGGCCTAAATGAGAAGTCTCAAATTAGCTACCTCGGAAACCTTCAGAGAAGGAAGAATTTAGGATTCCTATTACCTCTCCATTCGCCAATCTGAAGATCAGCTTAACTTTTTCCCCTTGGACCAGCTTCTCTTCTACTTCTGAGGCCACCCAGCCTTCAGTGACATCTGGCTGCCACGCCCTCGTACCAACATCGTAAATGTGCGCCATATTGTCGACTAGACGCACAGAAAAGTCGTTATGGAGTTGCCTTCAAAAACGCCGGTGGGCTCCCCACAAGCAACAAGAGCAGAACGAGACCCAACGCCAACGCTATACGGGGACACGGAGAGGATATGAGGTAGAAGGCATCCGCAGAGACTCGGACTCGAGATCAATGGTGGTTATGGATGTTGGGGAAAAGTAAAGGGTCTTTTGATGATAATTTAAAGTTGGTATGGTGGAACGCGGACACCCGCTCGACTTTCATCAACTTTCCGCGACCGGGGTTGGGTCGCTAAGCTCACCGCCGTGACCGCCCCTGAGAGCTGGACCAACCCCTCGCAAGAACACCTAGGAGAGCACACACTAGAGCGTTGCACGACGAAACAGCTATGTCAAATGAGGATGGAGACAAGGTCTTTTGAAGAATTTTTCCCTAGCACGCTTTTACTGAGCGCGATGGGCTGCTTAGAAGGCATATGGCCATTCACACCTTAATACGCAAAAACCGTCTGAGTGCTAGAAACAAAACGCCAGCCATCTAGCTCGCCAGCCAGCCAGTCAGAAATCACTGCCAGCCACATCAACCATTTTGCGATCCGCCGCCCGTCGCATCTCCCATACCCAAGCATTGAGTAATATAAGTTGAAATTTTCCGAATGCATCCCCAAAACGCCATGTTGAATGCTGCATGGATGAATATGTTGAGAATATGCATCTTTTTCAAATAGAAAATTTCTAGTAGAGAACCCGTGTGCGGATACGTGCTTCAGCCACCGTTAGCGTTGGTTAGGACGGTGAAGACGGTTCGACTCACAGGAGAGGTCTTCCAGACTCTGCCAAAGGTCCTTGATCTCGTCTTCTTTAACATCGCTAATATCCGCCATCAGGTACGCCACCTAGGAAAAAAAAATGCGATTAGCCGAATGGCCCAACATGTTTCACGGTTACGGTGTGAAACTCACTTCTCCTCTACTGTCGGTCATCTGTTTGTCCACGTTGTGGTTGCCGAGTACCGCATTCACTAGGATTGTTAGCAGCAGACAGACAAGATGATAAAGGAACATACCTCTTCCAAGCACACCAGGAACATTCCTGTGAATGTAGATGACTCTGACATTGTTTGGTTCGTCCAGGGTTAATGAACGTAGATTGACTTCCGGCATGTTCACCGCACCAATAGTTGCACCCTCATTCACGTATCGCACCAACGCATTACTAACTTCAATACCGATCGCACTCTGTGCCTCCTCCGTGCTTCCGCCAATGTGAGGAGTGAGTATGATGTTCTTTAGCTTTCGGAGGTCTTCTGTCCACGAATTGAGATCGTTGCTGAAGTAAAAACCATTGCCGGCTGGCTCATTAGGATAGACGTCCAATGCTGCACCAGCAATCTTGCCACTCTTCATGGCATCGATGAGAGCCGGGATGTCCACAACGCTGCCACGGCTTGCATTGATAAGATAGCTCCCTTCCTTCATCTGGTCGAGCTGCTTTGCGCCAATCATGTGCTTTGTTTCTGGAGATTCTGGGACATGAAGGGTGACAAAGTCCGCACAGGCCAGAAGATCGTTGAGAGTCGCTACTTGCCGTGCAGTGCCTAAGGCCATGAGGTTTAAAACATCATAGTAAATGACTGACATGCCCATCGCCTCCGCTAGCACTGACAGCTGGCTCCCAATATGCCCATATCCAACTATGCCCAGTGTCTTTCCGCGGATCTCCCAGCAGCCTTTGCTCACCTTATTCCACGTCCCATTATGTAGCTCGTTTGAGCGGTCTCCCAGCTGCCGTGCGAGAGCGATTATTTCGCCAATCACTAGCTCAGCGACACTCCTAGAATTGCTGAAGGGTGAGTTGAAAACAGCAATTCCTTGTCGAGCTGCATATTGAAGTTCAACTTGATTTGTACCGATACAGAAGCATCCAATAACGATAAGGTTCTTAGCTTCTCGAAGAACCCGTTCCGTAAGTTTCGTTTTTGAGCGAATCCCGATCGCATGGACGTCTCTGTTACAGAGTCGGAATATTAGTCTAGCACATATCGTAGAAGCCCGTGAGAAAGAAAACAAGCAGGGAGTACCGAATCTTCTCAATGAGCTGATCCTCTGGCAGTGAGCTCTTTAAAAATTCAACCCGATAACCTTGCTCTTTCAATATATCCTGTCCTGTCTGATTGATATCCTCGAGCAGTAAGATCTTAATATCCTTAGTATCAAATGGCTTTAACGGCTTGGTCGAGCTGATTTTCGGTCCCCCGAAACTCGACGATGGCGAATGGAACGTGAAGGTTGGGGACGTCGATAAGCTCAGACTGTTTGACACGGTCCGTGAAAAGCCGTCCATGCGCGGCACAATGTCTTTAGCAGAGGCCATGGTGGGACCGTGCTCGTAGACGTAGTCGTATATAGGGAGGATCTCGCCTTGGGAGAATGAAAGGGATTTGTCGAATGGGAAGGATTTCTTGAAAATTGATTCGTATGAGATTTCTGGGTTGGGGACAACAGGATAGTTGTGTGATTCAAACAAGAAAAATTGATTGAATTCGTCCATGATGCAATCGGCGCTTGAGCGAGATCCGACCTGTGGCGCACAACATCAACTTTCACAGCGCCCCAGCCACAGTTTGCATCCAAGATTCTTCTTGGACAGGAGATCCAGGATATCGTTTAAATAATATACAAGGAATCTAATTGTCACGGAGGTTTTGAGTTCTCTTATATGTAAACCTGGACGGACATTGACAGTCCGAATGCCTACCACGACAACTTTTGGGCTAACTATGGATTAATCTAGAAGTTCCACACTACGAACTGTGAAGAGATTGGCACAAGCATCGAAATATCCATGTCCCCTAAGCCTCGTCCCCTCGTAAAGGGCCCAATTGTCTCGGAACACTATGCTCGGATTCGGAAGCTTTTCTACAACGCCTAGCACATATAGCCATGTCCTCAGAACCCCCGAAATAGTAAATGCCAAATCTTGCCAGTTTTTTAGAAGAAGTTTCCGTTATAAGCACCCTACTCTTATCACCAGCTCTTCTCCTATGAATATATAATCCAGCATTGTTCTTAACATCACTATGGCCACAAAATCTTGACCGGGTTGGATATACCTGAAGTCAATGATTGATTGATCGCAAATCCTTGTCTAGTAACAACCGTTGACTTTTGCACTCACATTCGCACCAGAAGACAGTTCTTCCCAGCCCTCCTAACATTAGTGAAAGCATAATCATTGACTGCAAGAACACAACAACCCCATTCGCGCTGCGCTACCCTGGATGAAACAAAACTGTGCCTGTCTTGGCTAAGAAAAAAAAATCTAGCCAGAATGCTCGTAGAAAGAGGAAACATAGAACCATGTGTGTGGAACCAGCCCGAGACAACAAACTCAGGGAGTAGGTCAGAGAATTACTATGCCGTACTGTGGACAACAAATGTAGGAGATGAAGAGTGAGGATAGAACCAAAGGGAGAGTGAGAGGAGCGAGGTACATCTGATGCGAATATGACCATCAAATGAACGATGCTATTTTTGCATCAGAGTAATGTACCCAAATATCCTCTACCTCATCAATTTCAGAACTAGTGAAGTGTGATTCGCTCAGCTCTGCTTGCACTCGGCAGCCTCCTGCTTAGGTTTTGTACCATCATCCTTCGGGTGTATTAGCTTTACAATGCTTCCATATGGGGGCCCGAAAATCGTACCCCTTCGTCGGACTCATCGTCCTCATCCCTGTCATCACTCAAATCGTCTTCTTCCTCGTCGTCTTCATCCTCAAATTCGCCTTCATCGAAGTCTTCGAGGCTCTCGAACTGCAGAGCCTCACCCGTGAACCAGTCAATGGCTCGTGGAATGAGCTTCTCTTTGATGTCTTCGCCAAGCTGATAGTCTAGTTCTAAGCGCTCCTCGATATCCGACGTTGCATCATCATCGTCGGTAGGAGGCTTGGGGGGGGCAAAGAAGTTAAAGAAAGAATCTGTTGGGACAGTTTTCTTCACAACGCGAGTTTGCTTAGTATCTGCAGTGGAACTGTTAGCAGACAATTAATAATGAACACTTTTTGTACACACTCTTGTTGCGCTGTTTCTTGCTCTCGATCCTCACGGTGAGATCTTTGCCAGACTTCCACTCAATCTTGTCGCCCTCCGCGTGATCATAGATGAAGTCACCTCCATATCCATTCTCCTCCTGGTAGAAGTATGTCTTGGTGACGGTCTTATTTGTGAAGTATTCGTTCTCTGCAAACTCGAAGATAAGTCTGAAACCAGGCCGATCGAGATATTCCATGCGGATGTCAGTGAGGTACTTTAGCGCGCCTTCATCTCTATCAGTGATCATCTCAGCTAGAGAGATCTGGTTCTTCATCGCAGAGAGCCAGAACTCTGGAATGCCTTTGACGTTCTCTCCAGCATCCTCATTCTTCTCCTCAGCTGGAGCACCCTCCTCATCGTCCTCGTCTTGCTGTTCACCAATCTTTACCTCCTCTTCAGTAGGCTCGGTACCGCCATTGACGATCTTCGCCCGCTTCTCGTATAAAGGCGTGAATTTAGCGAAGTACTTCTTCTCCAGTTGTAGGACCTCTTCTTGGAAGTCGGCTTCGAGCTTCGAGTGCTCTTTTTGGATGCCCTTAAGGCCAGCAACGCGACGGCGAACAGAGGCGGGCAGTGACTCAATATAACCTGACGATCGGCCAACCAAAGAGCCAAGCTTAGCTTGCATCATGGATACAAGCGCTGGGTTTTGTGCAAAGAGAGAGGCGGCCGCAACACGATCAAGGGCAGCCGCAGCACGATCAAGATCCTCTGGATAAAATTCGAATTAGCGGTCAACCTCGAGGCCTCATGGTGGGGTTACGGTAACTAGTGTTCTTTCTCACCTTCTTTGATACTCGCGACGCCAGGCTGCTGTGCACGAGACGATATTGGAGCGGCATTTGCAGGAGTGTTCTGTGGTGTTCTAGTAGATAATTCTATGTTAGCTGAGTCCATGATGGCGTTTGGTGTCTTCAGCGGCCGAAAGACAGGTTTGACAAGGCGTTCAGTAGACGTACGGAGCGGTCATAGAGTCGAGCTTCTTATTTCGGATGGGTTCCGACATGGCGATCTAGGCTTGGAAATTTTTGATGGGAAGACGGGGGTACGGGTTGAAAGAATGGTGGGATGTTGGTGAGAAAACGGTTGATCCCCAGCGTTCGAGGATTGCAAAGAATTGTTTGCGAGTCGCGCTAACTAAGTAATCGCCCCTCTATGTAACTCGCTTGGGCTAAGTCCTTTGCCCCTCTGAAAAAGTGGCTCCCGAGAGGCGCAAACCTCGGGGTGAATTAATTGCGGTGGAGTGCTGGGGGCCGTTCGGGAGCGACGACAACGAAAACAGCGCGCGAAGAAGCTAAGTAGGGGCTCTTCTTACCGCCGTTTCACTGCTGCTGCTGCTGCTGCTCGCTGGCGACAGCGGCTTAAATATGGCCGGCGGGTGTGCGTGGTGGCACGTGGGCTTGCCCGCGGAAAGGTCCACGACGAAACAAGTGTCACTGCAGAGGCGCACAGCATGACAGCCCAAGGGTAATATTTGCCATTTCAAGAGTCAATTGCTGCCAGCCCTCTATCGTGGTATCAAACGCCAAATGCCTCTAACAGACTCATGGTCTATGAAGTACACCTTCCAGAAATATCCAATGCCTGCCCTCACGCTCCAAAAATAGAATATATTAAACAAAGCAGAGAATCAACCGAAGTAATTACTCAATGGATATGCTTCAGCCGATTGGTCGCGACCGCCGCCACCACCGCCGAGAGCGCGCCGATGAATAGACAAACTGCGATCCCGTTCGGCCCGTCCGTTGAGTGGTGCTCGTCTGGATGAGCTTCCTTCGCCAGCTCCGGGCTTTTGCCTGGTTCCAATATGGAGAAGACTATCCACGAAATGAACGTGCCAACGAATTGCGGCAAGGTCGTGTAGAGATTCAGAATCCCCAGGTATATCCCCGAGCCCTCTCCGGTCGAAGCGTGAGAGTCATCGAGAGCGTGGTTCAGTCGGAGCACTCCAGGATCAGCATCGAGCTCAATTGAGTCACGAGTAAGATGATTATATGAATGGCTGCTGGCTCCAGCGGACCCTAGCTTATTGATCTCGACGCCCATGAAAGTAAATGGGGCCCAACATGTTATAGCCCACGAGCTGTTGGAAGGTCAGATCTCTCTAACACCACGCAAAAGGAGTACTCACATTCCACATATCGCAACAAGAACAGTCGCACCATGCAGCGAAGTAACAAATGGTGCAAGTATCATGGATCCAGCAAAGATGCAATGTGAAATCGTCCACGCTGTAAGCAGAGTCGGCCTATACTTCTCGGCCTCAATCACTATTGGAGCAATAATAGCAGGTGGCCGTGGAGTAAAATCGGGCTTCTCATCTTCCGGAGGCTTGACGAGCCATGGTAGCATAACAGAGCCTGCAAATGTGATCGTGGAAAAGGCAATTAGGGACATGCTGCCAATTCGACCAACCTGGCCCAGGGTATCTTCGGCTTCTCTTGCGGCGGCAGGAGCATCGTATCGCAGGTATATTTCTCCCACCCACGTTGTACTGTAAAACAAAAAAGGGAACCATCCTTTGAAGGTGAGTTAATTTTGTATGCGCGATATCGACCGGTTGACGTTACCTATCCAAGCCCAGAATTGTACGAAGCAGATTGCTGCTATTCGTTTTGGGAGGTTTACTGCTGTCCTCAAAATCTGTGTAACTGTTTCGATCGCGCCAAGTTGACCTGGAGAGTCTTTCCTGTAAATTAAACTATCAGCTCTGATCGCGCCTGGTTTGAATCCCCCAGCTTACCCATCGGATATCAACACCCTCTCGTTAACCGCCCAACAAGTAACACCAACCGTAACACAAAGCGTCAACGCCGCGATGGCGGTTAATTGCTTAAATTGAGTATCTCCAAGTGCAGGTCCAAAGACCTTTCCAAGGTCAAGAGCACCGGCACCATAGCCAATCAAATGCCCAATTGCAACCATTCTGCCAGCTTCATAGAATTAAGAAACTGTCTCTCAATTAAATGTATGATTAAAGACGTACCCCAAGACGACCCTAATTGTTGTTTAGGAATGGGCAGAGTATCAACGATTAGACTTCGACAGGACGCTTGCACTATTTTACGTTAGCGGGAGCAGAACCACCCGAAGGCATTGTAGCCTCACCGGCATTGATAGCAAAATCAACAGCGTATATGCTCAGTACCGCAATTGAGATTGCGGCCGACCTTTTCTGCAAGCTATGAGCACCATGTCCATATTCCGAACCCACGAGTGGGATACTGCACCGTCTCCTTATCCGTCACAAAAATCCCTACAATCTCTGATGTCCAGCCTAGCACCAGCAAGCATGCACTGACAACGATTGTTCCCCCGGCCATGAAGGGCCTCCTCCGCCCCCATTTGGACTTGGACCTATCTGCGATGACTCCAACTATTGGTTGCATGACAAGACCAGATAAGGGGCCAGCGATCCACACGAGAGATATCTTGCTCTTAGTGAGGCCAAGTTGAAGGAGGTATGGTGTGCAGTAGGTCATCTCAATTCCCCAAGTAAATCTAGCAGAACCCAAAAGTGTCAGCGCAAGGCCAATGGAGTAGTATAGGAAGTGGTGTTACTGGAGGCCTATTAATGACGCTGTCAAGAGTGACATGCGCATCGACTCTGTCGAGCCCTTGATTGATGGTGTACCTGCCCATGATGAAATGGAAGGCATAGTTTCCTTAGATGCAGTCCCCGGATAGCTCGCGTGAGCAGTTGGTCCTCTTCAGTTCAAAGCTTAATACTTTAGCACATGAGAATTAATTACTGGAAAGGGGTGCCGCATGTGGGCGTGGGACGCAAGGAGGAAATGAGAATGCGTAATTGCAAGAATAATATATTTAATCAAGGGGATCTCTATGTACTGTGGTCTAACGGATCGAATTGTATCTTGAGCTCTGCGGTAATTACGAAGACTAAGCCGGCGCTTGGCATGCGATACGAATTCCCATTTTTAGCTGCGGCGGTGCGGCGCTAGGCCCCTTTGAAAACAGTCGCCCTGACATCGAACGTTAAGAGAACCCACGCCTCTTTCCACCACTACAAGCCTTATCCGCATCTAATCCAGACTTGGTAGTAATAAAGCCCTTCATGAAGCTTAGCCAGCGAAAGCTGCACTCCAATGTGATAATAATGAATATAATTGAAATAGATAAGTTTTCACATGACAGCCACTTCACATTCCTACACGTAGATTAAGTTGATTCTACCTATTCAGATATCATCGTTATTCGTTGTCAGACAAGAATTCAAAACAAGCCCCTCAAGAAATCTAAGATTCAATCTCTAAATTGTATTTACTAATACGTGCCTGCTGGCCTCGCCAACAAATGTAACACTCCTTTTAAAGTATGGACGTTGTTTTCACGGCCTAAATACAGTAACATACACTTCCCACAGGCTCAAAGAGTACAGCTTTGTGATTAACTTGCTAGAGGAGCAAAGGATTCTTTGTTATGACACATAAACTATCTGGCCCAAGAAATGATAGGCTTAACAATGCAGTTCTAACGAGAGTCTGTCAGCCTGTTTACTCTATTTATATTATGGGATGGAGTGCAATTGAGGCAGTTGACGATATATTCAGGGTTATACTGCAAAATACCCTTGCACCAATTGACCGTAAATGCGACAATTCGCCGATGTTTTACGACTAAGACCGTAGTCTATTCCTATATGGAACTTCCGTTGTCAATATAGCAGTACATTTTCATTTGGGTTATTCTGGGAAGACTTGACTGTTATATGAGAATCTCTCTAACAAATATATCCAAAAACCAACTCACATAAAATCTCATTATACGTTTGGAGAGTGCATGATAAACAGACTCCGGGATACCTGGACTTTGATTACAGTTGGTCCGAGCCGATATTATGTGGGAAGGTACCGGTCAATCGCCGTCGGTGTTGAGAAGCAAAGACACGGGCTCCGACTTGGTTGGTTGGGCCAGAAAGGTATTGAGTATTTATTTCAATGATTGGAGTAATTTGGTATAGTTGCATCTTCCACCTCATCTAGAAGAACACCTCCGGGAGATTCTCTTAGTATAGTCTGGCTATATCCCGGCAATGCATATAGGTTACCATACGGTCTTACCATGGAGACCAGTCATTGTTCTATTTGGAAATCACCGCGTCATTTTTCTGGGATTTCTCTTTACGAGTAGGTATACTTGTGTTGAAGTAACACATTCTTCCTTTATGTGTGATGTGGAGGGAGTCTTATTGCAATGATATAATATGATATCGGAAACCAGTAATGGCAATAATCAGTTAGTTAGTTACGATTATGTTGTATTATATAGGAACATAACCAACCTAATCATAATCGCACCTGCTGATTATGTTACGTAGATATAACTATATAATCAACTGCGGAAATAGCGGAAATAAAAAGAGGGAGAGGTAGAGCTTTAGGGGGGAGCTCTGGGTAAGTTCTGGGGCAAGCGCGTTATCTACACGTGATAACTCACGTGTAGATAACATCACGTGGAGACCCGTGCCTAAAAGACGTAATCAATATAACTATATAACCAAATCAGAATCACTTTCTTTGATTATATAATAATCGGAATCATGGGGCTGATTATGGTTATATAGTTATTGCCATCACTGTCGGAAACGCTCTATAGAGATTTGAAGGGGCCGACTTTCCCCGCGAGTAACAGCAGAAACTTCGATTCTCAAACGCTAAGTACGACCTGGGTAAATTAGTTCCGCTAATATTAGTAGTAACCCAATTTTTAAATGCCTCCTTGACTAGATATTCTTGGATAGGCCTGCGCATTGAAGATAGCTGAAACTACCATCATGCGATGTCAGTTATGGCCCCCTTAAATTTGTGAAATCCTAAGGAGGCTCGAAATATAAACTCGATCTGATTTTCTCTGATAGTCTGTATCAGACGGCCTCATATCAGACACTCATATCCAAATCTCGTTTCTCCTTGCACAGCCTGCCAAGATTTATTTCCATAAATTCTGTCCAGCTTAATCCCATTGCACAATCTTAGACTTCACCGCCATGAGTCGGTACCTCTCCTAGAAAACCCCTAACTAGATATCCTGCATGAATGGCGGTGTGCTATAGCCGTGCTGGCAACACTGAAATGACGCCTCTTTCATTAACTGCATCCGATGTCAATAAATGCTAAGCAGTGGAGAATTGCCACGTGTTTAAAATCTCGCATGAGTTCAGTACTACTTTCGTCAGCATATTTCGGGACGGCGGAACTGGGATTGGCGTGCGGCACGTTCAGGGGCAGTTAGGAAGCGCATAGAACAGCTTTGACCGTTGATGACGTGCAAAAGAGATTTGACATTTATTGAGAGCATTCCTGCACCTGAAGCTTCTCGAGGAACGCAGGCAGTTAGGCAAAGATAGGGTACGCTCGGACGCAGTCAGACTGTAGGCAGAATTCAATGCTTCTCATTTTGCTAGCATATCTGCGCTTTCATGCTACCCTCAAGTTCATCACTTCGATCATTTTCTTCAACATACCCAGCCATTACTGCATGTCGCTCATACACGCTGGATGGAGGAATGTTTTGCCATTTATTTGTAAACACAACACCTTTTCGATGCCATTGGAACTAAGAGTGAAACCTAAAGAAAGCCCACAACACTAGCCATCCGTGCTCCTCTAAACACTCTCAAGTACCGTCTCCTTGAATTCCCTCTCGACCTATATCAGACGGTTAGACACGATCAACTATCCGCATGCATAGATCTTATAGCGTTAGGGAATCGATAACGTACCTTCTGACCTGACTCATCTGTAGAAGCCTCACCGTGCAGACCGAGCAGAGCGCCCAAGTCAAACTTAGGTGCCTTCAAGAGCTTGACCTTTCGTACGTGGACCTAGCACAGCCGTGAGCTTTGACCATACCAACCCGACGTCTGTTGCGGAACTATGGACATACGTTCTGAAGAGGATATATGCCTTGCGCCGCCTTCTCGATCTCGCGCCCGATGACCTCAGGGATAAGTTTCTGCGTAAGCTGAGCAAGAGTGCAGCTCGACGCCTCCCGCTGCATAATCTCCGTCATCTTCTTCCTAATGGTACGGATTTGCGAAGATGCTGCATAAGTTGTCTTCTTGATCTGGTTTGGCCGCCTCTTGGTGAAAGCGATGGCGAAGAGGCGGAGGAGGTAATCGTCGGTTGTCTTGACGACGACATTGGCTTCGATGAGGGTTTGCCACTTGCGAACCAGCGAGCGAAGCTTGTCAGAGGTAAAATCGAGGCCGTGGAAATTAGTCAGACAGTTCTTGCCCTGCACTTCATCGACCCGTAGTTTCACCTTGCGGAATGCGTGGTCCTCGTCCTTCTGGAGATCCGCCAACGAGACTTCGAATATCCGGCCCTTGAGGGCGTCATTTGCGTTCTTAAGACCGGTGGTTCTGTTTACAAGCGTCTTGCCAACACTGAGGAGTAGAATGTCAGCATCTGTTGAATTGGATGTGGAGTCGATGGGTAACCATACTCTCTAACTTGGAATGTGCTGGGAGCCTTGACCGAAAACCAATCCTTTTTAGCGAAAGGATCCGTCCTCTTTTTGAGGCCCTTTTTTCCTTTTGAAAGGCGTTTATTCTTGCCGACAGCCATGATTGCGACGTTAGTGGTAATGCGTCGCTGGCGGGGGAGGGCTGTTAAGTTGTCGCGTCGTCGTCGAGTTGAAGGTTTTCAGATTTCGATAAAGTGCGGACTCGCTAATTGATTGCCAAGCCGAATCAGCTTTACCACGTGATTCCAACCAGAATTTCCGCTCGACCCAAGGTGCGGATTTCCACGAATAGACATCATACCGTCTGAGAATATTTAGGGAAGCTATCATCGTACGCTGCGGCTATATTTGCAAGGCAATGGATGGCTTCACTCACCTCGGCAGGGTTCTAATTGGACATTTCGACGACTTGCTTCACAAGACTTTCGCAATCGTTCATGGGCTAAGGTGACTAATATTGAGGTTTTTATAAGGTCTTCTAGCATGGATTTTATGAATTTGAGTCCCTGAGGCAAGCTAGGCAACATCACTCTACTTATTCTTTAAGTTACCGTCAGACACGGTTTGGAATATATTAATTGATTCGTAGATACAGTATACTATCAACACCAAAGGTGGGTAGGTACACTGATATCCGTGCTCGCGAAACGCCTAGTAACTGAGATTCCAAGTCCTTGTTACTCCCATTCGTCCATTTCCCTGCTATGACTTCCCTGCTACGATTGGACCAAATGGTTGTAATAGCCTGCGCATGGAAGGTCCCAGCTAATCTGAAGCTCGATCCGCTGAAGGCACACAACTCTTCGCTGATGGCAACTCCAGAGTTTCCTTGTTAAGCCACGAACGGATACGCAGTGGCGATCGTCAGGATTATGATGTTCACCGAGCAACTTCCAGCTTAGCATAATCTTGCGATCACTCAATAGCCGCTGATCTCTTCGTGCAGTCGAACGATTCCCCTGCCGCTGCTGACTCCTCCCCAAAAACATGGCGTAGGCCCCCGATTACAAGCAATAACTGCTAAAATGGTTGGTGAAGCTGAACCCCTGTCGATGGAATTCTTTTTGGATCGGAGTCCACTGGATCCTTGGTTGCTTCGTCGAGTTCCGTCAAGTTTTAACGGCCGTACGTTCGTGCCGCTGATCATCACGGACTTCGTATGCCTCATGGCTTTGGCAGAACTTCTCAAAGTCTGGAAAGCTAATATATCCATCTGCTTAAAAGAATGGTTGACATTTAGCAAACTTCACACCGACAGTGAGATGATTGGAACGTACCTTGCTGTCTATGCGTAGACCAATGTCTTGACGGATCCTGGGTGAGCATGGCGTGTCTTCCTTCTCCGGGGGCACACAGTGGGGATTGATGGTCTCCGGGAGACTTCGGAGACGGCGAAGGCAGAGGGCTTGACATGGGGGTACCTTTTCGAGGTGTTGATGGGTGCGATGCAACCTTTGTGAGTAGAGATGTGGCCTTTGTGGGGCTTGCACCTCCACTTCCGCTGTCGCGCCTTGCAACTGAGGAAGTATGAGCACTCAGGCAGGGCGGTGATACAGTGGATGGTGTCAGAGGCGGACGTCGGCTGCCTGATTTCGCCATGGCAGGATGAGGTACTGGAAGTGAAATATAGAACTTGTTGGCCATTTCGTGATCAGTTGGATTGCCGTGGAAATGCAGTGTGCAGTGTTTGTTCAGGCGTATTTATGCGTGGTTGTGGGAACCGGGTGCTGATGGAAATAAGAACTGGTGATGGTAGACGGCAATCTTGTAGCGGGACGAGATATTCACCCCAGATATGCACAGCACCAGGATTCCATGCTCTTGCACTAAATGCGGCGTCCTCCAATGGCGATTCTGGTTGCGGCAAGGCTAGGCGTGAGCCGTTTAAAGGGGGAGCTTTGCTGTCAGGCGTTTATACGTGTGCGAGTTAGGTGTGTGGACTTGCTGCAGGCGTGAGGTGGACGGGGCTTACAGGGCGGGGGTGGGCTTCATCGTCTTGCTGTAACTAAGGCCAGACGGGGTTACAACCGGCTGCTTATATGTTCCCGATTGGCATCATGGCATTATCAGGAGTGCGGGTGCTGGTGCATTACTAGGGTCATCGAATGAACGGCCGTGAGTGTTGGGACATCCCGCAGTGTTAGCCACTGCCGCCATGGGCCGGCCGGATTGCCTTGAACCCGGGGATGCGCCTAAGGGTTCAGCGGCGCCAGAAGACGCGCGACTTTTTGGTACTTTGAGAGTTCCCGGCAGACCTGCCCAAGGGTCTCGAGGGATGCGCGCAGCACTCCCACTGTTCCGGCGATTGCAGCAAAAGAGCAGCAGTGCAGCAGTGCAGCTTGAGGGAAAGCTGCCGCCGCGACGTGGGAGATAAGAGCGATCAAGGTGAAAACTTGCGAAACAGGCTCGTGCGTGCTCCTCGTGGTGAGACGAGTTTTTTCACCCTTCGCTGCCGTGAGTCCTTTTCCTCTCCCGCTCCGAGGCCAGTGAGTGGGACAACTGAGCGGTGGACACGTACCCCACAGTTCACGTCAAGTACTCTGTCACCCTGCTCTTCGTACCGACCTGCCCACCCCCTTGCCCACCCCCTTGCCCCCCAAGCGATTAGCCAGGCTCAGCCAGGCTCACCCAAATCCGCCCTGGTCGTCGCGTGTTTGTGTTCATCAAATTTCAGGCTGGCGCGCAGCAGTGCGTCGAGTGCGTCCAGCCCTAGCACTAACATCCACTCACACCACCTCCATTACCAGCTCCACCAGCACGCTACAAGCCAAGCCTAGGTGCTGCCACTGCTGCTACTGCTGCCACTGCTGCCACTGCTGCTTCTCTGCTTACCCCCCTGCTAACACATGCGCTGTACGGGAGTATGTCATTGCCTTTTCCGACAATCCCCCACCACGCGGCCCGCATCTTGGAGCGCAGAAGGTTGATGCGACGGCAGCGAATCAAGGCTTCCAGAAAGCGTCAGACAAGACGACTGGCAGGTTTCGCCCGTCATGAGACATGGGCAAAGGTAGCCACGGTCTCAATGCGGGGAAAAAACGTCTTCCAAAGTTGCTTCTTCAACACTTCACGGATTACCACAGTTTGATATATTGGCGCACCCCGGCGGATGCTGCCGAAGCCATTTGCCTCCAATTATCTATCAACGTATGCAGCCTGCACCGCGGCCAAGATGGCAAACCTCTCACGACATGTTGGATTTCGAAAAAGAATCCCTCTGCCCAAATACCCAATTGCTTCAATTGCGCCAATTGCATCCCCTCCTCGCTCCCCAGCTTCCCGAGAATGGCGACGAATATTCTAGTGCTGCGATTGGAGTCAGAATTTAATGCTATCCGCCGAATGACGACATCTGCTTTGAGACATACATCAACATCATCCCAGCCGCGGCCTTTGACGTTCGACAGCTCCTCCATGGTCATTATCTTCCCTGTCGTGACTGTTGGGGGTTAATAAGCCATGGTCTAGAACGTAGATCTGCGAGGGAGATCACTTACAATAGCCAGCATGGATTTTCGCGTCGATCTCCACTCTACTATCTTCCGGTATCATCTCATCCGGAATTGGCACTCGCTCGTGAATCGGAATGCCTTGTTCAACGATGGCGTCGTGCTTCATGCTGGCGCGGGTCAGCTTGACAGGGATGGAACTGAGGGGAAGTGACAAAGCTTACTTGGACATACTCAACATACGATCAATTTTGGTGATTCCCAACCAATGCAGGATCTGAGTTTGTGGGGTGACCATTAGATCGGCAGGTACAAATTGTATACAAGCTCGGCTAAGTTTGAAACTTTGGAGTGATACTTACGTCTGGCATGAGAGCTTGGAACCGCATGTCCTTCACGCCGGCAATGTTCTCTGTTCTCTTGAAGTACTCCGACGCCCTATCGGTTCCACGCTTCCTTGCGTTGTACACGAGATACTTGGTGACCTCTCCTAAAGCACGCCCTTCCTTACGGAAATAGATGACCACACCACTGCCGCCTTTCTGCGCTTCTTTTACGGCTTCTTCAACACCAAAGATGAGATATGGCCGGCAAGTGCAGATGTCTGAACCAAATACGTCGCTTCCATTACACTCATCGTGGACGCGAAGTGCCAACCGAACATTAGGATCAGACATCTTCGCTGGGTCGCCAAAGCAGTAGACAGTGAGGCCACCAATTGGCGGGAGGAAAAGTTTGATATCTCCTCTTGTAATAAGCTCGGGATACGAGCCGCCTGTCTCCTCGAAGAGCGATCTGCGGAGTGTCCCTTCATCTAATTGGGCAACATCAGATACTCAACTTGCATATACGCTGGGTCCGGGCTTACCAATGCCAAACCTCTCTGCCACACCTGGGAGATACCACACAGGCTCAACAGCGAACTTAGTGACAGCAAGCTCTCCAGAATCATTCAAGCATATCTTGCCATCTGGAACTAATCGGCCTGCCTTTACGCTGTGCTCCAGCTCCGGTAGCTTCATGTGAGCTCGGGTAACGGCTATTGTTGGCCTGATCTCTACGTTTTCCTTTGTAATGATGTCTTTGAAGAGCCAGGGGGCAAGATGACCTAAAGGATCCATGGAGACGATTTTCTTCGGGTCACTCCACTGCGGAAATGGACCAATGTTGGCAGCAGGTTCCGTGTTGGTGAAGTCTGGCTTATGGTCGACGTTGAGATTCTTGCTGGCGACGGCGAGAGCGTGATATATGGCGTAAGATCCTCCGTGAGCGCCAATGGCTACAGCCCGTAAGCTTATTGCGAAATTTATAGATGCCATAAAACCTTACCGTTACGCCGCCGGATGGTATTCGAGTGTCTCGACACCACCACCGGCCCTCTGTGGTTGGGATCCTTGTGTCCCCAATTCATGATCAGTGGATCAACGCCAGCTTGACCCGGGTATGAAGTCAATATAATTTTCGAAGTCGTGCTGGGACGGCGAGATGGATGTTCAATATTTGCGGCCGTAGGGCCTTCATAGTGTTCACTAACGGATGCGACTGTTTGCGCAGGCTTGGTGTCTTTTGCATTTTTAGTGGCTGCCATAGGCACAGCACCGGTTGCAGAACTAGTAGATGCAGCATCATGGACTTGCTTGACTCCTGCTAACATGTTCACACGGCCGTTGATCTCGTCGACGGCAGAGGCAAGTTGCGCATTGTCCACCTGAAGCGCTTTTAATCCCGCAAGTATCTCGTTGAGGAGGGACTCATTTGAAGTTTCAGGCGAAGCCATTGTCTGCTTGCGACCTTAACACAGTCAAAGATAGAGAATCACTGTGGGACTAAAAAGGTGAATGCTTCAAGCCGTGGATTGGACTAGATTTCGCTCCTAACCGGACGCAAAGATGATGTTGGACTGAGCAAGCGATCTAAATTAGCGGGGAATGGAAAAGAGCACGACGAAGAGGAATGCGAGAAAAAGTGGTCAATGGCTTCTTTATAAACCGGGTTGGACGGGTCGATCTGCCGGGTGAGCTACTGATTGGCGTTGGCACTTCTCATTCCGTAATTGGCAGCTGAAGGCGGTGAGCATGCCCAGCGGGCTTGGCATAGAGCCTCTCTGCCAGCCCTAAACCTCACCACCACACTTCCGTGTCACTCTGATCGAGACCATCTCCAAATATCTACTGCCTCCGTGGGCATTTCATCCTTCCTTTCCTTGCGCCACAGCTTCATATTGACGCTCAGGCCTGGATCCCACCAGTACTCTACGCGCACTAGTCCGCAAAGAAGAGATTCTTCACTTCCGCTTTTCGATAATAGAAACAAAATGGTAAGCCATGTATGCAGGCCCTCTAGAATCATCATATAACTAACTGATGGCCAGGGTAAACGTAAGAAGTCATCGCGCAAGCCCACGGGGCCCAAGAAAGCAAGCCTCTTACACTCCTCGACTAGTCGATACACAGGACTGACAAACCCACAGAAGGAGAAGCTTCCCTCGAATTTTCAGTGTCTCTTTTGCAATCATGAGAACTCGGTTTCAATTACGCTAGAGAAGAAGCAAGGGGTTGGTAATCTACACTGTAAAGTTTGTGGACAGACTTTTCAGACTGGTATAAACTGTACGCGACCTACGCGCATACACGCGACATACATTCAATGGAAATGTGTGAGCCTTAGAACGCAAGCTAATTTCATGTTACAGATCTCTCAGCTGCCGTGGATGTCTACGCGGATTGGATTGATGCTTGTGATGCTGTTGCAAAGGATTCAGCCGAAGCCTCAGGGCCAAAAGATACATATCGGGGCAGTGGTCCGGCGTCAAGAACCGCAGTAGGCGGGGTAGGAGGTGGGAATTCAGGAGGGGATGATTTCATAGTCGAGGATGATCTCGACGCGGAGGGAGAGTACGATGAATGACCTTATGTGGAGCATGGATACTTGTAAAACCAAACTTTTTTTATATTATTTAGTACTAGGTTCTCCGGGTTGGTTGGCGCATGGGATCGCAGGTATGGAGCAATGTAAGATTTCAAAATCAAAGAGCACCCAATTGCCTAATCAGAGAGTAGTATTCGATGACCGGAACAGTCATAGCTGATTCCATTCCTCACATAGTGTAGAACCTGTCGCCAAAATCTCCTAGGCCTGGAACTATGTAGCTACAAACCCGTCCGTTAGCGCCAAATTCCTTTGTACAAGGCTAGTACCTACTTCTTCTCATTGAGTCCAATATCTACGAATGCCGTTACAACCCGCACTTTGGGAAACTTGTTGGCGAAATTCACAGCTCCCTCAGGGCTAGCAATGAGGTTGAGGAAGAGGATGCGCTCCTCGGGCACGCCTCGTGATTTAAGTACATCTACAGCCATCAAGGCTGAGCCACCTGTCTAGCGGTTAAGATGCTGAATGAAGGCATGTTTTAGGCAAACGAAGTATACCTGTGGCAAGCATGGGATCGAGAAGCAGCACCCATCTATCAGCAATGTCCTCTGGTAGCTTATCGTAGAATAGTTTGGGCCTTGAAGTCTCTTCGTCTCGCTGAATAAGAATTTTCCCAATCCTTACGGATCTGCAACAATCCCGTAAACCTTGCTCCATGGCTTCTCCAGCTCTCATGATTGATACACCGCATATTTTGCCCTCGAATTTTACACCGGAGTAAGACCGACCAACCGGAGTACTAATCGTGTGCTCAATGACCGGGAGATGGTTGAGACCCTCCTCGACCAGTAAACGTATGATACGATTTGAGTAGAAGATAAAGTCTGCTCTACCAGTGTTCTTGTCTCGAATCATGCTAAAATATCAAGCCAATCTGTCAGGTTGGCCTCTGACTATTACTGGAAGTACCTACGTCAACAGGGCAATGAGTTGTGGGGTTTGCGGCAGGATGTGCACATTTTCATGAGACACTTCTGTAGAAACGGTGGCTGTGGGTTTCTGAGTATCAGGACGATACTCTGGACCAACGCATTGAGACGGGGCTGAAGGCTCTGGCTGAGAGGTCATTGCGTTTCGTTTGGTTTAACGACGCACGAAGGGAATATGCGGTCAGCCTAATGCCAGTTTTTGCTTTTATCTAAGGAACCACCAGCATAGGTAGAGTGAATGAACAAAGAGGCCAAGTGTTCGGAGCAGAGAAGTGTAGAAGTAGAAATACAAAGAGCCAACCCTGAGGGTCGAGGCCTAAGATAAACAAAATGGCATAACACAACAGCGTGACCACTGAACCCCTTGCAACCTTTCGGCCATCTCCACCACTAAACCACCACTTCTGGCGCCTTGACCTTGTTACTTTACCCAAGTAGGTGGGCGGTCAGCCATTATTTCTGGACCCTGGCATGTCTGACAACGCCTCAATCCTGCACCTCACAACAGCACATCAACAATTCCCCAACACCACCGCCACTTCCAACCGGGATTATTCCTACCATTGCTCTTGGATCCATGCGACTTCCCGAACTCAATCGCTCTCCTATATACACCTCTCGCTTCGCGTGCCTTGCAGTCCACCTCTATCACCCAGCGGGGATACATTGAGCCCGTCTTACACTGCTGCTTCTGATCGCGTCGTGCTGTCAGCCATCACCATGTGGAATTAGCACTTCAACACCGTCCCATCTCGCAGATCCTCGGTGCTCATGGCTACAACTGCGATGGCTTCGTCTTCCTCTTTCAGCACAGCCCAGCGCCGACGCAAGGTTACAACCTATGGCAAAGCGGCGCGCAGTTCTAACTATGCTGCTCGAGAAGATCTGCTTTCCCAAGATCGCCCGAAAGGCCCCCGGGAAGGTTGGAGAGACGGTTTAAGTAAACCAGATACCCTCTTCAAGTCAAGCAATGGGTTGCCGTCGCAAGGAAGCGGTTGCGAAAGCTCTACCAAGCCAGCGGCAAATCTAGGAATCTTTGACGTACCATCCTCTGACGATGAGAACATAACCACTCTTAAACACACATCGACGAAGCCATCGACTATATTGCAATCTATAAAGCCCGCGGAATTGGGTGGCCCTTCGTCTGGCGACGACGCATTACGGTCACGACGTGCAGAGAGGAAAGCTTCTACGGAGCCGAAATCTACAGATCTGAATATCTTCGACGTCCCTTCGTCGGAGGACGACAATCTCTCCCCTAGACGAACCCCGAGCGGATACAGCCAGCCTCAGACTTCCGGTCCAAGAATATCTCCCAAATCTCAGAATGCAACCATGCAACCATCACCGCGGCGGGCTTTAGACTCTGATTCGTCTACTTCAGCACGAAAACGAAAAAGACGTATCCCTTTACACCCTGGACAAGAACCTCAAGCTAACAATGGTCGGGGACGTCAAGCACAGGACTCTCTTCTGATGGTAGATCATCGAAGCACAAAACAACCTCGCAAAGGGGACAGCGGTCCCCTATCGCGCGATAAAAAGGCACCGGTGGAAGTTTCTGCCCCATCGGAAACGGTTGCTCCAGATACAACGGCACTTAAAATGCCGCGACGGACGAGGACAAGGACGGTGCCGACAATTCTGAAAGGACAATCAGCGCCTGCCATAATGCATGGTATGCTAACAGCACTAGAGTCACGCCCAGTACAATACCCTTCACCATTACCTAGTGTACCACCGTCTCCAAACAGCAGCCATATTGTGAACCACGATATGATGCCTGCAACACCACCGTATTGTCAATCTAAATCTCCCTCATCCGACTTGAAGAATGGTTCGGTCACACCGCGCCAAGCCCAGATATGGAGCAATCTGTTAGATGATTCATCAGAGAAAACAACCTCCGGAATTCTCAAGATCGAAAACCTGCGAATTTCCGACCGCCGAACGAACGGGCCTCCGGCTCGACTAGCAAGATCTACATCCGATGTTCCTCGGTCAACACAGACTAAGCGGCGAAGGCTCATTGACACCCTCATCCAGGTCGCACCTACGGCAGATGAAGAGGAAAGCGACAGTGATGGTGAGGAAGAAGACCATGTAGCTAAAGAGCCAAGGCCCGTTTACGACAAATCAAAGGAGCATCAAAGATGCGACCCCCGAAAAGATCAGGCTCGACTGACCGATGAGCCCGGGATGCATGAAGAAATGGATGTAGGCGTGGAGCCAACCTCTGCTTCACAGTCTTCTCAACCTGTACCAATCTTGAATGGTGGCCCCAAGGTGACATACGCGAAACAACGGTCATACCTGGACGAAGCTAACCTTGAAGCTGAGCTCCTATCATCCTTACCGATGGAGAGCGGTTCCCCGTTTGCCGGAAGCTCACGTCGGAGAGATATTACCACAAGCACCTCTCTTGCTCGGCGCACGCAGCTCGTCTCAGATCTGGAAGATCTGGATGAGCCTACGAACAAAGTACGAGGCATTCACGAGCTTCGAAAAGGAGGGCAAAACTTTCGTTTTGAATTCGATACAGGAGCCCTGTTGGATGACATCAAAGACCAGAGCAACGTCGGAAAGTCGAGAAGGCGAAGCGCGATGATCGAACTTTGTACAAAGCTGTCTGATGATAGCTTCATCGGTCGAATGATTGACCAGGGTTTAGACAGGCAGCTATTCTTGAGCTTGGCCTCGACATCTGATCCAATATTCGGATTTGCAGCTGCTGTTGCTATCGCATTCATCGTTAAGGCTGGCGTTGCTCTTAACATTCTGGATAACATCTTCCGTTCGCAATGTCTGACGACTCTCAAATTCCTTCTTGATTATGACGCGGACATTATTCGAATTGCCAAAGAGCGTCGTACTAACATGTCAAAGGTCGCTCAAGGCTCTGTTGCTGATTTCCGAAAACTGGTGCAGGAGTCGGTTCTATGGAAAGGTGACAAGCCAGAGGTGCTTTCCCCCCGACTTGTCGCTATGAGAAGCATGGAGCTTTTGATTCGCAGTCTAAGGAAGTCTGGAAATGCTGAAGAGTTGTTGAACGAAGAAATAATATTCACTTTATTGGATATTGCCAAAGCTCCGTGTAAGCGGCTTGTTGCAGGAGGCGCGTCACCATCCGACCTGCTAAACCTCATGTTAGCGCTCTCAATTACTGAGTCTGCATCTGTAGGTGCAGGAAGACAAGTAGTTTGGTCAATCAAGCTGTTGCGCAGGTTGGTTGAGATGATGCCAGCTTTCTTGGAAGTTAATGGTCACGCTCCAGCTCAACTGAAATCCTTCGCCATTCGACTATGCATCAATCTAGCAAATAACAATCCCAGAGTCTGCGAAAGTTTCGCTGAGCCGATTTTTGTTCAGCCTCTGGTTCACTCGATCGATCATAAATTTAAGATGCTCTCGGAGCCTCTGGATGAAGAACAACGTGCAGTGGTGCTCGAATGCCTTATCCTCAGCCTTGGCGCTATGATCAATCTTGCTGAATACAGCGACAAGGCTAGGTCCTCGGTTTCCGCCGGTGACGATTCTATATTGGATGCACTACTTCAATCTTTCCTCGAAGGACTTGAAAGGGCGTCTCAGGTAAGCTCTGTCAGATTCCTTTATCTGTGCTTCTTTGCTGACTCAAGATAGGCGGACTCGATGGAAGAGTCGCAGTCTAACGTAGCTTACGGCTACCTATCGGTGCTTCTTGGCAACCTTTGCCAGAACGACCAGGTGCTCCGTAAGATCCAGAGCAAGCTTCCGAATCGGCGGCTGGATATACTTATCAATGCTGTGGAGGAGTTCATCCAATACCACCAGAAGGTTGATCGGGATATGTTTGATGGCGATAAGGGCGGGGAAATCTCGATAAACTACACGGAGCGACTGCAGTCGGTGGTCGATCGATTGAGAGGTGTGGTGACATGAGTATAACGGAATAATAATGTCCTGTTTTTTTTTTGGGACAATTACTGTATAAATGAGGCTGAGAGGGTTGGGCATTTTGTTACTGGATATCCTTGGATGATGGACGAACTACGAATAAATCTGGGCCTTGGAGCGAGGGTGCCTGGCTTTGGAATAGGCTCTTACTTTTGCTGTATTTTTTTCTCGATAGCTCTAAGGCACATGGGACATGATAGAGGCAACTGAATGTCACCTGGCTGCCCAGCCACCGAGCCACCGTGCCACCAAAAGCTATCTACCAGGGTGCAGGTAGGCAAAATTGGTGTGGCTGAAGCGGGTTCTTTTGCTGTGACGTGACTGGCTTGCTCAGAGCTAGAGAGTGAAACCAAGTCTCTCCGATGTTTTCCGCTTATCATAAGCAAATACGACGCTTGATCCCTCAACTCACCAAATAGGGCCTTCACGCATCAGGGCATGCGGCATTCGGGTAAAGCTGGCGGAAAACCAGACGCCATTTCTGCTCTGCTGCCCCGCGTTCACGCACATGGGGCCGCCGGAGCTCCCTATGCGCGCTACGGCGCTCCTCTCGATTCCAAAGGCTCCCGTTCCTATTACTTGATGTGAACGCATTTCCACCTACCACGACCTTTTTTGAGACGCTATGGATGTCGTGCCGTCATAGGGGAGCGTAGCGCTTTGTCTTCTTTTCTGTTTTATTTTATTTTTATTTTTTTGGGTTCTTGAACTGCCCCTGTAATCTCACCGAGCACCTCAACACCTTCATACCTCAGCTTACCTCAATCCCTTCAGTCTACTTTTATCCACCGCACAAATCTTCCCCAGCACTACGCAACGCTTCGAGAAAAACAGTGCATCAGTCACGAACCATGCCGTCGCCTCCTAAGCAGCGCAAAATTGCTATAGTCGGCAGTCGCTCTGTCGGTACTCACTCGATGCTCCAATTCCCTTTCGCATCGAGAGCTAGAATCGCTAACGGTGGTGGCTTAGGCAAATCGTCCCTTACAGTACAGTTCGTTGACGGCCACTTCGTAGAAAGCTACTACCCTACCATAGAAAATACCTTCAGCAAAGTCATCAGGTATAAGACACAGGATTTTGCTACTGAAATCATTGATACTGCAGGCCAGGTAGGATACCTTTACTTTCTCCCCTAGCCAGCCCTACCGCGGCCGGATTTAGGACGGAAGCTTTAATCTGTTGTACGGAAGTTCATGGCTAAGCGGACACTGGAAGACGAGGCGACTGACGAGTTCGCTTCATCTAAGGATGAGTATAGTATCCTGAATTCGAAGCATTTCATTGGCATTCACGGCTATATGATTGTGTATTCGGTCGCATCCAAGCAGAGCTTTGAGATGGCGGGAATTATCAGGGATAAAATCCTCAATCATTTGGTGCGTACAACAATCCATTGCCCGCAGACGATGCTGACTGGGATCTTCAAGGGTACCGAATGGGTACCCATCGTCATCGTCGGCAACAAAAGCGATCTGAGACCGGAACAACGACAAGTCCAACCCGAGAACGGCAAAGTTCTCGCAGAGGAGTTCAAGTGCGCATGGACGGAGGCCAGTGCGCGGTACAACGAGAATGTCTCAAAGGCCTTTGAGCTCATGATCGCCGAAGTTGAAAAATCGCAGAACCCAGGAGAGCCAACAGGCGGGGCGAAGTGTGTGGTCATGTAGCACGAGTTACTTATTATCTATGCCCAAATCTGCTGGCATGGATGGTCAAATGTGGTGTTTCTGGGTTTTTTATATGGAGTTCTTGGGTTATAGCGGTTCACTTGGTTATGGCGGTCTTCATATGCAGCATCTGGGTCATGCTCCTGTTGCAATTTCCAATAGAGAGGCGGAATTCCAAGAGATAGTTCCGTACTTTGTCAAGGTTTTCTAGAAATAAGGCTGAAGCTGTTCTTTGGAGGTAGAGGGGTTTCTGGAGGCCTGAGGTTTAGCCCGTGCCCTGACTCACAACGCCCGCAATCTGTTTTAACACCCCACTATCCATCTCTGTCAAAATATTTGACCACCAAATTTCCCTCCACCCCCAAACATTCTCCTTATTTAGCCGTGACCATGCTAGACGTAAATGACTTCATCATCGAGCGAGGAGGCAACCCAGAGAAGATTCGGGAGAGTCAACGGCGCCGCCATGCTAAAGTTGAGCTCGTTGTATGTGATAGCAGAGCGCGATGATTCAAGCGTGGATGGAACGAAATCTCATTCGCTGATATGTATTTAGGACGAGGTAATTGCGGATTTTGTGGACCATAGGGAGAGTGCGTGTTCTGCCCTTCCATAGGCATTGAGACCTTTGACTGATCTCGTGAATGAATAGCCCAATATGCAGCTACACAGATCGGTTCTCAAATGAACGCGATCCAGAAGGAAATAGGCCAAAAGAAGAAGGCATGTCGCATATTCCTGTCGCCGAAGCTCCACCATTGAGGATCTTCCTCTCGTCGTCGTTACCCGCAGAGCGAACACTTACAAAGGCATCGTGGACAGGCGAAAGAGAACGCGGACGACCTGCTGAAGAAGAAGGTGGAGCTTCAAAACGATAAAAAGGCACAGGAAGATGTGGCGGCAGAGAAGCTAGTCAAGCTCCTACAGAAAGTAAAGTCCATTGGCAACTATGTGCACGACAGTGTTCCAGTGTCAAATGACGAGGTGCGTATACGTTCTTGGGTTTATGAGCAGAGTACTCTGGTGGTGGGGCTGATGAGCGCAGGACAATAATGTGGAGATTCGCAAGTGGGCACCTGAAGGCGTGGTAGTGGAGCACAAGAAGGACTTTCTAAGTCATCACGAAGGTCTGAAGTTCCGATCTTGCGGTCACAAAGCCTTATATGTAGGATACTAATATCACCGTAGTACTAACACGGCTGGATGGTTATGACCCTGAGCGGGGTGTCAAGATCGTGGGTTAGTATATAAGCAGAACCGGCCATTCATAGAAATCGGTCTCAAAATTTACTAACTTCTCAAAGGCCACCGTGGTTACTGCCTTACTGGATATGGCCTCTTCCTAAACTTAGCCCTCGTCAACTATGGCCTCGAATTCCTCTTCAAAAAGGGCTACACACCCAACCAGCCGCCATTTTTCATGCTTCGGGATCAGATGGCTAAGACTGCTCAGCTCTCCGATTTCGATGACGAACTCTATAAGGTCACAGAGTCTAAGGACAGGCCGGAAACGGACAAGTACTTGATCGCAACATCTGAGCAGCCTCTCTCAGCGCTGCATGCGGATGAGTGGCTGCAAGATAATGATCTTCCGATCAAGTACGCAGGGTATTCCACAAACTTTAGGTCCGCTCACTCTTCCCTCTTGAATGTCTATAAGTCTAATTATTCTATAGGAAGGAAGCTGGATCGTGAGCAACTCCCGACACCAAAAGCGGAAAACTTTTAGAATGTACTGACTCCGGACAGCCATGGAAAGGACGCGTGGGGTATATTCCGTATCCATCAATTGTAAGTGAGAAACCCCTTGAAAGCTTGTCTACATTATCAACCAAATATCTATGGCCGGGTGCTCGTCTTGAGCACCGAATTCATTAGCAACACCCTGTGCTACTACAGATGAATTTGCCTCTCGCTTCACCTGTCTATCTTTTTGATTCCCTCGTCATAGAACGAAGGAACTCCTTACTAATTTCTCTTCTCATCAGCGAAAAAATCGAGGTAAGCATGCCGTACGTAAGGGAACCACGAGAAACTGTCTAAAAACATTTAGCAATTCGTCTTTACGAAACCCGAGGGTAGTTGGGAAGCCTTTGATCAGATGATCGCGACCTCAGAAGGTGATTCGGGATATCTTTGAATTTTCGCCTTATGAAAGCTAACGGAGGGCCTCAGAATTCTACCAATCGCTAGGACTCCCATATCATGTGGTCGCCATTGTCTCAGGTATTTCTTTCTTGGTTATAAAGCGACTCTGCTTCATTCCATTAACCTTAATTGTCCTCTAGGTGCCCTGAACAATGCTGCTGCCAAGAAATATGATCTCGAAGCCTGGTTTCCCCATCAAGGCGAATACAAGGTAGACGCACCCTGAAGAAGATGGGTTATATGGCCAGTTTTAGGATCTCGATTAGGCTCGGGACTGTTTGTGGGCAAGGCTGATTGTACTGTGATAGGAACTTGTAAGCTGTTCGAACTGTACCGACTACCAAACCCGCGAATTGGAGTAGGCTCATCAATTCCCTCTAAGGCAAAATAGAGTCTAGAATGCTGATTTAAACAGGATTCGCTATGGCGTGAAGAAGCAGACCGCCACACGGAAAGACTACGTACACGCCCTCAACTGCACCTGTACGTGCTTCTCCACTGTCCTACCATTCCTTATTGGTCTTTATCTAACTAATTTCGCCTGTCCCTAGTGTGTGCTACGGAACGCACCTTGTGCTGCATTCTAGAGAATTACCAAACCGAGGAGGGTATTGTTGTGCCAGAGGTGCTGCGGAAGGTATTCTTGGAAATTTCAACGTTTAACGGATCTATCCGCGGGTAGTGAGCTAACAAAATATAGTATATTCCTGGGCAGCCAGAGACCCTACCGTATGTGAAGGAGCTCAAAAAAGAGACGGTGCTCCTGGACAGGACAAAATAAGGCGTTGCACTCTTTGCTCGAAAAGAAAACGAGGTAGTTAGTAGATGAGAGCATGTGTTGGTAGCGAGTTTTCATGCCATGTGTAACGGGAATGATTCTTTGCGGCATGCTAGGGAAACTGGAGCATTGGAGGATACGAAGAAACACTCCCAGTGGGAGGCATAAAGAATTAACGCACTGGTCATAGAAAATTAAGCATTTCCATGCCTGAACTAGAGGTGTGTATAGAAAAGATACGTATCTCGTGTTTGAACCCCAAGACTTTAAAATTGGGCAAGCCGGCCACGAGTGCAGCATTTATAGTTCATAGCAGCTTAGGGGATAACCGACTGTTCGGAAGATAATCCAAGATGGCTTTCGCGTGGCGCAAGACCGTTCCTATTCCAAGCCGGTATAATTGCTGTGCGTAACGTTGTCGCCTGGGCCGTGGTCTACAACTATCAGCGGTTCTCTATTAACCAACTTTCAAAAATACATCCTCTTGGCATCAACACCATTCCATATCATCTTTATCCTTCCTCGCCAATCGCGGCATCCAACAGCGAGTACATTTTAAGTACGAACAGTTACGGCGTGAACCTACTCAGAATCGCGAATTTTCGAGCTTGTTTGCTAGCTTGTCCTATGATAGAAGACGGGCTACAATACTGGGTTCCTAGACGATTCAGAACGAATATGAACTATCTTGGGACAGTACAGTTGAGGGAAGTCTCGCATTTTGGGAAGCCGGTTGATTATTATTTTCTCGAAGCGGTATCGTTCGATTAGGGAATATACTGCAGCGAGCATTAAGCCTTGCGGAACATTTTCTTATCAGATGCCTCAGACGGGTGCCGGAAAACCAGACTGTCAGCATCAGGTGTAATACATCTATGGGATGAAGCGGGGGAAGGATATTTGTCGACCTGAATCAGGTTATCTTGCCACCCGACTTAGTTACCTGCCCCTCGACTCGGTCACCACCCCCTACTTGACTCGATCGCCTACCTCCTATTACGTACCCCCCCCCCGGGGTAGTCCTGCATCTACATCATGTATATATAGTCTCTTTTCTTTCATAGATCAATCAATACATGAGTTCTCCAGATCGACAATATTGTACTTGTCCCTGGGGATGGCAAGGTAGAGCAGTTCATGCTGTTGGCCCCAGAAGGCGCCGTAGTAGCCCACATATGGAGGAGTTTAAAATTGAACTGCGCTATGGCTTGGATGGTCTATCAATCCAAGGCGGTTTCAGCAATACGGAGAATGAGGAGTATTTGGTGAAGAACCGTGCGAGACTGCATCCAAAGCATAACTTCTTCATTGTGTAACGACGGATATACCCTATATCTTCAGTGAAACGCAGCTAGGCTCTAAGCGCCCAAGCTTTAATTTTACCCAGAAGTATGCGGAGTTCCTTTTTTTTCTTGCTCGGTTCCAGAGTAAATGAAGCTTGTATTAGCAGATTTACGGAAACCCATAAGCAATCTATATTTCCCGCTGTTCCTTACGGATATTGCAGACAGAGAGTGCTACAGTACGCCAAACCCCGCATTACTGTCCTTATTCTTTGATTCCATACTGACCCTGTTTCCTAAGGCCTCTTAAGCGGAGAAATTTAGCTGCATTATGATGCTCGCTCAATGCTTATCTATACTCCTGTCACAAGTCCTTCTGAGATTTGCAGTCACAACACATACAGTCAAAGGACGTAACAGGATTCAGAGAGTAGTATGCTATCTAGCGATGTCAGCGTTAAACAGTACTTATTCGAAACTCAAAAACTTCAGGAGCAGCAAAAACTTAGACTTCTTATCAGCAATTCCAACGACATTCTCCTCGTTTAGGGTTTAGGCGTTCTCAAAATCGGCCTGGAAAACTACCTACCTCCAGGCTTGCGAGGATTCTAGTGATAGAGGCGCTGCACGAATCGACCTAGATGCAAGATTTCTCGTAAAGGAATTCAATCGACCAAAGGAGGAAAGAACAAACCGATCGACGTCACGCTCTGCTGCAAAGGCATTATGGCATGGTATAGATGCCCAGTCAGAGAGTATGACCAAAATGAGATATGGATCGAACTCATGATCCCTAAAACGACACCGTTTTATAACCGTCTTTACGAATTCATTTCTCATCTCGCCCATTCTAATTTCTGCCGTCCCATGGGGCAACTCTAATAACTGTGGTGTCAAAATCTCCTCGATCATCACGGTTGTATTTACTATATTTGGGTGGAATTACGGCCTAGTGGGTATACTATATGCTTGAATAGCACAGTCGTTGTTCTGAAAATAATCCAACTATATTAAAAGAAATCATTTAGACAAAAATTTTCACAATCTTACAAATTTTGGAGCTGACACTTTACTCGTGAAGAAGACAATTACCAAAACTCACTAAGGGGTTAATACTAAGAAACTTCGATTGAGCTGGCTAAACTTCTCTGAATATTATTCTATAGAAATAGTTCATCTCCTACCATCTGCGAAATTACAGCCTATCCGGCTTAGAGCTTCTCTCCGGCAGCCCTTCTAATTACATCGGCCGTCTCCTTCGGCATGCTCAAGAACGGGCTATGGCCAGCCTGACACCTCTCGATCTCAAACAAGTGGCCGGGTGTGTTCTTGAGCAGGCCCTCCTGAGCGGATCCCGGGATCGCGTTGTCGTTTTCGCACACCAGATACATCGACGGAATATCGCGCCACGCAGCGTACGTTACGTTGGAGAAGAAACAGCGCCATGAGTGGTGCGTGAGCGAGGCGGTCATGGCCTCGGCTACTTCGGGAGTGCAGTCGTTGTAGAAGATGTGCGGGGACTGGGTGGCCCAGACTTTGTTGGTCTCGTACTGTGGGCTGTTAGATCTGTCCCTCTCGTGCCACTTCAAGTAAGAAAAGTGATATCCCATGGAGCAAAGCTTTAAGGAACAGTGGTACTGGCTTGCAGAAGCTGGTGATGGGAATGAAGAGATGTGAAGGTGTGTTAGAAAGGCCACTTACATCAACCTTCATCCACGGATGCGGCTGATCGTTCTTAACGGCCTGTAAATGTATGCCTAGCTCCAGAAAGAAGGCACAAATATACACTAGACGGACGACGCCTCCCTTCTTCCCCTCACTTTCTCTTTGTTTTTTTCCCAATCCTTTCATCGCTTCGGAGCCCACTAGCCCGCCGTAAGAGTGCACCACTAGCACAACGTCCTTCCCCTGGTCAAGCACACCAAGCACTGTCTTGTGAATTAGCTCAACGTCCGGATTCCAGTTCTCGAGCGCAGGGTCGGCGCCAATAGAGACGAGTGAGATGCCAATATACTCGTAGCCTTCAGCCACGAGGAGGTCTGTCATGGGGGCGTAGAGGTCGGGAGAGTGCCAGGCGCCAGGGACGAGCAGGATGGTGGGTTTTGACGAAGACATGATTTTCGAAGATTGGTTTGATCTTCAATCGCTAAGGTGCGATACAAAGCTAGGGCTTGGGCTGTTTAGTGGGAGCTGAGAGTGCCCCTCCTTATATGTCTTGCTGGGCAGTGTTGGATGGCGGTGTGGGAAGTGCTAGTTGAGACGGAAAGCGGCAGTTGAGGTGATAAGCTTCTTGCAGTTGTGGAGCTAGTCAAGCCGTCCCGCCTGGCTGTTTATAGTTTTGAAAATGACAAGGTAAATAATAGTGCGCGCATCATGGAAGCTCAGTCATGATTCTGGTACTTAGCCCTCATGGGACATATCTACCATAGTAGGCGGTCAAGAAAGCCGCAACATGGGTAAATCGGACAGGCGATATTGATCTAGGAGCCAAATGAGCGGTAGCGGAAGGGCAGAGTGACTGATGGCGGTTCAATCTCTCGAACGGTGACAGCTCGCACCCCCGCGGTGTAGGGATAGTTTATCTCATAAATCAGACCCCCGGGGAGAAATTGCGCTACGACGTGGAAGGACTAGCGCTACGCTTGTGGACCTTACCCTAGTCCTGTGGACTCCTGGACCAATCAGATCACACCAAGAGGAATTTCTCCCCGAGGGTCTGAGAGCTTATGGGCGCCCTTTGTATGAGAACTCAATGTTTCTTATTAGGCGATAACTCTTCCACCACAACGCGTATCTTAACCCTTTTATAACGTCTAGTTATTATAAAAATACTATAAGGTAGGAGCTCTTTAATTTCTCTATCTATTGCATTAAATAATAACGTCGTAGCTATATTATATAGTTAGTTGCGTCGGTTGCATTTTGTTGGTTGCATTTTCTTATTAGTCGCATTTTCTTGTCGGTCGCATTTTCTCGTCGCAATCTTGCCTCACTGCTATGCCTTACATACTTCTCTACGTCTAATTATCTCTAAAATAATACGAGCTAAAAGCTCTTTTTCTTCTCTATCGCCTCTATATTATGGCAATATCATAGCTCTATTCTACGAGAAGTTAGATATAGGTAGTTGGTTAGTTTTAGTCTAGTTTTGTTACGATTTTGCCTCACTACCAAAACTTATGTACTTCTCTAGGTCTAATTATCTCTAAAATACTATAAGGTAAAAGCTCTTTATCTTCTCTATCGCCTCTACGTTATAGCGATATCGTAGCTTTAGTATACAAGAAGTTAGACATAGGTAGTTGGTTGAGTTTCTATAAACATTCAAATCCAAATCTAACTTACGTTTTACGACGATGTATCTCGCCCCTTAATACTCTAGATATAGGCCTATAGTATATATTTATAAATATATAATTACCTAAAGAATCTATTACATCAAGCATATATATTATAAATATTATGGTTGGGACACGGCTCATAAAAATATACAAAATTTGATTTTTAAA
>Ga0307507_10001323_pt1 | contig 55375 bp, 69 predicted proteins | sample 7_EM_MG_FD_207223 | JGI IMG/M metagenome (GOLD analysis project Ga0307507, IMG submission 207223) | Populus trichocarpa ectomycorrhiza microbial communities from riparian zone in the Pacific Northwest, United States - 7_EM | ecosystem: Host-associated > Plants > Roots > Unclassified | place... | reverse complement strand
ACCCCAGAATATCGCGTAGCCGGTGTAGTAGCTTTTCGGGTCAGAGAGGGCATCTGAGGAGACGTTTCCTAGTTTCGCGGAGAAGACGATGCCTATGGGGATGTTAGTGACGAGAGGGGGGGGGGAAGGGAAGTGGGGGAAGAGGGGAGGTACTCATGATTACGCCGTAAATAGCTACGACTTCGCAGAAAATGATAGAGATTAGGTTCTTTGTACGGATTCTTGGGGCGCGCACACCACCGCCGATTATACTTGAGCCGGTTACGAATATTCCCCTGGTTTGTGGATGTTAGTTAACTTTTGAGGTGATGTGGTTGAGAGGAAAGTTGCTACCATGCTGCACCGACGACGCTGAGGCCTATACATAATGCTACGCCTAGTGAGGCCCAAGTGTATGGTGATGTTTCTTCTAAAAATCGGCCGATCTAATGAGCTGTTAGTCCCGCTGGGGAAGAAGAAGGGCGTGGAGGGAAGAAGCAGGGGCGGTGATGGTGAATAAGTGAAACTCGCGTTGAAAAATTCGCCATCTCCATTAAAGAGCATATCTACCCGTTTCAATCACTCATTTGTTAGCTATGGACAGAGGGTAATAAGGGGCAGCAGCCGATGGACTGGAGGAAAGTAGAGGGCGTACAAGCTCCGACAACGAGTGCCGCTGTGGTCAGCGTTCCAGTCCCATAGTAGTATCCCATGATGTTATCTGTGGCTGTGGAAAAGAAAGAAGAAAAAAAAAGGAAGAGAGGGTGAGCTTGTTGAGGTTAATCGTGATTGTACGTAAGGTTCGTTCTTTTCGCGAGCGCCTTTGAGGTTGTTGGGTGGATGATTGATTGGGTGTTGTGGCGGGTGGCTGATACATCAGGGTGGTAAATTACGTCAGCAGACCACCAGAGCAGCCCCGGCAGCTTTGGGCTCAATGTCTTGTGGGTAGTAACTTTATCCCATTTCCACCCATTGCTCTGACAACTCTAACATCTCGCCGCTCGGGGTTTGTTCCATCTATCCATCTATCTGTCTTTATCACGATCAAGAGCACTCCTCATCTCATCTCCGCCATAGATAGATATCTAGATACCTGCCCCCTCGAACTGCAAAAATGGGTTCAGACCCCCAGTACGCCTCTTATCCGAATCTACTTCTCTCCCAGCACATATTCACCCTCCGCACCCCCTCGCTATCCGCCTACCACCCTGCTGCAAACAAGGCCCTCACCGCATCCATCAAAGACACCTCTCAGGCCCCTCTCTATCGATACCTTGCTCATCCCACCGATGGAATACTATCTAGTAAGATCATTTGGGACGAAAAGTACTATGGGGAGCTAAAGAAGAGCAATGATGAGGAATTGGAGGTGCTCGATACGGAGATCAAGGAGAGTGATGAGAAGGCGGGGGAGTCTGAGGTTGTGGAGGCTATGGGGAAGAAGGCCGAATTTTTTGCGAGGGTTGTGGATAAGGTTGGCCCTTTTCTTCAATTATGAGTGGGGTTATCTGTGGGGTGGGATTGCTTGGAGTTGATAGCTGACGATTGGAGTTAGGAGAGAGCTCTTGCTGCGTATGAAGAACTTTACATCAAGACTCCGACTTTGGGTGCTAAGATCGATATCGTCCTCGCCATTATCCGGATGGAGATGTTCTACGATGACAAGGCTGGAGTTAAGAAGAGTGTTGAGCGTGCTAGACGGTATGTTTAGATATAGGTAGTGATAAAGTGATGGAACATAGCTGATTGCGACAGTCTCATTGATACCGGTGGAGATTGGGATCGCCGCAATCGTCTAAAGTCTTACACAGGATTGCATCTTCTCTCTTGTCGCCAGTACGCCGAGGCCGCACCATTACTCCTCGATTCGTTGTCTACCTTTACATCGACAGAAATCTGTTCTTACTCTACCCTTGTCCTCTACGCTGTTCTTGCTGGCACGATCTCTCTTAATCGTGTTGATTTCAAGGCCAAGGTTATTGATTCGGCGGAGGTGCTTGCTATCTTGGGCTCTAGGAGCGGGGGTGCAGTTTCTGCGGGAGATGTTGAGATGATTGACGCTGAGACGGAGGATACCGAGGGTTACTCTTCTTTGGAAAGCTTGGTCAACAGCTTATATCTCTGCGAATACAAGAGTTTTTTTGTTGCGCTTGCGGACGTAGAAGAGCGTTTCTTGAGCAGGGATCGAATTCTAGCCGAGCATAGGGCCTGGTGTGTTTACTGTGCCCCTCTAAACGGGCCTGAAGTAAGCTAACAAACACTAGGTATGTCCGCGAAATGAGACGAAGAGCCTACGCCCAACTCCTCGAGTCCTACCGCGTCGTTGGCTTGGAAAGCATGGCGAGCGCCTTTGGGGTATCAGTAGAATGGCTGGATCGAGATCTCTCCAAGTTCATCCCCTCGAAAAAGCTAAACTGCACGATCGACCGTGTCAATGGCGTCATCGAGACAAATCGTCCCGACGACAAGAACCGGCAGTACCAAGACGTTGTCAAGCAGGGCGATCAGCTCCTCACGAAACTGCAGAAGTTTGGTCAGGCGGTTAGGTTGAGGGGGAGTGAGAGAGCTTGAATGCAGTTGGTTGATAGCAGTAGCGGTCTTTGGATAAACAAAAATCTTATTAAATAAATGGGGCTGTGCGCCGCTAGTGGGTGGTTTGTAATTTGGCTTTGCTGGCAGTTGTGATGTGAAGGTACCGGTTGTCGTGATTTGTCGGTGGTTTGTGCTCGACATCTTTACTATTACAGGTAGAGTATCACTCAGGAAGTAAAATATGCTCTTCGCACCGTAGAGGGTCTAGTTGCACAAGAAATCTATCTGGAAGGGGGACTGCATTGAAAAATAGCCTACTAGGATTGAAGATCGTATCACGAGATGTCACTCGGACTCATATGGAGAATTGGTGTTTGCATCCTCTAACGCCTGAGGCAGGGGCAGGGTATGGTAACCGTCATTTATCGAACTATTCTGCTCATTATAGACCTCACGCTCCTAAGTAGTTACGGTAGTGATGTATATGTAATTTTCTCAGCCATGAATATCTTACAAGCATTCTCAACCCAACCCCATCATCGACTCTAACTTTCCATCCCACCCTTTCCGCACAGAATTCACAATACACACACGTGAGCCACGCACGACCCGCAAAACAAAGTACAGCAAGGTGAAAAAAAGAAAGCGAAAAAGTAGCCCAGATCAAGAAATACAGTTTAATTTATCGACTACTGGTATATGAACACCCAACCAAGCAAGCAAGCACCAGCCAACCTTCGATTTAGGAATCAAAGTAAAGTAAAGTACAAGTAAAAACACGCAAAACCTTAGATGGAAAAAAAGGAAAAAAAGGAAGAAAAAAAATAGAATGATAGGAAAAGGGAGCAAAATGTAGCAAAAGAAACGAATAAACTAGCACCGGCACTCCTCTTTCCCTGCTTCTGAGCAGTAAATACTCACGCAGCCGGGTTGAAGGTGGAAATTCCCATTAAAAGTTCACACCGCTATTTTGCTTACTAAAACATTAAAGAATCCCCCTTCAATCCCCATTTTCAGAAGCTCCGGTTCAAACCCCCTCTTCTAACCCCCCGGGTTCAATTACCGAAGGCCTTCTTTGTTACACTGATCTCACCAACCAAGCCGCTACCCGTCTAGATAAAGATTCTAGGGGGTCGTCGGCTCCGCGTATCGAATCTCATCATCGTCACCACCAGCCCAAACGCCCGGGGTTCTGGGATTTCCATATCCGGCTGCAGGAGTTGGAGCACCTTGGTAATAGCCACCTCTAGGATCTCTAGACCCACCACCACCAGCACCTCCGCCACCGTAACTTCCACTAGCACCAGGAGTAGGAGCAGCGCCGTATGGAGCAGGAGTAGGAGCTGTCTCCGGGCCGCCCCAGGCCCCACCGTAAGCATCTCTGGGGGTTGGGGCAGAGATTGGACCAGGAGTGGGAGCAGACAGGGCACTAGGGGTGGGCGCAGAAATGGGGCCCCCGGGTGTGGGCGCAGAGAGCTCTTTGCTGCTGTACGAGGGCGGAATGAAATCTGGAGAGCTAGCATTGTAGGAGGCACCGGGGGTGCGAGCAGAGTATGAGGAGTTATTGTTGGAGGGGTTTGCGGAGGTGGAGTTGGAGTCCATGAAGGAATCGAGGCTAGGGCGACCGGGGGTTTTGGAGCCAGCGTCCCAAGTGCTACGATCGGTGTCTGAGGCGTAGGGAGTACGGGAAGAGGGATTCCAACTGTTGTAATTGTTAGATATTGTAAAATGGGTGGGGGAGGACTACTTACGCAGGAGTTTTATTTCCAGCATAGGAAGATCTACTACCGTCCATACCATACGCAGGCGTCTTACTACCGGGAAAGTATCCAGGTGTGCGACTGCCATCATTAGAGCTCAACCAGGCAGGAGTCTTGTTCCCAAGGCTATATGCCGGTGTACGCGGCCCCGAAAAGCTGGACTGAGGGGATCTGCTACCGCCCCAAGAAGAGGCCCTATCAGAGGACATCGAAGGTGATCTGCCATACCCCCCTCCATCTCCACGACCACCAGGGCGCATAAAGTCTTGGTAAGGCTTAATAGTACCAGTGTGAAGGCTGTATATCGGTTTCTAATTAGCGATGCCGTAGATGACGGGGAAGGGGATATGGAAAACTCACTCTTTAAAACCCAACTTCACCTTTTCGATTGTGACAATCTTGTTTTTGGTGTGCAACTCCACTCGCGCCGTAGTGTCGGTCGCATCCTTGACAATCCCCACAAGTCCTTTATACGGTCCCTGTCTAATCGTAACCGTCTGTCCAATGGTTTTATCTCTTCCACCGGTGCGTGGAGGCGGCATGGCGGAAGCATCCGGGGATCTTCCATTGCGCTGCATCGCGGGATTCATCTTGGTAAGATCCGGTCCAGTAGACTGGTTATTTGTAATCCTACCCCCCTTGGCAGCGATGGTAGCGACATTGCTGGTCCTACAGACGAACACACCAGCATTCGAAGTCTCTTCACGATTGTGAAGGAAGGCGAAAGATCTAAAGATGTGCAAGATGACACCGGATCGGGTCTCTCCGCCGGTTTCCTTGACAGTATCACCAACGCGGATCTCAGAGCCGTTTCGATCTGTGGCCACGCCAGGGCGGCGGTTTGAGAGCTTGCTTGCAATCTGAGATGGCATGATTGTTCTAATGTTGCCAAGTTGATCGATGATCCTAACGGACTCTCTATCGACTTTGGTAACGCAGGCAACGGTAGTAGCACTAGGGTCAATTGTCAGCAGAGGGCTCAGTTAAAGCCTATGCGTACCATGAGTGCATACTCAAGTTGTACCAGATCGTGGAGACCATATTTCCCACCAGTTTCCATGCCCCCAGATTCACTAGCTTCCCTCAAATCCTTGGAGAAAACGGTAATCTCGGTCATTCCAACATCACTAATAAGAGTGACCCTGTCCTCATTGATCCTCAAAACCATTCCAACTTCGTCTCGAAATCTGCTTCCTCCGGTAACCTTGACGTGATCTCCCGGATTGAATCGCTTCCTCAATCCTTTGAATGGAACCTCAGTGCGTTTTCCCTTCAACGGGCCTTCCAACACGTCCAATGTGACAATATCGCCATGAACGCTAACAGCTCTCCCGACGAGACCGTTCTGCTCGCCATCATAGACCTCAACAGTATCACCAACTTGGTAGGTGGAAATAGTCTTCTTTAGTGACTGAGCCAAGGCATGGAGATCCAAGCTTTCGGTACCATCATCCCCTCCGGATGCAAACTTAGAGACCTCCTCTAGAGTTGGATTAACGTTTTCAGTTTGAATTAGGTTAAGCTTGACGTCTTTGATATAGTATCCGTCTTCATATTCGTCTCCGAGATAGGTGAAAACCTTCTTCATCCCCTGTGATGTTTGTGACAAATACTTTGCATGGTTCTTCCTAGCTTCAACTTCGGAGAATAGTCGCTGTGGGGGGCGTCCAGCAAGTGATCCACTCTTTCCAAAAGGATTGCGCTTTCGTTTGTTACCGCTTGGATCGTCAACATCAGTACCGTTGCCGTAGTCCAACCTAGGTACCATCCTGATCTTAACTTCGAGGCCACTAGCTAAGACGTTTTCGACTTGGGCAAGGTCGCCTTGGTACTTTCCACGTTTAAAACGAACCCATGTTCCTGGGGTGATCTCGGCTTTCTTCATAACAAAAAGGAGGTCTGGCATCTCCTTAATGGGGACGAGAATCATCTTTGTCATGGGATAGACAAAAGAAACACCTTGAAGGGCATGCATAACGTCTGCTTGCTTCTTTGCTTCGACATAGATATACCCGGGCATAGTGTTACCACGTTCAAACGCAGAGGTGATCTGCAGAGGAGTCTTCGTATTGGCTAATTCCTCCTGCTTCCTGAGAATCGAGAAAACAATCTCCCTCTCCTTTCCAGGCTTACACTTGACGCCCCAAATGCTCGGATCATTAACGGATGGTAATAACAGCCTTCTAGGAACCACTTGTGAATCCTCCATGCGTCTCCGAGCCGACCTGCCATGACGTTCTTTAAACCCAGCGGCAATTTGCTCCATGTCCTCTGCTTGCTCAGCCTCATGTTTGCGATCGAGCTCACGATGGCGATGGTCGTCACGAGGGTACTGGCGGAGGTCGCTCAACTCCGGGCGATCAGCATCGTCAGCGATAAAGCCTGCTTCCGCACCGTCTTCTTCGTCCTCATCAGGATCCTCTTCGTCCTCGTCAGAGACATCGGCTTCAATATCGAGGAACTGATTGCGAGGCGGTCTACGAGCGCGCTTGCGCTGGGGCTATCAAGGCAGGCCATGTGTTAACGAATTTTACCCGGACTCAATGGCTCACTCAAAGAGAAACCGATCAGGGGAGCGCCCGAGTAAGGCTTTCGATAACATACCAGGTCGTCGTCTTCATCGTCCTCGTCGTCGTCCTCGTCGTCCTCTTCATCATCCTCCTCGTCATCGTCATCTGGTTGGCCCCCAGCGGGTGGAGCCTCATCATCGGGCTCACCCTCAGCGTCTTGGTCTAGGTGGCCAGTGTCGAAATCCTGGTCGTCTTCGTCGACGTCATAGCCATGATTGAGTAAATTAGAAGTACTCATGTTTGTATCGGGCGAAAGTGAAGGTAGAGGGAATTAGGAGGAATTGAGGAAATCTTCAAAATAGGTGGGGAGAGCGGCCTTTATAGTCGTGGAAGTAGTGTGGTGTTGTTAGGTGAGGGAAGGTTGCATGTGAGGAGGAGGTTGATAGAGAGGTAAAGAAACAAAGTACCAGAAGCTATTGGGGCGGCAGGGTAACTCTCAGGCTCGGTTTCCTAATCGGGACGACTTGTGCGATGAGGGCTTACAGTACTATGCCTGCCAATGAGTAACGGGAGGAAAGCCCCGTGGAGAGGAACGACATACTACGATAGCACCGCACCGCCGCAACCCTAGCTTAAGAGAGCCTTGGTGGGATTCTCGGAAAGTTACAAAGTGGAATCGGAATTTAATTGGATTGAGTTATCCATTTTTTTACAGAACCAAATCCTCTTCTCCCTCGTAATTCGATCATAGTACGACACGGTAGGCAGATGGTTCCCCTCCAATACCATATTATAAAACCTGGATCCTACCATACCTTGTTTATGGAATACAATGGCATCCCAATACCCCATGACACTCACACCGATAGCCTACCATACGATATCATAAAACGATATCATGAAGCTAAGACTCTTCTCTCCCAAACGCCTCTAGCACTATCAATACCAGGGCACGGTAAACACCCATACCCACTCACTCACTCACCAGTTCACGGGACTCGCGCGCCCCAATTGTAGCCAAGTTGAACCAACAATTTATCCTTGCCTATCATCCTTCGCGGACTATATGCTAGACTATCGCACAGGTACAGTACAGGTAGACATCTACTACCATCACCAAGCTTCTAGCCGGGGAAAAGCAAAAGGAAAGAAGAAAAAGAAGCAATGCCAGGTGCAATACTATTGATACTCAAAGCAACCCCAAAACGCCGATTTCCGAGTTTTAATTGATTTTTCGGATGAAAAGAAAAGGGAAGAGGAAAAGAAGAAAAGAGTAAGGGATAAGATGGAAAAAGACGAAGAAAAAAAGGAGAAAGAAAATAAGAAAGAAGATAGTGTAATAACGAGAGAACAAAAGAGCAACTAAGACCACATGACCCCACACATCTGAGGATTCAATTAGACTATAATCCCCATCCCAACCAGCAATGCTGCGGCACTGAAAAAACGAAGGGGGGAAAGAACGAAATAAAAGTGAAAGATGGGCAGGGTGAAGTAAAGCAAACTAAAGTATATACAGCAAAATCAATCCTTATCCCAACTCAAGGGTAATAATACGCTGCCAGCCACTTTTTTCCTTTTCTTTTTTCTTCCTTCAGTTGATTGATCCAAATTCACTTAAGGACATCCTCCATCTCGACCATTTCATCGTCGTCGTCAATCTCGATGACCTCCTGACCAGCTTCTCCACCAGTGGATGCAGCGAGCTCCAACTTCTTCTTGTCGTCTGTATTCTTGTACTCGCTCTTGAGCGACCACTTTCCTGTGAAGGGGCCATTGCGGTCCATTTTTGCGATCTCATCCAGGGTTTGTTTGAGATATTGCTCTGGCTGGAATAATCTCTCGCGGATGCCGCGCATGGACCAATATTCGTGCTCCGCAAAGAGGGAGAAGAGAGCTGTGAGGAGTTCTGAGTGAGGCATACGGGCGGCTTTGTTGTCTGTTGTTTTCCGTACCGCTTGTGTGGGTTTCTGTATGGTGGGTTTAGATGTTTGTGTTATAGAATAGAGTGGCAAAAAATGACAGTTTGACTATTGTACTTACAACGAAGCCCGCAAAACTCTTAGCTGTGGCACCCGTGGTACCGGGTGCAAGGAGATTACCGCCAGCAGCATTGGAGTCGAGAACCTGAGTGGTGACCCTCGGGGCATCTGCTTGACGGAATTTAGATAGCTGGAACCGCTTGTACTCTTCATTAACAACAGGAGACATGGAGCATTCGTGGCGAACAGTTCCAACTAGCGAAGTCCTCTCTAGACACATTGTCAACGCCTGCAGAAGGAAGAAACCAACTAATTATCAGGAACCATACTTGGAATAGCTTTCCGAACATATGGCTGATATCTCTGCTTCCCCCAATTACCCTTCCCACCGCCGCTGCCTCCACTATTGCTCTCCCGGTCACGGTGCTGGTATAACAGCCTCGCAGGAATCGCCGGTTCACCCTCCTTCACCCCGCCGGTATTCAACTTGCTCGAAAATCCCGGCATATCCTTCTCCGTAAAAACAAAAGTGTTGTTGACTTCCATATTGGTTATCCTCAAATCATACTCCGTAGGGATCTCTCCGTTCGCCTGATTCCTCTCAAGTGAAAGTTTGAGCTGTGGGAAAGCGTCACCACCAGTCAGCCAAGAGAACCAAAGTAAAAATAAAGCTAATTAAATGATAGAATTGGTTTTGTTTTTTCTCTCGATTTTCTTTTACGCACATTGCTAGTATCCTTTGGATTAACCTTCACAACACCCAACACAATCTCCTCATTATCGTCAATCTCATTCCACCGCTCAGCGACAAAGCTCGGGAGCTTCACTAACCACACCGCCTTGTCCCCCTTAGACATATCCAGGTCACCGGCATCTTCATATAGTTCGTCATCATCAACGTCCGAGACCTCAGCCTTAATATCTGCATCTTCGATCTTGACGTCTGGGTCGGGCTTGATCGCTGGGCCGTTGGTCGCCATCATTTGCTTGTGTGTATGGGTGTATGTGACCACCGGGAGTGCGTCCGATGGAAAAAAGGGGAAAGGAAGGCGGATATAGGTTTTCTTCCTCTACGTCTTAATATCACTCAAAAGACTAGGTCCCTGTGAAACAAAGGTAGGTGGAAGCGAGCTCTTGGAGACGATCTTTGTTCGGCGGGGGGGTGAGCGACGGCGTCAGGTTGTTTGCAGGGTTGGTGGGCGAGGGTAGGAAGAGATGGGTTGACGCGGTTGGGTTGGGTTGGCTTGAGTTGATGCATGTGTTTATGTTCATCATTCGATAAGCAAGCGCCATTCTGAGAGTTTCGCGTAGCAGTCGTATTTATCATACTTTGCTTCTTCCCTAGCAACATCCATTGGCATAGCCAACCAGCGCTGTGCGCAGTTATCACGTGACTGACCTGACCGTGCCGGTACCGATTAGATCTTGATAACACCCCTTCATAAAATGTCATGCTCAGGTGTCAGTAAAATACCGGTACCGAAAACTATTTCTGCCGATACACAAATCTTTATGGAGACAAGGGTTACTGTATGCTTTCCGATTTTTATGGGCACACCAGAACACATGCTTGGCTTTAGATTCCCGCGGAGCCAGAGATTAGCTGCCTTTGCTATTCGTGTGATACCCTGGTGGTGCTTGTCAATACTGGTTTGGCGGGAAATTCACAAATAGTCACTCGAGGCCAATTCCCAGCCCCAGCGTCTAACAACTGGCACGAGCATCAAGCAAAATTAAAGACTACAATGACATAAACAATAAGCAAGCGTAGCGCCCACTACTGCTACCCTGGGAGTTTGAGAGCACTAATACATCACATGCTAACAGAAGCACTAATCCAGAGGCAATTAATCGATTGATTCTTTATATACTTGCTAATAAAAACGGTCTGTCTTGCAAGCTATCATGGCGGTTCCGCTTCCGCGGCCTCCGGGCCCTAGGGGGGGAACGATCGGTCCCAAAATGACGGGCTCGGCGGTCGTGGGTGCAGATCCGGCTGTGGTGAGTGCGTGACGGCGGTTGACTCCCACGGCGGCCACCGGAACCTCGGAAGCGACCTGAAGATAGCGCAAAGTATGACGAATACCAAAAGCGGCAAGCCAATGACAACAGAGACAACTATACCAGCTATTTTTCCCCTTGACAATGGTGATGGGTCCCCAATACTGTAACGAAACGCGTCACGTAGCTCATCGTCTGCCCAGCCGCTCTGTGGGTCCACGCGATTGAGGTGGAATTCTGCATTCTTACGCACGAGTGCTGGCGTTTTGTACACTGTTCCAGGAGTGTAGTGTGAACCTGACTGATGCTGAAATTACTATGTTGGTCCCTAAACGGATTAGGAAGATACTCACAGTCATCGTGTTCATGTCTAGCACTTTAATTAATTCAGGATCGCAGGTCGCATTTTTCTCCACTTGCGTAGGCAGTGGGTAACCGCCAATTATCAATAATTGGCTGCCAACAGCGTTACAAGTGTGAGAACGCATTCTAACAATGCTGTCAGGCATCTCGACTCGGGTCCAGCTGAGGTATTGTCAAAAATTAGTTTTGAAACAATATTTAGTTAGGGAAGGAACGAACATAAAACTTGGCATGGTCAAGACCCAGGTGTCTAGAGCAACTTCTCCGAGCGGATTCATCAACATACCACCATGGACCCAAAGCCTGTTTGATTTCCGAAAGTTAGAATGGAAATCTTGAGGATTGTGAACGTAGAGCGTACTCCCAGGTTTTTGTTTCATCACTATAAACTGTTTGCCCACAGAATCTAGTTCTGGAAACGGGAACTTCCTCGTTATAAAAGGTGGTGGATTGGTTTATCCACTTTTTATTATCGAGGTCGTAGAACATAACATATCGGAACGAAAGCTAGATCGTTTTCAGTGAGAGCAGCAGCTAATTTCGGTAAGATGAAAAGACTTACGGGGGAGCCGTGCTCATAATTAATGACGGGATCGTCCTCGATCGGAACTCCACCGGGGGCCGTCTCAGCCATGAGGGCGATCAAGAACCCATCTTTTCTTCCAATTTTAAGGTGGTTGGCAGACCCGTGCCAGTAAGCCATTCCTGTCTCGCCGAACGACTCATTTGTAAGTGTGCCTGCTGTATGGTTGTATACTAGCATTCCAGATAGTGGAACTACCAATCCGTCTAGGGAGTCACTTGACGAACGTGGAGTCCGGAGGCCTCTACAATTCGGGTCAGTTGACTGTCAGGGAAGCAGGCTGGTAACAAACCCAATATAATAACTCAGATTCGCACCAGGAACAGAAACGGCCGCACCGCCAAATCCGCGCTTGAAACGGCTCTTGTTGGTCGGTAGAGAAACTTCTGTCCATGTGGAAGCGCCTAGGTCGTATTTCCAGATGCTGTACGGTGGGATGTCCTTCTTTTCAAGCCAGTAGGACGAATTTCGCCAATCTTCAGCATCATAGAATTCCCCTCCTTGCATAAGGATCGAACCCTGATTTGAGCCTTCCCAGAGACCAAAACGGTTGACCACAGGAACCCCCAATGGCTTCTTCAATTGAGATTTTGGAATAAAATCCCTGGAGGTGAAGGGCTTACTGAGGTCAATGGTGACCGTTAGAGGATCTTAATCGGTGTGTGAGCTTCTGTAAAATCAGGACTGGAAATAAACGTGACTAACTCAGTTCCAAAACCTCAAAGGACTCGTTATTCCGGTGGTAATTGAATTTTGCAAGGCCTCCGTCAAATATAAGCAGCTCTTGTCCCTCATAATTGACAACAATACCTTCATATAACAAATTAGAATCAACTTCTCATAGGGCAGAAGAAGGGGGCAAACTCTGATGAGACAGTAGACGACATCGGGAATCAGGTCTCCAATCCCACGTCTGTTTTTCGATATCAGGCTCGACAAGCTTTGCGCCTAATATCTTAACTGGCCCATTTGTCTCCGCGAGCGCTAGTGAAGATACCCAAAATGCTGCCCATAGGGCACGAGCGAGAAACATCGCTTACGATTGTAGTACCGATATCTAGTTCCCCAAGCGCGATCTCTAAATTTCTCAGGGGTTAAGGACGTAGATATACAGCTTTAGCGTACAGACTAATATGACGGCAAAGGCCCTAACTGCCCACATAAATAAACCATTTCCCCCTTACGGTATTTGCCATTCGATTGCGAAAAAGCCAAGCATTGGGGCGTCGCCGTACCCCTCATATGAGTGCAGAAAGCAGTTCTTGGGTATTGTAGCTGCCTTACGATTCCGACATCAGCCCCAGGTTTTCAGGGCTTGGGTTCATCCGCAGGTATCCGATAACATTACCAACAACACCGATCAGGGGGAATACATAAAAGTGATATTTTAGCTGCAGATTTTTCCCCAAGCTTTATGGGTTTTCTCTCTCGTAATATGAGATTGGAAATTGACGCGAGTGATTGTGGATGACTATCTTGTGATAGCTATTCGGTCGTAAGGTTCAATATCTCATTTGTTACCCCAATCCAGGCATACGAACAAACAAGGGCGGGTTTAACACGGACTTTTTTTCCGGCAGGCTAGCGATGGTACTCGGGTGAGGGGGAAAATATTGGGACATGCAGGGGGTAGTGGAGTTACTCGAATTAGTAGTTATCCTACTCTTTTGATTCTTTCACACTCCTATTAAGGTATATGCACAGGCCTTTGCTACCCCTGCTTGTCCCAATACTTCCCCCCTACCCCTAGTATCAGTACCTCATTCTCTAGCAAGAATCGTCAGTCGCTAGTACTGATAGATACATTTTATGACCCCTGTCTGTCCGATCACCCACCTACACCCCCGAGTACTATGATATATGATACGTTGAAACAAAGCAGTGGCTATAGTGAGACATCCAACACAGTCAAAAAGAGCCTAGGATGGGACCTAGTTTTGGCCACAAAAGGTTAAGTAGGTGTTTTGTTGCGAATTTGAGGCAAATCGCGGACAAGGTTCTTGCTTCTGCGTGCTGGCCGCAGGTGGACCTGCCAGACAATGCGGCAGTGCCGGTAGTGTAAGAAAGGAATCCCCCGCGCTTGATGAATACGGAGGTACTGTACACGTACAGCGTGTAAGTTTTGTAGGTTTCACAAACCAGGACTGCCACCTCACCCCCTGTGTAACCTACAAAACTTACACGCTGTACCTCCGTAAGTTATTGCTCGAAGATTGACGACTACCGGTACGGTAGAACATACAAGTAGCACCGCGCGCCATACCCCTCGGGCTCTGTAACATGGATGCCCATTGGCTACCGTACGCTATTGATTCTGAGACCCAAACCTCAACTCGCCTCCTGCATGGGCATACTCGGAGCAGTGTGCAGGGAGGAAAGTGTTCGAGTGATAGGAGGAGCGTCGCTGTCGCGCGGGGTGTACTTGTACTACTCGAGCACCGGTAGCACATATGGCTATTTGAGGAATCGCGACTAAGTCTCGAGTTAAAGCCTCCCCTGGTTCGTGCATTACATCTGCGCAGCGAATACCTCTGGGTTCTGGTACCGTACTCATTTGGGTACCCCCCGATTGTCATTATGTGTACTACTAGTATTGACGGACTACTATTCTCCAATCCTATTTCCGACCGATATACATAAGCGGGCAAGAAGGTGAATGTGATTTAATATTGCCTCTGAGCAAGGCACTCAAATGGTAGTGGTGAAGTCGTATATCATGAATAGGAAGCAAGGTGCGATAGAACTGAAAGCCTAGATGGGCACTGTAGGGATGTACAGCCGCATTCACGAAGTTCTCATACCATCCCGAGTACTACGAGCAAGTAGAAAGGTTCCGCTAACCCTCTCGCTCGATTATTCGGCATGATAAATTGTGATAGGAGTTTGCGATGTCCCTAGAGGCATATCCGAGAAACAGTTATCAAAAGGGCTCTTGCTGTCCTGCTGCTACAAATAGGTATTGTTCTTGAGGTACTGTATAAGGAAGAGTGCGAGAGCTTTACGAACGCGGGTGTATAAGTAGAGGGGATGATGGTTATGGATCTGAAAGGATAATCCCCAGTTGATGAATGGAGGTACTCGGATATGGAAGTAAAAATCGAGCATAACAAAGATAAAGCTAGAATCTCGGGAATCTCACAGATTAGGAATTAGAAGAAACAGGGGGGCACTAGGAGGTTAAAACTCGGAGTAGTTGCATTGAGTTGATACCTTGATACTATCATGGAAAAATTGTGAAGGCCTTAGTACCTCAACTAGTGAATGTTGATGCTCCATACATATATCATTAATGATGTAAAGGTTACGTCTGCTAAATTTTAGTTCGGGTTCTTCTTACCTTGAGTGTGCCGATCTTTTATGTTATTTTGGCCAGCTCAATACCTCTCTGTAATGACAGGGTCCTTAGCATACTCGATTTTTACTTCCATCTCCGAGTACTTTACTACAGCATCTGTGAAAACCTTAACCTAGATCGCAATTGCAGTGTTAATTGCAATCTATTTTAGTTAACCACTCTTAGCTAATAGACCATAATATGGCCTAACTAGGGAGTGGTAAAATACAGTCGCATCTCGCTATCCCGGATGACCAAAACCCAAAGAATCTGTCCGGGGCAACGAGTGATCCGGGACAACAGGTTAAGCTTTGCTGTGAAGTTTTTTTTGAATTCACAGCATTTCATACAGGACAGCGAGGTTTGATTGTACACGGATTGTCACTCGCGATCCGAGGCACAGGCTACCATACGCTGGGATTGCTTCTTATCGATAATTCTTAACTATACGCGCTGCCGATGTACTCGAGTGCGTAAAAAGCCGTGATTTAATTGTCCAAATTGATATATCTAGAAATACATTGATTCACAAGAGTAAAAAAACCCATGCCATCTAACCATTATGCGTTCTCCCTGCGAGCCAAACCCGTCCAACGACAGCCAGCCGTTCATCTATTCAACATTAATAATGAACACCGCCTCCCTACCCGACGAAAAGTTTACCCTAGAACATGCTTCTGTTCGCCACCCTTCTTTTTCTTCTTCTTTTTCTCCACTCTTCCATCCTTAACCCCTTTCTTCCCACCCACGACAATCGGCTTGATCTCCGTATTGCTCCTCTTCAATAGCACTGGATGACTACCAATATATTTCCCGTTCATCTCCCTCGCCGCGCGAAAGTACTCATCTCCATCGCTGAAAGCTACGAACCCATATCCCTTACTCTTCGTGGTGCGCTTGTCCCTAATAACCCTGGCTTTCTGTACGCTGGGATACTTTGAGAACGCTTTGAGCAGAGAATCATCCGTGACTTCACCGGCGAGATTACCGACGAATAATCGAAAGTGTGAGGGGTCCCATTCCAGTAGTGATGAGTCGGTCCAGGTTTGGCCTCCGCCCTGGCGAACGACGGTGGGAACGTTCTTTGGCTTGTTGAGTGGCGCCGCCGGATACTCGCCGCCCTCTACCTTTGATACGACGGGAGTGGTGGTGGTGTTACCAGAAGTACGGGTAGAGGGGTCGTAAATGCTTTGTTGTTGGGCTATCTGGGCTTGCAGCTCCGGGTCTAGATCTGCGTATCTTGGATCCGCACGGCGGTTGAATGATTGCTGCGGTAGCGGAAATGGGTTAACAATATGCGGCGCTCCTGATGGCGCAGGTGCTTGGTATTGCTGCGCAGGGGGTTGATAAGGGGGTGGGTACTGCTGGGGATATGACTGATTGTATTGGGGTTGTTGGGTGTATGCTGGCGGTGGTGCGGCCACTTGTCTGGGTCGGAAGCCCGAGTACGCTGGAGGGTTTGCACTCTGTGGCATTGAGGGTGGTGGGGGACGAGGTGGGAGAGAGGAGGATGTCCCCGGTGGGGGCGGATATGACATTGTTTCGACACTTGGTGGTGCTAGTGGAGCCGATGTGTTGCTTGTTTGGTGATGGAACTTGTGCTCGAAGGTTTTCGAGGCTCGGAAGACACGCAGGTCTTGGCACGGGGCTGCTGGCGCCTGTTGTAGGTTATTGGTCACGTGGTACGATGCAACCTCCAGGGACATAGGGCGAGTGATCGCAGGTGTGTACCACACAGCCCCACCGGCCAGTAAGGCGAACCAGGGGAAGAATGTTTATAATAATAATAATCTTAATTTAATGAATCAAAGAACCATCTTGGCAGTACTAGTAAAAGCAACTTATTGCATAAAAGAGGGAGCTTAACTTGCAAAATAGTATTAATGAGAGACCTTTCTCTTAGGTGTGCAGTACTGGACAGTTACTGGAAATGATCGAGATGGCACGATTTCAGTTCACTCTCTAATCTTTTACAGTTACAGGAGCATCGTGTGATTGGGGGTGGTGGGGCGGGCGTACCACTATGGAGACATGAATTCAAACAGTCTTTTCTTCAATATGGGCTCTTAACCGGTAAAATATCATACTGGGAATCGATCGGTCTTGCGCGGATTGGGTTGGGAAGGCCTAAGGTATCGTTGGTCCAGGGGACTCGATCTGGCTGGTTCGGCATACAAGCTCTCTGGCGGTACTTGTGTCCTAGAATGTAACATTTCCAGTATCAATCCGTCTATCCAATAGCAGACTTATAATCTAATGCTGGTGTCTATATTTTCAGTGCTGTTTGTTGGTGACATACCGATAGGAGATTCACGTACGGTAATATCACGGCACTTTGCAATGGTGATACTTTTCATTTGGGAAGCATGATATCACTATACTTGCCTATCATACTACCGCCAGAACTTGCAACGAATTTAATAACGTGCGACTCCCAGTCCGAACATCTAAGCATCAGCAGCCGGAAAAAGCTAAAATATAAAAAGATGAAATAAAAATGAACCTAAGCGGCATGCACCGGGGTGACATATTAGTTTAATGTCGACTAGAGCGCGAAATAGGACCGTCAATTATCCCGTGTATGATATCATACCACAATTATTATTTATTCACTGTAGGTAGGAAATTGGAGAAAATAAAATATGCCGCCCATCCGTCCAAACTCCTCTAAACCTGCAGAGACAAAACTAGAAAAGTATGTATCTAACAAAGGAAAATAACAAGCTTAAACCCAGTTAGTTCAGGTTTGGTGAGAACAGAGGTGGAGAAGGAAGCGGTAAGGGGAAAATCGAAAAAAATGGTAAAAAACAATGGAAAATAATAGTGGTAGCTATGGGACATGCATGGTCGTTGCTTATAGCCAGGGGTCGGCGATAACTCAATCATCAATGACGATTGGCTGGTCCTGTTCTCCTTTCCCGTAAAATAGCTGTTTGCTCTTCTGAGGATACGATGACCCACCAGAATTACTGCTACGAGAGGTCTCCTTGTTGGGGGCTGGGCCGTTTGCAGGGCGCGATTCGGTAGCTTGCTGAACTGGGCTACGTGTTTGCTTGACTAAAGGCGCAGTTTCACCCCACTGCCTCTCTTCCATCAGAATGTCCTCCGCTGGTCCAATTCGATCCACGTAGGCCTTCCTCATCAACCAACGCTGTTCTTCAATTTTTCCGTAGTTACCTCCGAGGATGACACCTAGTAAACTTCTACCTTGTCTATCGACGAATTGCAATGTCTCAAATTTCTTCATCTGGCCAACGAGATCGTCGAGGGCTTCTGCCCAGAGAGTCAGTATCATCTTAATGTGGTAGCTGCTGCGCGAGATATCGTTCTCGGTGTTGTTCGGGTCCTGAATGCATAAGAGATCGGTCTGCGGCGGTGTTGCTCCCCTCTGGATTATAGGAAATACATCGTTCTTGCGGAAGTAAGAGGGTTTCCTAGAGTCCACACATATGCCTAGGGTCTCGGTGTTGAAGTTTTTACCATACAACTCCAAAAATTCAAGTAGCATGATCCCCAGGTGTTTGCGAGGGTCCATCCCCCCACTGACTACGCCAGGGTGCATTTGAAGCATGCTTACAATGAGGCAAGTGACGGAAAAGCTTCCCAACCCTCCAAGATATACTTCGTTGAGACCACGCATCGCAAGAAACTGTTTGATGACCGTAAGCAATATTGGCATTGCAGGGTACTGAGTTTTCCATTTAGTAAATGTCTCATTGGCCACCAAGCCTGAAGAGTTCTCAAACGAGATATCGATATGGATATCCGTTTCGCGGTCCACAAACTTGATGATTGGCACCTTTGCGTTGGCAATCACCACTAAACTTCCCGGCTTTGTGATATTAGAATGAAGAAGTGCTTGCTTAAGCCTGTAGAGCGCATTTCTTTCCGAATAACGAGGCATGCCGAGCTTTGCAAAGGAAGTAGATATCACAACCAGGTCGATATCACTAGTCGGCAGGTAGAGCTCCGCCGCAAACGATCCGAAGACTCGGAGATCGGTATCAGGCCAAAGTTTAGTTACTACAACTCGTACGCGATGAACCAACTCTCTTCTGACGGCATGTTCGTAGGCGCGGGGTTGGATGTAAGCAATGAAGTCAAGGATCTCGTTGTGAAGCCTGTAGGTAGCGCAAAAGGAGTTAGATTCTTCATTCTCTATCGGGTTCGGTCAATGAAAGACATGATTTCGTGGAAATATCTAGTAATACTCACCAACTAGACATACTCAAAGATCTCGAGTGATCGCTCCCCATCTTGGTCCAGGGAAACGGATCGGACCTTGGAGTGGCCGTATACTCGTAAGTGATATTACCGTCGATAGTAGATTTACCACGGCTCATGTCAGAATAGCTTCTCTTTCTGTTTTTGGGTATGTCCAATTGACGGTCGTGTCCCTTATTCTGCATTGCGGCGTTTCCTGATGCGTTGAAAAATGTATGTTTGGAGTGAGTGGTATTAGGAAGGCTAGAAGGACCTCCATTCTTGGATTGTTGGGTTGAACGGTTAGGGGGTTGTAGGTCTAGATCGCGCAGCTGGGGTGGGGGTGTAGGCTTGCGATAAGTCAAAGGGCGGGGTGGTAAACCTGGCGGTCCTGTGTCTTTGGGTGGCCCAAAATGGTTATATCTGTGAGAAAAGCTTGGTTCATCGCGGTTATCCTTGCCGTTCACCTTCCTCCTCTTATGGTTGGGATCCCCATCACTTTGATCCGAATGAATAGGCTCGTCGCCAAAAGAAAGTGAGATAAAATCATCATTATCTTCAACAGGATTTTTAGGCTTTCCCGGAGAGGCTTTGGCTTTAAAAGAACGGATCAGAGAAATTACATCTGGCTTCTTTTCTCCGCCTACTGCTCCTTCCGCAGCTGAAATGACCTTTGTATCCGCCAATGCTGAGTTTTCATCATCCGACATGTCCATCTCAGCTTCATCGTCAGAACCAGCTGCATCGCACATATTTTCGCCAACGTCATCACTTGACCCGTCAAGGGCGGATAAGAATTCGCCCCCTGTAATCATTCCTGGCAGCAAATCAGGGGTTTTATCGCGGGCATTGAATGATAAGATTGGCCTCTCATGGGCCGGGACGGGAATCCACTTTGGCGGTTTCGGTTGTTGCTTTGCTTTTTGGCGCTTCCCAATTTTGGATCCCTTAGATCCTTTCGGATGTTGAGAAGAGCCCCGGTTGTCATCTTGTGAACGATTGCTTGGTCTATAGCTGTCTGTCTCGGTTTGCATCTGACGCTGATGTTGATAGGTGAATTCATGGTTGAGGTTATTCGGATCGGCGCGTCCGGTAAAACGGCGGATATCGTCGACCCTGCGGTCACGATCTCGGTCGCCCATTTGTAAATGAGAGGCTGGCATAGCTCTTGGCCGTATTAGGGAAGGAAAATTGAGTTGGACGAACTTCTACCAGACTGAAACTACTGCTGAAGGAGAGTTTGAAGTTGAAGGAGGGAGCGCGGGAAGAAGTTCATTCACCCGAGAAGGGGTAAACTGAAGGACGAGGTGCGGATTGCTAGGATTAGAAGGCCCTTAAGTTGAATTTGAAGTAGAGAGCGAGAGGGCGACAGGGGGGGGGGGGGCCTTTGTTCTTTCTTGGTGTGTTTGGCGAAGCGGCGTTGGGATGAGGGTTCGGCGATGTCTGGAATGATGGGAGGCGAGAGCCTCTTCAAGAAAAACCTTGGGCCTTGGCACGCATAAGTCCTCTGATGCGCCAAAATCTCTCTTATCTGATTGTGCCGGGTCAAAAATAGCTAAAGCTGCAAGGCAACGGGTTGGCAAGTGTGACCGCGCTGTAATCTCGCACACAGCGAACGCGACCAGGCTGATTACTTGGCTCTTAAGGGCTCTTTGGTGCAACTTTTTGTTAAGTCACAGTCGCTGGAACGACACTTAATTCTGTATATTATTTAACCTAGATAAGCCTAACGATACGAAGCCGGCTACTCACAAAGCACCAGTAGCAGTTAGGTTTTAAATTTATTGAATCAACGACCGCTCGCTCTCAGGAGCGGATTCTGACATTGACTAAGCCTGGTTGTCTTCACTATATCGGAGATTATGGTATCACATTGGAAATGAGATTATTTGCTGGATTTGTCTTTGTGGACACTGGTACCGTATTGCACAGTACGAGTACATGCCGGTGCCATAGACTGCCATCTCCTAGCTCATAAAGCCTCCTCACCTACCCAAACAACTGGGCTGAATTACAAAAGTTCCCGGTGACTTACCTGTAAATTGCGGTGGGGCAATTGGCCGCCAATAAACCGTTTTCGTGCTGAACCAAATAACTTACATTTACCCATGTTCTGGGTGGCCTAGAGGGCCGTCTAAACAGAAACAGTGAGATATATGGGCACTTGTGCGGTATATGGTTGAAATTTTATTTACTCGAGTGCATGAGGACTTAAATTCGGCATAGTGAGATATGATCACCGAGTGCCGGTATGGCATGTTACCGGTATTCTATTCCTAGACCTGGAATCCCATAGATAATCTGCAGTCATAGTATCATATCTAGGCTAGCTAATTTCGCTTCCGTAAACCAGAGGAAACCCCAAACTAGATTTTCAATAGTGCACCGCAGTTATGGACTTGCTGATGTTGTCATATTATCAGATTATCATATCATAGATTAAGTTGTGAAAGTTGGCTATGGCTATGACTGCTGATTCGAAGACTTGCTCTAGGACTCCCATCTCGTGAGGGATCAAAAACCTACGAAACCTGTAACCCACTAGGCCGGGAAGTGAATTGGCTGTAGAAGTGGGTCACTTTGTATGATACAATGCCTGATTTTGTAGAATTTTCAAAGGAAAAAGGCAAAAAGAGAGGAAGAAAAAGAAAGGAAGAGAACACCCTTGAACTCGGCCTTAAGGAGGGCAAAATGAACATTCTTGTGCTATCAAATAATATTATGATGCTATAATACGACCATATTTCCTCTCGCCGCTTGTTGGATATCGAGTGAGATTTCTGGATTTCCACTTTTTGGTGTATGCTGACTGATCCCCTTCCCCGTCGGGCCCACTTTTCGGTCCAATACGTTAATCTACTCGTAATGAAAGCTCAAACTTCGGGGTTGCCACTCATCTTCTCGTTGTGAGTACTCGTATATACGCAGGATGCGTTCGTAATCTACATAGGAAAATTCAGAGCTGCGAACTTGTTTCCCTAGGTGACGCTCGACTCATGTCCGGGAAAACCATCACAGCCCCCATTTTCTCTGCCCCTCTCAATTTCTAGCTGAGGTTTGATGTTCCTCGCGTGCAGAGGAGTTACCCTCTATATCATTTTCTATCGGGGCTAATCTTGGATTCAAGTTTCGACGGCTCTTGGAGAATGTCTGGAGAGGGTAATGAATCTATGCTACCCTCTTTGGATGGACCAACGCCTATTCTTTGTCGGAAATACGCTTCCCAGCCCGCATCCCCACGGGGCAAGTCTACCATGGCAAATTCACGGGAGGGTCTATCGCCTTCAAGATCGTTGGTTTCCGTACGCTCTATGCCAGCGGTTCCAGTTGAACAGGACTGCCTAGACGGATACAGTCTAGAAGAATATATTCATAGCCTTTGTGCGTCTCGTGCGGCCCCGCAGAAGACAAGGCAATCGCTTCTGCTTCGATCGCCCCTGATAACCGTCGCTGATCCAGACCTAAAACTGCCAAGCAGAGAACCCATTTTGGGTACACTCATTCCATCACGGGAGGGAGGTAGCCTGGCTGTGGCAGAGAATGATACGAGCAGTCCCCCTATGTCATTGATGAAAGATTACTATGGATCTTCTGACGAATGCACATCTGCGAGTGTCTCTACTAAGAGTGTTGCCTCGGAGGAAGTGACTGTCTTGGATTTTGCGCGAACTAGCGAACCAGAGGGGGATAGGGGGTTTGTGGGAGCTCGCGGCCATTTGTCTAGAGCCTCGCTGAGAGTGAAACCGTTTGACTTGGGACTTTCTCTTAATACCGATATTGAGAAGGACATGAGCGACCCAGATCCATCGTTTCATCGAGCTGCTGGGTCTCCTAGGGGACCAGTAAAAGAGGCTTTCATCGAGCAAGTAGGGTCGGCATTTTATATCAAAAAATTGAAAAACGATTCGCTCGGGAGACTGCCTCAGATAACTCCAGTGGAATGGAGTTTCCCAGAATACGAATCACCAGAGCTAACAGCGATACAAGAATCCTCCCCAGGAGGCTATAGATCTCGGGGATCCGAAACCTTCAGTTCCAACTCTTCAAATGAGACCATTCGCCCAGGAGTGAGAAACGTCGTGATTCTCCCCGGAGAGTCTGACCGACGCTACCATAGTAGCTGCTGTCGTCGATCACACGGTGAGATGGACATTGGTTCTGCTGCAAGCATAAAACTTGAAGAAGGTGAAGGAATTATTTCGCATCATGCACGTCACCGAGGAGCCATTGCGCCCGGAGGACCAAGTTGCCCTCCTGCCTCACCTATAACTCCTGCTGCCACTACTTCGCGTGAGGCAGCGTGGGTCAGCGTGGCTAGTGAGGAATTTCCCTCTCTTGGCTTTTCTCTTTTGAGAAAAGAAAAGGGTAGTGTTCTATTAGAAAGGAAGCCTTTTCCACCGGGGCATGGCGGAAGTAACTCTCGGGGGATACATCCAGCTCCACCGATTAAAACCACGGTTTTGTGCTACGCTAATGTCCTCCCGGAGCAATCCAGGACCCCAACACCGGTTCTCACAGTTGGTGATGATGATAGTATTGGCCAACCAGATAGCCCATCCGACAGCCCTGAGTTCTCGTCAGTAACATGGTCGCGTGTTTCTGTGGCATCTTCTACGCCATACGTGAGTGGCTGCGCTAGTGGATTAGAGGGTTCTAAGAGTTTGAGAAGTGTTAAGGCTTTGCTGTTGAACGAAGGCATTCAATTGAAGGAAGATGACGCAAGGTCTGGGAATGGCACGTCTAGGGATAGGCTTTCACGTGGGGCTAGACCATAGGGGACCATTTAGTCCTAAGTTCTGGGCAAGGTACCTTCTGGGCACTGTATGGGCGGTAGTAGTTTAGGGATTTGTCTTTGATGGGGAAGCTGCAAGGGAGTTTGTCATGAAGGTGGAGTGATTTTCGGCATTCCGGCTATCCGATCAAAGGCAGCAGCTATGCTTGCTTGATTAGCGGACACTCTAGGAGTAATGAGAAGGTGGATTACAGACATTGGTTGTCACTCTGTTAAGTAATTAGGAGCTTTTGTGAAATGATCGGGATTACAGGTTATTAAGCGACCTTTCTCAGGTTAAGTAAAGGGTATGGGGCTCTCATCCGGAATCAAACAATCCAGCCAATCTCCCATCCGCTTGGACGATATTCTCCTCTAACTCGGCCATCTCCACTTCCCTCTTCTCCGTCGCCATCACAGCCCTTAAAATGCTGGCAATTTTCTTTAACCTATCGACCACCTCAACTTCTCCCTTCCCCTCATCTCCACAAACCGTCCCATAACAGCTCGTTATAGCCTTCAGCATCTCAGGAACATATCCACAAATCCTGACCCAACAAACCCCCATCACGACCTCCACTGCATCCAACGTAGCAACCAGCAAACCTTGCGCGAGCGCAACAAACGGATCGCCCAAAACCGTACCGAAAATCTGAACTAGATTGCCTAAATGCCTCACCGCGTAAACCCCCATGTCTACCATCAGTGCGGATATTTGACGCATGAGCTCCTCCGCGATCCGTGCGTTCTCACCAGCAAAAGTGAAGCCCCGCACAATTCCATTACGAAATATTGCATCTAGTTGCTCTGCTCGGGGGCGGATATCCTTAGTGGATATCCGGGCAAGGGTTCTTAGGACTTTGTACGTTGCCTGTAGCAGCGGTATCGAACACCTTGTGGGGGTCAAAGGTGGCAGAAGGAGCAAGTCTGGCATGAGTGCGTCACGCAGCACCGGCGCAAGTCCAGTCCTCACCAGTAGCCCGTCGGGTAATTTCGGTAACAGAACAGAAAGTAGATTACTCGCAGAGATTTTGTGCTCCGGGTTCGTGCCATCGTGGATGCTTAGCAGCGGGGGTATGAGCAATGGCCATGCGCCCTCTAGTGTATCGGTGGATAAATGAGTTGTTATGTAGGATAGTAAAGTTATGGCTTGCGGTAGCTCCCTGGGCCAGGTAGGTGTCTGTAATGCCGCACCTTTGTTCGTGGATTCGCGCTGTGGAGGGCGGCCGGCGGGAGTGAGCGGAGATTTGAATAAGGGTTTTATAGCTGTCGTTAGGATTGCCATGAGGGTTTGTGTAGAGGTCAGCTCTTGATTGGAGGTTCGGATTGTTGTGGAGAGATGGTAGGATGTAGGGCTAGTCCACGGGTCTGCGAGGTTAGTGTACGTTATGGCTGTGATGGCGACGTTTAGCCGTTCTGCGGATGGGGACGATTTGTGAGAGAGTGAGGAGCAGAGGAGCATTAGCGCTTTTTCAGAGGCCCTGTGGAAGGGGTTCCAGGCGGCTTGGTCACGCGCGGGCTCGTCTTTGCTGTCATCTTCTTCTTGAAAGTACTGCTCGTCGGGGAGGAGGCTACGCGGTGGATGAAGGATGGTGGTCAGGTATGTTTGGAGTTCCTCCGAGGCAAGAAGGTCAGGAGTTGTGTCCAAAAGTAGGGAGAGTTTGGCAAGATTTGCTTGGATCTGAGGGGTGTAATTTTGATTTCTGGTTAGTTGGTAAGTGCTGAGTGTGCGAGTTGGTAAGGGGTCGTTTACCTGTTGGTATTTGCTACTTGTGTCCCCGGGGGTGGGTACTTCGCAAAGAGACCTAAGCTCGTCCATTGCTGAATTTACCGATATTCTAACTGGGTGTGGGATGAGGCAAAAAGGACATCGTGGTGGGAGCTATCGAGTATTCTAGTGGGCTGTAATGAGGCTCTGCTGCATCCCAGCCTGATGGTCAGGGTAACCGTTTTAACGGCCCGAATACTTGTGGTCTTGGATGTCGAATACCGGCATGGTACCTTGCTCTCAAGCTTTCGACTCGACCCAACATCCCACAGCTCAATACTACGACTATGGCATCAGTAGCGAAAGGTTCAGCTTCCTACAAGAAGAAGGATGGGTCTCTTCTTTTGGAGAAGGACTCTGTCACTTGGACTCCTGCAAATGCTGAGGCCCCGTCTTTAAAAATCCCCGTGTCAACAATTACAAGTATGAGTCTAAATGCCATTCCACCCTCCCTACCACCTATTAACATAAGAAAGATCTCCAGGCAACCCCCGCGACGGTAGCAAAAGTCATGATCAAGGTCTTCGCAACTAAAGAAGGTGGTGCAACAGAGCCTTACGTCTTTACATTCACCTCCGCCTCCTCCGCTCGCATGGAAGCCGATGTCATGAAGGAGGCATTAACCACTGCAATCCAGACCTTCAAGACCAATTCCGGTACCGCAACTCCCTCCTCTGCCTCTGCCGGCCCTACCACTACTGCCGCTTCCTCAACTGCAGCCTCGGGGGCCACCGCTGCAAAACTAGCCGGCAAACTCACAGACTGGAGCAAAGCCAGACTAGAAACGGATCTCGAACTCCAAAAATCCCTCCTAAAAGCCGACCAAGAGCTCTCGACAACCTTTTCGGAGGCCGTTCTCTCTGGGGCCGTGACCGCGGACCAGTTCTGGTCCACGCGCACACATCTTCTTCGCGCGCATGCAATCGAACGGGAGCAGAAGCGTGGTCCTTACAACGTGCTCGCCACGATAAAGCCTAAGACTGTTGACAATGTTGTTAGGATGTCTTTGTCGCGCGAGGCCATTCATGACATTTTTGATCAGCATCCGCTGGTTAAGATGGTTTACGACGATAATGTGCCGAAGTTACCCGAGGAGGAGTTCTGGAGTAGGTTCTTTTTGAGCAGGCTTTTTAAGAAATTGAAAGGGGATAAGTTACTGCCGACGGATAATACGGATCCAATACTTGATCGTTATTTAGGGAGAGACGATGAAGGTGAGCCACCCTATGGATACCGCAGGAGAGAAGGAGAGGGGCTAATTATGGGGAGCAGAAAACTCGAGGAAGCGTAGGAAGATAGAACATGTTCCTAGGACCATGGATATCGAGGGTAATGAACAGAACTTGAGCCAGAAGAAGGGGAATGCTCCTGATTTGACAATGAGACCTACACGCACTGAGAACGTTCCAATTATCAAGACCTTGAACAGTCTTAGCTTGAAGTTGGTGGATTTGGTCGCACCGTGAGTGTTCTGCCGACTTCGCCACCGACATTGCTAACAGGCTCAATCCAGCACCGATACTGACCCCAACCAAGTCGAAGACCAAGATGAACGCTACATCAATGAACAACGCCTAGTTGACCTCTACGGTGACCCCGAAGAAGAGCGCATCATCCTCAACATCCGTGACCAGCGCCAATTCTTCTCTGCAAGTAGTAACGCCGATAAAGCGCGCAAGGAACTCTACTCAAATCTAAAACCCGAGACTGTACTCCAGGAGATCCAAAAGACCCTCGGAGAAAGCAACCTCAACCTCCTCACTGCTCTCTCCAGCAGCAAGACTGGTAAAGAGAGTAAAGCCCAGCTCTCCAAAGCGACCACACAAATCGTAGCTGCAGTTAAGGACCGCAGGGAACAAGTGCTGAGTTCCAGCGGGCTTAAGCACAAATCTGGGGGCTTACACGCAAACGTATTCAATAGTGTAACGCTAGTCCATGCTACAACAAATGAATTCCTCCGACACTTCTGGTTGGCCTTCTTATCTGGGGACGAGAAGCGCGCTGGGGACATCACAAAGCTGGTTAACAGTTTGAAGAATTCGAAGGAGAGGATTGCGTCCATTGCCAAGACCGCCGACGAAGAGCGGGAGCTGGAGAGGGCAAGGAGAAAGAAGGAGGCGCAGGAGGAGTATAAGAGGACTGGGGTGAAGCCGAAGCGGAAGACCACCGAGGTCGGCGGTGGGAGCAAAGTTGTTGAGGAGCTGCTGGCACCGACGATTGTTGCAGTAGATAAGGCGTTAGGGAAGTACCAGGCTGCACTGGGTAAGGCGGACAAGGGGTCGAAGACTGCTGCTGGGTAGAATGGGGGTTACTGGAGGGTGTTGGGTTTGCTTGGAGTTTGGGTTTTTTTTTAGTACTTAGAAAAATTTATAGTTGCCTAAATTACTCGTTTCCTTCTTTCCATTCTACAAATTCGGTTGGGGGTTGGCTATTTGTGATTGTAGGCTGGTTGGCCGGTTGACTGGTTGAGCAGGCGGGCGTCCCCACTGAGTGTAATAATGATTTCCACTTATCCACTCCGACTCGATCGAGAGAACAGGTAGAGATATCTAGCCATAAAAATAATAAAAATCTATTTAACCTTCCTCACCTTAAGCTCTATCGTCTCCTCGCCAATAAAGATACCCTACACACCCTTAGTTAGCCATCATCAACTTCCTCCTCCTCCTCCTCCTCCTCCTCCTCCTCCTCCTCTCCCTCCAACGACCCAGAAGAGTACATACCTTCCCCTTATACGGCTCAGGAATCCTCCACTCTCTAATCCTCGCCGCAAACTGATTAACCTTCGTCTTATCTACCCCCTCCAGTAGAATCCTGGTAGGCGTGGGCACGCTGCACTTAACACCCTCGGGTACGGACATCCCAATAGTATGACTATACCCCAACCGCATCTGTAGCACCCTTCCATTGCCCGCGATCATGGCCCTGTATCCAACCCCCACAAGGCGCAATATAGCGGAGTGGCCCTCCGTCACGCCGAGTACTAATTTCTGCAGGTTCGCCCTCGAGGTGCCCCACATTTCGCGCTGCTGGCGGTCCTTCGCATTCTCGACTGTGACGGTTGCGCGCCGGGATGTGGATGATGGGATGGGTGTTTCGGTGATCTTCACGAAGGGCGGGAGAAGGAGGGATAGTTTTCCTAGGGGCCCTTCTACTTGACTGGATGTTTCTAGGTTAGATGGATGGATGGATGGATGGATGGACAGTTGGGTGTGCGATTGATTGAGGGGGGGAGGGAGGGGGAGGGGGGTTATACAGTGAGCCTATGGGTGTTTCACGAGGATTCTTGCTCTTCGGCGGTGGTAGTTTTGTGAGTATTACCGTGTCTGGGATCACGACGGGGGATTGCCCAATCTTGCTGGATGCTGTGGACGTGCTGGAGAATTTGCGGACGTATTTCTTTGGTGCATGCCGGAGACATCGGTTCAGGGGGAGGAGCATTGTTGGGTATTCTTCTGAGGGGTCAATTGGAGATCCCTCTGCCGTTATTCAATGGTGTGCAGATCTTATGCTGGGTTGGTGGATGGAAATGGTAAAGTAGGGTAATTGGAGGTCTGATAAGGGTTGCCTGCTTGTCTCATCAGATGCCGGTACCCACTTGCTTGATCGGGTCTAGGCTGGAGGTATTATCATCACCCACCCATCTTTTTACACTCCCTTTTTTCTCTACTAATTTTTCACTTCTACCTCGACTTCTATCATCCCTCCATAGTGTTGTCAATAGTTCCCTCAAAAAAAAAAAAAACTTGAGGCCAAGTAACTTAAACGAAACATCACAAACACAAACCACACAATGTCCCCACCACCAGACCTTCTCGAAACTCTAACGATACTCACCACCTCCCTCACCACGGCCAGCACATCCCTCCAATCGGCCGAATTCCCAACACTTACGCCCCCAGAGAACGGCATATCCCTCCTGGACCTGAAAAACGAGCTCCTCCTCTCATACATCCACAACGTTGTCTTCCTCGTGCTCGTCCGACTGCGCTCGGGCACATTAAGCAACGGCATCGGCGCAGATGCAGTCAAGGAGCTAGTCAAGATCCGTGTCCTGCTAGAGCGTGGCGTGAAACCGCTGGAGGGGAAATTGAAGTACCAGATTGACAAGGTCATCGCTGCAGCATCATCGTCGACGCCGGGAGATTCTGCTCCTGCGACGGCGACGAAGGAGACGAAAGCAAAAAACGGCGAGGGTAGTGATGAAGATAGTTCAGATGAAGATGGAGATGGGATGGAACACAACGATGACGACCACGAGGACTACTCCCACCGGCAAAAACTCCGTTCAGATGCAACAGCGGCTCCAGCGCCGGTATCAACCCTCGCCAGGAAGGAACTCGCCTTTCGTCCCAATCCAGCCGCTCTTGTAAAGCCCTCCGCCCCGGCACTATCCTCCCTATCCACTACGAACCCCTCCGATGGCATATACCGCCCGCCCCGCATCTCCGCGACCGCAATGCCAGAACCTAGCAGGCCCGCGGAGAAAGATAAACCCCTCCGCCGTAAATCCCATATGCTCGATGAATTCGTTGCAGATGAGTTGTCCACCGCGCCAATAGCGGAGCCATCCGTCGGCTCTACCATCATCGACTCCGGCCGCGTAGTCAAGACTGCGCGCGACAGGCGCGAAGAGCGGGAGAGGCAAGAGTACGAGGAGAACAACTTTGTCAGGCTGCCGAAGATGGGTAAGAAGGAGGCGAGGGAGCTGAAGCGCCGCGGTGGAAGAGAGGCGAATGGCGTGGGCGGCGAGGATTGGTCGAGTTTCACGGGAGATATAGAAAGGTTGACGAAGGGGGCTGATGGAGCGGGCAAGAGCGCAAAGTTGTTAGAGAGGAGTCGGAAGAGGAGGGGTGATGGGGATGGTGGGGAGGGGGGCAGTTCGAGGGCTGTTGGAGAGAGTTTCGAGAGGAGGAAGGAGAGGCTTGATAAGAGGAGGAAGACTTAGATGAGTGTGTCCATAGATAGATACATAGATGGGTATTCTGAAAGCTTTCATTCCCTTTTAAGTCACCACCTGGCACTCGACCTGTATCATAATTAATCCACCCATTTCCGCAAACAATCAAGCTCACCTTTCACTACCATCACAATTACCATCACTGCCTCTTAAGCTCCTTGACCAACCCATCCACCATGCAAAGAAGCTTTCCCAACTCCGTCCCGAGACCAATATCCTCCAACTTCATCCCCACCCACCCCCTCGTCTCTTCCTCCTTCTCCAAATCCTTCCTCACCTCCTCCTTCTTTCTGGAGACTACGCTAGCAAATCCTCTACCGTCACCATGACTCCTTCCCACCTGCGCAGCGCACTCACACAGCAGTCCCCAAACAACCTTCCCGTAATCCGCCCCGGGAACCTGCAAGAGCAAGTTCGCAAGCGTAAAACCGTGTACGACTCGCACGGGGTGGAACCTCTGCGGGTAGAATACCAGGGTGAGGCGTAAGTAGACTAGTAAATAATGCAACAGGGCCCGTTTCCAATTTCCAGATGGGATGTACTCGCTCTGCACAAGTGCTAAGTGCAGCGCGGCCAGGGGCTGCCGGGGCAGCGGCCATACAGGAGACTTATGCAGGTGTTCCAAGATGGAGATCATCGCTTCACTCTTATCCGAGCCAAGTGCGGACCAGGCTGCCTGCTCGAGTACGTCCATGTCTGCGGTCACCGGGAGTGCTTGTGCGCACTTATTACAAAGTACTTGTTGTTCGCGTGTGGGTATTCCGACCCCGCCGCAGGCGCACAGGAACCCGTCCATGGGGCTGGTAGGGCTGGTACAGCGCGAGCAGGTGCAGGTAAAGAAGTACTTTTCCAACAGTTCTAGCTGGCGGCGTTCGCGGGGAGCTGTGTTGTCGATATACGATATCAAGATTTCGGCGTTTGCAGGGATGTCTTCCAGTGCACGGACTTGGAGGGTTCGGCCGTCAAAGAGCATGACGGCATTGGGCGTGCAATCGTGGTTTATGCTAGCGGCTAGCGGGTCGAAGGCGATACCAATGGGATCGAAAGTCTCTGTGACGAGGGTTACAGAGTTTACCAGTACCTGTATTATAATATTACAACCTCCATTGTCAAACACAATCACTAGGAGAAAGAAAGAAAATGGGAAGGATCCTACAAACAGCACAATATAACCTCCTAACTTCCTCTTCCCCCCTCTTCGTTCCTGAATACCCATGCACCCCCTTCCCCATCACAAATACCACCTCCCATCTCTTGCCCTCGGCTCCCGCACGGAACCGCTCGATGTGATCCTCACACTGCGCAAACACCTCGTCCTCGGCATTCTGCATGAGCACCCTCATCGCGACGCGCACAGAACCCGGCAACACTCTCGGCAGCTTAGCAAAGGTTTTGCATTCGTGCTTGTGCACGCGCTTCCAGTCCTCTGTTTGGCACTCCTACCTTCCCTCCCTCCCAATTAACCAACTCCCCTTTTTCCTTTTGCCGATAGCCAGGGGGGACCCATGACCCACTTACCTTCCCACAGTACCTGACAACTTTACACCCCAGACATGCAGAAAGCTTCCGTGGAGGGCTGTAAGTTGTTAGGATTGAAGGCGTGTCCGGAGCGTGGTGGAGGCAGTTGCTGCAGGTGCTTTGCAGATGCGCGTCGTCCGGGATCGTCACGAGGGGTTTGGAGATCGATAGGATTTGCGTGCCGGCTGGGATCGCGATCGTTGCGAAGAGGCCGTGGCCACCTCTTGAGGATTGCCTGCGGGTTACTTTTGACATTATTGTGGAGTGCAATTCTGGTAAGGACAGGTTTAGTGGGGTTTGGTGAAGGGAAGTTTGCATGCGGGATGATGAAATGTGGGGTGGGTTCGTTCATTTGGTCTTGGCATACGAGTGATCAATTGTGACTCATGGGTGATGGGTTCAGTGATCAAATTCACAGCGCTCTGCTCAGGCAGGGTATGTTATTGACAAGCTATCCTATAGAGTACACAGGAAAATCCACCTGAAAGAGAGTATCGATTGTCTAAAAGGAAAACATAGAGAACAATGCTGTGGAATGAAACACAAATTTTCACTCTCCCCCCATCCCCCTTCGATCCCTTTTCCATGAGTTTCCCCAACACCTCTTGTTTTATACGGCGAAGTGTGCGACGGAGCAAAGCAATCTACATTCCCTCAAACTCACCACCTGCATCGTCGTCATCGATGTCTCCATCCTGAATCTCCTTGGCCAACTCCCTCTCTCGCTCCCTGGCCTCCTGGGCGTTCTTGAGTTCGAGCCGGTGTTGATTCATGGGGAACCTCATAGCCTGTCGAGAAACAAAGAATCAGCCAAATGCCTAAGAAGCAATCACCAAAAGATATCCCACCTTAACGCTATCGTTATGTAAGCTCATACAGAACATGATTCTCTCGTGGAAGGCCTCCTGCGGCTCTTGAGTAGCATAAACGTCTAACAACTCCTTGCTCTGCATATAGCCCTTCTCATGGTTCAAAGTGGCCTCGATAACACCATCTCGAATAGCTTTAGCAACAATATACTCAGCACTCTCTTCACTATCTAATCTAAGTCTGACGCAAATATCCCTCAGTGAGATCTTTGAATAACTCAAACTCATCATACGGATACCAGTCTTGATGACGTTCTGGCGCAGACGGAGAATGAGCGAATATGTGCCATCTTTCTTGAACGTCTCAGCGTGCGTGTTGAGCGTATCAAAGAAAGAATCGAGTTCTCCGATCCGAACAGCCTGCACGAGCAAAAAGTAAGCGTGCAGAGACTTTTCAAGCCTAGGCTCACGGAAGATGGACCGTTCCGGAATATCCCCCATGAGAAGCTCAACTATAATATTGAGCTTGTTGGCAGCCTGGACAAATCCGGCGGCAGCAGCAGTCTGGGGAGCCTTGCGGATAGCCCCCACAAGCTCGTTGTGCGCAGCGGTGTAGTCAAGCTGAATAGCGCGGATACGGCCAAGATAGTATTGATAACGCGCAATGAGGTTATTTGCCGCAGATTCAGGGAATAGAGTCTTTGAAACGAGATGATCAGCCTGAGTGATATGAGACGTTAGGAGGTAATTACGCAGGAGAAGCGTAATCAGGGTAGCTTGTGTATCAATATCCTTTCTTAGGGTAGCGGTTCGCAGAGAGGCAAGTAGTTGTGGACGAATCTCGGTGATGGCAGGAGGAGGGAGGAGTTCGTGGACACGCGAGTAATAGAAGTACACTTTGGCAGCCAAGGAGTCAAGCGTTCGACGATTGAGCGAGTGTATTATCTGAACCAGCTCGGTGGAGAAACTTGCGCCCATTTCTAAATTCTTCTGATCCAAGAGATAAATCTGCACGAGCAGATGAAGGTAGATATCGATTTCCGGCAATAGAGCCCCACCGTCCTTTGATCCTTCGGAAGGACTATCTAGCTCCATCCCAGATGCGCTAGACCCGATAGCGGTAGTAAGCCTACGGGACGAAGGATGATCTCCAGGGTATGTTTCGGCAACAATCTTGCTGAGAATCTCAGGATTCAGACGTCGGCGTAGAGATGATAAGGAACGTAGAACTCGAAGGGTGAATCGAGCATCGAACAGGGTGACAGCTCTCTCGAGTAGTGTAAAGTTTTCCTTAATTTCTAAACCGCCGCATTAGATCCATCGCTCACACCCAAGGGGAAAGAGGTAAGATTCATACCATTTATTGCAACGACGACAGGGTCTTCCTCCTTCTTATCCCCTTCTTCCTTCCCATCGTTCATATCCACGTCTTCATCTCCAGGCTTCTCCGACCTCTCAGTCTTCTTCCCGGCAGTGGGGGTGGTGACCCCAGCGTCATCCTTCATCTCAATATCTTCGGCACCATTCTCGACTGGCGGAATCTCCTCTTTTGATGACGATGACGATCCAGCCTTCTTGCTTGTTGTTGCCTTCTTGGCTGATGACTTTGCTGGTTGTTTGGAAGAATCACCACTCTTCTTGTTTCCGGACGACCCAGAGTCTGAGCGTTTGTTTGACCTGAGGGAGCTTTTATCCACCATGATGCAACCGGTGAAGTGATTAAGGACTGTAAAAAAAGGATAAATAGAAGCCCAGGGGATAGATGTAGGTAGATGAAGATGAGGGGAGATGAGTGGATGGGATAAGGGGGGTCGAGAAGGGTGTACACAGGTTGAAGTTTGGGGTTGTTGGTAGAAGGTTTCGCCCTCGCCGTGTTGAGGTCTCTCTTTTCTGGGCGGCTCTCTGTCAGCGGGATGCGGTTTACGTAGTCAGCAGTGCAACTTAGCACCGCAACCACAATTATTGAAATGGAGTTAGAATTGTAGTGGAGCTAGACAAGAACGAACTAATCTTCACATCCTGAGTATTAGTAAACAAAACGTGATAATGCCCCACTGCGAGTGCAGTATTGTTGCCGCACCATGATTCAATGACAAAACGAACTTCAGCGTTAAAGCTACTACCAGGAGACACGGCAACACCCCCCCAAAAGTCCTATCGATAACGACGAATATCACCCACCACCCCTCATACCCACGCAATCGCCATCACCAACTCCCCTCCCCACAAGCAAACAAACAACGATACTTACCACAACACTCCAGACCTCTCATCTCAACCTCCTACAACCAACAATGGCATCTCAACTCCTCCCCCTAGGTATTGCCACTCCCATCCATCTGCAAACTCACCGACTAACAACCGCCCTAGAACTCGTCGATAAATGCGTCGGCTCAAGAATCTGGGTAGTAATGAAGGGTGACAAGGGTTCATTTCCTCTCTCTTCATTTCCTCTCTCTCATCCGCCTCAACTCAACTACTGCTACTCCTCAGCTAACCGACCTACCCACCCCAGAATTCAGTGGAACATTGGTCGGCTTTGACGACTACGTCAGTATGTGCCCTATCGCCCTTCCACTCTACTTGATTCTGGATTGACTGGCGAACAAAACAGACATGGTCCTAGAGGACGTAACAGAATAGTGCACTCCCCTTACCCTCTCGAACCTCAGTCTGAACCGGATTAGAATATTAGGAAGTGTAGCTGATGGATAAATGGTCTATAGTGAGAGCACCGGAGATCAAGTGAAGCTTAAAAAAATACTTTTGAACGGGAACAATATTTGCATGGTATGTTAGGTCTTATTTCTAAAGGTTTAGGAGGGAGGGGGCTAATTGCTGTATCAGTTGATTCCTGGAGGTGACGGTCCCGGGAATTCGATGGCATAAGTTAGGGGAGGGCGGTACGGGTGGGAAGAGATGGGGAAGTAATGTTTGCTAGGCTATGATATCAGATACTTGCGACGGTAGGGTTAATAGATAAATTATGCCCCACGTAAGGAAGGGCATTGAAAGTGGTGCTGTTCAGGTATAAGATTATTATATTGGATATCGGGGAGCTACGGTGTGCTGAAGTAATATGCAACACTATTAAAACAAGATGATCCCCCATAACCCTCGACATAGCATATCACTCTAGCCAGCCTATGATCAACCAAAAGATCATGTGGCTTCGTGGAGATATTATCTGTGCAGCCATCCGACCCCAACAATCCAAACTCACAACTGAAGAAATGATCGAATCATATCCTTTAAAAAAATATTGAGTAAAGCATTGAAGATACCTTCCTTATTCATGATCCGAGCCCCAACTCCGTGAAATATGTCAAACACGCATCAAACCGCAATTTTACCTCCCCATTTACTCCCTAAGCCTGTCAACTCGACAGCTAGATTAATAACCGTACTCACGACCCATAGGCCAATGAGTGTGAATCCAATCTGCCTCGTCATCATCCATTGGTTCAATGGCACCGCAATTAGCAGTAAAACCAGGGTGATGAGAAGTGTAGCGGCAGATATAATTAGTGTAGAGGAGACTTCTATAGGGTAGTAATCCGCGTCCTTATGTGAATGAGAAATGGTTGTCATGTAGAGTCCTGAGATACCGATTCCGAGAAGAATGTTTAACATGGGTCCGCCAAAACATGCGGAGAGTGCCATGACCGGGAAACCGAGTCGGGCAACCGTAATATCAGCCACGAGATCGCCGAGGGAGTTTCCCTATTATCCGTATGAATCAGTAAAATGCATGATGTAATTATGGTGAGAGGAGGGGTGAATTACAATAGCGAAAATGGTGAGTCCCAGGATTGCGTCACTAATGCCAAATATGACTCCAAACGCCTTCAAAACGCCTACCACCTCATTGGCAATGGCGCTGATCCACCCAATGGCCACGGCAAATCCAGCGAAACAAAGAAGATATCTCCACCGAGGCGCCCTCTCTGGAGTGGTGAGAACAAGCAAGAATGCCAACGCGATCAATCCTCCAAGAAGTGCATAGAGAATGGGTTTCAGCAGTGGGACCTCATCATCCGCAAGAAACATGACAACCATGAAGACTGGGGCAGTGATACACTGTATTGATACTAGCCATCTGTTCCACTCTTTCGGGCCAATGCCATCTGATGCGCTTACTCCATGCCTAGGACTACTGGAAGCACCATTGATAGATATTAGGTCTCCTCCCGTAATAGTGCTGGCGGGACTTTCGGGTTCCAAAACTACTGTTGGTGTCTTATCGTTGGTATGAGATCCCCCCTCAACAACCGGTAATGTTATAGTGAGTAGAAATACACTTGGTAGCGCGATAAAACCAAGACACTTTTCCATCAGTGATTTGCCTTTGAACCCTCTGAGTGTAGGGAATAGGGTTCCAAAGAGAATTTGAGGTGGAGGAAGTATATGGTATGGCCAGTATTTAAGTACTTTCCAGTTAGCCCCTGCGGATAGTGCGCCTAATGTTGCCGAATCTACAGAGGGAGGAGGGAGGCGGATTGAAGGCGGAGGAGAGACTGGTGGGCTGCTAAAGAGGCGTGGAGATTCGGTGAAACGCTGTGAGCTGGAATCCGAGGCTGAGTCAACATGAAGTGCGTTCGAAGAGGCCTGGCTCAGCGGGCTTGTAGGCTCAGAGTGAGTGGACGAGTATTTCGAGCCTCTCGAATGCCCAGTTGAAGGTGGCGGAGCAAGGAAGTCGGGGGTTTTGGCCCGAGTGAGCGATGTCCCATCGGTTGTTAGGATGAACTGCGAAGATAAAGGTGTCGGTTGTGTTATGTTGACTTGAGATGAATCATTTGCAGACCTGCCAAAGTAGCCATGATCAACATTGGCTCTAGCAGAATCATTCACTGACAGTCCGCGTGATCTTCCAACATTAGGATCTGCAACAGGGTTATCCTCGGGTGAATGGCGGTCTCCAAAATTTCCTGGAATAACCAAGGACCCGGGAGCCGAAAATGACGAAGTGTTTAAGCTTAAGAAGGGGCCATCTGAATACCGGCGAAGGTGGATAGGACTCCCTTGTAAATTTTTGTTTTTTTCTAGAGAGGATAGCACTGCCCGAAACTGCAGCTCGCGCATATTAGTGTTAACTCTCCGGGGGCATCCAGATAGTGAAGGGATTCTCACCTCCAAGGCACCAACCAGAGAGGGCCTGATTCCGTGTGGTGTAGCTGGTGTAGTATGCCTCTCCATGGGTGGCCTAGTAATTCGCATGCTATTGCTTAATTCTGCGTAGGCTTGTTGCTCCTGTTCTTCCTCGTCGTTGTCTTCGCTTTCTCCTCGCTCAAGAGCACGGAAATCATGGGTGGAGTCCAGGAGCCCGGTGGTTTCACCTACCCCACCGTCCTCATCATCATCGTCGATTGTTTCTTCTTCTTCGGGCGCAGCATAATGTTCCCTAGCACTTCTTTCTTTTCGCCTTCTTCGCTTTCTTGACTGAGAGGTCCAATGCCACGCCACGACGAAGCACACATAAAAGCAGTAAAACATCACCATCACGATACATTCCCACATCTGTATCTTCCCATCAGCCAGAAAGAATATACCGAATAATACGGCGACAATGAAGAAGCAGACATCCCGAACAAATGATCTCCTGCCGACTCGAAAGGGCCTCACAATGGCCATAGAACCCGCTACAACAGCAGCAATAAAAGAGGCAGCGCCGATAAGTTCGCCAACAGCAAGTGATCCCGAATTTATCTTCATAGCCGCAAATGTGCTAAAAACATCTGGTGATCCATTGCCGAATGCTAGAAAGGTAACACCGGCCTATTCGATCGTCATATTAACTAAAATGTGGTATAGAAGAGGTCCCGGCGGCTACACACCATACTTTCGGACATCCCCAAAATATTTGCGATAGTGGAAAGATTGATACAGAAGAAGTCGCTCGCCGCAATACCAAGTGTCTAGAGCAAGTCAGTTTCGCGTAAGGTTCTCCTACCTTGAAGGAAATCGGTGCATCCGTTGCGAGGTGCGTAGAAACAGGGCGTACCGTAAATAGCATGACAAGCCATCCAGCCATTATCATGAGCGAAACCACGGGAAACTTTTCCAGGCGACAGTAATAGAGTCCCAGATAATCAAAGTATCCCACTTCTTCATCCTCGCAATTCTCCTTCACGAACTTGCATTTGTCTTTAAACTCGTGCACCCGCCGGCACTATGATTAAGCTTGAAAGTTAGCATTACCTGAGCGCTCATGGGCAGACCGCACGTACCTCCATATCACGAGCTCCCACTACCGAGCCATCCAGACTAGAAGCAGACTCGAAAAAGCTCGGCCCACTCAAATGTTTTGGTGATATGCTATGGCTAGAATCCAAAGCTTGTCGTCGGTGGACCCGCTTGGCAGTGACGTCGGGCACAGCAAAATTTAAAAGTAGGAAGAATAGTACCGGCAGTATTACCGATAGTCGGGAAGTAGAATTCAAGCAGGTCATGGCCGCCGAAGTGAAGAGAATATTTTGGGCGAAAGGTTCAACGCCAGGGACATCTCCAATATGGAGCTTCGAGGCCTAGAAACGAAGAGAAGGGTAAGAAGGGCGGCGGGACAGTATTGCACGAGTAGATTTACATGTGGCGGTGCTCTATCAAATCGATAAAGGTAGCTAAGGGAGGGATGGGGCGAGGAAGGAAGGCAGGTGCTGTGAGTTGAAATTACACCAGTAGAGGGGCAAAAAAGCGACAAGGTGCGGAAGGAATCACCGGTGCCGTAGATTAGCGATTGATGGAGGTGAGGGAAATACCGTACGATAGCCTGGAGCAATGTTGAAAGCACTGCCCTGAAGAGCCACCAACCATATCATAGGTTCATAGAACGATCCATGCCGCATGACGAAAACTTCAGTCGTTTTGGGTAAATTTACGCATGGGCACGATGCAATGATAAGCCACTCTGCTTCACCCTGTGCCACTTTCAGCCACCGTTGCCATAGATACAGGGATGGCTTCATTGTTTTAGTGTGATTGTGTTCATCCTCAGCTTGGAGAAAAGTAAACAGCCTTCAAACCCACTCCATCCATACTTCTGCTTCTGTCTCCTGCCCTTGCACCTTTACCATACTACCGTACCCCCTCCCTCCTTCACACCCCCCCACCCCACCATCAGCCCCGCACACACCATCTCAATCAAACACCCTAGTGACTGCTATCTCGCCTTGAATTACTTTAAGGCATCATCCTCACAACCGATTACTTCTAACGCCAGCTTTGGGGGTGAGGCTCTACAGCAAACGAAGAATGATAAACTCACCTCGAGTTCCTCGACTACGAAGGAGTGGCGGGCACGAATATGCTCCGTCCCCACTCAGACCGTCCCCGATGGGTACAAAAATTCCTCTCAACGACGATGTTGCTGAAAAGGCCAAACGGTTCAAAAAGCGCTCCATTCTCCGCGGTCTCCAGGCAAATGAGATTGTTGCGGCAGCATCCCCAGCAAGGCGACAAACGATAGGCTCCACGGATGATCCAACTACTCCTCGAAACCTTCCTGCCCTGAGAGGTGGAGTCGCTGGTGAGGGTCCGATAGACGCAGTTACACCTATGCGCAAGGTTCCTATATTGGCAAACTTTGAGGAATGGATGAAATTGGCTACGGATAATGTCGGTATACCTACTAAGATGCATATCTTCTCGCTCAGTTCGGTCGGGCTAACTAGAAATATCCGGTTCTAGAAAATCAACGCTACCAATTCATGGAATTTTGCTTTGATTGACTACTTTTACGACATGTCGCTTCTCAAGGAGGGAGAGGGCATCAATTTTCAGAAAGCAAGCTGCACTTTGGATGGTTGTGTCAAGATCTACACCAACAGAGTTGATTCAGTCGCAACGGAGACTGGCAAACTGTTGAGTGGCTTGGCAGATAGCAACTCCAAGAGGAAAGATCGGGATGGCGAAGAAGGGGAAGGAAGCGACGATGAAGCTGGCGAGGATGGAGAGGATGGCGAAGGATCAAAGAGGCGGAAACGCAAGGTATCGTCGACAAACCGAAGCCATTGGTCTGTCAGTTTGCTTACGTACCACTAGTCTCAAAGATCTTCGGAAGCCACCCTAGCTAAAGACTTCGCCTCACTACAAATCAAGAAACACGACCTTGAGCTGAATGTTGACCCTCTATTCAAGAAAGCCACCGCAGACTTCGACGAGGGGGGCGCGAAAGGTCTACTTCTGAACAACCTTTCGATCGACTCCTCCGGAAGGATTGTCTTTGATAGCAGTGATGACAGTGGCCATGTAGATCCCATAGATAAAGAAGACGACGGTATCAAGAAGGAAGACGAGGATGAGGAGCCTAAAGAACCAGAGCCGGTAGAAGAAGACAAAGTCGAAATTGACTTTAATGCCCTCCGCAATAAGTTCTTTCCCAACCTCAGTATTTTGGATCAACAGGATATCTGCCCCTCCCTCAAGAACTTCGATCTGGGCGACCCTGCAGGTTCGCTGGATATTCCGTTCTTGAAGGCATTAGAAGAGCGCGGCGATGATGGTGACGTTCTTGCTAGCGACATCGAAGGTCCAGATGGGCCAATAGGTGATGGAGACTTGACGGAGAGGCCTGATATGGCTTTTGGCTTTGACGCTGGCTTCGGTATCGGCGACGACGATGATGGAGATATGGGCTTCGGAGAAGGAGGTGAGATATGGGCCAATGAGACGATCGTGGATGCCGCGCAACGATTCATGAGCCCTGCCAAACGGCCTTTATTGGGCCTCGGAGGCGAAGGCAACGAGGACGAGGACACAAAGGACTTCACAGTGGGTTTCGGTGGAGGGGGCGATGATATCCTAAGCTACTTTGACGAAACCCTAAAAAAGAACTGGGCTGGGCCCGAGCACTGGAGAATCCGGAAACTGAAAGGTCCGCAGAAAACCCCCTGCTATTGACCTGGAACAGTAATTTATATACTAACATTAAAAGCAAAAATCAGATAACTCCAAACCCGTCAATGCGCCCGTCCGCCAAAGAAAAGAGAAAGAAACATTCCTAATAGACTTCATGAGCCCCGAAGCCGAAGTAACAGACGATGTAGTTCGCCCAAAGAAGGGAACCGCGAGCATAAACATGCCTAAGAAAGACTGGAAAAGCAAGTCTCGAAACCTCCTCCCGGACGACAAGCACTTCAACTCTACACAACTCAAAAAGCTCTTCCTAAAACCTAAAGCAGTGCTATACGCCACCAAGAGCAGTAAAACTACCAGCGGCAGCAAACCAGCCGAAGACCGTCCAGAGGACATGGACGAAGAATTCTGGGCAAGAGAAGATATGGCTAAAAATATCCAGGCTTCTTCAAGTATACCCCCTCTCCCCGCCCCCTTCTCCTTCCAACAAAACTAACATTCTTTCTAGCACCAGACCCCAAAGTCTCCGGCAACTACGACGCCAACTTCTTCAGCGATGAAGTTCTAGGCATTCCAGGGCCGGCAGACGATGATGACGACGACTTCGCCGATGCCCGGGAAGTCTTCTCACCGCCCCCAGACACTCTTCCCCAGGGTACCCAAAACCCCACAGCTCCCGACCCCTCCCCACTCAACGCCCTGCTCGCCGGCGGTGGCGCAACCCAAGGCGTGGAATTCGGCAGCCAGCTCGTGACCTCCAGCCGTCGCGTCCGCCCGGAATACGTACAATACGCAAAAATCGCCAAAAAAGTGGACGTGCGCAAGCTAAAAGAGAAACTCTGGGAAGGGCTATCATTTAGCGACACGAAAAAGGAGGAGCTTCAGGATGCAGGAAAGGAGACTACGGTAAAGGACGAAGAAATGGAAGACGTCAAGGCCGAGGAGCGCAAGTTCACGCAGGTCATAAACGGACTGCAGGAGGTTTACCCGCAGAAAGCCATGGCGGATATTTCTACCTCCTATTGCTTCATTTGTCTGCTGCACTTGGCGAACGAGAAGGGACTCGTGATTGAAGGGAATAAGACGCTGTCCGAGTTGAGTATTTGGAGGGATATGACGGCAGAGGGAATGGATGAGTATTAGATGTTCCTAAAGGTAGCAGCGATTCACTTTTGTGTAAAGAAGTGGGTGAACGATGTGATGTAGTATATTTGCTTGCCTGTGTGAGTAGGGATGGGATGTGTGAATGAATAATGATGGGTGGTGGACTGCTTTTTTGTTTTCCTTAGTCAATGTTTTACTCTATTCAGACATTGTACTTGATACATGCTTTACTTTCTGGCGTCTGGGGTGATTCCACAGGCAAATGTTTCCTCAAAAAAGGCATATTGTGATAGAGTTGTGTTTTGTATTATTTTTATTCTCATTAAAAGCGATCCCTTCGATAGGAATATTGAGGAAACGAGTGATTTTCTATGAAGCCCTTTTCTAAAGATCATAGGGATGTTCATTTTGTGAAGAAAAAGGGAAAGGTCAAAGTAAACTGACCCGAGAAAAAGTAGGAGATTGATTAAGAACTTCTAATTCGAGAAGCTATGAGAATACCCTTGTTTTTTTACGCGAAGGCTGAAAACCCAAACTTCATGCCCATTCTATCATCGCCTCACATGCGCCGGCGTCCCACGTCCATGCCTAACATTATGATCAACAAATTTCTTCAAAACTAAGGCTCATTTCTGAGGGTTGTGTAGGGGGGGTCTCTGCCTGGTGCTTTGTACTTACCGCCCATTAAACCTGTGTCGTCACTCTTGAAACCATCGCCATCGTTAAAGAGAGAGTAGGAAAGAGCTCCCAGGGCAGCAGACCAATCCTTCATTGCCTTCATTCGCTCGGCATCGACATTTACCTCAATTTCAATTGTGCCTTTTTGTTGGTTGATTTTGCCGCGTATCTTTTTGTCAAGGATCAGAAATCCCAGAATCTCTTGGACCTCTGCGACCTGTATCTTAAGCTGCCTGGCAATGAAATCAAGGGTAAACCGGGTAAAAGGAGCAATAAGCTTCAAGAGAGCTTCAGTGCGGATGTTACGGGTAACTTCATCGATATGCTCGCGGATAAAGGGATCTGATAGTATTTCGGCCTTGTGAGTCTCTAGTATCGACTCGTAACGGTGAATCTCGTTACGCTGGTATGCCTCTACAAGGTCTGTCATGGCTTGAATACGAGGGTCTGACTTATATCTGTGAGGTTATCAGACTACAGTCCCAGCGAGGATAGGGGGGAGGGGGGGGCTACGGTTTGGTCTCTTGAGATTCAAAAGGATTGATCTCCGACTTCATAAGCATACTAGCTAGGACAAGGTACTTCAATACTTGGATCCTCTGGATTGAACCAGCCTCATCGTAGTTTCGAAATGCCTCGAAAAAGTCACTTTGAGCTTCCTTCCAATTTTCTACCCAACGAGTTAAATCCGAATAAGGTGTAGAAGGCAGTAGTTAATACAATACCTTCATTCATGTGCATCTTCCCGCCACATTCCCGAATGATCCCCATGATTCTTGGATGGGGCACAGCAGAACGAACACGTAGAGATTGATTATATAGCTCCTATAGAACAATCAGACACGGGTGCTTGCCACGAGAGGAAAAAATCACCTCATTACCTTCATTTTTTTGTTATTCCCAGTCTCCGAATACATCTGTATCTCGATGGCATAGACCTCAAGAAGATAAGTTCCTTTGGAAGGGTCATCACTACCGTCAGGCCTCTGGCAAGCTTTATGAAGAAGGCGAATATTCTTCTGGAGACGCGAATATTCCTTCCTATCGAGCCACAGCTTCGCTAATTTGATGTTAGTCTTCAGCCACAGACGCTCGTTGTTAGTCCCTTGGAATGCCGCAAGCGTCATGTCGTAGAATCTCTCCATGTAAGGCATATCGTCTTCGTCGTTAGAAGATGAGATAAAGTCTAGCATATTATTGAGAGACTTTTCAGAATAATTGCGTGTGACGGCGGAACGGATATAGGTGAGAAGTTCCTCAAAATGTTCAACAGCCTGATCAGAATTACGGGGTTAGTAAACAAGAACGATATGGCTGAAAAGGCGGAATACCCGATCGTGCTTCTTGAGTTTGAACTCAAGCTTGATAGCTTGCTTCAAGCCCTTGAATCCCCTAGCGGCCACAATTTTTAGCTAAACTCACCTCCTACCTAAGGACTAAGAAAACTTACCAATCACCTTTCTCCTTCTCTAGCCCAACGACTCCCAGAAACTCGTCTATCGCACCCTGGGGATCGCTCAGCTTCATTTGCTTAGCATTGTAGTATTTGTTTTCCACATCGACGTCTCCGGACTCCTCCTCCCCTCCATCCTCGTACTCGAAATCGTAATTCTCTGGGTCAGATTCGATCATGAAATCATCGTCGGACATGGCTGGAGCTGCACTGAATTAAAAACGGAACAAGTAGATGGGAACTGTTGTGAAGCTGGACGAAGGTATTAGTCGGTAATGGGATGGGATAGTAAGGCTGGGCACTGCCGATTGTTCGGTTGGTGGGCGGGCCAAAACAGTTTCCCCCTCATTCAGGGCAAGGCTGTTGGTGGGGAGAGAGCTCTATGATGACTCAGCCATAACTTAACGGCTTAACCTGGATGAGCTAGCAGTAGACTATCAGTAGTCCACCGAGTGTGTCATTACCCGTATTTAATGGCAGTAAGTCGTACCTTGAAAGCATTTCCTCCGACTCCGTTGGCCCTGTTTGGCACGCCAAAAATACCATAATACTTTCAATTATTCTCAGGATTTTCTTACCTCAGGTATTAGGAAAAACCGCTGTTTTCAGAAAAACGGAGTTTTTTTTATCTAGTGGCGTACTAAACAGGGCCTTAATTTTCCCCTCCCCCACCATCGACAAGACACCGAAAACAATCAACATGGCCAACCTCGCTTCCCGTTGTAAGTATAACGATTAATTTTATTTAATCTCCCTTTGATCACGAGCTAATGAAGGAGTTTCGTCAAGTGCATCATCGCGATATTGTCGGACCGGCGGCTACCGTGGTCTGTGCGGGCTTTCTCTACCATATGGATGTCCTGATAAGATCGGACATTAAACAAACGCAGACGAAAGTTGAGAGCGCATTTACATCGACGGCACCATGGCCAAGGTGAATCTTCAAGAAGTGAAGGCAGGAGTTACGACTGTGAAGTCAGAGCTTGCAATAGTCCAAAAAGACGTTACGACCGTGTAGTCCGAGCTCGCAACAGTTAAAAAGGACGTTACAAGCGTATAAAAAAATATCACCGACACGAAGAATGACCTAATGGGCCATATCAAATATCAGAAAATATATGCTGATACATACATTTTCTGACCCCTGTCCCTATCATCACTTTCGTCCACCCCCGAGTACCCAGCACATTGCCGGCCGCATGCCTTTTCCGTTCGTTTCGCCTGAACGCAGGAACTCCGGAACGAGCGAGACCAACCGCCCATAAGATTTTTTTTCACTTTTTTTCGCCTCGTACAAAAATGATGCTGTGCTTTGACACCATGTGCAAACTGCGCTGCCCATGCGGAACGAAAGGAAAAGGTAAGGAGATACCCTTACCGCTGCTTGCCCCAATTGGGTAGGTAAGCTATCACAGACAGGTGGAGATAATAGGGAGCTACCGGTAGACTGCTAGAGAACAGATGCGATGCTAGTTCGTCTTTTTTTTTTACAAAAAAAAGAGGAGGATTAATAAATAAAAATAATTTATGTTACGTCTTTTGTCCGACATGTGAGACTGTACTCGAGTACTCGCGCCCAGAATAGGTCCTGGGACAATGGGCGCAGCCACAATCCCCCACAAAATTCACCCATCATGACAACCACGATAGCAATCACAATCACAGCCGCGCCTGTGATGCCAATTAATATCAAGACCTCTATATTAGAGTCCTTTCTCCTCTGTAGGAGCCGGGCATTTAGTAATAGGACTTTTGATTTCGACTGCGGCATCAACTTGAGTTGCTGTATCGTATTTCGGTTCTGAAATTTCCTCAGTGTTGCGGATATCATACAATAATATTATCATAGCATAGCATCAATTCCTCTCCTTGCCTGTCTCTTTTCCTCTCCCCCCCCCTTCTCCTCTACTGAAGTGTATGGCTCGAAATACCCCTTTGCTATCTAAACAGGGTAAAGTATAGTAATATTGTAAGATATTATACAGGCCTTAAGGAGGAAGAAAGGAAGGAAGGAAAGAAGGAGTTAACAAGGGTATAGAAAGAGAAAGGGAGTTTCTATTATATATGGTCTGTACCAATAAGACAAGCTCCCTATCTAAACGGTGTCTTATCCACACTTACTTCGGTTCTAGTTCTCTAAGAATGGGATGAAAAATATGAAAAGGAAAAAATAAAAGCAAGGTGAAAAGATGTCCTGCGGTAACTAGAGCGAATCCCCGCCAAAACAGCAACCATCGTGCGATTGGCATAAAACTCCAAAATGTGGTTTGCACCTCTCTACCGCCCTAGCTTAATCTAGATCCTCAAGGCTGCCCGATCCGTGGGCAGCATTAATACTAGGCACGATTCTCGGATATTCATCGTAAGCATTAACCATGATTCCGCTGCCATGTTTGGGGGCAGTAGCTGCGTCAATACCCAACTCTACCAACAGCTCGTCCAAGCTGGAGGTTTCTGCGTTCTCGAGAAGCGTTGTAGGAGGAGCCTTATCCTTGGGTGGTTTCGTCTCACATATATTGGTTCGGTAAAGATATAATGAATGTGAAGAGATTGGAGAAAACGTTGTTGGCATAGGAAGTCCATAGCGGCCAATCTTATGAGTACCTCCGTTGTAGAACCATTCCTTCGTGTCCATCTTTTTCACGTGGGTGGTCTTCCAATCGTCCGGCTGGATATTCTTACAGTTAGGGTCTGGGAATGGTTTAATGTGATACTCATTCCTAGTATGGACGTAGTGGTAGCCAGTACGAAAGCTCGTCCATCCAAACGATGCGGGCATGCTCACGATAAAATCGTCTTGAGAAAAGTTCAGATGTTAGCCCAACTCCCCACCATCCTGAGTGATATAGACTGTCCATACCAGAGTGGGTCACCCGTAAATACTCTCCAGGCAACTTCTCGGCCCATATTGCCAACTCCCTGTTTCCTGCTTTCGGTTGGCCAAAGGTAACCTAAAAATTCACAGATCAGAAAAAATTAATATAAACGCTTTAAATTCGTGACTTACCAGGACAACAGGGACACCTTCAATAGAGGCACCTTGAGTAGAGGCACCTTTAGTAGGGGCAACATTGCAGAAATCTTTTTTTGCTTGGAACTGCAGACGCAGCAGATATGCAACTGCTCCACCAAGAGAGTGTCCGGTAAGAGTAAGGGTAAAGCTCTTATACTCAGGCAAAGCCCACAATCTATTTATTTCATCCCTGACAGTTTTATAGATCTCGGTTGTTGCTACCCAGAAGCCCGAGTGCATGTGACAGTCTTTGCACATCTTCCTCGCGGAAATAGTAGTAATCGCTGCGTCTGTGAGAAAATTCATTATGCCGATGGAGCCCCGAACAGACACTACAATCTCCTTGGTTTTCTCGTCAACCAACACCACCACGCCGATTCCTGTAATGCCGAATGCAGACTTTGCCCACATCTTTGGGCTAAACTCCGGATAGGTGTTAGAACTTGTGATCTACCTTTTAGGGCCAGGATTTGGTTTGTTGTAAGAACGCTTACTAGTGAGTCTTCATGATTTTGACCGAGTTTTCTGGAATGATGAAGAATTCCTTTCTTGTCTGTTTATTTTTATCCTTCATACCCAAGTTTTCGTTCGTAACAGCCTTACCCGAGCCTGCTAACTGCCCCATTATTTTTTCTGGGCAGTATGCTAAAATGGCTCTCTCTGCGTTTTTCTTCATCAATTTAAGCTCGTCTTCGCTCACGTCCTTCCCTATGGTTTCATGGGTTAGCCGATATCAACCTAGTATCCTACGAGTAATAGGTACAAAAAGACAGATAATACCCTGGGCTTGTTTCAATAACTCATTAGGGTTTTCCCCAGGAGCAATCTGTAAAAGTGCATGTGTAGTGAGTCGGAGGTCCATCCAGACTGGAGCATTAGGCCCTGAAACGTCTGGGTTGCCGAGGAGTGGCGTCAGAGAGTGCGCGCTGTTCACGGCTTCCTCCACAGACTGGACCCATCGACCTGCCAGGTCCTCCCCGCCTGACCCCTCCGAGCTGCTCGGTGATGGATCTCTCGACCCGGCGCTTGTGCTCATTGAAATAAGTTCTGCTAGCGCCCATAAAGTGCCCCATATTACCTTGTGAGTGAACATCCCGGAATTAAGACAATGTAAAGTATGTCCTAGTCCGCTGCCCGTGGAGGTAGTTGAATATATAAAAATATAGAAAAAAATGAACAGAGATGGCAGGCACGCGGTATCGACAAGTAGCTCGTTCCTTGTTCGGAATGAGTTATGTCGAAGGGCGCCGGCGCCTGGGCTCTATGAATGCCTATTATTTGGCAGATATATGTAGCTGATGAATTCGCGGTACCAGAGGAAGCTGGTCGCTTTCAGTCGAATGAAGGCGATATAGGGGAGTCTCCGAGTGTGCCTGGCCTTATATATACTTGGTTGGACCGTCCACTCACCCCAAGTTGGCCCCGTGAATATTTTATATCTATTGCTAAATAGGTAGAGCACGTCCTCGCCCGAGGCCGCTTCCATTTCGTCGGTTGGAAGCATCACCGGACAACTTGCTACCAGTCCGGCAGCCACTGAGCAAGGAACAAAATTCCAGATAGCTTTACCCTTTTCCAGGTTACCTTGGCTACCAAACTCGGGGAGTGGTTTATACTCACCGACTCGAATAGATGGGCCGGTGATCACTAGTGTTCTCCTCTCGTGCTTGAGCAGGCAGTGCAATCGACTGAAACGATGGAATTTCTAGTGATTCCCGCGAGGCTTGTAAGCCTTCTGAGATATTGTCCTACCGTCAGTATCTTCCAACAACAGTCCGGTAGCTCAGAAGAATAGAATACGCCAGAATAGGCGAATAATTTCCTACCATTTCGAATTCATAGCCCGGCAACTAGACCCAAGAATACTAGTAAGAACCCTAAAACGGGGTAGGCTAGATGGGAGCGTGAGCAGTGCTGGCGAGAGTGCTCATGGGTACTGTGCCTACGACTGCTGGCCCTGCAACACTGATCCAGGTCCGATCTTGTGCCAAGGCAGCACCTAGAAGAGTAGAATCTGACACTGCAATAATATATTAACGATAGTGCCCATATTCAGGTAGTATTGGTAAGAGAATGCAAAAAGGATGTTTATTTACAATACCTAGAAGAGTTCGATATATTGCTTGTACCAGCAGCACAGTATCGAGTGCAAGAGCGTCCACCAGTATAGTAGCATTCCACCGTACCACTGCTAAAGCACTTACGAGGACTAAAACATCCTCTCACAATGCCATTAATCGATTTATAGATATCGCGCGAAAAAAGATTGCTCTCCCCGATCTCCATGTTTCCCTTTTCACCGCTTTCCTCCCCTCCTATCTCTCCCCTCAATTCCCTATCTAAAAAAAGAAGGGAGGGAGAGAGTTTTACCTCTAACTCCTTACTCTGCTACCGGTAGCTACAACTCACCGAGCAACGTTAGTTACAGTACTAGATCAGAGGGGCAGAGGTTGAGCACCGGTCCCGCAGTGCTGAAGCTAACTTTAGTTTTTGCGGTGAACGGAAGAACAGTTACCTGTATTTCGCACTTGACCAAATATCGAGGCCTCCCGGTGAACAGAAGAGTTACCAACGTGTTTCGGTAGGAATGCTCAGTAAGGAGGATTTGAAGGTATTGCTCGAGTAGAGCCCCATGCGGTGGGCGCCATAGGCGCCGAATAAGTATTATCGAATCAAAAGTTTAATGCATGATACAATGTACCAACTACACGACAAACCTTTATTGATAACTGAATTCCAAGGACCGCCCAGGAAGCACTAATAGACAAACTATACTGATCAAGAATGGGTGTCGAGGAGAGATTGGTCAGTATTGGTTTGAATGGGGCGTGGTGCGGGTGTCGTACTCGAGTGTTGCGTAGGACATGGCACCTCGGGGTGGCACAGGTTCTCTTTCATTGAAAGGATGGTTTATTACGGTAGCACAGTGCGGCAGTGTGTAGCTAGTACCGGTACTGGCATGGGGATCTAACTGTTCGGAGGAAAACAGCATACCGGCACCGGGATGTCGCAAGCCAGAAATCTTTGCACTAAGTTTCAGAGAAAGTTTCGCAACCCACACCAAGTATTGCACAGCCAGTATTCTAACGTAGTTAGGATTTACGACCGTCATGGCAAAGCCTCCCTCTTCCGTTAAGATACATATATACATATATACGGATATAGGTACGGACATATAGAGGCACCGTGCCGTATCGTAGCTCGTTTATCATCACGGCCCTACCTCGCTTCTTCGAGAGGGGGCAGGCGGGAAAAAAAAAGAGAAAAAATAGGAGAGGTGGGGAATCAAAAAAAAAAAAAAAAAAAAGTACAGCTAGAGGAATAGAAGAAGAAAAGAAAAACCAACCCATGAAATGAGAACACAGACTCCAATCTAAAGCTTTCGATATAAACCCACCCTTCATTCTTCATTCCTCCTCGCTGGACTCGCTCTCATCGAGCACCCCTCCACCAACCATTCTCGAGAGACTCATGGGGACCACAGATTTATGGATGAGTCCTGGTTTTGGTCTGCTAGTCGCGTCGTCGTCTTCGAAGATGATCTCTGAATCGCCTCCTTGGACAGCGGGGCCGGGGTCCTCCTCACTCTCCAAGGCTTGTTGGAGCTCTTCTGCGAGGTCGAAGCCATCGTCGTCTTCTTCTTCCTCGTCTTCCTCGTCTTGCCTAGGTGCTACCACAGGATCAGCCTGCGGAGAAGCTCTAGGAGGATTCGGCTCGTCGTCTGAATCGTCGACGTCCGATATCTCTTCCTCTTCTGAGGGAGGTTGAGGGACCACGTCAGGAAGTTCGAGCACATCATCATCATCCATGGGCTGGGTGTTCTTAAGTGCAAGTTTGTGAGGAGGAGATACATGATGAAGCGGGGTGCGATAGTGCTCATCATCATCCTCGTCGCTGTCTTCATTATCTGCCTCGCTCTCTTCTGAGCTTGAGCCCTGGCCGCGAGCACCAGGGCTCGGAATTGCCATGCCACGATCTCCTGCTGATAGTTTTTTCCTTCCACGAATAACGGGGCTCTTCCCACCGGCCTTCCTGTTTGAGCTAACCCTGCTGCTGATATGCGGGCGCCCACCGTATGTAATACCTAGCCCTAATCCACTCTCTTCCTCATCTTTACCACCCTTCTCTCCTTCCGACTCGTCGGGATTCTCTGACAAAGCCCCAGCAGCGATCAGAGCCTTCTTTCTTCTCTCCTCCTTCTCTGCTCGTTGCTCGGCTCGGCTCTTGGTGGTAGCCTTCTTATTGAGGAAATGTCTGTAATCGAACGGATTGTCGTCTTCCTTCTCTTCCGCGGAAATCTCATCATCATCCCCGTCTACTACAGGCGGTCGTAGAGGGAGCGGAGGGTGAGCGTTTGCAAAAACCTTGGCATTGAAGGTGAAAGCTGAAGACAGCTTTTCTAAAGTAAAAGTTTGCTTCGCAGGATCGAACAAGAGGATACATTCAGTCTTCTTGGGGATATGCTGAGCACCCTCGTAGACTATATGATTAGGAGAGGGCTGGCTCGGAGGTGTGAGTGTTAAAGTGTAGGGCGCCTCACCGCCAGCCTCACTCTTAGTGAGATGAGGGGGGACACTGTTGGCTAGTGACCACGGCGGCTTAAAATTATCTACACCACAGACTAAGTCAATTTCAGGTCCAACTTCCACCCAATCGCTTTACGAAAGAGTAGCTAGCAAAACGGGTAGGATAGAGTAGACGGGTGGGTTCACAAACATTTGACACCCGCAAAGAGATCCCCGTCTACATGACCATTCTCTTGCTTGAGGGAGTCCCCAACGACCATGTTGTACTTTCCCTGCTTTGTGACCTCAACAGTCGGCTTCGCCGATTTGTCTGCCGCAGCAGGCATTATAGAGAGAGAGGTGATCAGAACCCGGTATGATTCGAAGGAAGTTTTGTGGCTAGTCTATTGTTTCGTCTGTGAGGGCGTTCGGTGGGGAGGCAGTAACGGTGGTAGGTAGATAGGTGGGAGGGAACGAACAAAGAGAAGGGAAAGCCTGAGCTGGGCATGTGTGGCAGCAAAAAGGCGTTAAATGTTTAACGTAAGCGATATCCGCAAACTACCGTACTCAAGCCGGCATAATAAAATCGGGTTCCGGTTGCCACCCCATACCCTAACCTCATATGCTGATGCAAGAATGAACTTTTGAACGGGTTAACTTAAGCGATGCTTTATCCGAAAATAGTATGGTAGATTAAGGTGTTGGACCCGGAAGTGAATCGACCTGGAAGTGAATCAGTACCCAGTAATAGTGAATCAGGTTACACAAAACTAGAAGTAGGTGAAAGGACTGAGAAACAGCGTTGGTGCTGGACTTCGAGACTGAATTGGTCCAGGTTCAGTATCTGGAAACTAAATATATAGGCTGAATTTACTCTGAATTAAGGAAAAGTAATATGCACAAATGCCCAATCCATTTCATTCTCCGCTGGAATCCACTCTTATGTACCTTGTGCTTTCGAGGGTGCGATTAGCCCCATTGCTTGCGATCCTTGAGCAGTCTTGGGAGAGGCGTAGCACAATAATCCTCCTCATGGCAACCAGATACACTACTTGATGAAAGAAAACAATCTGGCTTTAAGCACTCTACCCACCAGCCAGCTGTAAGGTCAAGGAAAACATGAGATTCACCTTCCTCAGCAGCAGGCAATGCCTCATACCATAGACCAGTTGGAGAAGACAACATTGCCTCATGCAATGCTTTGTCCTGTCGCTTTTCCTCAAGTCGTTCCTGCTTTTGTACCTCAGCTACCTTCTTTTTCTCTGCCTTTTGTTTCCGCTCTTAGGCTTCAGCAATAGTAAGCACCTGAGTCCCTTTATCAGTAATTGCTGAGCGTCCTCCAGGGCCAGAACCTGATTTTACACTTTCAGTATTCTTTTTTCAGTTTTTTTGTCGTGGCTGGCGATTGGTTTTAAGCCGAATAGCTATCGGCCATTGACATCTGTGCTGAGTTTTCCAGCTAGACTACTCTTTTGCAAATTGGGGAATTGATAGAGACTAGATCAACTTCGAGCGCTGTCAGCTGATCAAGAAGAGTGACCATATGTGACTGAATAGTAGAGGCGTTATGTAGTGTTGTTGGTACTTGCTGTAGAGTAGAGAGTGTTTCTTGGGAATAAAATGTGGTAATACCAAGAGTATCCAGTGTGTGGCCATTATCGAGAGCACTGACTATGTTAATTGTTACCTATGGCTTCAAGGTCTGGTTCGTAGTAGTTGCGTTTAGAGTCTCTGCATTTTGAAAGAGTTATCTTCGCCAAGCCTTTGTATTCGAAGGAAAAAGTGCAAGGTATTCTCAATATTTCATCGTACACGATCCTTGAGTACTGCTGCTACTGGTCTCAGAAGTATATCTATCTGTACTGGACACCACAAAGAGCTCATATGCAGGGACTATTCCTCCAATACTATCTCTTTCGCACTTCGGAAAATTATATCACCAGTATGTGCTTCAGAACAGGTGTAAATTTCTTCTCCTGCTGCAATTGCTGGCTGAAGAGCAGTGAATGGAATCCTGTGCATGGTATAGCTACACCTAGCAAGAAAATACGTGATGGTACAATCTTCTGTGATGCTCCATCTTTGGCTAGATATAATCAGGTCACTGGGGTTTTGCGATTGGCATAGTAGTACCGTAAAATCTTAGTAAATCCACCATTAGTGCTTAGGCCCCTCAGACTAGCCTCACGAAATCTCAGGTGAAACACCCTTAGAGGGAATAGTATTTTCCAAACGGGTATAGCTGATGTAGGTTGAGCCCGCTGGATCTCATTAACTAGTATTCGCAAATTCATTAACCTGCTTTGTTAAGTAATACTATATATTAGTATCATACAGGAAGCATCCCAATCCATGTACTTTATCCTACGGCTGTACATTCCTAAGGTACACCAGCTTGCCTTTATTCCAAACAAACAGCAACAAAATATAACACACTAAAACCAAAAACAAACACAAAACCCCAAACTATAAATCCATGTGACCAGCACCAATCCCAACTATAATCCATCACTAATTTCACAATCCTCTCATAACACTTATCATCTCTCTTAATATGAGCTTTTATGTCACAGACGGTGACTAAGCAAGGCAGACTCTCACATGACTAATAGTTATTAGTCATCGGTTTGTTATCTTTCACACTATGAGATCAGTTGACTCATAGGCTTTCACATGACGACGCAATAGCGTGTCATTGG
>Ga0307507_10001322_pt1 | contig 55392 bp, 17 predicted proteins | sample 7_EM_MG_FD_207223 | JGI IMG/M metagenome (GOLD analysis project Ga0307507, IMG submission 207223) | Populus trichocarpa ectomycorrhiza microbial communities from riparian zone in the Pacific Northwest, United States - 7_EM | ecosystem: Host-associated > Plants > Roots > Unclassified | place... | reverse complement strand
AGGGAAAGACTCCCCCCTAGGGTATCCTATTAATCTTAAAGAGATTAATCTAAGTTAGCTAATAGGTGGAAAACACTTTACGGTTCTATATACAGTATCTTAAAATGGATATAGAGTTAATACAACTGCCCTTATTAACACTGGAGCAAATAGCTTTGCCTTTATAAACACTGCTTATGCAAATAACGTTGCTAAGTTCTTAAATATAAATGCTACCCGACTAAAGAAGCCTGTTTAAGTAAAAGGCTATAATGGCTAAGCCGGTAAGCTGGTTACCCATGTCTTAAAGCTATATATTGCTATTAATAGACGACGCCAGTTTGGTATTCCCTTTTATATCCTAGACCTAGGGTCCTATAACATAATCCTTAGCTGAAAATAGATGTCCTACTTTAATATTTAGCTAAATGTTTAACAAAGACAGTTTGTCTGGCTAGAGAGTAGACCAAAGTTACCCTCCTTTGTTAGAGAGATCCGTACCAACTATAAGACATTAGCCGCGAAGGCTGATCCTACCCACTAGTAGGATATTAGGGACCGCGACCTAGCTTTTGCTTAAGAAGATGCCCATTACAAGGCTGGTAAGAAATCTATACCAACAAGGATACTCCCCCAAAGGACTGCAGTTAAGGAGGACTCTACTTACGAAAGTAAAATGGACAGTAATATAGACGACTTCTAAATTGCGGAGATCCGGCCAATAGGGAAGAGGACATACCAATAGGACTTAGAGGATAACCTTTGGAAGATGCAACGAGAGCTAAAAGGAGTAAAGACAACGCCGATACGCTAAAAGCCCCTAAGGCCGCGGACACCCCTACTACCACACGACCCCCCTATAGTAGATATCGCGGTAATTAGCGCTATAGGTTTCCACTTTAATATATATTAGAAGGACAACGAGGTCTTTATAACCAGCTTATATAAAATTAACCGGATTATTAATAAGAAGGAAGAAGGGCTAGTAGAGGAAACTAACAAGGAGTTAGTTAAGCGCCTCTTCCCTACATACCTCTTAGACCATAGAGACGCGTTCTTAAAAGTAGCCTTAGATATGCTACCCCCCTACTAAACCTATAATTATAAGATTTAACTAGAGGCCGATAACTCTCTAGGCTATAGCCCCCTTTACTAGTAAACTATAGAGGAACTAAAAGTAACCAAGTAGTACTTAATTAATAACTTCTATAAGGGGTTTATTGAGCTAAGTTAGGCCCCTTTTACTTCCCCTATTCTCTTTATAAAGAAACCTAATAAAGGCCTCCGCTTTTGCATCGACTATTAAAAACTAAACGCTATTACTTGGAAAGATCGTTACCCTCTCCCCCTAATTGACGAGACCCTTATACATCTAAGCTAAACTAAAATCTTTACTAAGCTTAATATCCGCCAAGCTTTCTACCAAATTAGGATGGACCCTATATTAGAGGATCTAACGACGTTCCACACCCGCTACGGTTCTTATAAATATAAAGTTCTTCCTTTTAGACTAACGAATGGGCCAGCCATGTACCAACAGTATATAAATAATGTTCTTTTTAACTACCTTAACGAATTCTATACGGCATACCTAGACGACATTCTTATATACTTAGACAATAAACTTAAGCACCAAGTTCACGTTAAAAAGGTCCTAGAGAGGCTGCGGAATGCAGGCCTATAAGTCAATATTAAGAAATGCAAATTTAGAGTAAAACGAATAAAGTACCTTGGGTTTATTGTTAGTATAAAAGAAATTAAAGTTAACCCTAAGAAGGTTAAGGTAATATGTAACTAGAAACCCCCTTATACTATAAAAGGTATTTAGTCCTTTTTAGGCTTTTATAACTTCTACTATCGGTTTATCTATAACTATAGGGTTGTGGCTAAGCCTCTTATATAACTAACGAAGAATAACACGCCTTTTGTTTTTAATGATAACTATATAGAAGCTTTTAAGGAGTTAAAGGACCGACTTACCTCCTCCCTAATTCTCTGTCACTATGACCCAGACCTTAAATTAATACTGGAAACGGACGCCTCTAATAGAGTAATAGTAGGAGTTCTCTTACAGTTACACCTAGATGGCGAGTGGTACCCTATAGCGTTTTTCTTAAAGACAATGGCCCCAGCCAAGTGTAACTACGAGGTACACAATAAGGAAATGCTGGCTATTATATAATTGTTATTCTAGTAGCGCGCAGAGCTTAAAAGTATAGACTCTTAGATTAAAATCTATACTGATTATAAAGCCCTTAAGTATTTTATAATAACAAAGCAGCTTACCAGTTAATAGGCTAGGTGGGCTAAAATACTCTCCTAATTCTTCTTTATAATCATATACCGCCCTAGTAGGTAAAATTCTAAAGCTAATGCCCTTACCTGGAGAGAACAGGATGTGGAACCACAGGATGAGCTAAAGGCTTAGCACCAGACACGTGCCCTCCTCTATCCCAAACAGCTCAACCTATATATCCTTAAGGAACTAAACTCTAAACAGAATAAGCTGGCGCCTATAGAAGGAGAGATTCTGGATAAACTAATAGGACTAATTAACCGCATTCTAATTGCGAACCATATAGCCAAATTCCTAAAAGCCCTCCATAACTAAGCTACGGAAGGCGACCCTGATTTGGAAATGGAAGACGGACTGCTCTTATACTAAGAACGGCTTATAGCTCTAGACATTAACAACCTATAAATAGAGCTAATCCGTGAAGCCTACTGTTAAGTCTCTATAGCGTACCCTGGTTAAGATAAGACCCACCAACTACTAGCGCCTCGCTACTACTGGCGAGGACTCCTATCCAATATAGAACGGTTTATTAGAAATTGTTATGCTTATAAATAGGCAGATACCCCTAGGGATCAAACCCCTGGATAGTTACAACCACTGCCAGTTCCCAAATGCCCTTGGCAGTATGTTATAATAGACTTTAAATCATTCCCAAAGGACAAATATGGCTACAATATGGCCTTTGTAGTAGTCGACCAACTAAGTAAGTAAGCTATTTCCCTCCCCTGCTTTAAGACTATAACCGCAAAAGATATGGCCCGTATATATATTAACAACATTTACCGGATCTATAGCGCTCCTAAGTTAATTGTCTCTAACCATAGACCCTAATTTATATTAGACTTCTAGGATAAATTCTACCGCATCCTTAGGATTAAGATTAAGCTCTCTACTATATTCTACCCTTAGACTAACAGCTAAACCGAGATTATAAACCAGTACCTTGACTAACAACTTCGCCCCTTTATTAATTACTACTAGGACAACTGGTCGGAACTACTGCCTATAATGGACTACGCACAGCTTACGCTCCCTTATAATAGTATAGGAATGTCGCCATTTGAGTTAATCTATGGATACAAGCCATAAACATCCTTTGATTAGGATAAACCTATAGGACCTATAACGGCCCGCGAACGCCTTAGCTATAAAGAGGCCCAGACATTTACTAAGAGAATGCACAAAGCCTAGGAGACTGCCTAAGCAATTATAAAAAAAGCACAAGAGAAGAAAGAGGCCAACATAAACCAATATTGTCGCAAGGTAGACTTCCACGTAGGAGATAAGGTATGGGTGTTAATAAAGAACTAGAAGACCTAAAGGCCGAGCCGCAAGCTAGACCACTAAATGGCTAGCCCCTACGAGATCCCTAAGAAGGTAGGGTACTCTTTTAAGGTTAAGCTACTAGAGTTAATAAAGATCCACCCTGTCTTCTCTCCAGACCAACTATAGAAGGCCACAGACAACCCGTTACCTAGACAGTACAACGACCCCCTACCACTAATTCAGATTGCAGAGGATAAGGAATAGAAAGTTAAAGAGATCTTAGCAGTTAAGAAAGACCGCGGTACCCTAAAATACCATACGAGCTAGGTAGGTCATGATGAAGATCTAGAATGGTACCCTATATCTAATTTTAAGTACTCTCCCTATAAGCTACGGGACTTCTACCTAGCCCACCCTAACCTCCCTAGACCACTACGCCAATTAGAAAGCTGGATTAAATGCTAGAAAGAAGGGGTGGATAACTATAACAATTTAGATAATAATAAGGAGCTTAGACAACGCCTAAGGGCAGGCTTTTTTAGGAGGGGGGGGTGATATAATAGTGCTGGGGCAACGCTACCTGCCATATTTAGTGGACCCTAACTCCTGCCAACTAATTAGGATTTTCTATCCCTAGGATGGAAAATCGCTATTAGCTCGCTTACTACTAGCGCCTTGGCGACCCCTTTATATCTTGCTAGTCTCTAACAGACTTCTTCTTCTCCTTAGCTTAGTATTCTTATATAGTAGCAATCTACAAGCTTCAGTTCAGAAGCATTTGTATAAGCCTATTATATTACTTCTATTTTAACTTTTCTAAGGTCTGCATGCTCCTAGTAAGCTGCCTTTATTGCCTTCTTATTGGTAAATGCTTCGCCTATATTAAACTTATTATCCTTAATGTCCGATCTATAAGCTGGTTTGTTAGTTTTTTTAAACTTAGATAATAATAGCTCCTATAGCTAATAGCTTGAGCTATACTTAGTGTCCTTATAAATTTGGTATGCGTTATTATAATAATACATAAAACTGTTAATTGAATACTCTTTTGTTCCTTATAGTGCACCGTCGTCCCTCTATATATATATACCGTTTACTGGCCTAGTTCCCTTTACTATATAGTTACTCTAACCACCTCTATAGTCTCTAGCGAAATAACCTTATTTTCCGTAATTTATGCAAGCCCTATCTTTAAACCACTTTTCTTGCTATAGAGTCCGCTTAAACATCTTCTACTGCTAAGATCTTTAGTTTAGCCTCTACTCCTAGGTCCTTTAATTACTTAATTCTTAACCTTTAGGTTTCTATAGTTTCTTTTTCTATCTTTAGGTTTCTTTAGTACCGCTTAGGTCTATTAGCTCTGCGCCATTCTATAGTTTTTAGCTCTATATCTGTTATTATATACTCTACGCCTTATATAACTATAGAACTCTATCTTGCCCTTTCTTAGCTTGTTCCCTTTAATAGATCCTATTATTAATCTTTATTAACTAGTTTATTAACTCCCTTAGAGTATCCATATCTTTTATTAGGATAATTACGTCCTAGACTTTAGCCTTAAGTCCCTATTTATACTGTGCTATAAGCGCCCTATTATTCCACTTAACCTATATAGCTAGTGTTTAAAACTGTGTTATATACTTAATTACTAAAGTACATTGTACTAAGTTCTAAAGCTTTTGTTTTGCTATAGTTATAACCTCCAAGTCTTTAAATATCTGCGTTAGTTATTCTATAAACCTATTCTAACTAGCAAATATATACCGCACATCCTAGTTAGTAGTTGTTATACCATTAGCCTATATTTCCGTAAGATATAATTTAAACCACTTAAGTGCCCTCCCTATTAGGAATAATCCTATATAGGCTACTTAATCTAATGATATTGCTAACTTCGCTCCTTTCTGTATTACCTTAAAGTATATCTACGTAAGAAATCCCTTAAGCTTTAATATTACGGACGCTTTAAGTACAATGTTATAACTACTTAGAGAGGAGTTGGCGGAAGCTAGTTAGTTAATACAGGCACGGTCCAGAATAGATCTGGTGGAACCATATAACAAGGAATAGTAAGCGAAGTTATATAATGTTATACGCAGTATATAGGGAGTACGTAGTGTACGCTACATATAATACGTATAACACGTACCTCACATATAAGAGAGGATTTCTTAGGAGTATAGTTATGTATTTAAAGGACCTTAGTCCCTACCATAGATAGTTCTCTCCTTGTAGTAAATCTCAGAATATAATTAGAGTTAATCTATTAGGCAACTACTTTACCAGTTATTATTATGTTGTTGATTTTGTTTATACCTATATACCCAGCCTATTAATAGAACCCACTATAGTTCCTGCTATAAGGTTCCGTTATACATTTACTACCAAGGTTACGGTATTAAACAAAGAGATTAAATAATATGCCACCAAGAGCAGCACTAGTCACAACGGCGTTAACGGGAGCTATAACCTCAGGTCCAGGTAATACCAATATAGATAAGGGAGATTCTTAAGTAGTTACGCGAGGTTAGTTACAGGAAATGGTTAATCACTTATAGGACAACAATAGGATACTTAAAGAACGTATTAATGAAATCAGAGCAGCAAAGATTAAATTACCTTTAATTAAACAATTTTTAGAAGAAAAGTTAAAGCTTAAAGAATTTCTTACGCAGATACACTTTAAGGTAGTATAGGAAGGAGTAAAGTTAGCAATATCATTAGATCAAGTAGCCTATACAGGATTGTTCCTAACAGGGAAGGCACTTAAGTGGTTTAAACTGTATCTTACGGAAGTATAGGCTAATAGCATAACAACTACTAACTAGGATGTATGGTATATATTTACCAGTTAGAATGGGTTTATAGAGCGACTAATATAGATATTTAAAGACCCAGAGGCTATAACTACAGCGGAATAAAAGCTTTAGAACTTAGTACAACGCACTTTAATAATTAAGTATACAACACAGTTTTAAATACTAGCTATATAGGTTAAGTGGAACAATAGGGCGCTTATAGTATAGTATAAATAGGGACTTAAGGCTAAAGTCCAGGATGTAATTATTCTAATAGAAGATATGGATACTCTAAAAGAGTTAATAGATTAGTTAATAAAGATTAATAATAGGATCTACCAAAGGGAACAAGCTAAGAGAGGGTAAGACAAAGTTCTATAGTTATATAAGGCGTAGAATACGCAACAACAGACATAGAGTTAAAAACTATAGAATAGTACAGAGCTAATAGACCTAAGCAGTATTAAAGAAACCTAAAGATAAAAAAAGAAACTATAGAAACCTAAAGGTTAAGGATTAAGTAATTAAAGAACCTAGGAGCAGAGGCTAAACTAGGGATCTTAATAGTAGAAAATATTTAAGCGGACTCTATAGCAAGAAAGATAGTTTAAAGATAGAGCTTATATAAATTATGGAAAATAGGGTTATTTAGCCAGAGACTATAGAGGTAGTCAGAGTAACTATATAGTAAAGGGAACCAGACCAGCAGACAGCACGTACGTACAAAGGGATAATAGTGCACTGCAAGGAACAAAAGAGTGTTTAATTAACAGTTTTATATATTATTACAATAACGCATGCCAAATTTATAAGGACGCTAAGTACGGCGTAAGCTATTGGCCACAAGAGCTAGAGTTAAAAGGACTCTAAGGAACTAGAGAGTTAGATAAAAAATAAAATTAACTCTATAAGCTAGATTAAAATGTTACAGTAATATACGGACAAAGATTAGTAGTAATGATAATAAAGTCAGAGTACTTATTAATTAACAGTAATAAGAACAAAAAGGAGGCTAACTAGGAGCACTTAAACCTCAAAAACGTAATAGAAGCAGAGACTAAGACCACCACTAAGCGAGGTTCAGTAACGGGTATAGCGATACCATTAGATACAATTTCCATCGCTTTACAAAACAATAGAAATAACGTTTAAAAGAAACTAAGCAAGTAGATAACTACTAGTGCTAGCTTATTACTTAATAAAGGCAAAAGGCCACAGGCTTAAGATTTTTAAGAAGAGATAAAAGAAGCTTAAGATTCTTAAGATGAGATAAAATATACCTAAAAACCCATAACAGACGAAAACCAATAGAAAAGGGCAGCAACTTAGTTTAGTAACAAACGAATAAGTATAGGACGCAAGTTCAAGAACTACAAGTTTAAGGAACAAATAAAAACGTTAGCAATCCTAGGTAAACGTAGTATTTAGCCTAAAGATTAATTAGTTAATACTAGGATTAAAAAGCAAGACAACTACAAAGATCCAGCTACAAGATATAGAAAATAAGAAACTATAGATAAGTTCAAAATAAGAATTATTACATAGCAAGAGCAGAAGCTAGACAAGAGGTTAGCTATACCAGATTATATAAGGGACAAAGCACCCGTACAAAGAGTTATTAATAGGCCGAGTGCAGGGACACCTAGGGTAAAATAGTTAAACAAACTGGAACAAGAAGAGGATCTAGATATTCTAACTAGGTTCAAAGAAAGACATACTAAAGGATATTACAATGCAGCAATAATAAGGTACTTTCTAACGGATAGACCATATACACTAAACCAGCTATATAGAAAGTGGTATAGGCAATGATATAATAATAAATAGGAAGATTTTTATATATAGCTAGATAAAAAAGTTATCCAAGACCAACCCATTATGGAGAAACACATAAGTTATATCAAAGGAGCATTAATTATAATATTAAGGAACCTAGAAGAGAGGTCCAGGGACTAAAAAAGTAAGCGACAAATCTTAGTACCTATAGCAGAGATACCAGTGGTTAGGTCAACTAGGTATAGGTTTAAACTTAAGAATAAAGACAAACTAAGAGTTAACCTAAAACATATAGCGTATTATACACTATTATAGATAGCTTATGTGGATAATATATGTAACATGCATAGAGCACTAAAAGATAAGAACCGGAAATACCTAGCAAGAGTGTATTAGGCACTAGAAGAAAAACGGTTTAGAAACGCTAAGTATATATATAGTTGGCACCCAGTAGAAGTACAAGGTTAAGGAGACTTAACACTTTAACTAGGAAGATTCCTTATAGAAAAATGCCTAGATGGATAATAGTGGTAGAAGTGCCCAGAGAACACTTATCTATAGTATATAGAGGAAAAGAAACAAACTAAGTATTAGCTAAAGTTAGACTAAGTATAAGCAGGATCTAGCAACTAATAGTTAGGAAAAGGGGAGGCGTATAAAACTAAAGGGAACTAGTGTTAGAGCCTTAAACCCTTAAAGGAATTTAAGAACAACACCTAAATTTATAAGCTAAGTGGCAAGATTAGCAGTTTAAAGCGTTAGTAGATAGTGGAGTAATAAGAAACCATATATTACCAAAGATAGTAGAAAGGATAGGGTTACTATATAAATAAAAGGAACACCTATATCCACTTATAATAATTTTAGGAGATCAGATAGCCTATAAAGGAGGCATTATTAATCTTAAAACAGGACCTATTTAGATAACTATTAAAGGGAGACCAGTCAGAATGTCTTTTAATATCCTACTATTAGGATAGGACGAGGCAATACTAGGAATGCCTTAGTTATAAAAGTATAATCTAAAGATTAATTAGGTTATAGGTTAGGTTAATATTAAGGATACATAATAATATAAAGTACAACAGTAAACTAAGTTGGTATAGTACCAAGTTGGAGTGATATATAAAGAGACTAAGTAAGGCTTAAGTTATGTACCAAAGAGATACTATAAGTATGGAAAAAAGTTATGGTTACTAGAAAGTAAGAAGCTGTTAGAGTATATAGCTTAAAACTATAAGATAGAATTAGAAAAGGGAATAAGTCCAAAGTTCTTTCTAATCTATAAGCTTACTGAAATAGAGTTAGTAGCGCTTAAGGAGTTTATCTAGGAGAACTTATAAAAGGGATATATTAGACCGTCGCAGTTATTAGTAGGATATCTAGTACTATTTATCCTAAAGAAAAACGGAAAACTTAGGATGTGTATAGACTATAGATAGTTAAACAGCATTACCAGGAAGAATAGGTATCCTTTACCCTTAATTAGCAAAATCTAAGATAGGATAGGTAATATAAAGATCTTTACAAAGATAGATCTAAGGTGGGCGTACCACCAAATCAGAATCAAGGAAGGCGACAAATGGAAGGCAGCCTTTAGGTCAAAGGAAGGACTATATAAGCTATTAGTTATGCAGTTTAGGCTTATAAACGCACTAGTAATGTTCTAGAAGCGAATTAATAGTATATTAGGAGAACACCTAGATAAATTTGTTATGGTATACCTTAATAACATTATTATCTACTTAGAGAATAAGGAAGAGCATAAAGAACATGTTAAGTAGGTCTTAAAGAGACTATAAGAAGAACAGATGCCAGTAGTAGTTAAGAAATGCGAGTTCTTTACTAAAAAGACCAATTTTGTTGGATTTATTATTAAACTAGGCTAACTTAGTATAGATCTAAAGAAGATCAAGGCTATAGTAAATTGGCAAGAACCAGAGAATATTATACAGTTAAGATCATTTCTAGGGTTTTGCAATTACTGTAGAAGGTTTATAGCGCAATAGTTATAGGACATTGAGCCGTTTATATAGTTAACTAAGAAAGAAGAACCGTGGATATAGGGAAAGAAGTAATAAGAACTGTTTAAGAAAGTTAAAGAGTTGTTTACCTAAGAGCTAGTTCTTAAGATCTATTAACCAGGGCTAGAGATGGTTGTAGAAACGGATGCATTAGACTTTATACTAGGGGTATACTTTCTATAAAAATATTAAGATAGATAGCACCCAGTGGCATACTATAGTCGAAAGATAACACTACTAGAGTTAAACTATAACATCTATAATAAGGAGTTGTTAGGTATAGTTATAGCATTTAAGGAATAGAGAGCGTTCTTACAAGGTATAGAAAAACTATTTGTGGTTAAGATAGACTATAAGAACCTTATAGGATTCCTAATAATAAAGGAACTTAACTAAAGACAGGTTAGATGGGTAAAAATGCTTATAAAATACCATTTTAAAATTTAGTATACTAAGGGTATAGACAATATACAAGCAGATGCTCTAAGCAGGAAGGCTAAACTATAAAGCAATAAAAAGCTATTGGGAGCTTTATTGCAAAAGAATTAAGACGGATTAATTAGGTATAATTATCTAAAGATTATAGCGACCAAGGAAAGTCAGATCTATAAGTTATTAGAAAGTAATTGGACATAGAAGATCTAAGAAGCATAGGTAGAGGATTTAGACTTAGAGCAATATAAAAATAAAGAAGCAATATATATACCTAAGTCTATTGCAGAAGAATTTGTTAAGAAGTTCTATAAGGGAATAATATAAGGACACAACAGAGCTATAGGCTTAGTATTAAGACTTTAAAAGGAGTATATTATTTAAGGAATCTAGGGACTAGTAAGATAAGTTATAAAGGAATATCTAGATTGCTAAAGGAATAAACTGACGAGGCATAAGCCGTATAGAGGGCTATAACCTGTCAAGACACCAGGAAGACCATAGGAGGTTATATTATAGGACTTTATTATAAAGTTACTAAAGTTAAGAGATTCTATTATAGAACAAGATTATAACGTAATTTTAGTAATAGTAGATAAGCTAATAAAGTGGGGATACTTTATAGCATACACTAAAGAGATATCAGCAGAAGATGTCGCTAGAATCTATATAAAAGAAGTATTTATAAGACATGGAGCACCAAATAAAATCATATTGGATAGAGATCCAAGATTTATAGCAGTATTTTAGAAAGTGTTTCTAGCAGAACAAGGGGTTTGCGTAGCAACGTCTACAGTATATTATCCGCAGATGGATGGATAAACGGAAAGACTAAACTAGATACTAGAGCAGTATCTAAGGCATTATATTAATCATGTATAGAATAATTAGGTATTGTTACTACTAGTTATACAGTTTACATACAATATAACACCACAAGAAGGAATGGGAATATTACTATTTAAGGCAAACTATGGGTATAAGCTAAGAACATTGTTATCGCTATAATAAACAAAAAAGACGAGTAGCACAGCTAAGCAAAGAATGGAGATATTAATAAATCTTTATACAGACCTTAAAGAAACAGCTAAACTAGTACAAAAATAAATGAAAAGGTACTATAATGCTAAGAGATCTAAGGGACCAGATCTTAAGGAGGGGGATAAAGTATAGCTACTATATAAAAACTTCAAGAGTTGATGACTAAGTAAGAAGTTGGACTATGTTAGACTGGGACCTTTTAAAGTTAAGTAAAGAATTTTATTGGTTACGTATAAGTTAAACCTACTAGCCAAAATGAAAATCTACCCTATACAGTATATCGCAATGCTAGAACCAGCACACGGAAATATTAAGCCACCAGTCTATAAGGCAGATATATATAGAGGACAAGAGGAAGACAAATAGCAAGTTTTAAAGATTATTAGTTATAAGGATATAGATAACAAAATATAATATAAAGTAAAGTAAATAGGCTATAGTAAGACTACCTAGGAACCACTAAGTAACCTAAAAAACGCTATAGGAAAGGTACGGGAGTATTAAAAGAAAGTAGGTCAGGTAATATTAATAAAGAGAAATCGCCAAAAAATAAGTCGCCTAAGGGGGACCCAAGAGGAGCAATTGCTAAGCTACTTGGAGTTGTTTCCCTTGTAGGAGGAGAGTTAATCCTTTTATTACCCAGCTTAAATAAACCCTGTTAAACAAGTTTCCACTCCTTAAAACGGACCTTCTTACGGACACGTTTAAGACAAAGAAGACGGGCAGAAGCGGATAGATAGGCTTTAAGGGCACGCTATTAAGTAGCTATAGCCTCCTGCTCTACTTCCCACGAATAATAAAGCTTATCTAAGGCGCTTAAGAGCTTACCATCAAGTTTTACAGCGGCAGATTAAACATAAGACCCTATAATAAGTTACTTAGGGAACTTAAAGACTATTAAAAGTCATTAGACGCGTATATTTAGCGTTAGAAATAGAGCGAACATCACAGGACAATTAAACGTTTGCTTTAGTACACTCTGAGTAAGATAAGGGTTATTAAGACAAAGGACTCGCTAGCGCAATATATACTAACCCTACCTTTGCGCAACAAGAACATGGAGACGGCATTATTTTACTAAGTAATAGTATGGCAGCTACAGTACGAGCACGGCGCTGCGCTTATAAGGAAGAAGGAGCTTTAGCCATAATAAGTACAAATATTAACCAGACTAATTAAACGGACATCACACCTCTAGTAGACGACTTGGAGATGTTAGGAATCTTTAAGGACGAAGATAAAGAGGAGGGAGATAGTATTACGGACGCTTTAAGTACGATATTACGACTACTTAGAGAGGAGTCGGCGGAAGCTAGTTGGTTAATATAGGCATAGTCCAAAATGGATCCGGTAGAACCATGTAATAAGAAATGGTAAGCGAAGTCACATAACATTGTATATAGTATATGGGGAGTACGTAGTGTACGCTATATATAACACGTATAACACGTACCTTATGTATAAGAGAGGATTTCTTAGGAGTATAGTTGTGTATTTAAAGGACCTCAGTCCCTACCGTAGATAGTTCTCTCCTTGTAGTGAATCTTAGAATATAATTGGAGTTAATCTATTAGGTAACTACTCCACTAGTTATTATTATGTTGTTGATTTTGTTTATACCTATATACCCAGCCCATTAATAGAACCCACCGTAGTTTTTGCTACAAGGTTCCGTTATATTTAACTTTTCTCCTAAGAATTGTTTAATTAAAGGTAGCTTAATTTTAGCTACTCTAATTCTATTAATACGTTCTTTAAGTATCCTATTATTGTCTTATAAGTGATTAACCATTTCCTATAACTAATTTTGCGTAACTACTTAAGAATCCCTATTGTCTATACTAGTATCACCTGGCCCTAAGGTTATGGCTGCCGTTAACATTATTACGACTAGTGCTTTAGGTGGCATATTATTCGATCTTATTTAATACTATAACCTTAATAGTAAATATGTAACAGAACCTTGTAATAGGAACTATAGTGGGTTCTATTATTAGGCTGAGTATATAAATAAGAACAAATTAATAATATAATAATAACTAGTGGAGTAGTTGCCTAATAGATTAACTCCAATTATATTCTAAGATTTACTACAAGGAGAGAACTATCTATAGTAGGGACTGAGGTCCTTTAAATACATAACCATACTCCTAAAAAATCCTCTCTTATATATAAGGTACGTGTTATACATATTATACGCAGGCGTATACTACGTACACTTTGTATACTGCGTATAATATTATATAACTCGCTTACCATTCCTTGTTATATAGTTCCACCAGATCTATCCTAGACTATATCTATATTAACTAACTAGCTTCCTGCGACTCTTCCCTAAGTAGTTGTAATATTGTATTTAAAGCGTCCGTAACAGTATTATCCTTATTAAAATTTATAACTCCTAGATAGGGTAGTTCTTAAAGTAGACCTTATTAAGGTACTATATTAGCTAGGTTAACATAGGCCTAAATTCACTAATTTATAAGGGCTTATACCTATTACTCCCAGTCTTCTAGCTTATTAAAGATAATTATAGTTAATAAACTTGTTAGTAGAGTTATTTAACTAATAGGTAAAGGATAAATTAAGATAGTATTTTATTATTAAAATCGTCCTATAACAATAAGGTAGAATTTCTTTAAATAATTAAGTAATAGCTAAATAGCTTCTTAAGTTGGCGGACCAGGCTTATAACTGTTAGATAGTGTATATAGAGTTATTTATTAATAAAATAGTAGTAAGTTCTTTAATTAACGTCTAATACGTATCCTATCTAGGCCTACGCAGACTACTCTATACACAAGGGAAACTTATAAATTGATAGGAAGAAAACCCTTGTTGATGTAGGGGACGGAAAAACCCTATAAGCCACCTCAGTAGGATGAAAAACCCCTGCTTTGCCATGTCCGTCCGTAGCAGCGGCCCTGCGGGCCTACGGCTACGTCCTGTCCTCCTTAGATGTTCGAACTCCTTGGGAACCACTGCTTCCTTCCTTGGCTCATTCAAAGCTGGGGTTCACTACGTCCCAACCAGGCTTTGCCAATTGATTGCCATATGCTTATTGTGTTCCGTATCTTGGCCATCCCTTGTGTGCTATCTCTTACTGACTATTGCCATATACGCCTTGCCTCCCCCCCCCTAGAGCCATCGAAGGCGTAAGGGGGATTCATCCGTTCTAACTACCGTAATACTAATAAGCGAGCGGGATATTGTGTATTTGGGTATCTTTTGTGCCTAGGCCCCAGCTAGGCCCTTTCTAAGGGTTACCACTCCGTTGAAAGGAGACAGGGAGAACCGTGGGTCGCAATCCAGGCTGCTAGATAGTATTCGGTAGTTAACGGCGAGTGACCACATGCTCCGCGGGCGATTGCTCTGGGGGTTAAGAGGGGCCGTATATTTGTTCGTTCGTTCGTTCACGTTCGTTCTTCCGTCGATGTGAGGTCGTTGATGCTTTCTATTGGGGGTCGGGGGGATGATATCGAATGCCGTTCATCCATGTTGGATTGTATAGGTGCCCTGGATAGGAGAACAGTGTAGTAGTTGTCGTATTGTAGAGGGCCAACAGTAGTGGTTTTCAAGATCTTACCATCCGAAAATTTTTCACCACCGCCCTTAACGCCCACAACCACCACCAGGTCCTGTCCGCACGCTGTGCGACGTCTCTGCGTTGGCTCTAGATCTGAACTTCAAAGACCAGGTTCGTAGCCGTCACCACGTACAGGTGCAGAGTCCGATTTCGACGGCCTTATTAATGAAATAGGTTAATTAATTAATAATCTTAGTCTTGTCTTAATTAACCTTATCTAAAGCCCCTAGGGCTTTAAGCTACGAAGAGACTTTATAGTGCACGTGACCAGTGTATGTGTCTCGTGCCTTATAGAGAATATAGATTATCTAATAGATTCCGGTGGTTTCGTATAAATGTAGTTAGTCAGCTTGCGGACTAATTGAAAATCCGCATTAACGGAATCACGTCTAAGCTTGCTAACCCAAAAATTAGGTGGCAAAAAAGCCACTGTTAGAGCCCGCGCCACTACCCCCGTTTAGTCCTCCTTCTCGTTTAAGACTCTGGTAATGCGGCAGAATAACTTACCGCCCATGCATACCTTATTTAATTGGTGCGCACGGGCCATAATTTATAGGACGTTATTATTGGTGTAAGGGATATATATAAAGTATATATAGAGTATATACTCCCACTAATAAGCCATTTAATTACCGCGATATATTCTTGTTTACTTTATGCTAGTACGTGCATATGCTTAGTATATGCATTGTATTATTAGTGCATGCAGTTGCAAAGGTAAATTATGGCTACTAATGCGCGTTCTGTATGGGTAAAAGTTTGGTACCGCCGACCTTTTTCCGGCGGCTCCATCGGTGATCATACTCAGCTTTCGCCGACCCCATCGGCGACCACGTTCAACTTTCTCCGGACCATGCTTAGCTGGTTTGCAAGTTCGGACCACGTTGAACTTTTGGACCACGCCGAGTCTTTTGCGGACCACGCCGAGCTGTAAGCCTGCCACCAGACTGAGACCTGAGACTCTGCGGGGAAGCATTTCTTTCGGTGCCCGGCCAATGAGATCTTCCTTCAACTAGCCCCTCGTGCTTGGAGTTGCCCGATGGCTTGCCCAAGACTGGCTGAGAGCTGTAGCTACTCTGATACTCCGTATCTATGCCTACCTTGGCAGCAGTATGCGCTCTGCGCAGCCGTAGTCTGCAGAGCAACCAATAACAGCCGCATTCAATCATTCTCAGCTCATGTTCGAACCATCACACCGATTCCCTAACACAGCAAGCCGCGTCCCACATACAGCCTACGAGAATGGCCAACCAGCACTTCGGCGTAGTGGGGCAGACGTCAAGCACAATACAAGAGGAGAGGGAACCCCAGAACCATCATCTCTCTCCCGTAGCCGCCCCTCGTGCTTGTTAAGTACGGCCAAGCCAGCCTCTCTTGTTCTTCTCATACCTGCCACACCTCGATTCCAAGCTTCCATCGAACCCTCCGCTATGCGCTTCTCCGTCACCACCGCCCTGGCTTTCGGCCTCGTCGGGACCGCCCTCGCCGACCCGGGAGTCTCGCCGGCCTCAGTTAACAAGCCCGCCGACCCCGGCTCGTATGCCAACGTCGACAAGATAGTCACCACTCCAGAGATCCCACCAAAGCCGGATGTGGTGCTCCTAGTCGATGTCACCGGTAGCATGGGCGTGGCCATCGAGAACATCAAGAAGAACCTGGACAAGGTTATCACCACTGTCACCGACGGACAGCCGAACGCCCAGTTCGCCGTGGTCAGCTTCGGGGATCTTGGAGACTCTAGCGGATTCAAGGTGGTCCAGGGGCTGACAAAGGACGTCCATACCCTACATACCGCAGTCGACTCCTTAACGGCAGGGGGCGGCGGAGACGACCCCGAGGACTGGATCAACGCGCTCTATGAGCTCTCCACCGGTGCCGTCACCTACCGCGACGATAGTAGCCGGATCATAGTTCTGGTCAGCGACCAACCCAGCCACGATCCCAGCGGAGGGCACACCCTGGGCGAGGCCATCACCGCCCTGAAGAAAGAAAGCATCCGCGTCATCGGCGTCAACGTCGAAAAACTCGACCAGGACGGCCAGGCCACCGCCGTGACGGCCGCCACCGGCGGCATCATCATTGGCTCCGACGCCGACACGGTTACCAGTGCCATCATCAGCGGGCTGAAGAACCTTGATGTCACCGTCAAACCCGACGTGGTCTCCTGCGACGCGGGCGTAACCGTCGAGTTCGACCCGGTCCAGACCCAAGTGAGCAGTGGCACCGTCGTCAGCTTCCACGAGACGGCGAAGGTGGCGGACGACGCCGCCCAGAGGGCCACCCTTCACTGCTCCGTCCGCTTCCTTCTGAACGGCACGCCGGGCGGCGATGCCTTCATCCAAAGCTTCAACGTGACGGTTAATCAGCTCGGTTGCGATACCTGTATTCCGTATCCCGGCCGGAACCTGTGCCATCCCACAACTTCGTGTGCGCCGACGCCGTACGGAACAATGTGTCTGACGAGGCCTGGGTACAAGGCAGACGGCGCAGAGGACCGCGACCGTAAGGTGCAGTGGCGGCTGAAGTGGCCTGTACCTGGCCATGAACACCGTGTCGCTGTCAAACCGGGTACATCTGCAGATACGCTGTGCGATCCAAAGAATAAGGGACGGGATGTTTGTAAAGAGGTCGCGGTTGGTGATTGCCCGACCCTGGTATCGGAAGGTGCGCGCCATGAGGCTGATCAGATCGTTATCGGCGAGGGAGAATTGTAAGAGTGATCAGTGTGTCCAATAGCCAGCGACGCTGGCAGCGTAGCTGCCAAGAAGCTGATAACGTAAGCAGTCAGCTAGCAGTCAGTCTGCATATAGGGTAGTTATAGTTAGTTAACAGTCAGTCGGTAATAAAACTACAGCAAGCTAACAGCTCGCTGCCTTAGTGGTAAGAAAAGGAAGATTTAGTGGTATTTTAAAGCTTTTAGTAGAATTTGGATCTTTGGCTAAAATCTGGTTGGCCAAGTAATAGGAAACCCTTAAAAGTCTCTCGTTTAGCTATAGTAAATAAAGCATTTTCCCTAATATCTCCACTACGTATAGACCTAGTCCCCTATATTTAAACTTACCTTTTTATTACCTATATAAAATATAAAGTATATTACATTTTATGCCCTAATAAAGTAGTAGAGCTTCTTTTACTTCTTTCTCTACCTTTTTTTTATTAACTTTATTTACGCGTCCTTTAGTACTATATAGGCCTTATAGATTAACTACTTCTATTAATAAGTAAGTAAATAAGAAAAATAAGGAATTAGTTAAGTTATGTTGTATATTAGCGCTAGAAGAGCCTAGGCACTTATACTCTTCTACCTTTTATCCTAAAGCGCGACTTAGCCTTAGGATAATTTATTTTCCAAATTAACCAAGGGCGAGATGCTTTATAGCGTTTAAGTATAATTTGTAAAGTGGGTATAATTTAAGGAACAAGTACGGCTTGAGGAATGGGTATAATTTAAGAAACGGGAGGAGCTACGGCGGACCTTTTTAAAGGGGTGAGTTCGGTAATGCTTTTAAATATATCCTTTTTTACTATATCTAAAGCATTCTCTATTTATAGCTCAAGTTTTTTGTTTGTTAGTTCTTAAGGGTGTATAGGATTAAGCGGCATTGAGGTCTATAGGGTTGTACGTAGGGCTTTTGGGTTTTAAAGACGGATCGCGTTTTAGGGTGTTTTAAACATAAGGTATAGTTAACTTCAGGGAACGAGTTTGTTTGTTATATTAAAGATCCTCGTTAATTCATTAGCATATTATAGCAAATTCGGACAGGTTTTTCGGCAGTTTCCTACCTACTAACTAGGCTCTAATTTCATCCAAGATAGCTTATTAAAGGGCAGCAACTTTAGCGGCTTTATTCCAATCCAGTTCGCTAATAAGGCCTAAAAATTCCGAAAAGAAGCTGGTGAAGTCTCGGTTCCGTTATTATAGGTTCTTAAGTTTGGTAATAGCTATATATTCGCGGCTGGCGTCATTATATGTTTATTCTAGTAGAGAGATAAAGATTTTAAAATTAACAAAGGTGCTATTACGGAAGAATGGATCTATGGTACATACAGCATCCTTACTTAAATAAGATATTCTATAGCTAACCTTACTAGCTTTAGTAGGATATTAATTATAGTTTATTAAAAGTTTAAGACGGAGCTTAGTTATAAAGGGATATAGGTTATTTTAATTTCTATTAAACATTAGAGGATTAGGGAGCTTTTTAGATTTTATAGCGGGTATTAAACTTATTATAGATATAGGTTGAGTTACCATTACTAGTTTAGTATTTGCATTTAACGGGTCGGGTTTAGATACGGTTATTTTAATTTTATTTATAGGTATTATTATTAGGGTCTTTAACAAAAGAGCCTTAACATTACAGAGTTCTTTATGAAGTGCTTCTATTAATTGCTAATATTAGGCTTCTAGTATAGCCCGCTACTAAGCTAGGGCATCTATAAAGGATTATTGTATTATAGTTAATTGTTCCCTAACTAGGGACATAATACTCATAGTTATTAAAAGGGATTCGGGTTCGTTTGCTATTTTTAATAGTGGTTATTTTAACGTAATGTAGTGTAAGGGCACGAAGAGGCTTTAGGGAAGATTTAAAGGAATAATATAAATTCTATCTAAATCTAAAGGTATATAGCTCTTAAAGAGAACAAGGTGTTATATAAAGAAGAGAAAGGAATATAGGAAACTTGTAACTAAATATTTGGGGTCTTAGCAGTAGACGTATAGGCATAAGCCCACGCGGATTTTAACAAGTTTTGACTAAATTCCATTACGTTAGTGGAATTTAGTGGAATTTGATTAAGTTAGCAAAACTTAGTAGAAAATGGTGGATTACGGCGGACAATTGTAGACAGTTGTAGACAGTTGTAGATAGTTATAGATAGTTATAAATAGTTTATAAACAGTTTCATACAGTTATCTGTTAAGTGTTTCACTGAGACATTCCTACTGTAACTGGGCTAGTCCCGTTACACTCTCTATATAAGGAACGGGTGTCTAAATTGTTGTATAATTGGTAGGGTAATATGCTTACTTCCTAGGGTAGTTATAGGGCCAATTATAGTATCTGTAATATTGTTATAGTAAGCCTATAACCTATCTATATCCGTAAGATAGAGTAGAAAAGGGGTATCTGCTTTTACTATATAGAAGTTAACTAGGCTAATTAGGGTCTTAACTGCAACTAATCTAATTAATGTGGTTAAGCCGATGCCGAATTAGATATTTATAGCCCCAGTTTGCATAGTATTAATATTTATATTGTTATTTACGGTGGTCTTATATGCAAGGTATTGTCCGTAACCTATAGTAGACTTCTTAGAGGCACCTATATTAATTATAACGCCATAGAATTCTTTGGGGGTATAGCGTTCTGTGGTAATATATGCAAATGGGTCCTGTTCACGGTCTATAACATCTATAGTGGGTCTAACAGGTGTGCTTATGGGCTGGTTTTTAGGTGTAATTAAGTATATAAAGGAGCAGTTAGCTAATATGGTTATAGTATTAAAGGCTTAGCTGTCTGTAAAAGGTCTAAAAGTGGTTAGGAATATCTCTGAGGTCTCCTATTCCTAAGTATTTAAGTTAAAGTTAATTATAAGGGCTTCTATTAACTTATTAAGAGACTCCTCCACTTCCTCTCCTTTATAGCTTAAGATAAACTAGTTAATCTAATTGTTAAATCTCTTCTTAGACTTATTATGTTCTTTCTAGGTATGCCTTATAGACTAACATTCTTTCTTACCGCATATAAAACACTTCTGGCTAGTTTGTCTGTGGGGGTATACTTTTATACAGGAGTTGCTGCGGGGGTTACGGGTAGGACTTGGTTGGTATGGGTACTGCTAGTAGTAGTAGCGGTCCGTAAAGTAGGTATCTAAGTTAGTTTGTGGGTTTTGTAGGTCCGTAATAAAGGCTTAAGTACTGCCTGGGGGGTTTAAAGCTTTGTACATTATAATAGAGGACCATAAATTATTAATAAGGCCGGCTACGGTGTCTATGGGCTTGTAGTAGGCGTATTTATAGGGTTCTATTTCCTAATAAGCCGTAATAAGTTTATTGTGCAGGAAGTCGTCCGTTTAAAGCTTAATATTAAGGCTGTGCTATAGGTGCCGGAGGTCTTTTATAAGGATTTACAGGCACTCTATAATTAATTTTTTGGTATTCTTGTTAATTATAGTCCGTAACTTAATCGCATTCTATTGGGTAAGGATATTACGCTTATATTCTGGTCCTTTAAAGTAGTTGCGTGTAGCCTTATATAGCTTATTAAAGGGAACACTAAGGGGGTTGCTCTTAAGGTTAGTGTAGTAGTGGTTAAGGGTTAGGCCACGTAGTATAGTAGAGTAGGCTTAGCTAAACTCCTGTTTAGGAATATTAGCCTTCTGATAGAGGTCTATAAAGATAGTTAGTTTAAAGTTAAAGTTATCGTTTTTACCGCTGTACTTAGATTCGTTGGTATAGAGCTTAGCCAGGTTAGCTAGCTCCTTGCCATAGGTCTTTACTTAGGTGGTTTACGGATCTATAACTTAAGTAATAGAAGGGGTTTAGTCCGTATTTTGGTTTATAGGGGTATTACGGTCTGTAGTTTAAGTACTAGGTATGTTTTAGCCTATAAGATTAATTCTAAAGCCACTTAGGTCTATAGGACGAATTTAGTTAAATGGGTTATCTATAAGGCCAGAGATCCTGTTAAGTTTAAAAGAAGTAAAGAGTTTGTTAAATTTAATATAATCTAAGATCTGCTCTTTAGTCCATTCTATTAGGTCTTTCTTGTATAGTGTATTGTATAAGGACCGTGCAATAGTAACTTATTTATCTTTTTTAACCCATATACCGTGGTTATAGAGGAGGGTTTATAGGTTATGGATGGTTATAGGGCTGCAAGCCTTAAAGGTAGCTTCCATAAAGTCCGTAAAATCTTCCTTATACTGCTCCCATATGTCATCGTTTGTAGGCTTAAAGTGTCCGTATTTAAGGATTTTGAATTAAATATAGTCGCTAATATTGTTTGTAGACGTAACGTCAACTCCTTATCTCCACTTTTTTTTAACCTTTGCTGATTTGCTTGCTGATGTCTGCTATACTATATAGTGTAGTATGTCTTATATAAGCCGTAACGGGTTAATAGGAGCTTGTAATAGGTCTATAATAGTTTGCAGGAGGGTAGGAGGTCTTGTAACGGTCCGTAAAATTAATTAGCAGGTTTATAACAGTTTAAGAGGTCTTGTAATGGTCCGTAATGGTTTATAGGAGGGTAGGGGGTTTCCGTAAGGGTCTAAAAAGAGGTTGGGGGTATTAAGGAAGGGTGTAGTAAGAATAGGGGTGTGACGGCGCTGGAGCGCGTCACCTAGTTAGGGGTTCGCTTAGGACTTGGCATATATATATAGACGTAGCCTCACCACCTTCTCTTGCTCCTCAGCTTAATATCTTCGTAATACAGCATTCGTTCGCTTCGTCTTGGAAGCATTTGTTCAAGTATTCGTCAAGACGTTTGTTCAATGGTTCGAGCCGTCACAAGGGGTTTAAGGTTTAAGGTAAGGGGTTTCTGTAAAGGTCTATATTTGCGTCTATTATACTTCTAGTAAACCATACTAAGACTTAAATAAGTATATAGAGTTGGTGATAGTCCGTAATCCCTAACTTCTAACCTTCTAGCAGGTCGTACTAGGATTGAACGGGTGGTCGCTGTCGTGTATTGCTTGGGGGAGATATTGAGTGATTGCTAATCTATGCGCGCTTACTGATTAGTGTTTGTATCAACTTAATGATATAATTAAGTCGTATCCAGGGGCACGAAATACGTATAGTATTGTATGCTCATTTGGATAGTGATAACTGTTAATTCTATTGAAGTAGACTATGTAGTCTATATACTGACGCGCCTCCCCCTTAATTAGTTAGTATATAAGTGGTTAGTGCACCAAACGCGTAACTACGCGTCTGGTATACCGCGTGCTGTAATTATACACTATTAGCTTAGTTAAGGCGGTAAGTAGAACTAATATCTTTACAGTAGGTCTTAGTAAGGCAAATCTAACTAATTAGATAACTTTAACCGCTAGTTAAAGTTTCTTAATATCTTATATATTATATAACCGTGTTACAAATATTATAATATATTTTAAATTCTTTTTAATTTCGAGTTTCCTATTATTATGTTTCGTATATTTATATTAGGTGGCAATTATTTGCCTTTATATTGTGTCCATCTAGCTAGAGTAGGCCGTAAAGGATAGTCTTTATAAAATTCTTTTACTAGGGAAGGCGCGTTAGCCTTAATCTGTTTATAAGTTTCCTAGGTTTATATCTTATATCCTTTTTACTTAATTAAAAGTTTAAATTATTTAGATTGTGTTTTCTATTATATATTATTAATTAAGTTAATAAAGTATAAACTATTGCCATTATTAACAATTATAGAAGGTAGTGGCTGCACTTTATAAGTTATAGAATTATCTTTTAAAGGTTGCAATAAGCTTATATAAAACATTAAGTGTATTTTTATCTTAATTAGTAGTTTAAGCTTATAGGTATATAGGCTTGGTTTTTTTTTTAATTTAGTATAGGCCTGCAAACTTCTAATTAAATTTCTTTAAAGGCTATTAAGTCTATAGGTTTTGTATATTTAGGTAAACTATATTACCTTTCTTAAAGTCCTATATGGGAGCCCGTCCTTTATTTATATACCATTTCTATACCGTTTAAGTATATATTAATTTACTTTATAATAGTTCCGTTAACTACTTTATTTAATTAGTAAAGTTATATATATTAATTAACTAAATCCGTTTAATTGTAGGTCCTATTATATTAATTTTGGGTTATAGTTTAAATTTAAGTTAAGGGTTTTATCTGTAAGTTATATAAAATAGCATCACGCCTATTAATATGTTTATTATATTATTTGCAATAAACTTAGCTAAAGGCAGCTATTTTTCCTAGTTATCTTATAGGTAGGAGCAGTATATTTATAGGTATTATTCTATAATTATATTCGCAATTTTAGTTTGACTATCTATCTTTAGATAAAATACAGTTAAGAGTTATATTTAAATACTTAATTATTTATATAGAGCTTGCTAGAAGTCTAAAACAAACTAGCTTCTATAATTAGATACTACTTAGGCGCCCCTTTAGCAAACCCTTGATCAAATCCTCCAACGGCTAAACAAAATCAAAGATAAACAAAAACCCCCCCCACAGGCGAACCGCACCTGGGCCGCCGTAGCTGCGCTCCTATAGCACAGGGAACCTACCCCCCTAAAGACAACAACCGGGCATACAATTACAATATAACTAAATATAGAAAAGGCAGAGGAATTTAGGGGATAATCAGAAACAGAAGTTCTTATAGAGATTTATAAGGAGGTCCACAACGCCATCGCAGTCTAATACCTTAGGAGTGGAGATATTAGAGTCACCCTAAAGGACTAATAGGCAAAGGAACGGGCCGTAAGGGTAGGGGACAGGCTAGGAGAGCGTATTGGTATAAAAGTGCTTCGTAAAGATTACCTAGTTGAAGTCCTGTCGGTTCCCATAAGCCTTAGGGTAGAAAGGGGACGCCAGGCGGACAATACAGTAACTATATAGGAGATAGTAAAACAAATAGAACGCCTTATACTAGGACTTGTAATTACCCGGATCTAATAGCTTTAATAGGAAAATACAAACCAAGCATATAATAAGAACAATAAGAGGACATAAGGGGCGCTAGAGACTTGTTAGGGAGACAATAGATAAACGCATAGCTCCCTTATTGTTAGCGTATATATACTAGGAATGCAAAAACTCCTTATCTAAAAAGAAATAATTATAAATGGCCTTATATATAATACAAGGCTCTACAACCACAGACTACGCCTGGAATAATGTTATTACTGCGCATAATAGGGATACACCTAATCTATATACGCAGCATAGGTGTGCTGTGGCCACTGTGCAGGCCCCTATAATATAAGATAATATATAAATCAAGACCAAATAAAATGCGCAAACTGTCACTGAAGCACATATAAGGCGTGGGAGAGAGAAGACTGCATTAAATATAGGAGATAGAAGGAAAGGGCTTAATAGCTACGGGAACAACTACACGCTAGGTTATATAAATGGAAATAATAGGTAATAAGCTAGGGGGACGCAGGTGTCTTCCTAGCGTTTCCTACCTTTAATACTAGGGGGCTAAGCCAGCTATCCCAAGCCTTAACGGGCCAAAAGTGACGCCGCGCGATATTACCAGACTAAACAGGGATATAAGGGATATATAGGACACAAGGGAGAGGACGCCTAGTAGAAAGACCCCTATGGACGGCTATAGCAAGTTCAAGGCCGGGATAATTAAGAATTAGATTTAACGCGGCAAACACAATATATGTAGCTGGCTTATAAGGGGCACACAGCCAACCAGCGAAAACGGGGGAAGAACTAGAGGCAATAACAGACTTAGATTTAGAAAGGCTAGTAGGAATATAAGATACAGAAATAGAAAGCTCTATATAAAATAAGTAGTGGCTAGGGAGTAAATATAGGAGATAGAAGTTCTGAATATTTTAGAGAAAGTGGAAATGGAAGAAGTGAGGAGTAAAGGAGAGGCGAAGGACCCCTACTAGGGGTCCGCTACTTGACTATTATATAGTATAACTGCGGTAATACGAACTACCGTCTAGTAAGGCCCCTACTAGATAGTCTAGACCTAGAGAAACACCATATTCTTGCTATATAAGAGCCGTATTATAATACCTATATATAATTAATATACTGCCCCCAAGGATTCTAGCTCCTATATAAACCAAAAGCAGCTATACGCGTATGCTTTATAATTAGTAAAAATATCAGCCTTGCCTTATAGTTATGGCAGGCAGTTAACCTAGATATTGCAGTTATAACTATCTAGATATATAGGGGACCAGTATAAATCATTAATGTCTATAACCCTAGGGTCGAAGGGGTAGTATAGACAGAGAATATTATATCTGTAATAAGCTTGCTAGAAACTAAACACGCGGAGTTTATTTTACTAGGAGATATAAACCTCTACTACCTATAGTAGGGGGGCATCTATGTTGCTGCTAATTAATAGGTAAAGTGCCTACTAAGAGCTATAGATAATGGGGGCCTTAAGCTAGCTACCCCCCTAGGTGCAATTATATGGCAATAGGGTACTGCTAAAAGTATAATTAACCTTACGATTATGGACGAAAACCTATACTAGAGACTTAAAAGGTGCTCCCCTAAAGAAAAATAGGCACTTACCTTAGACCATATCCCTATCCAGATATAACTAGATCTGGACATTAAGGTGTAACCAAATGGTAAAAGATACGCAATAAGGAAGCTTAACATAGATAGCTTCCTTAATATAATTAAACAATAACTCTAAGACCTAGAAGAAATCTACCTAATACTAAACAAGCGAGGCTTATTGGCTACCCCTAAGGAAATTAATTAAAGACTAGAAAGAATCCAGGCAGTAATTAAAAGCGGGCTAAAAGAGCACTGCCCGGTTTTAAAACCGGGCCCCTACGCGCGACACGTATGGTCCGTATAGTGCGCGGCCCTTGTAGCCGGCCAATAACGAATAAGGAGGAAATATATAAGTAGCCACAATTCTAAGGACGAGAGATGATATAAAGATATAAGAAACTAGCTAAAGAATACCCTAAGAAAAGAAGCAAGGAATAACTGGAGATGGTTTATAAATAAACACACTACTAACCTGAGTCTCCCCTATAATAAGGGCCTTTGGACCATAGTAAAATAGGTAAAGAAAAAGGCGGGACGCCTAGTAGAAGATCTATACCTACCACCCCTATAAAGAGTAGGCGAACCATAGGCCACAAGCAATAATAATAAGAAGGTAAAGATCCTTATAGAAAGATTTTTCCCTTAACCAGCTCTAGCAGACCTTAGCAATATTATTAGTAAAACACCGGTGACTTGCCTAAGGGTTAACAGCGATATAATAACTAAAGAAATGGCTAGAACTATTAGCCACCTTTTAAACAACACAGTACTAGGACTAGATGGGATCCTAAATAAAGCCCTAAAGACCTGTGGACCACTTATAGCACCTTAGCTTGTAGACGTAGCCAGAGTATGCTTTATAATAGGCTACTACCCGCGACTTAGAAGATCTATAACAACGGTTATCTTATAAAAAGAAGGTAAAATAGACTATTTAATCCTAGGAAGCTACCGCCCTATTGCCTTAGAAAACACCCTAAGCAAGATCTTAGAAAAGGTTATAGCGGACTATATAGCAGACATGGCAGAGGAACACGCCCTACTACTATAAAGCTAAACGGGGGCAAGAAAGAATTGCTTAACACTATTAGCACTTACACTACTCGCTACTACCATTAAAACTACATGGGCTATGCGAAAGGACTTTATAGTATTAATACTTAGCCTAGATATTAGCGGCGCCTATAATAATATACCCTATAAGCGTCTCCTATATATTTTTAGGGCAAAGGGCTTTCTAGAATAGATTATTTAATTTATTTAAGAATTTATAGGCCAGAAAGAAATATTACTAGTCTTTAGCAGATACTAGAGCCCCCCTATTATAGTCGTAATAGGAATACTATAAGGATTACCTCTGTCGCCTATACTCTTCCTCTTCTTTATAAGCAACCTGCTTAACACCTTTAAGGAAGGGGCAACTTAGGGAATAGGCTTTATTAATAACATAAACCTAATTATATATAGGCCAACAGCCGCAGAGAACTGTAGGACACTAGAGAAAGCCTATAACACCTATATAGAATAGGCAAGACGATATAGAGTCCAATTCTTACTAGAGAAATACCAGCTAATCTATTTTATAAGAAAATATAACTAATCTGCAGATCTTTAGCATATAATCCATATCTAAGGCTTTAGGGGTTAACCGGTTTAAGGCCTAAGGGTATTAGGAGTATAAGTAGACAGCAAGCTCTGGTAGAGCGCATATACGGCGTAAGCGGCCCATAAGGGCCAAGTATAGTATATTGCCATATCTAGGATCGTCAATTCTATATAGGGTCCATGCTTTCAGAGGTTATGCCTACTATATATAGTAGTTATCTGGCTAACCATGATGTATAGATCTAGCATTTGGGCCACTGGAGAAACCGAGAAAGGCCCCCCTAAATCACTCCTTAAACCACTCCAAAAGGTCCAAACAGCCTACCTTAGGAGTATAATAGGCGGGTATAAGCGAACAGCCACAGCACTGCTTAAGAAGGAAGCCAATATTCCCCCCCTATAACTATATATTAAAGCCGATGCAATATAAAGGGTGTAAAAGGAACGCAACTCTAATGTTATAAAGTATATTAAGACACGCCTAAACAAACTATAGAGGGACCCTAGGGTACCCTATAGGAGAAGGAACCAACAACCCCAAAGTAGGGAAGATATATTAGGAAAACAGGTAGAGAAAGTAAAAGAAGAATAGTGCGGCACTAGGGCCCAGGCCTATATAGAGGAGGAAGGGAGACGCGTAAGAGGCCAGTAAAGATAACAGTAAGGGAAAGAAAGGAGCCAAAGTAGAATATAAAAGAGTACTAGAAAACTATCTACCGTAATATAATACTGGTTGGACCGACGCTGGAGAGATAAATAGGAGTTAAAGGTATAGAGGTAGACTTAGGCAAGGGGAACCTAAGCCATAGCATAGGTAATACTATGGGGGGTAAATACCTAAGGGCTCTAAGAGGGCCTAACAAAGGCAGAAAATACAATGGTAATACTCTTAAGGATAGGAATAATAGGACTAAAAGATTAGCTTTACTGGGTAGGTATCCTAGTAGGTATCCTAAGGTGTAAATATAGCTGGCCAAGACAGACACTAAAACACGTAATACTATTATGCCCCTTACGCACTGGCTAAAAAGCAATGCTCTTAGCAGCTGGTACAGAAAACTATAATACACTACTCTTAATATAGAAAGGCCTTAAGGCGGCTACCCGGTGGCTTATTAGCTAAAATATACTAGACCAGTTCTGGGTTACAAAGGAAATAGTAATAGAAGGTAAAGGGGCGAGTAATAGGCGCCCCCTAATAACTCTACAGGAGTAGAGTATAGTGTATAATACTAGCGCGTCCGTAGGTTTGTTATAGCAGCAGTAGTTCCCAAGGAGGTTAAAAAGTAAGGTAGTAGAGCACCACTGGTAACTTGTAGGCAACTTATAAGCGAGCCCTAAAAGGCGGGGAGACGGATTACGGGGTTTTCTCAAATAGAGTTTTCTCCCTATATGTATATAAGGAGTAGTCCGCGTGGGCCCAACAGGGATCCGAATCGGACGTTAAGCAATGAATAATAATAATAATTAGATACTATTAAGTTAGGAAGTCTATATAGCTTAAAGACGTATTTAATAAAATATTTAGCTACTAATATCGCGTTAATTAAGTCTATAGGTATTATATATTGCATTTTTATAAGACGGTTAACAACTACTATAATATTTATAAACTTATTACTGCTAGGTAAGTCAACTATAAAGTTAATTAAGATATCGCGCCATCTTTATATTAGAATTAGTAGTAGTTAAAGTACTCCTTACTTCTTTATATAAGAGGTCTTTCCATATATACACATCCTATATACTTAAACATATTTTTATATATAGTTGTGCATTATAGGATAGTAGTATACTTATTAAATAATCTTATAGGTCTTTATATAGCCAGGATGCCTTACTATAAAAGAGTTATATATAAATTTAAGTATCTTAAATTATAAAGGTTTGGAATTCAGAACTACTATCTTCTGTTAATAGTATAATTAATTATTTTAAATTTCGCATTTAGCAAGTATAATATCCTTATGCTATTATTTTCCTATATCTATTATCTATATATCGTTCTTATATTTATATTCCATTAGCTTATTAATTTCTATTTCCAATTTATTAATTTCCAATTTACTTCTATTAAGTTCCGTATTTAAGAATATAGGATATAGTTTTTTAAAACGTTTAGGGGGTAGTAAAATCCGTAATTAATCTATAATCCATTTATCTAAAGCATTTATAGGTAGATCTTATAATTATTATATTAATATATTAGGCTTTTAATTAAGTTTGCCTAGTTAGTACATAATCTTAAAGTTAAATTATAAGAGGTATTCGGCCCAATGAATTTAGCGCTATATTAATTACTTTGTAGTTATAAAGTACTACAGATTCTTATGGTCTATTAATACGCATATTAAGAATAACAACCTGTATAATTACAGCACCTAGTGTACCAAACGCGTACTTACGCGTTTGGTGCACTAACCACTTATTTATAAAGTGCTGACTAATCAGGGGGAGGGCGCGTCAGTATATAGACTACGTAGTCTATTTTAATAGAATTGATAGTTACTACTATCCAAAAGAGCATATAATACTATACGTATTTCGTGCCCCTAGATATAACTCACTTATATTATTAAATTGATATAAATACTAATTAGTAAGCGCGCACAGATTAGCAATTATTTAACACCTCCCCCTGAGCGATATATGACAGTAACTACCCGTTTATATTCTAGTACGACCTGCTAGAAGGTTAGAAGTTAGGGATTACGGACTATATCAATATCTCTATATACTTATTTAAGTCTTAGTACGGTTTACCGGAAGTTTATAGATACGAATATAGACCTTTACGGAACCCCCTGCCCTCCTACGAACTATTATAGACCTATTAATTGCCTTTACGGACCATTATAAGACCTTTTAAACTATTACAGACTGTTACAAGACCTCCTCTACCCGCTATAAGCCACTACCACCCGCTATAAGCTCCTCTTGACCTATTACAGCTTATACAGATATACTACGCTATACAGTATAATAGATACAAGCAAGCAGATTAACGAAGGTCAAGAGAAATAGAGCCAAGGAGTTAACCTTATATCTATAACTGACGTCAATAACTATATTAAATTTAAAATCCTTAAATATGGATATTTTAAGCTTATAAATGACGACCTGTGGGAGTAATATAAGGAAGACTTTATGGACTTTACGGAAGCTATTTTTAAGGCTTATAACCCTATTACTATCCGTAACCTATAAGCCCTTTTATATTACTAAGGTGTATAGGTTAAAAGGGATAAATAAGTTACTATTACATGGTCCTTATACAATATAATATATAAGGAGGACTAAATGGAATGGACTAAAGAGGAAATTCTAGACCATATTAAAACTGGTAGACTTTTTGCTTTCTTTAAACTTAATAGGATCTCTGGCCTTATAGCTAACCTATTTAACCAAATTCGTCCTATAGACCCTAGTGGCTTTAGAATTAATCTTACTGGCTAAAGCATATCTAATACTTAAGTTATAGACTATAACACTCCTATAAACAAAAATACGGACTAAAATACTTCTGTTGTTTAAGTTATAGATCCGTAAACCACCTAAGTAAAGACCTATAGTAAGGAACTAGCTAACCTAGCTAAGCTCTATACTAACAAATCTAAGTATAGCGGTGAAAATGACAACTTTAATTTTAAACTAACCATTTTTACGGACCTTTGTTAGAAGGCTGATATTCCCAAATAGGAATTTAGCCAAGCCTATTCTACTATACTGCGCGGCCTAGCTCTTGACCACTACTATACCAACCTTAAAAGTAACCCCCTTGGTGTTCCCTTTAATAAGCTATATAAAGCTATATATAACTACTTTAAAGGGCTGGAATATAAGCGTAATATCCTTACCTAATAGAATGCGATTAAGTTATAGATAGTAATTAATAAGAATACCAAAAAATCGACTATAGAGTTGTTACGGACGCTTTAAGTACAATGTTACAACTACTTAGGGAAGAGTCGCAGGAAGCTAATTGGTTGATATAGGCACGGTCTAGGATGGAACCAGTGGAACTATATAACGAGGAATAGTAACCGAGGTTACATAGCGTTAAACGTATTAACTGTGTTAAACGGAAGGGACGTTACGTTTAATATAGATAACACATACCTTACGTATAAGAGAGGATTTCTTAGGAGTACGGTTGTGTATTTAAAGGACCTTAGTCCCTACCATAGATAGTTCTCTCCTTATAGTAAATCTTAGAATATAATTAGAGTTAATCTGTTAGGCAACTACTCCACTAGTTATTATTACATTATTAATTTGTTCTTACCTATATACCTAGCCTAATAATAGGACCTACCGTAGTTCCTACTACAAGGTTCCGTTACATATTTACTACTAAGGTTATAGTATTAAATAAGATCGAATAATATACCACCTAAAGCACCAGTTGTAACAACGTTAACAGCAGCTACAACCTTAGGGCCAGGTAATACCAGTATAGATAATAGGGATTCTTAAGTAGTTATACAAGGTTAGTTACAAGAAATAGTTAATCACTTATAAGATAATAATAGGATACTTAAAGAACGCATTAATGGAATTAGAGCAGCAAAGATTAAACTACCTTTAATTAAACGATTTTTAGGAGAAAAGTTAAAGCTTAAGGGATTTCTTACGCAAATGCACTTTAAGGTAATGTAGAAAGGAGCGAAGTTAGCAATATTATTAGATTAAGTAGCCTATACAGGATTATTCCTAACAGAAGGGTACTTAAGTAGTTTAAACTATATCTTATAGAGATATAGGCTAATAGCATAACAACTACTAACTAGGATATACGGTATATATTTACCAGTTAGAACGGGTTTACGGAATAACTAATATAGATATTTAGAGACCTAGAGGCTATAACTACAGCAAAATAAAAGCTTTAGAACTTAGTACAACGCACTTTAGCAATTAAGTATATAATATAGTTTTAAACATTAGCCATATAGGTTAAGTGGAATAATAGGGCGCTTATAGCATAGTATAAATAAGGACTTAAGGCTAAAGTCCAGAACATAATTATCCTAATAGAAGATGCAGATACTCTAAGAGAGTTAATAGACCAGTTAATAAAGATTAATAATAGGATCTATTAAAGGGAACAAGCTAAGAAAGTGCAAGATAGAATTCTATAGTTATATAAGGCGCAGAGTACGCAATAACAGATATAGAGTTAAAAACTATAGAATGGCGCAGAGCTAATAGACCTAAGCGGTACTAAAGAAACCTAAAGGTAGGGAAAGAAACTATAAAAACCTAAAGGTTAAGGATTAAGTAATTAAAGGACCTAGGAGTAGAGGCTAAACTAGGGATCTTAGCAGCAGAAGACATTTAGGCGGACTCTATAGTAAGAAAAGTAGTTTAAAGATAGAGCTTATATAAATTATAGAAAATAAAGTTATTTCGCTAAAGACTATAGAGGTAGTTAGAGTAACTATATAGTAAAGAGAACCAGGCTAGCAGGAGACACATATATATATAGGGACAACGGTGCACTACAAGGAATAAAAGAATGTTTAATTAACAGTTTTGTGTATTATTATAACAACGTATACTAAATTCATAAGGACACTAAGTACGGCGCAAGCTATTAGCTATAGGAGCTATTATTATCTAAGTTTAAAGAAACTAATAAACTAGCTTATAGATTAGACATTAAAGATAATAAATTTAATATAGGCAAAGCATTTACCAACAATAAGGTAATAAAGGCAGCTTACTAGAAGCATGCAAACCTTAGAGAAGTTAAAATAGAAGTAGAGACTAAGACCATTACAGAATAAGGTTTAGTAATAGGTATTATAACACCATTAGATACAATTTCCATCGCTTTATAAAACAATAGGAGTAATATTTAGAAGAAACTAAGCAAGTAGACAACTACTAGTGCTAGCTTATTACTTAATAAAGGCAAAAGGCCACAGGCTTAAGATTCTTAAGAAGAGATAAAAAAAGCTTAAGATTCTTAAAATAAGATAAGATATACCTAAGAACCCATAACAGACAAAAACTAATAGGAAAGGGTAGCAACTTAGTTTACAAATAAAAGAATAAGTATAGGACGCAAGTTTAAGAACTACAAGTTTAGGGAATAAATAAGAACATTAGCAATCCTAGGTAAATATAATATTTAGCCTAAAGATTAAATAGTTAATACTAGGATTAAAAAGTAAGACGACTACAAAGATCTAGCTATAAGACGTAGAAAATAAGAAACTATAGATAAGTTTAGGATAAGAATTATTATATAGCAAGAGCAAAAGCTAAACAAGAGGTCAGCTATACTAGGTTATATAAGGGATAGAGTACCCGTATAAAGAGTTATTAATAGGCTAAGTGCAGGGATACCTAGGGCAAAATAGTTAGATAAACTAGAATAGGAAAAAGATCTAGATATTTTAACTAGGTTTAAAGAAAGATATACTAAAGGATATTATAATGTAGCGATAACAAGGTACTTTCTAATAGATAGACCATATACACTAAACCAGTTATACAGAAAGTGGTATAGGCAACGACATAATAATAAATAAAAAGACTTTTATATATGGCTAGATAAAAAAGTTATTTAAGACTAACCTATTATAGAGAAACGTATGAGTTATATTAAGGGAGTATTAATTATAATATTAAGGAACCTAGAAGAAGGATCTAGGGACTAGAGAAGTAAGCAATAAATCTTAGTACCTACAGTAGAGATACTAGCGGTTAGGTTAACTAGGTATAGGTTTAAACTTAAAAATAAAAACAAACTAAGAGTTAACCTAAAATATATAGCATATTATATACTATTATAGATAGCTTATGTAAATAACATGTGTAATATATATAGAGCATTAAAAGATAAGAACCGGAAGTACCTAGTAAAGATATATTAGACACTAGAGGAAAAGCGGTTTAGAAATACTAAGTATATATATAAATAGCACCCAGTAGAAGTATAAGGTTAAGGGGACTTAACACTTTAACCAGGAAGATTTCTTACAGAAAAATGCCTAGATAGATAATAGTAGTAGAAGTGCCTAGAAAACACTTATCTATAGCATATAGAGGAAAAGAAATAAACTAAATATTAGCTAAGGTTAGATTAAGTATAGACAGGATCTAGCAGCCAACAGTTAGGAAAAGGGGAGGTATATAAAACTAGAGGGAACTAGTATTAGAGCCTTAAACCCTTAAAGAAATTTAAAAATAATACCTAAATTTATAAGCTAAATAGCAAGATCAGCAGTTTAAAGTGTTAGTAGATAGTAGAGTAACTAAAAACCATATATTACTAAAAGTAGTAAAAAGGATAGGATTACTATATAGATAAAAGGAATATCTATATCCACTTATAACAATTTTAGGAGATTAGATAGCCTATAGAGGAGGTATTATTAATCTTAAAATAGAACCTATTCAGTTAACTATTAAAGGAAGACCAGTTAGAATGTCTTTTAATATCCTACTATTAAAATAGGACGAGGCGATACTAGAAATGCCTTAATTATAGGAGTATAATCTAAAGATTAATTGGGTTATAGGTTAGGTTAATATTAAGGATACTAGACAGCGTAAAGTGCAATAGTAAACCAAGTTGGTATAGTACCAAGTTGGAGCAATATATAAAGAGACTAAGTGAGGCTTAAGTTATATACTAAGGAGATACTATAAGTATAGCAAAAAGTTATGGTTACTAGAAAGTGAAAAGCTATTAGAGCATATAGCATGGGACTATAAGATAGAATTAGAAGAGGGAATAAGTCTAAGGTTCTTTCTAATTTATAAGCTTACTAAAACAGAGTTAGTAGCGCTTAAAGAGTTTATCCAGGAGAACTTATATAAGGGATATATTAGACTATTATAATCGTCAGTAGGATATCCAGTACTGTTTATCCCAAAGAAAAACGGAAAACTTAGGATGTGTATAGACTATAGATAGTTAAACAGTATTACTAGGAAGGATAGGTATCCTTTACCCTTAATTAGCGAAATCCAAGATAGAATAGGTAACGCAAAGATCTTTATAAAGATAGATCTAAGATAGGCGTACCACCAGATTAGGATTAAGGAAGGCGATAAATAGAAGGCAGCCTTTAGGTTAAAGAAAGGACTATATAAACCGTTAGTTATGCAATTTAGGCTTATAAACGCACTAGTAACGTTCCAGAAGCGAATTAATAGTGTGTTAGAAGAACACTTAGATAAGTTTATTATAGCATACCTTAACGATATTATTATTTACTTAGAGAGTAAGAAAGAGTATAGAGAATACATTAAGTGGGTTTTAAAGAGACTATAAGAAGAACAGATGCTAGTAGCAATTAAGAAATATAAGTTCTTTATAAGGAAGACTAATTTTATAGGATTTATTATTAAACTAGGAAAGATTAGTATGGACCTAAAGAAAGTTAAGGCTATAGTAAGTTAGCAAGAACTAGAGAATATTACATAGTTAAGGTCGTTTCTAGGGTTTTATAACTACTATAGGAGGTTTATAGCATAGTAGTTAAAAAGTATTAAGCCATTTACAAGGCTAACAAAGAAAGAGGAACTATAGGTTTAGGGTAGTAAATAGAAGAAGCTATTTTAAGAACTTAAAGAGTTGTTTACCTAAGAGCTAGTCCTTAAGATCTATTAACTAAAGTTAGAAACGGTTGTTAAGACAAATATATTAGACTTTGCACTAGGAGTATATTTACTATAAAGGCACTAGGACGCATAGCATCCAGTAATATACTATAGTCAAAAAATAATACTACTAGAGTTAAACTATAATATCTACAACAAGGAGTTATTAGGTATAGTTATAGCACTTAAGGAATAGAGAGCATTCTTATAAGGTATAGAGAAACTATTTATAGTTAAGACAGACTATAAGAACCTTATAGAATTCCTAATAACAAAGAAACTCAACTAAAGACAGGTTAGATAGGCGGAAATGCTTATAAAATACCATTTTGAAATTTAGTATACTAAGGGTACAGATAATGCACAAGCAGACGCTTTAAGTAGAAAGGCTAAACTATAAAGTAATAAAAAGCTATTAGGAGCTTTATTACAAAAGGGTTAAGATGGATTAATTAGGTATAACTATCTAAAGATTATAGCAACCAAAGAAAGCTAGATCTATAAGTTACTAGAAAGTAATTAGATATAGAAGATCTAAAAAGCATAGGTAGAGAATCTAGACTTAAAGTAATATAAAAACAGAGAAGTAGCATATATACCTAAGTCTATTACAGAAGAATTTGTTAAGGAATTCCATAAGGGAATAATATAAGGATATAATAGGTCTATAGAACTAGTATTAAGGCTCTAAGAGGAGTATATTATTTAAGGAATCTAGGGACTAGTAAGACAAGTTATAAAAAAATATCTAAATTGCTAAAGAAACAAACCAATAAGGCATAAGCCGTATAGAGGGCTATAACCTATTAAAATACCAGGAAGACCATAAGAGGTTATATTATAGGACTTTATTATTAAGTTACTAAAGTTAAAAGATCCTATTATAGGACAAGATTATAACGCGATTTTAGTAATAGTAGATAAGCTAATAAAGTAGGGATACTTTAGAGTATGCACAGAAGAGATATTAGTAGAGGATATTACTAGAATCTATATAAAGGAAGTATTTATAAGACACGGAGTACTAAATAAGATTATATCAGATAGAGATCTAAGATTTATAGTAGCATTTTAGAAAGTATTTTTAGTAGAATAAGGGGTTCGCGTAGTAATATCTATAGCGTATTATCCGCAGACGGATGGATAAACGGAAAGACTAAACTAGACACTAGAATAGTATTTAAGGCACTATATTAATTATATATAAAATAATTAGGTATTGTTATTACTAGTTATACAGTTTATATATAATATAATACCACAAGAAGAAATAGGGACATTACTATTTAAGGCAAATTACGGATATAAACTAAGAATATTATTATCGCCACGTTAAGTAAAAAAGACGAGTAGCACAGCTAAGTAAAAAATAAAGATGTTAATAAATCTTTATGTAGACCTTATAGAAACAGCTAAACTAGTATAAGAATAAATAAAAAGGTACTATAATGCTAAGAGATCTAAGGGACCAGATCTTAAGGAGGGAGATAAAGTATAGCTACTATATAAAAATTTCAAGAGTTGACGACTAAGTAAGAAGTTAGACTATGTTAGACTAGAACCTTTTAAAGTTAAGTAAAGAATTTTATTAGTTACGTATAAGTTAAACCTACTAGCCAAAATAAGGATCTACCCTATATAATATATCGCAATGCTAGAACTAGTATATGGAGATATTAAGCCACTAGTTTATAAGGTAGATATATATAGAGAATAAGAGGAAGACAAATAGTAAGTTTTAAAGATTATTAGTTATAAGGACGTAAATAACAAAACATAGTATAAAGTAAGGTAGATAGGCTATAGTAAAACTACCTAAAAACCACTAAGCAACCTAAAAAACGCTATAGGAAAGGTATGGGAGTATTAAAAGAAAGTAGGTTAGGTAATATTAATAAAGAAAGATTACCAAAAAATAAGTTACCTAAGGGGGACCTAAGAGGAGCAATTGCTGAGCTACTTAGAGTTATTTCCCTTATAGGAGGAGAGCTAGTTCTTTTATTACCTAGCTTATTAAGACCCTATTAAACTAGTTTCCACTCTTTAGAGTAAACCTTTTTATAAACATATTTAAGACGTTAAAGACAAGTATAAGCCAGATATTAGACTTTAAGGATATATATAGATTCTTCTAAGGCACGTTAAACCGCAAGCAACGCTAAGGCTAGCTTACTATTAAGCTTTATAGTAGTAGATTAAACATAAGACCCTATAATAAGTTACTTAGGGAACTTAAAGACTGTTAAGAGTTATAGGACGCGTATACTTAGCGTTAGAGATAGAGCAAACGTTACAGGATAACTAAACGTTTACTTTAGTACACTTAGAACAGGAGGAGGGTTGCTAAGATAAAGGGCTTACTAGCGTAACGTAGACTAACCCCTCTTTCGCATACCTAGAGCAAGGAATCGCCATCACTTCACTAAATAATAGTATTAAAGAGATAGTACGCAGGCGGCACTCCACCTAAGAAAGAGAAGAAGAGGCTTTAGGTATAATAAGCAAGGATATTAACTAGACTAATTAAACAGACATTACACCTCTAGTAGACAATTTAGAGATGTTAGGAATCTTTAAGGACAAAGATAAAGTAGAGGGAGATAGTATTATAGACGCTTTAAGTATAATATTATAACTACTTAGGGAAAAGTTGTAGGAAGCTAGTTAGTTAATATAGGTATAGTCTAGGATAGAACTGGTGGAACTATATAACGAGGAATGGTAACTGAGGTTATATAGTGTTAAATATATTAACTATATTAAACGGAAGGGATATTACGTTTAATATAGATAATACATACCTTACGTATAAGAGAGGATTTCTTAGGAGTATGGTTGTGTATTTAAAGGACCTTAGTCCCTACTATAGATAGTTTTCTCCTTATAGTAAATCTTAGAATATAATTGGAGTTAATCTGTTAGGCAACCACTCCACTAGTTATTATTATGTTGTTAATTTGTTCTTACCTATATACCTAGCCTAATAATAGGACCTACTGTAGTTCCTACTACAAGGTTCTGTTACAAGAGTGCCTATAAATTCTTATTAAAGACCTTCGGCACCTATAGTATAGCCTTAATATTAAGCTTTAAATAGACGACTTTCTGCATAATAAACTTATTACGGCTTGCTAGGAAGTAGAGCCCTATAAATATGCCTATTATAAGCCTATAGACACCTTAACTGGCCTTATTAACAATTTATGGTCCTCTATTATAACATATAAAGTTTTAAACCTGCTAGGCAGTACTTAAGCCTTTATTACAGACCTATAAAACCTATAAACTGACTTAGATACCTACTTTATGGACCGCTGCTACCGCTAGTAGTACCCGCACTAACTAAGTCCTACCTATAACCACCGCAGCAACTCCTGTATAAAAGTATACCCCTATAGGCGAACCAGCTAAAAGTGCTTTATATGCGGCAAGGAGGGATATTAGTCTATAAGGCATACCTAGGAAGAGCGTAATAAGTCTAAGAAGAGATTTAACAGCTAGATTAACCAGTTTATCCTAAACTATAAAGGAGAGAAAGCGGAGGAGTCTTTTAATAAGTTAATGGAAGCCCTTATAATTAACTTTAACTTAGACACCTAGGAATAGGAGGCCTTAGAGACGTTCCTAACTACTTTTAGACCTTTTATAGACAGCCAAGCCTTTAATATTATAACCATATTAGCCAACCGCTCTTTTATATACTTAATTGCACCTAAAAACTAACCTATAAGTACACCTATTAGACCTATTATAGATATTACGGACCATAAACAGGACCTATTTGCATATATTACTATAAAACGCTATACCCCTAAAGAATTCTATAGCGTTATAATCAATATAGGTGCCTCTAAGAAGTCTACTATAGGTTATAGACTGTCACGGAGCGAGTATAAGCGGTGATAATATATAGCGAAGTAGATATTATTAAGCTATGTATATGAACTGCGTAATAAAGTCAAGACGTTGCGTAAGGAAAAGAAAGTAGGAAACAGGGGAAAAAGGGTACATAACATTCGCTTAGTTGCTAGGTTAACGGGTACTGTGCTACGCACGGGCAGGGTAGAGCTTAGGTGGCGGTTCTGGTAGAACTTAGCAGAATTCGGCAGTTAGAGGTCCTTGAAGTTGCCAGTTAGCAACTCCAACAGTAGAGACGGCAGATTGCGGCGGAATACGGCAGATTGCTGTCAGATTGCCGTCTCGTAGTCGGTCTCCGGTTGTTCAGTCGGTGGAAACAGGTGGACGTGTATAAGGTGTCACAGGGGTGTCCCGTGACATAGACAATACCTTGCATATAAGACTACCGTAAATAATAATATGGACATTAATACTATGTAAACTGGGGCCGTAAACGTCTAATCCAGCATTAGCTCAACCGCATTAATTAGATTAGTTATAGTTAAGACTCCAATTGGCCTAGTTAACTTTTACGTAGTAAAAGCGGACACCCCTTTCCTACTTTGCCTTACGGACATAGATAGGTTACAGGTTTACTATAATAATATTACGGACACCCTAATTGGCCCCGCTATTGCCCTAGGAAGCAAGCATATTACCCTACTAATTACACAATAATTTAGATACCCGTTCCTTATATAGGAAGAGACTTTACAGACCTACATTTAGGAATCTTTTAACTATAACCCGTATTACCTTACTAGTACTAAAATCCACCACCTGTACCGCCGTTTTGGCCACCTATTAGCCGAAAAGCTATATAGAGTCCTTAAACGCTCTAGACATAACAACGTTAATAAGAAGGTAATTAACCACCTAACTAAATACTGTTCCTTTTGCTAGAAATATGGACATTCCCTAGGCTAATTTAAGTTTACCCTCTATAAGGACCTTAATTTTAACCACTTAGTGTATATAGATATTATATACATTAACGGCAGCCTAGTATTATATATAATTAATAAGGCAACCCGCTATTAAGCCGCCCGTTAGTTGTAAAATATATCTATAAAATATACTTAGGATATTTTACGGACCTGCTAGATTGACATATATATTAGACCCCCTAAGTATATCACCTACGACGCTAGTAGGAACTTTATTAGTAAGGAATTCCAATAGTATACTATGGCCATGGCTATTTTAATAAAAGCCATTCCAGTTAAGGCGTACTAGTCTATTAAGCTTGTTAAATAAGCTTACCTAGCCTTATAGAGAGCTTACCAGATCATTATAGATAAATATAAGGATATCTGAAAGGAACTGGCTTTATAGATAGCTATAAAAGCCGTTAATAATACCACTAGCCCTAACGGACTAGTACCTACCCTCTTGGTTTATGGAACCTACCTAAGAATAAGTAACCTAGACCCTCCTGCCCCGTCTATTACAGAATAAGCAGCTGCAATATGGAAGGCAATGGCTGAAATAGTTAAATTACGGGCCAAATAAGCTGTTAATAGCGCTCTGCACTACCGCAACGGACCAGACATAACCTTAGTTTATAACCTCCTACTTAATTCTAAAGTCCTTATATAGCGTAAAAGTGGCAATTGGACTGGACCTTATTGTTTACTGGCTGTAGAAAATAAAATATATTGTGTATAACTTTCTAACGGACATACTAGGTTTAGAAGCACGTCTGTAAAACCCTATTTTCGGTCTAAAAACACCTATAACTATAATGTTAAACCAGACGAACTGGAAGCACCCCTGCCTACTTTAGAAGTCCCCTATGAACTTACTAAACTTGCTAAACCTGCCGTAAAGCGTGGTTAAGGACGCCCCTAAAAGCACCCTGTAACTAAAAACCCTATAATAGAGAATTACCTAACCTCTGCAGACATACCTGTAAGATAACCCCTACCTGCGGATATATTAGTTCTAGTATAGGAAACCCCTTTTATGGACTTATAATATAAAGAGATTAATGGACTACTTGAAAAGGGCGTCTTTGCGGTTATAGTGGAAAAAGACGTTCTGTAAGGCGTCCGTATATTTAACTTACGCTTTGTTAATGAAATTAAGTACCCTAGTACTAATAAAGCCTTTAAAAAGTTAAGGCTTGTTGTATAAGCTTATAACAACTATATTATTCATTGCTTAACGTCCGATTCGGATCCCTGTTGGGCCCACGCGGACTACTCCTTATATACATGTGGGGAGAAAACTCTATTTGAGAAAACCCCGTGATTCGTCTCCCCGCCTTTTGGGGCTCGCTTGCGAGTCGCCTGCGAGTCACTAGTGGTGCTCTACTACGCTTATAACAACTAAGGAAAGGACTTGGTCCTTACACAATCGCCTATAATCCAATAAGTTAGTTAATGGATTATACTTGCACTTCTGCCTAGACTATAGCAAACTAAACCTATAGCCCTTTACTTACGGGACATCTTATAAGCCTATATGCAGTCTAACACCTACCTAAGTAGGGACATTTTTATAAAACTACCCCTTAAGCTTAACTTGGAATTAGGAATAGTTTTATAGGTTATAAAACCCCTTTATGGAGTACTAAAAGCTAAAAACTATTGGTTTAAGACGTATTACTAGTATTATATCCATAAACTTAAGATGGAGTAGTTAATATATAACCCCTGCCTCCTATACACCCCATTAAATAGCCTTGGTATTATTGGACTCTAAATAAATAATACCCTCTTTTTAGCGGACTAGACTTTTATAGATGCTAAAGAGACTAAATTATAAGTTCCTAGTAAAGCTGTGAGAGTAGTTAACTAAGTAGACTCTAATTAAATTTAATAGAGGTTTAATTATATAAAAGGGCAACTTAATCTAGCTAACTTAAGAACGCCAAGCTTAAAACCTAAGGCTTATTATGGTAAAGCCTATAGACCTTACCAGTTCCCGTGGAGAGACCTATAAGACTATAAATATAAAGGACCAATATATTACATAGCGTGTAAGAGGTGCCTATATTGCCACAGTCTATTAACCTAAATCTGCCTATAATTTATCCTTTACGGCTTAGGTAACAGATCCGTAAGAGGAAAATATTAAGCAGCTTAATAAGCGTATTTAGTGGCAAATTAATAATGTAATAAGAGGACTTACTTTTATACCACTAGACCTAAATTCCCTTAGTATACTAGTATTTATAGACGCCTCCTTTGCTAATAATAGAGACCTATTATTATAAATTGGCTTTGTAATTATACTTATAGACTATAATTAGGACGTAAATATACTGCATTAGTCTTTAATTAAATATAAATAAGTAACCTGCAGTGTACTAGCTTCTAAACTATATGCACTAGCTTATGGCTTTAATATAGCAGCCGCAATAAAATTAATAATCTAGAAGATTCTATAATTGGAGCAATTACCCCTAGTTTTATACACTGATTTAAAGTTCCTTTATAACTGCCTAGTTAAACTAGGTACGATATAAGAGAAGAGGCTTATGGTTAACCTAATGTGCTTATGTCAGGCCTATAAACAACGTAAGATTATAGAGGTTAAGTAGATTGGTGGCGGAGACAACCTAGCAGACGCTATAACTAAGGTAAAGCTGTGTTAAGCTCTTAAAACTCTAATTAATATAAATAAGCTTAATCTAAAGGTTATAGAGTGGGTAGAACGAGACTAATAGAGTACTTATAGTTTATTTATAATCCGTTGAAAGGCCATATAATTTATTTACGGCCCATTGGAAGGCCGTACGGTTTATTTTATGGACTATAAGTAGGACTTATAGCCAGACTAAAGCATTGTTTGGGAGGCAGCCTAGAGGGCACCTTGGGAGGGATTTCTTATGGATTTCTTTTATGTTTTACGGTTCTATTAAAGCAATTACGGAGGCCATATATAAGTGGGTCTATTTTTAGGTGCCGCTAGTGTATGATTATAGCACCTGGTATACCAAACGCGCACTTACGCGTTTAGTGCACTAACCACTTGTTTATAAAGTGCTGACTAATTAAGAGGAGGGCGCGTCAGTATATAGACTACGTAGTCTATTTTAATAGAATTGACAGTTACCACTATCCAAAAGAGTATACAATACTATACGTATTTCGTGCCCCTGGATATGACTTACTTGTATTATTAAATTGATACAAACAGTAGCTAATCTTGCTAGCTTTAGTAGAGTATTAGTTAGAGTTTGTTAAGAGCTTAAGACGGAGCTTTGTTATAAAGGGATATAGGTTATTTTAATTTCTATTAAATATTAGAGGATTAAGGAGCTTTTTAGATTTTATAATAGGTACTAGGTTTGTTATATATATAGGTTAAGCTACTATTACTAGTTTGGTGTTTGCATTTAACGGGTTAGGTTTAGATACTATTATTTTAATTTTATTTATAGGCATTGCTATTAGGGTCTCTAATATATATACCTTGGCGTTATAGAGTTCTTTATAGAGTGCTTCTATTAATTGCTAATACTAGGCTTCTAGTGCAGCTTACTGCTAAGCTAAGGCATCTATAAAGGACTGTTATATTATGGTTAACTATTCTTTAACTAGGGATATAATACTTATAGTTATTAAAAGGGATTTGGGTTCGTTTACTATTTTAATAGTAGTTATTTTAACGCAATATAATGTAAGGGCGTGAAGAGACTTTAGGGAAGATTTAAAGGAATAATATAAATTCTATCTTAATCTAAGGGTATATAGCTCTTGCAGAGTACAAGATGTTATATAAAGAAGAGAAAGGAATAACGAAAGAATCTTATAATTAAACAGTTAGGGGTTTTAGTGGCCGATGCGTGCGTATATGCGCATGCGGTCTTCGATGGATTTCGGTAGAATTTAATTAAATTTAACCAAAGCGTCGGAATTTATCTGTCGAGTGTTTCACCAAGACATTCCTACTATAACTGGGCTAGTTCTGTTACATATGGTTATAGAACAAGGTCTTATTAAATATGACGTCTCTAGTTTAAATAATTTTGTAAAGGTTTAAAATCTAAATTTAGTAGGTATTAGTTAAATTATAGCTAACTAGGTGTCTAATTAATATATATTATTATTCATTGCTTAACGTCCGATTCGGATCCCTGTTGGGCCCACGCGGACTACTCCTTATATATATATGGGGAGAAAACTCTATTTGAGAAAACCCCGTAATCCGTCTCCCCGCCTTTTAGGGCTCGCTTGTGAGTCGCCTGTAAGTCACTAGTGGTGCTCTACTACCTTACTTTTTGACCTCCTTAGGAACCACTGCTGCCGTAACAAACCTACGGACGCGCTAGTATTACACACTGTACTCTACTCCTGTAGAGTTATTAGGGGGCGCCTATTACTCGCCCCTTTGCCTTCCTCTAATTAATATATAAGGAGCTAGCTTATCTCCCTTTCTAACTTATTTATTTAGCGTATAGGTCTTACAACCGTATTTATATATATAGGTAAGTAATAGTAGCTTGCTATAGGCGGTCTTATATAGAGTTTTCCACCCTAGTTGCTTATTTGGTGTTTAATTAAGTATATAGCTAGTAGTAAGGAAAGCCTTTGGTCCTAAAGATAGGGGTAAAGATACTTCTTATAACAGTGCAGTGTGGGTGAATTAAGTAAGCGACTTGATTCTAAATCTATGGAAATCAGGCAGTATATATATATAAAAGGTGTAGACAATAAGGGGTAATTAATTGAGTTATTAACCAAGTTAGTGACCGAGTTGGTGAGCGAGTTAACATACAGGTGAGTTAGATTGGTGTTCTGGCGGTATATGGGTAGTCGGTTACACACCCCCCTAGATTTGACGGTGTAGTCAAAGCTATAGACAATAAAATGAAGGTAGAGACTATACCAAAATAGGAAATTTTAGATACAATTTAGGAGTAATAAGGGGATAGGGTAATGTTTAAGAGTCTTTATTAGATGATGCAGTAGCAATTTAATGTCGAATATCCATTAAATTCAATTGCTTTATCCATGCCTTGTACCTTTGATGGGGTAGGATCTTGGTAAGACCGTTAGTAGGCATCTTGTCTATAGGGACCCATTGTACGTCGATCTTTTTGTCTTGGACTTCCTGTCTGAGCTAGTGCTGATGGACGTCAATATGTTGTAGCTTGGTGTTAAGCTTTGGTGTATCCTGTCTTAGGAGTTGTATAGTCTATATATTGTCGCATAGTAGGGTAAAATCGCGTTCTAAATTGAGACTAATTGCCTTAAAGAAACGCTGCCACTAGATGATTTTAACAGCAGCTATAGACAGGGAGAGAAGCTCTGCTTTGGTAGTTAAGCGAGTTACTAATTATTGTAGGGTTGCCTTCTAATTGATTAGTCCTCTAAATAGCATAAAAAGGTATCTTTAAGAGCTCTGTCTAGTCTCTTTATGGTCTGCAAATGCTGCGTCAGATGCTCCGTAAAAGGTGACGTCTTCTCCTTTAGGGTTTCTGAAGTAGATGTGTGCTCCGAGTACTTCGCCAGAGTATTTAATAGCTGTAGATTTTGTTCCAAGGCAATAGGCGATAGCTTGGTTTAATGCATTGAGGTGCTTTTAATTTGGATTAGTGAGAAATTCGGCTAGTTTTAAATGCGTCTTTGTAATATTAGGCCTTTTAAATACGGCGAGGTGCGCAAGAGAACTAACCCGTTGCTAATAGGCTAGTGTTCTTTAAGGGTTTGTCTGCTGGTTAGACGGAATCAGTTCTTTAGTAGAAAGTAGTGACTTAGGAAATCTTCCTAGTTGAATATTAAATCGACTGGCTATTTTTTTAATATAGGAGTCTTGGTAGAGCTAGAGCTTTCTGCTTAGTTAATCTCGTTCAATTTGGATTCCTAGGAACTATTGTAGGTCTCCTAGTGCACGGATCTTGTATTAATATAGAAGTTTGGCTTCAAATTCTTCGAGTCTTTAAAGGTCCTTTTTGGCAAATAGAACGGCGATATTGTCTATGTAAAAGAAGATAATAAGTTGTCTATTAGTATAAAGGCAGTTCGTACCTGGGACAGGCTTTAATCCGAATTTGGCTAGTGTATTTATAAGCTCTTTGTACCAAAGTAGTGGTGAGATTTTTAATCTGTATAGCGCCATAAGTAGCTTTAGGATATATCCGTTTTGATTAAAACCTTCTGGGTAATAATAGTAGACTAGCTTATCTAGTCTTGTATTTATAAATACGTTCATGTAACGGAACCTTGTAGTAGGAACTACGGTAGGTCTTATTATTAGGCTAGGTATATAGATAAGAACAAATTAACAACGTAATAATAACTGGTGGAGTGGTTGCCTAACAGATTAACTCCAATTGTATTCTAAGATTTACTACAAGGAGAGAACTATCTACGGTAGGGACTAAGGTCCTTTAAATACACAACCATACTCCTAAGAAATCCTCTCTTGTACGTAAGGTACGTGTTATCTATATTAAACATAACATCCCTTCTATTTAATATAGTTAATATGTTTAACGCCACGTAACCTTAGTTACTATTTCTTATTATATAGTTCCACCAGTTCTATCCTAGACTGTGCCTATATTAACTAACTAGCTTCCTGCAACTCTTCCCTAAGTAGTTATAACATTGTACTTAAAGCGTCTATAACACTATCTCCCTCTTCTTTATCTTTATCTTTAAAGATTCCTAACATCTCTAAGTTGTCTACTAGAGGTATAATATCTATTTAATTAGTCTGGTTAATATCCTTGCTTATTATACCTAAAGCCTCTTCTTCTCTTTCTTAGGTAGAGCGCCGCCTGCGTACTATCTCTTTAATACTATTACTTAGTAAAGTAATAGCAATTCCTTACTCTAGGTGCGCAAAAGAGGGGTTAGTTTACGTTGTGCTAGTAAGCCCTTTATCTTAGCAACCCTTTTTCTGTTCTAAGTGCACTAAAGTAAATATTTGGTTGTCCTGTGATGTTTGCTTTATCTCTAACGCTAAGTATATACGTCCTATAACTCTTAACAGTCTTTAAGTTCCCTAAGTAACTTATTATAGGGTCTTGTGTTTAATCTACCACTATAAAGCTTAATAGTAAGCTAGCCTTAGTGTTGCTCGCGGTTTAACATGCCTTAGAAGAATCTGTATATATCCTTAAAGTCTAATATCTGGCTTATGCTTATCTTTAACGTCTTAAATATGTTTATAAGAAGGTTTACTCTAAGGAGTGGAAACTAGTTTAATAGGGTCTTAATAAGCTAGGTAATAAAAGGACTAGCTCTCCTCCTATAAGGGAAATAACTCTAAGTAGCTTAGTAATTGCTCCTCTTAGGTCCCCTTTAGATAACTTATTTTTTAGCAATTTTTCTTTATTAATATTACCTGACCTACTTTCTTTTAATACTCTTATACCTTTTCTATAGCATTCTCTAGGTTGCTTAGTGGTTTCTAGATAGTCTTACTATAGCCTATCTACTTTACTTTATACTACGTTTTATTATCTACGTCCTTATAACTAATAATTTTTAAAACTTGCTATTTATCTTTCTTTTGTCCTTTATATATATCTACCTTATAAACTAGTAGCTTAATATCTCTATATGCTAGTTCTAGCATTGTAATATATTATATAAAGTAGATCCTTATTTTGGCTAGTAGGTTTAACTTATACGTAACTAATAAAATTCTTTACTTAACTTTAAAAGGTCCTAGTCTAATATAGTCTAACTTCTTACTTAGTTATTAACTCTTGAAATTTTTGTATAGTAGCTATACTTTATCTCCCTCCTTAAGATCTAGTCCCTTAGATCTCTTAGTATTATAGTACCTTTTTATTTGTTCTTATACTAGTTTAGCTGTTTCTGTAAGGTCTATATAAAGATTTATTAATATCTCTATTCTTTGCTTAGCTATGCTACTTGTCTTTTTTGCTTAATATGGTAATAATAATATTCTTAGTTTATATCCGTAATTCGCCTTAAATAGTAATATCCCTATTTCTTCTTATGGTGTTATATTATATATAAACTATATAACTGGTAATAACGATACCTAATTGTTCTATGCGTAATTAATATAGTGCCTTAGATACTGTTTTAGTATCTAGTTTAGTCTTTCCATTTATCCATCCATCTGCAGATAATACGCTATAGATATTACTGCGCAAACCCCTTATTCTACTAGAAACACTTTCTAAAATACTACTATAAATCTTAGATTTCTGTCTAATATAATTTTATTTAGTGCTCTATATCTTGCGAATATTTCCTTTATATAAATTCTAGTGATATCCTCTACTAATATCTCTTCTATGTATGCTATAAAGTATCCCTACTTTATTAGCTTATCCACTATTACTAAAATCGCGTTATAATCTTATCCTATAATAGGATCTTTTAACTTTGGTAACTTAATAATAAAGTCCTATAATATAACCTCCTATGGTCTTCCTAGTATTTTAATAGGTTGTAGCCCTTTATACGGCTTATACCTTGTTAGTTTATTTCTTTAGTAATCTAAATATTTTTTTATAACTTATCTTGCTAGCCCCTAGATTCCTTAAATAATATACTCCTTTTAAAGCCTTAACACTAGTCCTATAGACCTGTTATATCCTTATATTATTTTTTTTATAAAATTCCTTAACAAATTCTTCTGTAATAGACTTAGGTATATACGTTGCTTCTTTATTTTTATATTGCTCTAAGTCTAGATCCTTTGTCTATACTTCTTAGATCTTCTATATCTAATTACTCTTTAGTAACTTATAGATCTGGCTTTCTTTAGTTACTATAATCTTTGGATAGTTATACCTAATTAATCCGTTTTAATCCCTTTATAATAAAGCTCCTAATAGCTTTTTATTACTTTATAGTTTAGCCTTTCTACTTAGAGCGTCTACTCGTGTATTGTTTGTACCCTTAGTATGCTAAATTTCAAAATAGTATTCTATAAGCATTTCCGCCCATCTAACCTGTCTTTGGTTAAGTTCCTTTGTTATTAGGAATTCTATAAGATTCTTATAGTCTGTTTTAACTATAAATGGTTTCTCTATGCCTTATAAGAATACTCTCTATTTTTTAAGTGCTGTAACTATACCTAATAACTCCTTGTTGTAGATATTATAGTTTAACTCTAGTGGTGTTATCTTTTAACTATAGTACGCTACTAGATGCTATGCGTCCTAGTGCCTTTATAGTAAATATACTCCTAGTGCAAAGTCTAATGCGTTTATCTTAACAACCGTTTCTAACTTTAGTTGATAGATCTTAAGGACTGGCTCTTAGGTGAACAACTTTTTAAGTTCTTAGAATAGCTTCTTCTATTTACTACCCTAAACCCACGGTTTCTCTTTCTTTATTAGCCTTATAAATGGCTTAATGCTTTTTAACCACTGTGCTATAAACCTCCTATAGTAGTTATAAAACCCTAGAAATAACCTTAACTATATAACATTCTCTGGTTCTTGCTAACTTACTATAGCCTTAACTTTCTTTAGGTCTATGCTAATCTTTCCTAGTTTAATAATAAATTCTACAAAATTGGTCTTTCTTATAAAGAACTCGCATTTTTTAATTACTACTAGTATCTATTCTTCTTGTAGTCTCTTTAAGACCCACTTAATGTATTCTTTATACTCTTTCTTACTCTCTAAGTAAATGATAATATTGTTAAGGTATGCCATAATAAACTTATCTAGGTGTTCTCCTAATATACTATTAATTTGCTTCTGGAACATTACTAGTGCGTTTATAAGCCTAAATTATATAACTAACGGTTTATATAGTTCTTCCTTTAACCTAAAGGCTGCCTTCTATTTATCGCCTTCCTTAATCCTAATCTAGTGGTACGCCTATCTTAGATCTATCTTTATAAAGATCTTTACGTTACCTATCTTGTCTTGGATTTCGCTAATTAAGGGTAAAGGATACCTATTGTCGGTAACACCTAAGTGCACTTGATTGGCCTATTAACTGTTGAATTGATTCTTGTCTAATAGGTGTCAAAAGCAAAGGATCGTAAGGATCGCAGTGCCTAAGTAGGGGGCTGATTAGTCACCATAAGGATGACTAATCAAAGACACGACGACGACACGTCAACGACACGTAACCACGTAACTTCTGTCTATATATTCCGACACCTATCCTTTCTAATAATGCTGTTTAACTGTCTATAGTCTATACACATCCTAAGTTTTCTGTTTTTCTTTGGGATAAATAGTACTGGATATTCTACTGATGATTATAATGGTCTAATATATCCCTTATATAAGTTCTCCTAGATAAACTCTTTAAGCGCTATTAACTCTATTTTAGTAAGCTTATAAATTGGAAAGAACCTTAGACTTATTCCCTCTTCTAATTCTATTTTATAGTCCCATACTATATACTCTAACAGCTTTTCACTTTCTAGTGACTATAACTTTTTGCCATACTTGTGGTATCTCCTTAGTATATAACTTAAGCCTTACTTAGTCTCTTTATATATTGCTCTAACTTGGTACTATACCAACTTGGTTTATTATCGCACTTTATACTATCTAGTATTCTTAATATTGACCTAACCTATAACCTAATTAATTTTTAGATTGTACTTCTGTAATTAAGGCATTCCTAGTATCGCCTTGTCCTGTCCTAATAGTAGAATATTAAAAGATATTCTAACTGGTCTTTCTTTAATAGTTAACTAAATAGGTCCTATTTTGAGATTAATAATACCTCCTCTATAGGCTATCTGATCTCCTAAAATTGTTATAAGTAGATATAGGTGTTCCTTTTGTCTATATAGTAATCCCATCCTTTCTACTACTTTTAATAATATGTGGTTCCTAGTTACTCCACTATCTACTAACACTTTAAACTGCTAATCTTACTATTTAGCTTATAAATTTAGGTATTATTCTTAAATTCCTTTAAGGGTTTAAGGCTCTAATACTAGTTCCCTTTAGTTCTATACGCCTCTCCTTTTCCTAACTGTTGGCTGCTAGATTCTATTTATATTTAGTCCAACCTTAGCCAATACTTAGTCTATTTCTTTTCCTCTATATGCTATGGATAAGTGTTTTCTAGGCACTTCCACTACTATTATCTATCTAGGCATTCTTCTGTAAGGAATCTTCCTAGTTAAAGTATTAAGTCCCCTTAACCTTATACTTCTACTGGGTGCTATCTATATATATACTTAGCGTTTCTAAACCGCTTTTTCTCTGGTGCCTAATATATCCTTACTAGGTACTTCCGGTTCTTGTCTTTTAGTGCTCTATATATATTGCATATATTATCTACACAAGCTATCTATAATAGTATATAATACGCTGCATGTTTTAGGTTAACTCTTAGTTTATCTTTATCTTTAAGTTTAAATCTATACTTAGTTAACCTAACCACTAGTATCTCTGCTATAGGTATTAAGATTTATTACTTACTTCTTTAGTCCCTAGATCCTTCTTCTAGGTTCCTTAATATTATAATTAATGCTCCCTTAATATAACTTATACGTTTCTCTATAATAGGTTGGTTTTAGACAACTTTTTTATCTAGCTATATATAAAAGTCTTCCTATTTATTATTATATTGTTGCCTATACCACTTTCTATATAACTGGTTTAGTGTATATAGTCTATCTATTAGAAAGTACCTTGTTATTACTACATTATAACATCCTTTAGTATGTCTTTCTTTAAACCTAGTTAGAATATCTAGATCTTCTTCCTATTCTAGTTTATCTAACCATTTTGCCCTAGGTGTCCCTATACTTGGCCTATTAGTAACTCTTTATACAGGTACTCTGTCCCTTATATAACCTAGCATAGCTAACCTCTTATCTAGCTTTTGCTTTTACTATACAATAATTCTTATCCTAAACTTATCTATAGTTTCTTGTTTTCTACGTCTTATAGCTAGATCTTTATAGTTATCTTACTTTTTAATCCTAGTATTAACTATTTAATCTTTAGGCTAAACACTACATTTACCTAGAATTGCTAACGTTCTTATTTATTCCCTAAACTTATAGTTCTTAAACTTGCGTCCTATATTTATTCTTTTGTTTATAAACTAAGTTACTGCCCTTTTCTATTGGTTTTCGTCCATTATGGGTTCTTAGGTATATCTTATCTTATTTTAAGAATCTTAAGCTTCTCTTATCTCTTCTTAAGAATCTTAAGCCTGTGGCCTTTTGCCTTTATTAAGTAATAAGCTAGCACTAGTAGTTATCTGCTTACTTAGTTTTTTCTAAACGTTACTCCTATTATCTTATAAAGCGATAGAAATTATATCTAATAGTATTATAATACCCGTTACTAAACCCTGTTCTATAATAGTCTTAGTCTCTACTTCTATTTTAACTTCTCTAAGGTTTATATACTCCTAGTAAGCTGCCTTTATTGCCTTATTATTAGTGAATGCTTCGCCTATATTAAATTTATTATCTTTAATATCCAATCTATAAGCTGGTTCGTTAGTTCCTCTAAACTTAAATAATAATAGCTCCTATAGCTAATAGCTTACGCCGTACTTAGCGTCCTTATAAATTCGGTATACGTTGTTATAATAATACGTAAAACTATTAATTAAACATTCTTTTGTTCCTTATAGTGCACCATTATCCCTCTATATATATATGCCGTCTACTAGCCTAGTTCCCTTTACCGCGTAGTTACTCTAACTACCTTTATAGTCTTTAGCAAAATAACCTTGTTTCCTACAATTTATATAAGCTCCATCTTTAAACCACTTTTTTTGCTATAGAGTCCGCCTAAATATCTTTTACTGCTAAAATCCCTAGTTTAGCCTCTACTCCTAGGTCCTTTAATTACTTAATCCTTAACCTCTAGGTTTCTATAGTTTCTTTCCCTACCTTTAGGTTTCTTTAGTATCGCTTAGGTCTATTAGCTCTGCGCCATTTTATAGTTTTTAACTCTATATCTATTATTGCGTACTCTGCGCCTTATATAACTATAGAACTCTATCTTGCCCTCTCTTAGCTTGTTCCCTTTAATAGATTCTATTATTAATTTTTATTAACTAGTCTATTAACTCTCTTAGAGTATCTGCATCTTCTATTAGGATAATTATGTCCTAGACTTTAGCCTTAAGTCCTTATTTATACTATGCTATAAGCGCCCTATTATTCCACTCAACCTACATAGCTAATGTTTAAAACTGTATTATATACTTAATTGCTAAAGTGCGTTATACTAAGTTCTAAAGCTTTTGTTCCGCTGTGGTTATAGCCTCCAGGTCTTTAAATATCTATATTAGTTATTCCGCGAACCCATTCTAACTAGCAAATATATACCGTACATCCTAGTTAGTAGTTATTATACCATTAGCCTATATCTCTGTAAGATATGGTTTAAACCACTTAAGTGCCCTTCCTATTAGGAACAATCCTATATAGGCTACTTAATTTAATAATATTGCTAACTTCGCTCCTTCCTGTATTACCTTAAAGTGCATTTGCATAAGAAATCCCTTAAGCTTTAACTTTTCTCCTAAGAACCGTTTAATTAAAGGTAGTTTAATCTTTACTGCTTTAATTCCATTAATACGTTCTTTAAGTATCCTACTATTATCTTATAAGTAATTAACCATTTCCTATAACTAACCTTACGTAACTACTTAAGAATCCCTATTATCTATACTAGTATCACCTAGCCCTGAGGTTGTGGCTACTGTTAACATCATTGCGACTAGTGCTTTAGGTGGCATATTATTCGATCTTGTTTAATACTATAACCTTAGTAGTAAATATATAACGGAACCTTATAGTAGGAACTACGGTGGGTCCTATTATTAGGCTGGGTATATAGGTAAGAATAAATTAACAATATAATAATAACTAGTGGAGTAGTTACCTAATAGATTAACTCTAATTATATTCTAAGATTTACTACAAGGAGAGAACTA